>Ga0066793_10001296_pt1 | contig 11261 bp, 11 predicted proteins | sample PersoiDNA2013189_FD_83876 | JGI IMG/M metagenome (GOLD analysis project Ga0066793, IMG submission 83876) | Permafrost soil microbial communities from the Arctic, to analyse light accelerated degradation of dissolved organic matter (DOM) -... | ecosystem: Environmental > Terrestrial > Soil >...
AGCACGGCGAGCACCTCTTTGGTCATGCTGCGGTGATGACGGATAGCTTGCGCCTTGAGCTTGCGGTGCAAATTTTCCGGTAAATCCTTGATTACTAATCCTGGCATCGTCGTATCTCCAAAATGCTAGTAAATAACTAGCATAATACCAGCATAGACCGCGCCGACCACACCATGAATGAGATGAAGGCGATTGACTGCCCTTTTGCCGACACCGGATGCGGTCTGGAGGAGTTCTGCGTCCATCGTGAGAAGGGCGAGGACGTTGCCGTACTCCTTCTGCGCCATGTAAGAAAGATCGCCGGTCACCATTTTGCTGATCACGTCGGTGAACGCGGCTCGTTCTCCGCCCACCGCCTTCAATTGGCTCGTAATCAGCTTCTGGGCGATGTCCTCGATAACCTTTGAGGGACAAAGGTCTTCGCGCCCGATGGACGGATTGCGGACGTCTATGAGAAGCATGTCGGCGTGTCGGACCACGTCGGAAATGTCATCCGCACTCACGTCAAAGAAGCAACCGAGCTTTCCCTCCTGGAGCGTCAGAAGGCCGAGACCGAGACAAAGACGGTCAAGGCAATAGACGAGGAGACGAGTCTCGGACACCGACGTACAGCCCTGCTCTCGGAATGGCAGGCCTGTTGGCCGGCCGGAATAGTCACGCCACAGCTACCGGGCGAAATGGCCGAATGGCTTAATCTGATCAAGTGTAGTAGTCGTGATCTGATCTGACAAAAGGCGCCCGATCCGGTCAGGACTCGTAGGGCCGCAGCCGGCCATTATGAGAAGACCCCAGTTATGAGAAGTTCCGGGGGAGCGTAGGCCGGCAGGCGGTCGAGCGCGGCCTTGGGTACCCAAGCCCAGCTTAATGCGGTTGAAATCACCCTGGCCACAAATGAAAGCAGCCCAAGGCGCCGATTACCTCGCGCCCCGGGCTACCGGATTGGTCTGTGATTCGAAGCCACGTCCGCGAGCCTCGTTGTGGTCAAAAATTATTTGTTGACCCGAGGGCCTCGATACCTTCGCGTCCAAATTCGTAAGCACATTGTCGCGCATGAGTGGCTGAAACTTGTACCCGGGCTTCAAGAGTCCCCGCTGCGTCTGGAGAAACGTGAGTACTGTCGCCGCCGAATGCAACCAGTTGCGGCCGCCGGTTTCAGCGAATCCAGTGCCTCCAGTCGAGCCGCGTTCGCCTAGGGAATGAGCTTTCGAATCCTTTCCCATCCAGAATCCAAGCATAACGCCCGTCTCCCGATGTTTAGGCGGGCCTGGAGCGAACAAGAGGAGCCACACGTCGGAGGTCTTTCCGTCGGCATTGGTTGCAGTGCCGGTCTTCCCTGCGATTTCGCCTGCTTTCTCGAGAGGAAATGCGAGCGTCCGCCTTTTCTTTTCTTCTGGTTTCATCTTCCAGATCTCGTCGCTCAAGGGATCCATACCGGGGATGACCCCTCTCCTGAGCGCCGATGCCGTGCCAGTAGCACCGATATCCAGTGGGCTCTTCAAGAGTTCAATCATCGCCGCGGACACGGCCGGATGGATGAGCCGTTCGTACGGAGGCCGGTTTTCGCCCTTTACGTCACAATCCTTACGACGACCCTGATCATCCGTATAAAGTAGCGACTCCCCCGCACGGCAGACGTCGTTTGCGAATCGCGGCGTGACTCGAAATCCACCGTTCACGAACGCGGCCGCTGTTGCCATCGACAGCGGGTTGACCTCCGATGCGCCGATCGCTGTTGTCGGGTACGGCTGAAGTATATGCTTCGCGTCCCTAGGCATTCCCAAGCGATACGTTAGTTCGATCACATGCTTGATCCCGGCACGCGCTCCCGCGCGCATGGCGGCCGTGTTGCGCGACTCACCCAAAGCGATTTGGCAGGTGATGTCGCCGCGATACTGCGGCTCCGACCGGGAGTGGAAGTTCTCGATCCACTTTTTCCCACGCCCGCGGCCAAGAGACACAGAGATCGGCGCGTCAAGCACGCTACAGCGCTTGAGCACCTCCGCAGAGATCTCGTCGACCGTCTTCGGCGGTGACTCACCGGCGAGCACCTCCTTGGTGAGCTGCTCGACCAAAGCTCCATAGGTGAAGATCTTGAAAGTCGATCCCGGCTGACGCCAGCCGCTTGCGATCACATCGTACTTCAGCTTGAAGTTGGCATTCCCCACCTCAGCGAGCACTTTCCCGCTGAAATCGACCGCGAACGCTCCAGCGCGCAGTTCGCTATTGTCCATATCGTTGGGGTGACGAGCCAGATACGTGCGGAGCGTCACATCAACCGCCTTGGTGAGCACATCTTGAAGTGCGTCATCACGCGTGATCGAGATCGTGAGCCCGCCCTTGTTGAGTGGAAAACGATCCTTGTAGAGGATTCGCACGCGCTCCAGGAAATGGTCATGTATGCCACAGCCTATGCCAGGTCGAACAACTTCGTTGCGGAGCGTCTTTTGAACAAGATTCGCAGCTCGTGCGTACTCCACATCGGTGATCACGCCCTGATCCAACATCAGGCCAAGCACCCGATTTGTACCGCGTGCAGCTTCTGCCCAGTTCGCATCGTGAATTTCGTCGCGCGCCTTGAGCATCGGATCCACCGCAATCGAACGATCGGGAAGCGCCGGCTTATTAATGAGAGCCACGATGAAGGCTACCTGTTGAAGTGCGAGATCCTTCGCGGGTTTCCCGAAATACGCACGGCTCGCCGCTTCGATACCGTATTGCCCGCGGCCGAAATAGGGCAAATTGACATATTTGAGAAGCAACTCTTCCTTCGAGAACTCACGCTCGATCCGAAGCGCCATAACGATGTCTCCGATTTTTTCGGTCTCCGTCGATTGACGACCGGTGCCATCGCGTAAATGTTTCGCGATCTGCATCGTGAGCGTCGATGCACCTGAGTGGCTCTCTTGAAAAAGCTGCATAGTCAGCGCGCGCACAATCGCACCCTTGTCGACTCCCTCATGAATAAAGAAGTTCTTGTCTTCGGATGCGAGAATCGCATTGGTGAAGAATGGCGGGATCGCGGCGGGGTCTTTGATTAGGATTCGATGTTCGGGCGACGAAATGCATGCGACTGTTTTTTGATCCTCAGAAACAAACATGGATTGCTCGGCAAAGTATGCGGGGTCATGTAAACGCGAGATCGCATTTCTGTCGATCCCCAGATGTGCGTCGAGTTCTCCGGAATAATGGGAATCCAACATTCCGATGATGAATTCAAATCCGCCATATCCCAAGAACCCCAACACCACAAATACGCCCACAGCCAGGAAAAAATGTCTGAGAACCCTGCCTACAAAGCAAAGGATCGCCCAAGGCACCCGTAAAACGATGAACATGACGTTTCCGCCATCGACTTTCACCATGATCCCTCTTTCCCCAAGCATAGCGGATCATGGACGACATTGCTGATTGGAAGCGCTATCCCCAATAATTTATTAGGCACACGTTGTAACAAGGCAACATCCGTGTACTATGTCCGATATGAACGTCTGCTTCCGGGAATGCGAGCGACAGCAAAGGGTCGTCTGCTGCCCCCGGCACGTTCGGTAAGCAGACTTTGGTCCGAATTTCAGTAGGTGGAGGGCGCCACTGGTAATAACCGGCCTGAAGCGGTAATTCGAAGCGCCCAAATCCCTTCAGTTGAAATGCAGTCCCCCATTCACCTGCACCGTCTGCCCTGTGATATAAGAGTTCGCTGCCATCATCACCACCACGGCGGCGACTTCCTCGCCCGTGCCCAGGCGGCCAACGGGAATCCTCCCAATGTTCTCCGAGCGGTGCGGTCCGATCATTTCGGTATCGATCAATGAGGGTGCGACCGCGTTCACCGTAACGCCGTCCTTCGCCAAGCGCGCTGCGTAGCCACGCGTAAGACCCTCCATCCCAGCCTTTGATGCGTTGTAGTGGACGCCGACCACGCCCGCGGCGCGCGCCGCGCCCGAGGAGATATTGATGATACGTCCCCAGCCGCGTGTGCGCATGCTATTAAAAACCGCGTGCGTGCAGAGAAAGGCGGACTTAAGATTGGTCGCGATTGTTCGGTCGAAGTCTTCCTCGGTGAGCTCGTCGAGGCTACGGCGCAATGCAACGCCTGCGTTGTTGACGAGGATGTCGATCGGGCCGAGTGCGGCTTCGATTCGCTGAATTAGGTCGGTGACGGCTTTCGCGTTTGAGACATCGGCTTGGAATGCTGCAGATTTTCTACCAAGAGCTTTGATTATTTTGACAGTCTCTTCGGCTTCAGTTTTGCGTTCGCGGTAGTTGACCGCAACGTTTGCGCCGGCTTCGGCGAGCGCAATGGCGATCGCTTTCCCGATACCGCGCGATGCGCCGGTGACGAGGGCGGTACGGGAGGTGAGGGGTGGAGGCATGGGGCTGTCCTTGGATTCGGTTAGGTTTCGATTATCCGGTTGGGATCCCGGAACGTCTGCTATGGTCGAACTGAGACCTTGGGCATCTCCGGCCTGCCGATACCGATCAGTCCTTCCGGAGTGTGTACGGAACGCACTTTACTGGATCAACCCGGTTCCGTACACTTTTGCACGTTATTCGCACGCGCATCACGTATACTGAATTATGCGAAAGAGACATTGCACCTGTGGCGCCGAAGCCGATGTGCGTCGCGGTACCCGCCGCACGGCAGATGGGCGTGACGAAATCGTCCACCGAATGATCTGTCCCGTCTGCGGGCAGCTCGGCCCCGCAATTCCGGCGGCGGGCAAGGACGAAGCCACAGGCATCGCCGAAGCCGTTAAGGCGTGGAATGAAATGATCGCCCGTCTCCGTCCGCTGGAAGCCTGAATTCGATCACTGGTCGGCGCGCGCCGTCCTGAATTTACGAGGCACCAGTTCATAGCGCCTCAACACTCACAATTATGGATAATCAAGTGTCTGCTACGGGTCGATAGCGTCATCTCACAGATTTCGGTAGCGGACGCCCCTTGGCATGGGCGCAACAATGCGACGGCATATTTTTGGCGCTTGCGCCGACTTCACGGGCTCCTGGAATAGGGATAGAGTGCCCCCCGCCGGCGGCCGGCCCCGCTTCGGGGGCGGGTAACCCTGCGGCAGCTCCAGGTGCCTGCGTTACGGCGAGCCAACCGTAGCGGCGCGAGGCGGCCACGCCCGGGCACTCAGCCAAAACGCCGTGAACGGCCGCTTACAAAATCGCTGAATTTCCGCAGTCGACCGAGGCTGTGCGAAAACTCCCAAATCGATGGGTGAACGAAAAGATTGACCTCATATAACGCGCCAGGATCGACGATCGGCACCTCGGCAATGGTTTGAGTACCCCAAAATTTGAATGTATCAAGGGTTTTCACACAGCCTCGACCCAGAGCGGAAGTAGATCTGTTCGGAAAGCGGACTTTCAGCGTTTGATACAGGTACTGAATCAGCGCGGCGTGCCGAACTCCTGCGTCAGTGACCCCCCTCTGCGCGAAGTCCCCCGATAATGCCCGAGTTCGATAGCCCCTATGTCAGCGAATCCCAGTATTGAACGATCCGTCTGCGCATCGCAGCGTCTGGCAGCGGCCCACGACCCGCCTGCAGGTTGTCGAGCATGTATTCCGGCTTGTCGGTGCCTGGAATAACCGCGTTCACCGCTGGATGCGAGAGAATGAACTTCAGGAAGAACTGCGCCCAGGTCCTGGCGCCGAATTCGGCGGCGAAATCGGGCAGGGGCTTGCTGCCTGCTTTCCGAAAAAGAGAGTTCCGTCCGAAGGGTAAATTGACGAGCACGGCTGCGCCAGCGTCCCGTGCAGTTGGCAGCAACACATCCTCGGCCTCGCGATCGCCGAGCGAGTAATTCACCTGGAAGAAATCGGGTTTCTCGCGCGCGAGCACTTTCGCTATCGCAGCGTACTGACGGCGGGAACTCGTCGTCATGCCGACGTAGCGGCAAAGCCCTTGCTGTTTCCATTCGCGCAGGAGGCCGAAGTCGTAGTCCGCATCGCCAACGTTCCAGGCTTGCATGAGATCGACGCGATTCGTCTTCAGACGGCGCAGCGAAGCCTGCAGCGACGCCGTTGCCGCGCCGCGGTCCGTGTTGTAGGAGAATTTGGTGGCGAGGAAAAGCTTGTCCCGCACGCCCAGATCCGCGACGAGATCACCCAACCTCTCTTCTGCATGGCCGTAGCCATAAGCCGTATCAATCAGCCTGCCGCCGCCCGTGACGAACGTCTGGATGACCTGGCGCCGCTCGGCGTATTTCACAGGATCATTTTGGAAATCGAAGATGATCGCGGTGCCGATGCCGACGATAGGCAGTTGTTCGCCGCCATGCGGGATGGGACGCGTCTCAAGAGGCTCATCCGATGCACGGGCCGCGCGTGGAAATCGTGCAAACACGCTAGCCAGCGCCACGCCGGCGCCCGCGGCAAGAACCCGGCGGCGTGAGGGGTCGGTTCGAGAGCTCATATCAGGTTCCTTTCGGGTACCCACACTCCACGGTGCTTGACGGTGGCCAACATCAATCTGTCATCCAAGTGGGTGGTAGGCCCTGAGCGTTCGAGGGAGTATTGAAAAAGTTTCTTCTGTAACTAGGATTTCCCACAGGCGATTTTCCACATAAGTTCGGCTAGGCTGCTAGGCCGGACTGGCTCCCACTCCTCAGGCTTGGAGAGGCTAAAAACTGTATTAACTTCGGCCATATTGCCAGAGTGGGCAGTTAAAGAAAGTATTCGCGATTGCCCTTCCTTGCAGTCGTATTCAGATTGCTTCCTGCTTGACCTATACGACTTACTACTATTAGACGATTGGACCGATTTATAGTCATACAGCACCGACATCGTCGTCCTGTCGCCCGTCTTGCGAATGGTGGTTGGGTCAGCGTAGACGGTGACGGTTTCATCGCGGAAAACCTCAACCCACGCCGCTGTCGCGCCGCTGCTCACAAGCGCCAGTAGCGTCATCAGGATAGCTTTACGCATTGCAATAAGCATTGCCTTCTCCTCCTCAAAACTCTGCGGAGCGACCCTCATTCCGTTGGAGGCTGGCTACGTACAAGGTTGGGATCATCCTACTCAATCTGGTGCCTTTGGTCGCATTTTTCCTTTCGTCATAGCCGTGCTTTCTGAGGTATCAAACAAAGTGCTCAATGTCGATGTCTCTGACGGGCCGCGGTCTTAGCTCGAAGGCACCTTAGAGTCGCAGAAATTTATAACAAGTACATCAGGACGGACTCACCCCCACCAGAGCGGGGCGCCATGTCAGGGCCGCGACGGCGCCGGTCTGGGCTGCGCCGGCAACGGGTGGCGCGAGCCGTCGCGGACTGCTTCCTCGCGACTGCGCTCCAGCAACAGCCATTCCTTCAGGCCTTCGGGCGTGTCGCAATCCACGCCGTGGTTCAGCCTGCAGCGCTCTTTAGCATGGTCGGTCCGCTGATTCTTGGCTACCGCCCGCTCGTCGGGCGGACTCTGCGTCTGCGCCGCAACGGGCGCAGATACAAGAACCGCCAAAGCAATCGCGAGCGTCCGGAAGTCAATCGTCATGTCAGAATCTTACGCGGCCGGGTGGATCTATGCGTTACAACACTCAGGGCGGTTTGTTTTGCCGCGCCTGCTAGACTACGGTCGTTTCCAGCTCGCGTCGGGACTGAATGTCGTCAACCCGGATGCTATTGCCGTCGTGTTCTTGCCTAGATTCTTTTCATAGACGATCCCGTCCTGGTTCACTATGAAACTCACGATGCCTGATGCCCTGTAGCGCGCCGGATAGGCGATGAGCGCAAAACCGGCGATCATTTTACCGTTGACGAAATAGTTGTACGCGCCACCCGGGGCCCCTTTGCCCTGTTTAGTGAGAATCTTGTAGAAGTAACCGTGATACGGTTCGAGCGAGCCTGAGGTCGGGCTCGTGTAGCCGTCTTTGGCTGCCGCGGCAAGCAGCGGGCCGAGCGGGCTCAACTGCTCATCCGGTTTTGTCGGCCAATAGAGCCCATCGCGCTTGCCCGGCGTGCTCGTGATCCTGGTAGCATATTCCCGAAGGCTGTCGCCATCCGCGTCGCGAGCCGCATATTCGCGCTCGGCGTCCACGATCGCGAGGCATACCTGGATCGCCGCCAGTTCGTTTCGGCCGATGCGGCGGGCAAGAATCTCCGCTTCGCCAGTACGCGTGTCGAAGCGCCAGTTGCCGTCATCCGATTTGACTAGAGGAATCGGCATCGGCCAGCCGTCCTTGCCGATCGATAGTTCCGCGCGGTTGTCGCCTTCGAGAATGATCTTGTTGGCTTCGCCGTAGGCCTGGATAAATTTCTCGCGGCTTTGCTCGTCGGCTACGGGGTCACCCGATTTTACCAGCTTGCTGCCATGCGGGCCCAAAATGGCGCGCAGTGCCGGCTGATCGTCCGATTTGACTGCTTCAACCAGCGCGGCGACGCCTGCTTCCGGCGACACAAAGCTCTTTTGCGCCGAAATTGCGGGCAGAGGCAGCATCGCCAGCGCGAAGAGCGCCATGGCGCAGATGGTCCTGCGCAGCCTGCTCTGCCAGTATCGTGCGCGCCAGATTGTTTCCTTCAGCATGCTCAACATATTTCCCCCGACGCAATCGAATTATTGAAGTGTTACGAAATCACTTTTCTTCCGGCATTTTTCATCTGCGCTCGCGATCCTTTTCAGGCGCCCGCGGTGCGGCAGCCGCAGGCCGTGGCGCGGCGGCTCGTGGAGGGGGCGAAGGCGCCGCTGCGCGCGCAGGCGGTCGCGGCGCAGGAACATTAGCCGCCGGCCGCGCCACCGGGACAGGCCGGGCAACCGGTGCCGTTGCCGCGCTGCTGGCGCGCCCGCGCGCGCTGGAGTTACGCGCCTCGGCTGCTTGGCCTACGTTTTCCAGGGCATGTGGCCGCTGTGCGACCTGTGCAACACCGGGGCGACTGGCTACGGCAGGCGCGCTCGGGTGGCTAGGCGCGGGGCGAGTCTCGGAGCGGCTGGTCGCGGGTACATTGGCGCGACTGCGCGTAGTTTCCGTATTTGTACGGGCGGCTGGTGCAACCGCGGCGGATTGCGGGATGCTGCGAACTTCTGGCCGACTGCCACTAGTGGCTCGCGTATCCGGGCGACTGACTTGCCCGCCGCGCTGCTCCGAAGCGGTCGGAACGTGTCCGCGGAAATTGCTCCGAGCCTGGGGCGGTGCGCCCGTGGGACTGAATTTTGCGCGCACTGCCGCCTCCCGGTAAGGAGCGCCGCGGCGGTGATCCGGGTCATGTTGCCATGCGCTCGAAGCGCGGCTCGCAACTCTCGTGTCGCGCGGATAGTAGTAGTTGTTCACGTTTACAACGTCAACGCGGTGCTGACGCCAGTCGAATGCGCCGTAGAAAAATTCCGCGCCCAAAGTAATCCCGGCGCCCCACGCGAACCCTGCGCCGAATCCGGGACGCTCGCGATACCCCGGCCACGGCGCCCAATAGACCGGCGGATACTGAGGCCACCACCATGACCCGTAAACAATGGAGGGGTTGTAGTACGGCTCGTAAGCGACCTGAGGATCCGCCTGATCGATGGTAATGTAGTCCCCCTGCGATTCCACGCGGGCCTGATCGTTTGACCGGAGATTGCCGGCTTTGTACGCCCGGTGCCGTAAATCCTGTATCGTGTCCATTACTTGCTGTTCCTGGCCAAGAAAAGCATCACCCAGCCGCTCCGTCCAATCCAGCTTGTCGTTCATCATCCTTAGGATCTGCGGAAAAGCGACGAGCGATTTGACGCTTGGATCCCAGTTGTTCTGCTCGACCGCCTGCACGGCCTGGGAGCCCCTGAGGTTGGGATTAGCGACGGACCAGCGCTCGGCCTCGACGACCTCGAGGGGATAAGTCGCTGCCATCGTGATCTGCGACAGCAGCGCGTCCGGGTACAGCGCAATCGGCGCCAGCATCTGATCGAGTTCCTGCTGGGTGAATGCGGGCGCGTCCTGCGCCGACGCATTGTTTTCCGGCGCGATCAACAGAAAAGACACCGCAAGCAGCGGCGCGAGCAGTTGAGTCAACAAATACTTGGCGCGTGCTTTCATGATGGCTCCCGATCTTGGCAATTGGCAGATTGCGCGCCGCAATGGCCGCGCAATCGTTTTTAACCTCCGGAAGCGCTCGTAGTCTCGGGTGCCTGGCGGTCGACTCAGAGGATTTCCCTAGCGGCGAAAATTGAGCGGGAAGACCAAGCTAATGCCCGCCGACGGCTGCGGGTCATAGTAAACCGGCGGCGGTGCGTAGACAGGTTGCGAGTAGTAATATGACTGCTGATACCCGCGCCGATCGTTGCGATCGCCACGCCATTCACCATTGTGCCGTCCGTTGTCCCGGTGCACCTGGCGATGATTGTTGTCGCGATGATTGTCGGCGGCAAACGCCGGTGTTATGGCCATCCCCCCCATCACCGACGCAACGGCGAGTGCCATCACGATCTTGCTGATTGTCGGCCTGGAATTCCTAGCTTGCTTTGTCGAGGTTTTCATTGTGCCCTTCCTTTCTAGGTATGCCTAAAGCAATTCCCTACCGCGAGGCAGGGTTTCCCGATTTTGGCGTCGTTGTACTTGCGGTCATTTGCCCTTCTTTGACATCTTGCCGCCATGGCGGAACAGGGCATCGGCTTCCTGCTTCTGATTATCCGACATGCCAGCATAGAGAGTCGCGAAGACCGGGGTGAACTTCTTGATCCCGTCTGCATGGGCATCGGTGATCTCGCCATAGGATTTGAGATCGTCGACAGCGGTCATGGTTTTGCCATTTTCTCTCCTGGCCTTGATGAGCGGCTCAACGGTTTTCTCATTGTCGCGCATCACCTGGGCGACACTGGCCCACTGGTCTTCCTGTGCCGCCGTGATTTTAAGCTTGGCATGCATATTCGTGATGCGTGCCTCGACGCGGTCTTGGGCAGAGGCTTTGGCCGCGATTACCGGCCCTGAAGCGAAAGCGATAATTGCGACGAGCGCCGCCGCTGTAACAGCGCGCGCAGCCGCATAAGTGACTTGATGGCTATTTCGTTCCATGATTTATCTCCTTGTGGGTTCAATCTCTGGCGCCTGAACCAATTTTCAGGCGACTTTATCTGCGAGCACTATTATTTCCAGTCGTCGTAAGGCTATCTGTTCGCCAACGCATACAAAAAACAGAACCATTGAGCCGTCTTTGCGTCAGACCCGACCCGAAGCTCGTCCTTGGCAGTCTTAGCGAGCCGGTACAATCACGACGGTGCCGCTGTCTGGGTTTCCTCTTGCGCCCGTGTTTCCTCGTGCACCTGTGTTACCGGTCGCGCCGGTATCTCCGGTTGCGCCGG
>Ga0066793_10001297_pt1 | contig 11259 bp, 19 predicted proteins | sample PersoiDNA2013189_FD_83876 | JGI IMG/M metagenome (GOLD analysis project Ga0066793, IMG submission 83876) | Permafrost soil microbial communities from the Arctic, to analyse light accelerated degradation of dissolved organic matter (DOM) -... | ecosystem: Environmental > Terrestrial > Soil >...
CTACGACCATCGGGTCTTGGACCAGGCGGCGGACAAGATCGTGGACACCGCTCGCCGTACAAACGCGCGCACTGCCGGCCCGATCCCGCTTCCGACCGAGATCTCCAAGCTGACCGTCATCCGGTCACCGTTCATCGACAAGGACTCCCGCGAGCAGTTCGAGATGCGCACGCACAAGCGGATCGTCGACATCCTCGACCCCAACCCGCGCGTCGTCGACGCGCTGATGCGCCTGAGCCTTCCCGCAGGCGTGAGCATCGAGATCAAGAGTTGAAAGGCCTTCTTGCCAAGAAGCTGGGCATGACTCAGCTCTTCAACGCCGACGGCACGACCACCGCGGTCACCGTGCTCGAAGCCGGCCCGTGCCACGTGCTCGGCCTGCGGACCGCCGAGAAGGACGGCTACGCCGCCGCCCGAATCGCCTTCGGAGTGGTCGCTGAGCGCAAGCTGAGCAAAGGCGAGCTGGGCGAGTTCAAGAAGATGAACCTCGAACCGCGCCGCCATGTGGTCGAGATCCGCGGCTACGAGGGCCTCGAAGCCGGACAGGAGCTCAAAGCCGAGATCTTCGCCGCCGGAGAGATCGTCGACGTGACCGCGCACTCCAAGGGCAAGGGTTTCCAGGGCCTCATCAAAAGGCACAAGTTCAGCCGCGGCCCCGAGTCGCACGGCTCGATGAACGTCCGCCAGCCGGGCGCGATCGGGTCGACGGACTCAGCCCGAGTTTTCAAGGGCCTGAAGATGTCCGGCCAGATGGGCAACGTGCGGACCACCGCGCGCGCCTACAAGGTCGTGCGCGTCGACGCCGAGCGAAACCTGCTGCTGCTCAAGGGTGGCGTGCCCGGAGCAAAGGGAGCGCTCGTGCTGGTCAGGCAGTCCACCAAACCCGTAAAGGTCAAGGGCCCCTCCGGCAAGCCAACCGGGAGGAAGGTCTGATGGCGGAGGCCAAGTCCACGACCAGGACCAAGACGGCGACCAAGCCGGCCACCAAGGCTGCGACCAAAACCAGGGCCGCGGCCAAGGCAAAGCCGGTTGCGAAGAAGAATGCCGGAACCGAAGCCGAGACGAACCCGCTCCAGGCGCCTTTCTTCGACGCCCTCGGCGAGCGCAACGGAGAGGTCGACCTTCCCAAGGCGGTGTTCGACGAGAAGCCGAACATGCCCGTGATGCACCAGGCCTACCTTCGCCAGCTCGCCAACGCCCGCCAGGGCACGGCGTCGACCAAGACTCGTGGCGCGGTTTCCGGTGGAGGCGCCAAGCCCTACCGGCAGAAGGGCACCGGTCGCGCGCGCCACGGCTCCATCCGCGAACCGTCGATGAAGGGCGGCGGCACGGTGTTCGGCCCGCACCCGCGCAGCTACGAGCAGCGGATGCCGAAGCAGATGCGCCGGCTCGCCTTGCGCTCGGCGCTGAGCCAGAAGGCCCTCGACGGGCAGGTGCGCGTCATCGAGAGCTTCGTGTTCGACGAGCCCAAGACCAGGCAGGCCTCCGACCTGATGGAAGCCATGGGCCTCGACAAATCCGCGCTCATCGTCCTGCCGGCGCCGAACGTGGTCGTCAGCCGGTCGTTCGAGAACCTCTCCGGCACGAAGACGATCCTCGCGAGGAATCTCAACATCCGCGATCTCTTTACCCACACCTACCTGCTCCTGGCGAAGGATTGCCTCGACCTGCTCGAAGAGAACTTCAGAGCGAGGGAGCGAAACGGAAAGTGACGACTCGCGCAGCTTCCGAGCTCGTGATCGGCCCGGTCATCACCGAGCGCACGTATCAGCTCTACACGCAGGGCAGGTACACGTTCCGCGTCTCGCCACGCGCCTCCAAGACCGACATCAAGAAGGCGCTGGAGGAGCAGTACGAGACGCAGGGCATCAAGGTGCGCGACGTGAACACCGTGACGATGCGCGGCAAACGCCGCCGCAGCCAGCGCATGGCCACGGCGGTCGGCCACACATCCGACTGGAAGAAGGCGATCGTCACCCTCGGCCCCGGTCAGAAGATCGAAGGGCTGTTCGGGAGCGTCTGAGATAACAAGTGCCGATTAGAAAGTTCAAGCCGACCAGCCCGGGACGCCGATTCATGTCGGTGTCAGGCTTCGACGAGGTCACAACAGACGAGCCGGAGAAGACCTTGCTCGAGTCGCTGCCGACCCATGCCGGCCGCAACAACCAGGGCCGCATCACGACGCGCCACCAGGGCGGCGGCTATCGCAAGCTCTACCGGAAGATCGACTTCAAGCGCGACAAGCACGGTATCGCTGGCAAGGTCGCCACCATCGAGTACGACCCGAACCGCAGCGCCCGCATCGCGCTCATCCACTACAAGGACGGAGAGAAGCGGTACATCCTCGCTCCGCTCGGTTTGAAAGTGGGCGATCCCATCGAGAGCGGGGCAGAGGCTCCGGTTCGCATTGGCAACGCCCTCCCCCTGTCCAACATCCCGGTCGGTTCGACCATCCACAACATCGAGCTCACGCTCGGCCGCGGAGGCCAGCTCGTGCGCTCCGCCGGCGCGTCCGCGCAGCTGCTGGCCAAGGAGGGCGACTACGCAGTAGTGCGCATGCCCTCGGGCGAATTGCGGCGCATCCACGTACGCTGCCAGGCCACGGTCGGCCAGGTCGGTAACATCGAACACGAGAACGAGTCAGGCGGCAAGGCCGGACGCAGCCGCTGGCTCGGCATACGGCCCACCGTGCGAGGTTCGACGATGAACCCGCGCGACCATCCACACGGTGGTGGTGAGGGCAAGACCGGACCCGGTGGGAACCCGAAGACCCCGTGGGGCAAACCCGCCCTGGGCTACCGCACGCGCAAGCCGAAGAAGGCCTCGGACAAGCTGATCATCCGCCGCCGTGAAAAGAAGGGACGAAAGAAGTAAGTGTCACGCTCACTGAAGAAGGGGCCGTTCATCAGCGCCCCCTTGAAAGAGAAGATCGACAAGATGAACGCATCGCGCGACAAGAAGGTGATTCGCACCTGGGCGCGCGCGTCGGTCATCTATCCCGACATGGTCGGCCACACCATCGCGGTCCACGATGGCCGCAAGCACGTGCCCGTATTCATCAGCGAGAACATGGTCGGCCATCGCCTCGGCGAGTTCGCGCCCACGCGCCACTTCCGCGGCCACGGCACCCACACCGAAAAATCGACGGCGCTGAAGTAGAAGTGGCGACGATGGAAGTTTCCGCAGTTTCGAGGTTTGTCCGCCGCACGCCGCGCAAGGCAAGGCTGGTGGCCGACTCCGTGAAGGGCATGAAGGTGTCGGACGCCCTCGCGCAGCTCGAGTTCTCTCCCAAGCACGCCGCTCGCGACGTCGCCAAGGCGATCAAGTCGGCGGCCGCGAACGCGGAGCACAACTTCAACCTCAATCGCGACGACCTCGTGCTGAAGCAGATCCTCATCGACGAGGGCCCGACCTTCCGCCGCCGCCGGCCCGTCAGCCGGAGCATGGCGCACGAGTTCTTCCACCGCACCTGCCACATCACCGCGGTCGTCGAAGACCGTCCGCAAGGAGCTAAGTAACAGCTTGGGTCACAAAGTTCACCCGAATGCGTTCCGTCTAGGCGTCTTCCGTCCGTGGGAGGCGAACTGGTTCGCCAACCCGAAGGACTACACGAAGATGCTGCACGAAGATCTCGAGATGCGGCGTGTCATCCTCGCGCGGCTGCGCAACGCAGGCATCGCGAAGATCGAGACCGAGCGCTCCTCCAACGCACAGCTCACCGTGACCATTCACACCGCCAAGCCAGGCATTGTGATCGGCAAGGGCGGCGCCTCTGTCGACCAGCTGCGCGAGGACCTCGAGAAGCGCTTCGGCAACCGCGTCCGCATCTCGATCCAGGAGATCAAGCAGCCGGAGCTCGACGCGCAGCTCGTGGCCGAGAACATCGCATCTCAGATCGAGCGCCGCATCAGCTACAAGCGCGCGATGAAGCAGGCGATCCTGCGCACCATGCGCTCCGGCGCCAAGGGCGTCCGCATCTACTGCGGTGGGCGCTTGCGCGGGGCTGAGATGGCGCGTCGGGAGTGGGACCGCGAAGGCCGCGTGCCTCTGCACACTCTGCGCGCCAACATCGACTTCGGGCGCGCCACCGCGAGCACCACCTTCGGCGCCATCGGGGTCAAGTGCTGGATCTACAAAGACGTTGCCGCGCCCCTGCGCAAGCAGCCCGTGGCGGCGGAAGCCACTGCGCCGATCGCCGAGATCGCCCCGCAGCCCGACCTGGCCGCGGTCCTCGCCGAGCCGCAAGCCGCCGCCGTGGAGGTCGCCACGCCTGAGCCCGAGGTCGTGACCACAAGCCCGGCCGTAACGCCGGCGCCGCGCCGCGCTCGCGCGACCACGACGACCACGGCCAAGCCGGCCGCAAAGCCGAAGGCAGAGCCAAAGCCCAAGGCCGAAGCGAAGACTGAGACGAAGGCGAAGGCCGCTGCCCCCAAACCAAAGGCTGAGACCAAGGCTCCGGCTAAGAAGCCCACTACAACAAAGAAGGCAAAGAGCTAGATGCTGATCCCCAAGCGCGTCAAGTACCGCAAGATGCACCGCGGTCGCCGCACGGGCATCGCCACACGCGGCGCCACCGTCGCGTTCGGCGACTTCGGTCTGCAGGCGATGGAAGCTTGCTGGATGAGCAACCGCCAGATCGAAGCGGCTCGCCGGGCGATGACACGCCACGTGAAACGTGGCGGGCAGATCTGGATCCGCGTCTTTCCTGACAAGTCGATCACCAAGAAGCCGGCCGAGACCCGCATGGGCTCGGGCAAGGGCAACCCCGAAGGGTGGGTGGCCGTGGTCAAGCCCGGCCGCGTGCTGTTCGAGATGGGCGGCGTCACGGCGGCGGTCGCCAAAGAGGCGATGAAGCTGGCCGCGTCGAAGCTCCCGATCAAGACGCGCTTTGTGATCTCGGAATCCGCCGCCGCGGGAGGTGCCCGATGAAGGTCGATGAGCTGAGGGTGCTCGAGGCAGACGAGCTGACGGTCCGGATGCGGCAGGCGCGGCGCGAGCTCTACGAGCTCCGCTTCAAGCACGCCGTGGGTCAGCTCGAGAACTCGAGCGAGATCAGCAAAGTCCGGCACGACATCGCGCGGATCATGACCGTGCTGCGCGAGCGCGACTTCGGTATCGTCGCGACCTTCGTGGCGGACGCCCTTGAGCCGGCGGCCGTGGCGCCACAACCCGAGCCGGCGGCGGCAGCCGTAGACGACGCACCTGAGGTGCCGGCGGCCAAGCCCAAGCGCACCCGCAAGAAAGCCGAGGAAACCAAATGACCGACACCGCAACCGCGACACCGACCCAGACGGCGACGGCGGACGAGTCGCGCGGCCAGCGCAAGGTCCGGCTCGGCACGGTGATCGCCGACAAGATGAACAAGACGATCATCGTCCAGGTCGGCACGTCCAAGGCCCACCGCCTCTACCGCAAGACCGTCCAGCACCGCACCAAGTTCAAGGTGCACGACGAGAAGAACGAGTGCGGCGTCGGCGACCTGGTCCGCATCACCGAGACGCGCCCCATCTCCAAGGAGAAGCGCTGGCGCCTGCTCGAGATCGTGGAGAAGGCCAGGTGACGGCCATGCCTCCAGCGATGCCGATCGGATCTTCGACGCCCATGCGGCCCATCTGCGTCGTTGCGGCTTCCGCTCCTCGCGCACGCACCAACGGGTGCGCTCGCTCCGGTGCTCAGCCGCGCCTAGCATCTGGGCCACCTGTGCGCCGAATCTCTCGGTCGGCCCACTGGAGTCATGGCCTGTGATCCAGCAAGAGACTCGTCTGAAGGTCGCGGACAACTCGGGAGCGAAAGAGATCCTGTGCATCCGTGTCGCCGGAGGGCATTACCGCAAATACGCCTCGGTGGGCGACATCATCACCGCGACCGTCAAGTCGGCTCAACCCGGCGGGCAGGTCAAGAAGGGCGAGGTGGTGAAGGCCGTCGTCGTGCGCGTGACGAAGGAATACAAGCGCCCGGACGGCTCGCTCATCCGCTTCGACGAGAACGCGGCGGTGCTGCTGGCCACGGCGAACAACCCGCGCGGCACGCGCATCTTCGGCCCGGTGGCCCGGGAGCTGCGCGAGCGTAACTTCATGAAGATCATCAGCCTTGCCCCGGAGGTCCTCTAACTCGGATGCTGAGAAACAAAACACAGCCCAAGCGACGCTGGCTCGACCTTGCGCCCGGCGATCCGGTGATCGTCGTGACGGGCAAGGATAAGGGCAAGCAGGGCGAGGTGCTGCGCACGATTCCGGACAAGCACAAGGTCGTCGTCAAGGGCGTCAACATCCTGAAGCGCCACACCAAGGCTGGACAGTCCCGCGGTGGTGTCAGCGTCACGCAGGGTGGCGTGATCGACTTCGAGGCGGCGCTCGACTACTCGAACGTGATGCTGGTCTGCCCGTCGTGCTCGCGTCCGACACGGACCAAGCACACCGTGCTCGAATCCGGCGCCCGCGCGCTCGTCTGCCGTCACTGCGGCGAGCCGTACGAGCGCGTGCGCAAGACGGAGGCCCAGTGAGCAAAGCCAAAGCCGCTCCCAAGAAGACCGAAGCGCCGAAGGCGCCGGGGACTCGCACCGAGACTCCGCCGCGCATGCTGACGCTCTATCGGGACACGATCGCGCCTCAGCTGACCAAGGAGTTCGACTATGACAACGCCATGGAGGTGCCCCGCATCGCCAAGGTGGTCGTGAACATCGGCATCGGCGAGGCCAAGGACAACGACAAGGCGCTCGACGCCGCGGTTGGCGACGTGGTCACCATCACGGGCCAGAAACCAGCCCTCATCAAGGCGCGGAAGTCGGTCGCCGCGTTCAAGCTCCGCGCGGGCCAGACCGTCGGCATCAAAACCACGCTGCGCGGCCGGCGCATGTGGTTCTTCCTGGACAAGCTGCTCAACGTCGCGCTCCCGAGGATCCGCGACTTCCGCGGCGTCAACGCCGACGGCTTTGACGGCCGCGGCAACTACTCGCTCGGCCTGCGCGAGCAGGTCATCTTCCCGGAGATCGACTACGACAAGATCGACAAGCTTCGCGGGCTGGAAGTATCGATCGTGACCACAGCCCGCACCGACGACGAAGCGCGCAGCCTTCTGACGCGCCTCGGCATGCCATTCAAGAAGAGGTAGGAAGAGTTTGGCGAAGAAATCCGCAGTCGAGCGCTGGAAAAGAGATCTTGTCCACCCGAAGTTCAAGGTCCGGTTCCACAACCGCTGCCGCCTTTGCGGCCGGCCCCGCGCTTATTACCGCAAGTTCGGCATGTGCCGCATCTGCTTCCGCAACCTTGCCGCCGAGGGACGCATCCCCGGCGTGACGAAGTCGAGCTGGTGATGGCAACATCAATCGCAAAGAACGCGAAGCCCGTCAGGCGCGCTTCCGCGGGGGTCGTCAGCGACCCGATCGCGGACATGCTCACGCGCGTGCGCAACGCCAACGCAGCCCGGCATCCCGAGGTGAAGGTCCCGGCTTCCAAGCTGAAGCTCGAGATCGCCCGCGTCCTGAAGGACGAGGGGTACATTGCGGGCTACGAGGTCGAGGCCGACGGAACCACTCAGACGATGCGTATCATCTTCAAGGCCCGCCCGGACCGCACCAGGGTGATCTCGGGCGTGAAGAGGATCAGCCGCCCCGGCCTGCGCGTCTACGCGCGCAAGACAGAGATCCCTCGAGTCCTCGGTGGGCTCGGAATCGCCGTTCTCAGCACAGCCGAAGGAGTCATGAGCGGTCGCCAGGCGACGCGGCAAGGACTCGGCGGCGAAGTGCTGGCGTACGTCTGGTAGGAGTTCAAGAAAAGAAGTTGTCGCGGATTGGAAAGCTGCCGATTCCGGTGCCGAGTGGGGTGAAGGTCTCCCTGCAGCCGGGCCACGTCAAGGTCGAGGGCCCTAAGGGCCAGCTCGAGCGCACCCTGCCGGCTGACATCACGGTCAAGCAGGTCGACGGCGAGCTCGTGTTCGAGCGACCCTCCGACGACTACCAGCACCGCGCGCTGCACGGCCTGGTCCGCAGCCTGGTCGCGAACATGGTGACCGGCGTCAACACGGGCTTCGTCAAGCACCTGGAGCTGGTCGGCGTCGGCTATCGCGTCGCCAAGCAGGGCGACGAGCTGGTGCTGAGCCTCGGCTACTCCCACCCGATCAGGTTCAAGCCACCCGAGGGCGTCTCGATCGACGTGGCGGACCCGACGAAGTTCTCGGTCTCCGGCATCTCGAACGAGGCGGTGGGCCAGGTCGCGGCGAACCTCCGCGGGATGCGACCGCCCGAGCCCTACAAGGGAAAGGGCGTCATGTACCGTGGAGAGAAGATCCGCCGCAAGGCCGGCAAGGCCGGCAAGGGGGCGAAGACCTCCGCATGATCAAGCGAAGCGACCGCAAGCTGAACCGCTCGAAGCGCCACCGGCGCGTGCGCGTGCACGTGGCGGGCACGCAGGAGCGTCCGCGACTTGCCGTCTTCCGCAGCCTCAACCACCTCTACGCCCAGCTCATCGACGATGGAGCGAGCCGCACGCTTGCCGCCGCATCCACCGTCGTGTTGAAGGCGAAGGGAAACGGTATCGCCGAAGCCGCGCAGGTCGGCAAAGAGATCGCCGCGAAGGCGAAGGCCGCGGGCGTGAGCTCGGTGGTGTTCGACCGTGGCGGATTCCTCTATCACGGCAGAATCAAGGCTCTGGCTGACGCTGCCCGCGAAGCCGGACTGGAGTTTTAGGCATGGGGTCCAGGTATCCGCATTCGAGCGGCGAGCGATCCGATCTCACCGATCGCGTCGTACGCGTCAACCGCGTGTCCAAGGTGGTCAAGGGCGGGCGCAAGTTCTCGTTCAGCGCGCTGGTCGTGGTCGGTGACATGAACGGGCGCGTCGGCGCCGGCATCGGAAAGGCGCGCGAAGTCACCGAGGCGATCCGCAAGGGCATGGACGTGGCCAAGCGCAACATGATCACGGTCCCGATGGTCGGCACGACGATTCCTCACGAGGTGCGCCTCAAATGGGGCGCGGCCAAGATCATGCTGAAGCCCGCCGCTCCAGGAACGGGCGTCATCTCCGGTGGCGCCATGCGCGCGGTCATCGAGACCGCCGGCATCAAGGACATCCTCACCAAGTCGCACGGCACCAACAACCCGATCAACACCGTCCGCGCCACGCTCGCCGCCCTGCAGCAGCTCAAAACGGCGCAGCAGATCGCCGAGCTGCGCGGCAAAGAGGTCGAGCAGATCGTCGGCAAGCGCCTGGCGGCCGCGTACCGGCGGCAGGAGGGCGGTGGCAAGGCTGCGAGCGCAAATGGCGCCGAAGCCACCCCGGTGGAGGCCAAATGACCGCAGCCAACAAGAAACCAGCATCGAAGGGTGAGCGCCCGATCAAAGCAACTCTGATGAAGAGCACCATCGGAGCTCTGCCGCAGATCAAGGCCACCGTCGAGTCGCTCGGCTTTCGCCGCATGAATCAGACCCGCGAGCTTCCTGACAACCCGGCGGTGCGCGGCATGCTCAAGGCCGTCAACTTCCTGGTCGCCGTCGAGGGCACGCCCTACATCCGGCCGAAGCGCAGCCAGTACAAGATCTGGCGTTCTCGCTCGAACAAGAAGCATCAGAGGGGCAAGTAACAAAGTGCAGTTGCACGACCTCAAGCCATCGAAGGGCGCGCACCGCCGGGCGGACCGGGTCGGTCGAGGCACGGGCTCCGGCCGCGGCAAGACGTCCGGTCGTGGCCAGAAAGGCCAGAACGCCCGCAGCGAAGGGTTCCGCGTAGGCTTCGAGGGCGGCCAGATGCCGCTCGCTCAGCGCCTCCCCAAGCTGCCCGGCTTCAAGAACCCGTTCCACAGGCTGTTCTCGGTCGTCAACCTCTCGAAGCTCAGCCGCTTTCCCGATGGAACGAAGGTCGACGCTGACGCCCTGCTCGAGGCCGGCCTCGTCCACCAGGGCATGGAGATCAAGATCCTGGGCACCGGGGGCCTGAAGCGCAAGCTGGCCGTGGAGGCGCACTTCTTCAGCGTCAGCGCCCGCGAAGCGATCGAGAAGGCGGGCGGTAGTGTCAACGTCCTCGGCGAGCCCCGCAAGATCGGCCCGCGGCGGACGGCGGCCAAGCTGCCCAAGCCCCTTCCAACGGCTGCGGAGGCTGCGCCTGCCGCCACACCCAAGGCGGAAAAGGCAGACAAGGCCGAGCGGCCCGCGAAGCAGGCGCGTGAGAAGGGAACCCCAACCGCAACAGTCGAGGAGGCCACCCCTCCCGACGAGGCTTAGGCTTTAGGGGATGGGCACAGACCTGACCGCTGGCCACCGGATCTTCGGCGCCCATGCGGCCCATCTGCGTAGTTGCGACCTGCGCTTCTCGCTTACGCATCCACGGATGCGCGCGCTGCGATGCTCGGCCGCGCCTAGCATCTGGACCACCTGGGCACCGAATCTCTCGGTGTCCACAGTCAGGTCTGCGCCATGAACCTGTTCGAAGCCCTGGTCAACGCCATGCGGCTCCCGGAGCTGCGCAACAAGATCCTGTTCACCGGCGGGATCCTGGTCGTCTTCCGGCTCTTTGCGAACGTGGCCGTGCCTGGCGCCAGCCAGAGCGCTCTCGCCTCCTTGTTCAACAACCAGGCGCTGCTCGGGCTGCTCGACCTCTTCTCAGGCGGCGGCCTGTCGCGCTTCAGCGTCGTGGCCATGGGCATGAACCCGTACATCAACGCCACGATCATCATGCAGCTCATGACGGTGATCTCCGAGCGGATCAAGGAGATCTCCAAAGAGGGCGAGATGGGACGGCGGCGCATTACTCGCTGGAGCCGCTACCTGACCGTCCTTCTGGGCGCCGGCCAGGCCTATGGGTTCACGGTGCTCTTCCAGAACTCGAGCCCCGCGATCCTCCCGGCGCTCGACTGGTTCCAGCGCCTGCAGATCGTGCTGGTGCTCACCGCCGGCACCGTGATGCTGATGTGGTTCGGTGAGCTCATCACCGAGTACGGAATCGGCAACGGCGTATCGCTGATCATCTTCGCCGGCATCATCGGCCGCGGGCCGCAGGGCGTCGCGGCCGTCTTTGCGGCCAAGTCCTCCGGCGGCGGGATCGCCGACTACGTGCCGTTCATCATCTTCGGCCTGATCGCGCTCCTCATGACCGCGGTGATCATCGAGGTGCAGCAGGCGGTGAGGAAAATTCCCATTCAATCCGCTCAACGGACGGTGGGCTTGAAGCAGGTGCAGAGCCGAGCGAGCTTCCTACCCCTGCGCGTCAACCACGCCGGGGTCATTCCGATCATCTTCGCGATCTCGGTCATGTTTCTGCCGACGATCCTC
>Ga0066793_10001298_pt1 | contig 11258 bp, 9 predicted proteins | sample PersoiDNA2013189_FD_83876 | JGI IMG/M metagenome (GOLD analysis project Ga0066793, IMG submission 83876) | Permafrost soil microbial communities from the Arctic, to analyse light accelerated degradation of dissolved organic matter (DOM) -... | ecosystem: Environmental > Terrestrial > Soil >...
CGACATCGCCCGTGTGCAGATAGCCGTCCTGGATAGCGTGAGCCGTCTCCTCCGGCTTATTCCAGTAGCCCGCCACCACCTGCGGCCCCTTCGTAATCAGCTCACCAACCTCGCCGACTGGCAGTTCGTCGCCAGTCGCTACGTCGATGATCTTGCAGACGGTATTGGGTATGGGGACGCCGACGGAGAGCGCGCCCGAATCGGCATCGACCGGCGGGTGCATGCCCATGGGGGTCGCGTGCGAAGGCGAGGTCGTTTCCGTCAGGCCATAGATGTTGTAAATGTAGATGCCGGTCACCTTCTCAAAATTTTCGACGATCGACGGTGAGACGGGCGCGCCGCCACTGAGCGTCTTCTTCAGGCTGGAGAGGTCATAGTTCTTCAGCGTGGGAAAGTTCATGAGCGCGGTAAAGACGGTGATCGCGGCCACCGTGAAGCTGCCGCGCCAGCGCTCCGTCAGACTGAGCATCGTCGCGGCATCGAAGCGATAGAACATAATAATGGGCATGCCTGCCAGGGCAGCGACCGCGATATGGGCAATCAGCCCGGTGATGTGGAAGAATGGAGCCACGCCGATGACGACATCATCTTTCGTGAGCTGTACCCAATCTCTATAGAAGGTGGCGTTGAAAACGATGTTGCCGTGGGTGTTCATCGCGCCCTTTGGCTTGCCCGTTGTGCCGGAGGTATAGGCGAGAAAGCCGACATCCGCGAGTGTGAGGTGGGGAAGCTCAATAGTAGCTCCGGCGAATTGAGTGAGCAGATCCTGCAGGTCCAGCGTCTCGGTGAAGCGTTGCTTGCTGGAAGCGGCTAGCAGCTGCGGGGGCGTGTCTCCCGCGTAGTCCAGCTCGCTGGTCGTGACGACGAATTGCACCTGCGTATTGGGAACCGCCGCGTGTGCGACTGAGGCGTACAGCGACTCCAGGCAGATCAGTCCTCTGGCTCCCGAGTCGTTGAGGTGATACTCCAGTTCTTGCTGCTTGAACATGGGATTACAAAGAACGACGATGCCGCCCGCCTTCCAGATGGCGTACAGCCCGATCAGAAACTGCGGAATGTTCTGCAGGTAAAGAGCTACGCGCTCACCTGCGACCACTCCATGCGCCCGTAGCGCGGCGGCCAGGGCGCTACTCTTCTGGTCCAGATCCCCATACGTTATCGCCTGGTTAAAGTAGTAGATAGCGGGCTGGTCGGGCATGGCCTTGACGGTGGTCAGGAACATATCCAGACCGTTTGCCGAGCGTGGCGTCAGCTCCGGGGGAATGTAGCTGGGATAGAGCTTGAGCCACGGATAGCTCTGAGCACCCGTTGGAGGTGCTTCCCTGTTTTCTGCCATTGTAAGTCTCCTTCCCATTGAGCGAACAGTCGGCTCTCCGCTTCACAAGCGAGACGAGGAGAGCCGACTGCACAGTCGCATCGGTGCGTCTACTTGATCGCAATAGGATTGACGGGAGCGCCGGTGGCGTTCTTGAACTTGAGCGGCGCGCCAGCGTACAGGAACGTGTACTGCTTATCTTCAGCGCAAGAGGTACCCAGATCTTCAAGGTCACAGATCTCGTTGAGCGCGACGCCGAGGTTGCGCATCAGGGCCGCGTGCAGGGGGAGCAAGATGCCCGTCTCCTTATGCACCGTTGTCTCATTGGCGATAGTATCGGTACAGAGCGCGGGAATCTCCATCTCGTAGAACCACTGCACGAGTTCCTTGCTATAGGTGAGGCCCGGCTCGACAAAGGCTCCCTCGTAAAATTTAGCGGAACCCTCCGTGAAGAAGCGCGTCAGGAAGGCCGTTCTGAGGACGAGAATGTCGTGCTTCTCGATCGTCACGCCCTGCTTTTTGGCAATGTCGAGCAGATCGGGCAGGTTGAGCACCTCGCCCTTGTCCATAGCATCGACGCCGCGATAGCGGGCGGCGTCGAGAAAGATACCGCGTCCAACGATGCCGCGCTGGGCGAGGGGGTAGACGCTGTCCTTTTCCATGCCGCCCATCGTGGTCATAGCATCGTAGCCATTCCAGATCTTATCGTCGTACCAGGTATGGCCCAGGGCGTCGTACTGGGTAGAGCCTTGCAGGAACATAACTACGAAGTCGTCGGCGTACTCGAGTCCTCCTTTCATGGCTGCCAGCTTACCACTGGCATAGTGGCCCTTATCCTGCGTCATCAGCCGCTGGGCCGGAGTGCGCCCCGGCCAGACGGGATCGCCGCCCTTGTTGCCGATGGCCATGCCCAGGGTGATAACTTTCCCCTGTTTCACGCTCTGAACGCCGCGTAGAACCTCGGCGGGCGTCAAAAAATTGAGTGATCCAAGCTCGTCGTTGGGTCCCCAGCGCCCCCAGTTGGTTGGCGCATCGGCGAGGAGGTCGTGCAATGATGTCTGCCCTGTCGTTACCTGATCGGTCATGGTGAGTCGCTCCTTTCAACTAGATCAATAGAGTAGAAAAGCCTGTGCTCTATAGATGGTCCCGCTTCTTCACGGAACCGGAGAGGATTTCAGCATTGATGAAGACTCAGCGTAAAGGGGACAAAGGCACGAAAGCAATGACATACGCAGGCGGAAGCGTATGGACGGAAACAGCATTGTACGGTGACGCTTGACGGCTGTGTTTCGCCGCTCCGTTGAAATAATCCTACAAAGGGGGTTATAGCATAAAAAATTGGCTTTGTGTAGTGGCTGTGAGGGGTAGTTTTCGGAGTGAGGAAAAACATCCTTACTCTCCACTATGATTACAGGGATTGCAAAGCAGGCGAGAGTACTGTAAACTCTACCCTATCCTGACATTGGAAGGAAGCAAGCCCGTGCTGAAGAACAGACACTTTCTGAAATTGGATGACCACACGCAGGAGGAGATCGGCTACCTGCTGGACCTTGCCGCCGAGTTGAAGGCGGCGAAGTATGCCGGAGCGGAGAATCCACGGCTCAAAGGCAAGCAAATCGTCCTTATTTTTGAGAAGGACTCGACGCGCACCCGCAACGCCTTCGAGGTCGCCGCCTCCGATCAGGGCGCGCATGTGACCTATATCGGTGCCAGCGGCTCGCATATGGGATCGACGGAATCGATCAAGGACACGGCGCGCGTGCTGGGTCGCCTCTATAATGGCATCGCATTTCGCGGACTCAAGCAGACGCAAGTCGAGGAATTGGCGCGCTACGCCGGCGTCCCCGTGTGGAACGGGCTGACCAACGAGGGCCACCCGACACAGGTGTTGGCCGACTTCCTCACGATGCGCGAACACCTGCACAAGCCCCTTTCCCAGACCACGTTCTGCTTCCTCGGCGATGTCGGCCACAACATGGGCGACTCTCTGCTGATAGGCGCAGCCATCATGGGCATGGATATCCGCCTGGCAGGTCCCCAGCAGACATGGCCGGGACAAGAGCGGGTGGACCAGGTGCGCGCGGTCGCTCAGGCCAGTGGGGCGAGTGTGACGCTGACCGAAGATGTCGATGCAGCGGTCAAGGGATGCGACGTGCTCTACACCGATGTCTGGGTCTCGATGGGCGAACTGTTCGATCTGTGGAGCGAGCGCATCAAACTCATGCAACCCTACCGCGTGACCGCTGAACTCATGGCGAAAACGGGCAATCCCGAGACGAAGTTTATGCACTGCCTGCCCGCGCTCCACAACACGGAGACGAACGTGGGCAAGCAGCTCTACGAGCAATATGGCCTGGACGGCCTGGAAGTCACCGACGAGGTCTTCGAGTCCCGCGCCTCCATCGTCTTCGATCAGGCCGAGAACCGCATGCACACCACCAAGGCGCTACTGGTCGCCACGCTGGCGCACTAAGTGCGGGAGCTTCCAGAACGGCAGCCCCTTGACAAACAGGCCGTATTCTGGTTATCGTTAAAAGAGAAGGAGATGCTCTGGTTGTAGAACTTAGCAAGAAATTTAAAATAGGTGTAGTTGGATAAAAAGCGAGAGATACATTCAGAAGTTCTTCAAGTGACATGACGCTCTTAAGCCGATGAAAGGACCAGAATACGTTGAAGGTTGCTTATATTTTTAGTACGACCGGGCACACGGTGAGCTACAAACTAGGGAAGATGATACTACCACAACTGGAAGAGAAGCGCCACGGGGCCGAAGTGGTAGGCATGTTCTTTTTTGACGATAATACCTACGCGCTGCGCAAGGGCGATCCGCTTGGCGAGCGCCTGAGCAAGGTCGCAGCCGAACAGGGCATCCTGTTGATGCTGTGCGATCAGTGCGCGAACGAGCGCGGGTTGGCAACGCCTGACGAGAACGGCGGCTATCGGGCCGTCGGCACCGTCGAAGGTGTGCATGTGGGCTGCTTCCCTGATCTCTATGGGGCGCTCTCCGGCAATCCGCCCGATCAGGTCATCACGCTGTAAGTGACCTTGAGCGCAACAGGCTGAGAAAGATTTAGTATGAAACAATTGTATGCGAATAAATGGTACTGGTACCTGGGAGCGCTGCTCTGTGTGGGACTCAGCGTCTACTGGTTTGTTACCTTTACCTCCAGCCACAATAACGTGGACCTGTTCATAGGCATAGTCACGTTGGGCATTGCAGGGTCCGCCGTCTGGCGCGCCCTGCATCCCACGGTGGAGCAAGAGCCATCCGATAGCACGCGCTCATAAGCGATCGGTAAACGCCATCGTCAGTCGCAGTTAAGAGGCTCGTCACTTAACAGCAACTGACGTATTAATTAGGAATGGGATATGCCCCCATACGGTTCCTTCAAAGGTAGGTTTTTGAAGAAGCAAGGCAGTTGAGATGTGTACAGCTTTTCAGCATGCACCTTTACTCTCCTCCATCAATCTTTCCAACTCGATTTTTATAGGTCTTAAAATCAGGATAGACGTACACATTGCTCTCGCCTATCGTTATTTCCTGCACATCAAGGACAGAACTGGACAGAGCCAGCGGAGTATCCTTCAGCAGTTTGTTGTATAACGACTGAATTGGATGCGCATCTTCAGCACCAAAGGACTCTTCATTCACCAACCGTAATACCTGGGGCCATGTTCCCCATGCAGCACGTCGGTCAAACTCGGGTCCCTCAAAAAAATGTGCGAGATAGCGTCCAAGCACAAAAATGTACGTTTTTTGCACCTTCAAATGCTTCACTTGCTTGAGATCCAGACGCGTGAGCAATGCATTGGCCCCATTGCGCTTCAGCCATTGCACCCAGGCCAACACCTGTTTACCCGCGTTATAAAAGTAGTCCCGCTGCCTCATCCGCTCCTGGCGCGAATAAGCGAAAGGGTCTTGAGATTTGAGTTCAAACAGGGCCAGTGCTCCTGTCTTGCGATCAAAAATGAGGGCATCTACATCCGTCGTCAGGTCGCCCTGCACACCTCTTAGTTCTATACTGTCAGTACTTTTCACAAAGCGCTTGTCCGAGAAAAGTTGATACAGGTCTTGCCGAAAGATCTTTTCATGCAGGTGAGCTGCCGTATGGTACTCGTATGAGTACTGCCGCTTCAGTTCCCGTGTGAGAAAAAGGAAAGGTTCGCTCAGCAGCCCCGTTAACGACCATACAAGATGCTGCTCATCAAGATGAAGCAACGGAGGTGCAGGTGTACTCGCTCCAGAACAGTGATAGGAGACATTTTCATGAGAAAGGCTATACGTGTCTACAACACGACGAATAGTTGCACCATCAACTCCAAGCGTTTCAGAGAGAGCCTCGATCAGTGAAGCATGAGGCGTAGCTAACAAAGCTCTCAGGGTACATGAAGGGTGCCGCACAATAAATGCGCTGCACAGGTCGAGATGCTTCAAAGCCCAGCCAATGAGAACAGCCAGGACATTTCTATACAGTTCAACCGTGCAACCACCAATCACAGTTTGAGCAGGATACAGAAAGTGACAGGCCATTCCCTTTACTCGCAACATGCCCAGGCGAATATAATAGTCGTCAATCTCTTGCGTCGTTCTGTATACGCTCACATCTGCTTGCCATTGACTGGCAAATGCGTCTAGCTGTTGCTGGATAGACACTTTTTCTCCAGCTAGTTCCTGCATCTCGCGCTCGTAGGTTTTGGCAAGCGCATTCGTCCACCATGCAATGTCTTCGCGCTCTCTCCACTCAGTAGGCATTCTCTTGCTGGCTATCCAGACAGAGAAATCCTTCTGTTCTCCCTGTTGCATCCTCATGAAGCCAGTCTCACAATGCGCGAGAACTTGCTCACCTGCTGTCAGGCGCTCACACTCCAGCAATACTTGATCGGCCCAGGCATCGAGTGTACTATCAGCAACAAGAGGAGAAACATATGAGGACTCAGTGGCATTGCCAAAACAGAACTGTAATGCCTTATGCCAACCTGAAGAGTACAGGTACGCGTTATGCGCAGTAACCCTCGTAGCAGCATTCAACGTATCCTGTAACTTGAGGTAGTGCCAATCTCTAGCTCTTGTAAGAGCAACGACAGCACTGCCCCTGGAGGCGGGAAAAGTCTGGCGAATGCGCTCCTGCTGTCCATCTATCAATTGACAGAGTTGCTCTTGTTTGGAAAGTGGACTCATCTTCGATCCTTTATGCGTGCTATTCCCAACGCGAAGCGCAACGATAAACGCTTCTACATCAAGAAAGGTAACAGTCAGCCAGGACCAAGAATAGCGTATATTCTCGGCCTACAACAGAAATCATTTCCTACTGACGTTACCTGGCACACTGGCGAAGTCATGAGACCTATTTACCTCCTGAGGATTTCAATGAGACTGTATCACGAATAGTCTGAGAAGAGCAAGTAGGGTCTCTCATTACACCCTCACTCCGCTTGTAGTCAAAGACGAGGGCGTAATGAGAGGCCCCATGAGCACCAGCAGCGCTACACAGCCTCCTCCAGCAGAGTGCGACCAGTGAACTGGCTGTTATACAGATCGGCGTAGAAGCCGTTCTTCGCCAGCAGTTCTTCGTGCGTGCCCTGCTCGATGATGCTGCCGTGATTCATGACCAGGATCAGGTCGGCGTCGCGAATAGTCGAGAGGCGGTGCGCGATGACAAAGCTTGTGCGCCCCTTCATCAACTCATTCATCGCCTTTTGAATGAGCAGCTCTGTTCTTGTATCGACGCTACTCGTCGCCTCGTCGAGAATAAGGATCTCAGGATCGGCCAGAACCGCGCGCGCGATGGTCAGGAGCTGCTTCTGGCCCTGCGAGAGGTTGCTCGCCTCCTGATTCAGGACCGTGTTATAGCTATCGGGCAGCGTGCGGATAAAGTGATCGGCCTGGGCTGTTTTTGCCGCCTGCACGATCTCTTCCTCCGTAGCGCCCTCGCGACCATAGGCGATATTGTCGCGGATCGTGCCGTTGAAGAGCCAGGTATCCTGCAACACCATGCCGAACATCCTGTGCAGGTTACCGCGCCTAAGATCTCTGATATCCACCCCGTCAACCAGGATCGCCCCGCCATTCACATCGTAGAAACGCATCAGCAGGTTGACCAGGGTCGTCTTGCCTGCTCCGGTCGGTCCGACGATCGCGGTGGTATGGCCGGGCCTGACATCGATATTCATATCTTCGATCAGCGGCACATCCTGTTTATAGCCAAACTTCACATGCTCAAACCGGACCGCGCCCTCGGGATGCTCGATTACCTTGGCATCGGTCTCTTCCGCGATCTCTTCCGGCTCGTCCAGCAGTTCGAAGACGCGCTCAGCTGAGGCGATGGTCGACTGGATAATATTCGTGATATTGGCGAGCTGGGTGATTGGCTGCGTGAACTGGCGCGCATATTGGAGGAACGCCTGCACATCGCCGATATTGATCGCCCCACGCGTCACCATGATGCCGCCGATAACACTCACAAAGACATAACCCAGGTTGCCGATCGACATCATTAGCGGCATGATGACGCCGGAGACGAACTGCGCCCGCCAGCCCGCTTCGTACAACTTATCATTCAGCTTATTGAATTCTTCGATGGAGTTGTGCTCGCGCCCGAAAGCCTTGACGATCTTATGGCCCGTGTACATCTCCTCCACGTGGCCGTTGAGTTCACCGAGGGAGCGCTGCTGCTGCGCGAAGTAGCGCTGCGAGCGTTTCGCGATACCCACCGTGACGACCAGACTGAGCGGAAGGGTGATCAACACGACCAGGGACAGCAAGGGACTGATTGTTAGCATCAGGATGATCACGCCAATAAGCGTGACCGCTGAGATGATCAACTGCGTCAGGCTCTGCTGCAAGGTGGTGCTGATATTGTCCATGTCGTTGACGGCGCGGCTGAGAATCTCGCCATGCGTGCGCGAGTCGAAGAACTTCAGTGGCAGGCGCGCAAGCTTCGCCTCTACCTCTTCGCGCAATTTATAGACCGTTCTCTGCGCCACACCCGCCATAATATATTGTTGCATATAGGTGAAGACCGAGCTGATTATATACAGCCCAGCCAGGATCAGCAGGATGTGGCCGATATAATTGAAGTCGATCTTTGCGCCTGGCACGCCTCTGAACCTGGCAACCAGGCCCTCGAAGAGCTTCGTCGTCGCCAGCCCCAGAATTTTTGGACCGACGATATTGAAAGCTGTGCCGATCACCGCCGTCACCAGTACGGCGATCAGGCGGTATTTCTGTGGCAGAAAGTAGCCAAGGAACCTTTTGAGCGTGCCGCGAAAGTCCTTCGCCTTCTGCACCGGCATGCCCATCGCGCCTCTGCCCATCGGCCCCATCGGAGGTGGACCAGCGGGTCTCGGGTCTCTACGCTCTACACTCATGCTATTTCCTCCAATGAAAGCTGTGACGAGACGATCTCGCGATAGACCGTGCTGGTCTCCATAAGTTCGCGGTGATTGCCGATACCGGCGATACGCCCCTCATCCAGGACGATGATCTGGTCCGCGTCCATGACGGTTCCTACCCTCTGGGCCACGATGAAAACGGTCGCGTTGGTGGTCTCTTTTTTGAGTGCGGCGCGCAAGCGAGCGTCGGTCTTAAAGTCGAGCGCGGAGAAGCTATCGTCGAATACGTAGATCTCCGGCCTTCTCACCAGGGCACGGGCGATGGACAGGCGCTGCTTCTGACCGCCTGAGACATTTGTGCCGCCCTGGGCAATGACAGAATCCAGGCCGTCCTTCATCTCCGAGATAAACTCGGTCGCCTGCGCCACGTCAGCCGCGTGGCGAATCTCTTCCTCCGTCGCATCCTCTTTGCCGTAGCGGATATTGTCCGCGATGGTACCAGAGAAGAGCACGGCCTTCTGCGGCACAAAGCCGGTCTTGGCGCGCAGATCTTCCTGCGTCATCGTGCGCACATCTACGCCGTCAACGCGGATTGTGCCGCTATCGATATCGTAGAAGCGCGGAATCAGGCTGACCAGCGTCGATTTGCCCGAGCCGGTGCCGCCGATAATCGCCGTTACCTCGCCTGGACGCGCGCTAAACGAGATATTGGAGATAGCAGGCTCTTCCGCGCCTGGATAGCTGAAGGTGACATTCTCGAACTCGACGTAGCCGCGCTCCGCGTTCGCCTCTTCTGGCGCGTCGGGATCGTTGATCTCAGGCTCCATCGCCAGTACCTCGTTGATGCGGGTGGCGGAGGCGGAGGCGCGTGGCAACATGATAAACATCATCGAGAGCATCAACATGGCGAACAGAATCTGCATCGCATATTGCAGGAACGCGATTAACGCGCCAATCTGCATATCACCATTGTTAATACGGATACTGCCGAACCACAGAATGGCGACGGTCGAAATGTTGAGGACCAGCATCATGATCGGCATCAGGCCCGCGACGATTCTATTGACGCGGATAGCGGTATCGGTCAGATCGAGGTTCGCATCGTCGAAGCGCCTTCGCTCATGATTGATGCGGTCAAATGCGCGAATGACGCGCACGCCGGTCAGCCCCTCGTCCAGGATAAGGTTGAGCTTATCAATTTTCTTCTGCATGACCTGGAAGAGCGGAATCGCCCGCATCATAATCAAGAGAATGGCGATGACCAGGATCGGGACAGCAGCGACGAGTACCCAGGCGAGTGTGGCGTCCTGGGAGATTGCCAGAATGATACCGCCGATCGCCATCAGCGGCGCGCTGATCATCATATTGAGAATAATAACCAGGACGAGCTGTACCTGCGTGGTATCGTTCGTCGTTCTTGTTATCATTGAAGCGGTGCCCATTTTGTCGAACTCGTGCAGCGAGAAGTTTTCCACGTGGGTAAACAGCTTGCCACGTCTGAGACGACAGAAGCCGATAGCGATTCTAGCGGCAAAGTAGCTACTGATGATAGCAGCGACGGTGCCCACGACGGTCACTGCCAACATGAGGCCGCCGATGCGCAGGATATAGTTAGTATCCCCCTTCACAATCCCGTTGTCTACAATATCCGCCATAAGGGTCGGAAGGTAGAGGTTCGCCAGGGATTGGATAAAGACAAGCAGGAAAACCAGCGCGATCAGCGCTCGATATGGCTTTAAAAAGCGGAACAGTCGTATCATGCTTCTTCTTCTCCGTTCCAGTAAGCATTCTGTACGTTTTTTTCATTATAATAGCGAAACATCCTGGTCAAAAGTTCGGCAAGCTGGTTGCTCTGCTCCTCGCCCAGGTAATCTATTAAGCCATGAATGGAGGCAGAAAAGGCATCCGCCGCCTGCTGAGTGACCTTCTCGCCCTTCTCAGTTAGCGTGATGCCAACGGCGCGCCGATCTACGGGATCGGTGTTGCGTTCAATGAGTCCATTCGCCTCAAGGCCCTTAATCAACTGGGTAACGGTCGGCGAGGTGACGTGCAGCTGTTTGCTGATCTCCGAAATCTTCATTTCAGGGGTGTCTGCGTTCAGCCCCCTTTTGATACAGAACAGCACACGTATCTCACTCGGTTTGCACCCCGCCACTGATTGTTTATGCCACTCGGCCTTGTTGAATTGCATAAACGAGCGCAATAGCTTTTGCGCGGTTGGATTGGTAGAAATCTCCATCGGTTCCTCCCTACTATAGGGTAGGTGTATAATTACGTTAGTATATAATTAGTTAGGCAACCTAATTATAATACGGAGCAACCCATCATGTCAATACCAGGGAAGCGATTTGCATACTCTACGCCACCGCACCGCTAAGAGCGCAATCTCGTCGACAAAGATACGATATATCGTTATGTAAATAATAACGATATATCGTATCTTTGTCAATAGGAAAAGCGGAAAATGGCGGGAAATTCCTTCACCACGACTTCCTTAAAAATCATGCTTATTTACTGTTGAGTATTGCACCGCAAGAATGTTATAATGCTGCAAGTGCTCTATTGAAAAAAAAGGAATTGCTATGGCTAAGGATACCTTACCTATTATTAC
>Ga0066793_10001299_pt1 | contig 11252 bp, 9 predicted proteins | sample PersoiDNA2013189_FD_83876 | JGI IMG/M metagenome (GOLD analysis project Ga0066793, IMG submission 83876) | Permafrost soil microbial communities from the Arctic, to analyse light accelerated degradation of dissolved organic matter (DOM) -... | ecosystem: Environmental > Terrestrial > Soil >...
GGCGAGCGCCATGGTGGGTGCCATGGTGGGTGCATCGTGATGCGCCGGCCCGACGCGCGCTGGGCGATTTCCGCGGCAACGGTGCTGGTCATCGTGCTCGCGGTGATGGCCCTCCTGCTCGCGGGCGGCCATGGCATCTCGGGTTCGCTGGCTGCCATGTGGAACGGCGCGTTCGGCAGCACCTACGCCGTGCTGTCGGCGACACTCGTGCGTGCCACCCCGCTGCTTTTCGTCGGGCTGGCGGTCGGCCTCGCCTTCCGCGCTGGCGTCCTGAACATCGGCGCCGAAGGCCAGTTGCTGGCCGGTGCCACGATGGCGATGACGATCGGACTGCTCGTTGGCGGACTGCCGCGGACACTGGCCCTGCCACTCGTACTGCTTGCCGGTGCGGGGGCGGGGGCAGCGTGGGCTGGCGTGGCCGCGTGGCTGAAGCAGCGATTCGGCGTGCTGGAAGTGATCAGCACACTGATGCTCAATTTCGTGGCCAATTACATAATTTCGTGGGCCGTGCGAGGGCCGTTGCAGGAACCGACGCACGTCTATCCTCAGACGGTCGAATTGTCAGACGCGGTGCGGCTTCCCACGCTGATTGCCGGCCAGCGGCTGCATCTCGGTTTCGTGCTGGCCCTCGCGCTGGCCCTGGCCCTCTGGTGGTTCCTCACCCGCACGGCGGCCGGCTTTCGTGTTCGTGCCGTGGGAGCCAGCGTCGACGCTGCACGCAGTGCCGGCGGCATTGACGCGGCGCACACCGCTGCCCTGGCGTTCATCGCAAGCGGCGCGCTTGCCGGGTTGGGAGGCGCCAGCGAGGTCACGGGCGTGACCTTCGCGCTGTACGAGGGCATTTCCCCTGGCTACGGATACAGCGCCATCGCGGTGGCACTGTTGGCCCGGTTGCATCCGCTGGCCATTATTGGCACGGCACTCCTGTTCGGTGCACTGGAAGCGGGGGCGGCCGCCATGCAGCGCGACGCCAACGTGCCGTCGGTGATTGCCGTCGTGATTGAGGCACTCGTCGTGCTGGGTGTGCTGGCGCTCGACCGCGCGCGTTCGCGCCGGATGTCCTGATGACCGATGCGTTCGGTGAGTTCCTCCAGGCATCGGTGCGCACGGCCACGCCGCTTGCGCTGGCGGCATATGGTGAACTCGTCGCCGAACGCGCGGGGATCATCAACCTTGGCCTCGAGGGCGCCATCATTGCCGGGGCGCTTGGCGCGCTCGTGGGTGCCGGCGCCGGCGGCGTTGGCACGGGATTCGCGGTGGCGATACTTGCCGGCTGCGCCACGGCGGTGGTGGTGGCTCTCGTCGTGCTCTGGCTTCGCGCCGACGCGATCATTGCCGGTACGGCCGTGACGATGCTGGCGCTCGGGCTTACGGGCACGTTGTACCGCACCATCTACGGCACACAGGGTGCCGCGCTTTCCGTTCCCACGGTGGCACCGCACGCGCTTCCCCTGCTCTCAGGCATTCCGTTGCTGGGACGCGCCCTCTTCGTGCAGCCAGTGATCACCTATGTGCTGTACGGCCTAGCCGTGGCGCTCTGGTGGTGGATGACGCGAACGCATGCTGGGCTGGCCCTGCGTGCGACCGGCGAACGTCCGGCGGCGGCCTTTGCGGCGGGCATTTCACCCGTGCGAATGCAGGCCCTGGCGTTGTTGTTCGGAGGCTCGATGGGCGGACTTGCCGGCGGCGTGCTCGTGCTTGCCCATGTCGGCACGTTCGCCGAGGGCATGTCGGCCGGTCGTGGGTTCATTGCCATCGCCATCGTCGTGCTGGGACGCTGGTCGCCGCTCGGCGTGGCAGCGGCGGCGCTGTTGTTCGGCGGCGCCAGTCAGCTGCAATACGTGTTCCAGTCCCTTGGTTGGCCCGTGCCGTATCAGCTCTTTCTCGCGCTGCCGTACGTTCTCACGCTGCTGGCGCTCGCCGGCACGCAACGACGCGCCGTGGCGCCGGCGTGGCTCGGGCGAGCGCTCGAGGATGACGCGCGGTGAACCCGTGGCTTTTGTGTTTTGGAAAGCCCTACTGCAAAACTACCAAACTGCGGAACTCCCGATTGAACGGATAACGCGGATACACACGGATACAGCATTAAGGAACCCTGATGGCAGTATCCGTGGTTATCGGTGTGATCCGTTGAATCGGGAGTTCCGCAGTTGCAGTAAGCCCTACTTCAAACCCCCGCAAACCTGTGCATCGCTACGCCACACGGAATGCCAGCGGGTATCATCGCGGGCCACGAGCTCGAGCTGCAGGGAACCCACGCCCTCACGGGCGATGGCGAGCCACGGGTGACCCTGGATCATGAGCGCAGCCAGCAGATCCCACGACTCCACGGTCTCTTCGTCACCGGCAACACGCGCGACGTAGCGGAGTTGGTCGCCCTCGAGCACGGCAAGGCGCAGCTCCTCGTGCGCCGCGGCCTCGAGGTTGCGCAAGCGCGCCGCGCGCGCCACAACCAGTTGCTCCCCAGGCAGCTGCACCACCCACGCATCGCGCACCACGACAGGCAGTCCGCGAAACTCCATTGCGCCCCCCGTGTCGGGCAGCGTGTTCAGCGCCCGCTGGATGCGCACGACGACCTGCTGTGAATCGGCATGGGACAGATCCTCGAGCGCGTCGATCAGCAGCGGATGTGCATGCGCGGCGTCCAGCGCCAGGCTCCATCCGGGTGGTGCGTCTGTCAACCGCAACATGGCACGGGCCGCGCACGGCGAGGCGCGCACATCACGCAGCGCGGCGGGTGTGGCCACCGAGTCGTAACCGATGACACCAATGCGATTGGGGGTGACTGAGGTATCGTGCCGGAAGAGCAGGGCATCCCCGGTGGTGACGTTGGCCATGGCCATGAATTCCCCCACGGCGTCGGGCCACGGTGACGTGGAGGCGGTGGCGGAACTGTGTGACGCCGGCGGCGGCGTCCCCGCCGGTGTTCGCGAGGCATCGGAAGCCGGTGATCCACAGGCCACCACCCCAACGGCGGCCAAGAGAGTGACGAACCGGCGTTTCACGTGCGAGGCGGCAGAAACGGGCCGCCGAGGTCAAAGTGCCACGCATCGCGTCGCAGGCCGGTGCGTGGGTCCTTGAGCCGCTTGAACTGCAAGCGCTCAACGGGAAAACGAATGTCGACCGCCACCGCAATGAGTCGCGCGTGACTGGTCGACACGAGATGCGCCATGGCCCGCCCCATCCACATGTGACGATGCAACCAGAGGCCGCCATCCATGGCGTGCAGCATGCCATCCATGCGCCGCTCGAATTCCTTCCACGGCGCCACTTCCGGCCACCGCGGCTCAGGCAGTACTACTGGCAGCCGATCAACCCTTCGACCGTCGCCGGGGTGGCGGCGGGAACGTTGCCTTGATAGAGCGCGCACGTCAGCGGATACGAGGCCGGGTGCGTGGCCCGAGCCGACCACCCTGACGACGTGGCCTGAACGATGGTGAGCACGACGCCAGGCGATGTGTTGAGGGACAGTTGGTTCACGGCCGTGGCGTACGAGTTGTTGTCGTAGAAGTAGGCTTCCTGCGCCGTCGCGAGGTTGCGGATGTCCGACTTGAGTGCCGCCGCGTTTGCCTTTCCCTTGGTATTCTGGAACTTCGGGATCGCGATGGCGGCAAGGATGCCGATAATCACGACCACGATGAGCAACTCGATCAGCGTGAAACCTCGGCGGTATACAGTCATGGTCGGCGGGCTACAGGATGACGCACAAGTTGTGTCGCAGATCACAAGAATCGCAAGCGCAACGGTTCCCAGCCAGGATGGACACCGGAGAAACATGGCAACGCTGGGGCCACAATGACCGGATACTCCTAAACATATAAGGTACAACAGGTTCACCTGCAAGGTACCCGGGGGGAGGTGTCACAAATCATGGCACGTTTCGCCGAATTCCTCGCAAGGTGCAACTGTCCCGAATCAGGCCTTGCTGTCCAGCCAGTTGTCGCCAACACCTATGTCGACGACCAGCGGGACATCGAGCTCAATTGCCGTCGTCATCTCGCGGTTAACCAGCACGCGAAGCTCGTCGATTTCCTCCGGCGGCGCCTCGAACACCAATTCGTCGTGCACCTGCAGCAGCATCGTGGCGGCGAGTTTGGAGGCGCCGAGTGATTCATGAATGCGGATCATGGCGACCTTGATGAGGTCGGCGGCAGATCCCTGGATGGGGGAGTTCTGCGCGGTTCGTTCGCCGAACGCGCGAATGTTGAAGTTGCGGTCCTGGAGTTCCGGGATGTACCGGCGGCGCCTGAAGATGGTTTCCACATAGCCAAGCTGCTTGGCCTGCGCCACGGTGATGTCGAGAAAGGCGCGCACGCCGGCGAATCGCTCGAAGTACGTATCGATGAATGCCTTCGCCTCGGCATGATCGACCTTCAGTTGCCGCGAAAGCGAGTGCGCGCCCTGTCCGTAGATCGTGGCAAAATTGATCGTCTTCGCACGCGATCTCATCTCGCCGGTAACCGCGCCAAGCGGCACGCCGAAGATGACCGAGGCGGTCTGGCGATGGATGTCGCCCCCCGCCCTGAACACCGCCACGAAGGCCGGGTCACGCGACAGGTGCGCGAGCAGTCGAAGCTCGACCTGCGAGTAGTCGGCGGCGAGCAGCTTCCAGCCGCGGCGCGGCACAAAGCCGCGGCGGATTGCCTTTCCGAGCTCGCGGCGGATGGGAATGTTCTGGAGGTTCGGATCGGACGACGACAGTCGCCCGGTGCTCGCCACCGTTTGGTTGAACGAAGTGTGCAGGCGCCCGGTCCCCGGATTCACCAGCGCCGGCAGGGTGTCGAGGTACGTGTTCTCGAGCTTCGCCAGCTCGCGGTACTCCATGAGCAGGGATGGCAGGGCGTGCCCTTCGTCGGCCAGTTCCTGCAGCACGGACGCATCGGTGGAGGGCCCGGTGGTGGTCTTCTTCTTCACCGGGAGCCCGAGCTTGCTGAACAGGATGTCCCGAAGCTGCGGATTGGAGTTGATGTTGAACTCCTGCCCGGCCGCTTCGTAGATCTGCAGCTCCACCGCGCCACGTTCGCGCGCAAACCGTTCCTTGAGCGACGCAAACCACGGCACGTCGATGGTGATGCCTGCCCACTCCATGTCGGCCAGCACGCCAACGAGCGGCAGTTCCATGTCGTCGAGCAGCGCGGTGAGTTCGTGTTCCGCCAGGCGTGGGGTCAACAGGGCACGCAGCTGCAGCGCCACATCACTGTCGGCGCAGGAGTAGTCGCAGGCCACGTCCACCGGCACTTCATCAAACGCGATGGCGTTCTTTCCCTTGCCGCACACCTCGGTGTAGTCGGTCATCGAGCGGCCCAGGAACTCGAGGGCCAGCGCGTCGATGGCATGCGAGCGGCGTCCCGGATCCAGCACGTAGCTGGCCAGCATCGAGTCGAAGTCGAGGCCGCGCAGGGTCACGCCGGCGCGGCGCAGCACCAGCAGGTCGTACTTGGCATTGTGCGCCACCTTCCGGACCGCCGCGTCCTCGAGCATGGCGCGCAAGGGAGCCACGTCATTGCTCAGCAACGGTGGCAGGTTGCGGATGGCCGTGTCCTCGACGACCGGCGCGGCATCGCCAAAATCGAGGTCCCCCTGGCCGGCGCGCCTGCCGCGGTGTGCAAACGGCAGGTAGTACGCCTCGCCAGGAGCGACGGCGATGGAGATGGAGACGAGGTTCGCGCGCAACGGCGTGACGATGGGCGGCGCGCCGGCATCGAGCACCGTCTCGGTGTCGACCGCAATGCTCCCGACGGCACGACACCGCGCCATGAGCGCACGCAGGGCGTCCACGGTGTCGACGGTCACGTACCGCATCTGTGGGGTCGGCGGGTGCACGATGGCCGTGCTCGAGGCATCGCGCGGCGCCGCACCACCCGCAGCGGCCACCTGTGCGCCCGCCTTGCGAGCGGCAGTGGTGAACTCGAGATGAACGAACAGGTCGCGCAGCTTCGCCCAGTCGGGCGGTTCGAGCTTCAGCTTCTCGAGTTCCAGCGTGACCGGCAGGTCCTGACGAATGGTGACCAGCTCCTTCGACAGGATTCCATTCGCACCGAATTCCCTGAGCGCGTTGCGCGCGCGCGTCAACTCCACCTCGTCCACGTGGGCGAGGATATTCTCCAGCGGTCCCCAGGCGTTGATGAGCTCGACGGCGCCCTTGTCACCAATTCCCTTGACGCCCGGCACGTTGTCCGAGCTATCGCCCTTGAGGGCGAGAAAATCGACCACGCGGCCGGCGGGGACACCCAGGCGCTCCGTCACGTTGTCGGTGTCATACCACTTCTCGGTGGTGGCTCCCGGACGCCCGTGCCAGGGATTCAGTATCCAGACGCCGGGGCGAACGAGCTGCGCGAAGTCCTTATCGCCCGACACCACCACGACGTTCACGCCGGCGGCCGCGGCTAAACGAGACATCGTCCCGATCACGTCGTCCGCTTCGTAACCCTCGAGCGAGAGAATGGGGATCCTGTAAGCCGCAAGTAATTGCTCGACGCGCGTGACGCCTTCGTCGAAGTCAACCTGCTGCTCCGGCTCGAGCCGTTCGCGCGTGGCCTTGTAGGCGGGATACAGCTCGTGACGGAACGACAGTCCCTTGTCGTGCACCCAGCCCAAGTACTCCGGCTGGTGCGTCTGGATGAGCTTGGTGATGAAGTCGTTGGTCCCACGGGCAATCGACGTGTTCTCGCCGCGGCTGCTGCGCAGCGGCTGCGCGCCGAGGGCAAAGAAGGCGCGGTAGATCAGCGCGTAACCGTCGACGAGAAAGAGGCGTGGGGCCTGTGGGCGGGGCATATGCCGAAAGTTGGCCCCCACCGCGAGGGATTACCAGCCGAAACGATCGCGGCCGCCTGTCCTGAAGGGGTAGGCGGCCGTGGTCCAGTGCGTGGTTCCTTCGACGGGTCGTGCTCAGACTCGCGTGACGCTCGAGGCGTGGAGGCCCTTATCGCGGGTGGTCACTTCGAACGCGACGGTCTGGCCCTCGGCGAGCGTCTTGAAGCCGTCCATTTCGATGGCCGAGAAATGGACGAAGACGTCATCTCCGCCGTCCCGTTCGATGAACCCATACCCTTTGGCGTCGTTGAACCACTTCACCTTCCCTGTCAGCATTTCTGCCTCCAGCCCCAGTAGGATCCGTGCGCGTCTCAGCCGGCAGGGCCGCCAGCCCGCTCACTTGTTTTACCGTTGCCGGGTTTGGATGTCAAGCGAGCTCGGCACTCTCACGGAGACCGGAGGAGAGCGCTCCGTGAGAGACAAACACTACCGACCGACCCTCCGCTGCCACTGCGACTGGAATTCCAGTTCGCTCGCGTTGGTCAGCCGCCACCGACCAAAGCCGGTCTGGTCGTAGAACACAAGCTGGACATTGAGGCCTCGGTACTCCCACACCTGCGAGCGGCCACGGTCGCCCACGGTCGCCATGCCCTGGTCGTAGACCTGGGACGGTTCGCCAAGACCGAGGTACACCTTGCCCCGGTCGGTCCTCCATCCGGGCACTCCCTCTTCCTTGTAGCGGGCGGTCGCGACCAGCAAGCGCCCAAAGTAGTCAAGCAGGTCCTCGTTGACCGACGTCAACGGAGTGCTGTCAGTGGCCCTCACGAAGGCGGCCCACGCCCCTGGACGCGCCTCTGGCGTGGTATCGGCCAATGTCTTCAGTCGCCAGGGCGCGGCAAACCACCGCAGGTAGGCGAGCATCTCCTCGAACTTCGCCACCGGCAGTTCCTCGCCAAACGCCACGAACACCGGTGCAATCACGGTATCAGCGCTGCCGGTGGGCCACATGGAGATCACCGCCACGCCAATGCCCACCTTTGACACCGGTACCGTGACGACGCCACTGAATAGTTCGCCGCGCCGCGGCAATGAAGTGCTGTCGCGCCAGAGCACGCGACCCTCGTCGTTGCGCGCAGCGACGGACACGGGAAAGACGTTGCCCTCGCCGTATCCTTCCACGTACAACGCGATGGACGAATCCCGGCCAAAGACGGCGGTCGCCCGCGGGTTGCTCACCAAGTCGGCAATGGCCGCCCGCGAGCGGCGCGGCACCACCCGCAGGAAGGGCACCGGGGTGGACAGCGAGCGCGACGCGCCGAGACGAGGCACCGTGACCAGCATCTCCTGCCTGCTGTTGCGTCCGGTCCCGTCGTCACGGACCGACACGGCGAGTGCATACTGGCCCGGCGGCGCCGTCAGCCCCTGCTGGAACACGATACTTTCGTCGATTCGCTCCGTCTCCTTGAACGACACCACACGCACCGTTTCGTGGGCCTCGATGTCGCGCACCACAACGCCACCCCGTCGCAGCGTCAGGCCGACCGTATAGCCGGCAACGAACCGGTCATTGTCCCGCACAAAGGACAGCGACGTGCTGGTGATCGAGAGGCCCACGGAGAGGTTCGTGGAATCGGGTGCCGCGGTGGCGAGATACGACACGGCGCCGACAAACGGCAGCGGTGCGCCTGCCGACAGGAACCCCATTTGGGAATACAGGCGCACGGCGTCAAAATCAGGCCCGGCGTTGCTGGGGCGGGCGGGAGCACCGCCGCCGCCGGCGCGCGGCGCGGGCGCCCCGGCCGGAGGCTTGGCGCGTCCTCCGCAGGCGAGGGTTGCAAGCAGGCACGCGGCAGCGACGCGGCGAAAAGTGGCATCTGCAGTTGGATGAAGCATCGGCATTGTCTTCCCAGTACCCCCGAAGCGCGCTCAAGATCACCAACGTTGCTTGCCAGCAACGTGCCTCGCCACTAGGTTCGCCAAGTGGCTCGCGATCCCCTCGTCGGCACGACTGTTGCCGGCTACCTCCTGCTCGACCGTGTTGGAGAAGGTGGCACTGCCACCGTCTACAAAGCCGAGCACGCCGAACATGGTTTCGTTGCGGTAAAGGTACTGCGTGAACGCCTGCGCCAGGACCGGACCGCCGTCGCGCGATTCGTGCGCGAAGCCACTTTTGGCACGCAGGTGATACACCCGAAAGTGGTGCGGACCATCGAAACCGGCCAATCCGCCGAAGGGCTGCACTACCTGGCCATCGAGTGGGCGCCGGGCGAACTCCTCGAGACGTACGCCAAGCGGAACGCGCCCCTTGCACCCGACGAAGTGGCCACCATCGTGCAGCAGATCGCCGAAGCGGTGAATGCCGCGCATGCCGCGGGTATCGTGCACCGTGACCTGAAGCCGGAAAACCTGATGTACGATGCCGAATCGCGCGGCGTGAAGCTGCTCGACTTCGGCATCGCCACGGCCACCGACATCGCTCCCGACGAACGGCTCACCCGCGCCGGCTTCTTCGTCGGCACGCTGATGTACGTCGCTCCCGAGGCACTGTCGGGCGAAGTCGTGACCCCGGCCGCCGACCAGTACAGCCTGGGGACCATCGCCTACCTGCTGCTGACGGGCGCCCTGCCGTACGCGGCCAAGACGCCGCGCGAGATGTTCACGCAGCTGCTCTCACAGCCTCCCTTGCCGCTGAACAAGGCGCGAGCGGGCCTGCAGTACTCACCGGCCGTTGAACAAGTGGTGATGAAGTCGCTCGAACGCGCGCCGAAATCGCGGTTCTCCGAGGTCCTGTCATTCTCCGAGGCGCTCGGCAAGGCCCTGCTCGCTCCCGATGCCATGGACGCCGGTGACAGCAGCGGCGGATTCTTCGGCAAGATGAAGGGGCTCTTCCGCCGGGACTGAGATCGTCTCGCACGGAGACCGGAGGAGCACGAAGGGCGCGGAGAACTACAAGAACCTTGAGGGGGCGTAGCGGAAGAAATAGCGGGGTTAGGCGCGCTCGATGGCGCGCAATTCCACGGCGCGCGGTTCCACGACATCGAATGGCAGCCAGACGGTAAAGGTGGAGCCCACGCCCAGCTCGCTCTCGACCGTGATGTCTCCGCCAAGCAGGCGGGCGAGCCGGCGCGAGATCGACAGACCCAGCCCGGTGCCTCGCCGCATGGAGTCGCCGCGCGGGCCGGCATCCACCTGCTCGAACTCCTCGAAGATCCGCTCCTGGTCCTTCTCGGCGATGCCGGTGCCGGTGTCGCTCACCTGCAGGGCGACGAACGCCCCCCACTCGGCGAGCAGCGGGCGCCGGCGCGATCCGGCGGCGACGCGCGCCACGGAACCATCGGGGACGTGAACGGCGCGCACCGTGATAGTGCCCGCATCGGTGAACTTGATGGCGTTGCCGAACAGGTTCACCAGGATCTGCCGCAGGTGGGTCGGATCGGTCTCCACCTTCGGCAGGGTGGACGGCACCGAGATGCTGAAGCTCAGCCCCTTTTCATTGAGCAGTGATTCCACCTCGCTGGCGACGTCGATCACGAAGGCGCGCAGGCTGAGCGACTCGGTGGACACCTCGAGCCGGCCGGCGGCCAGCTTGGACAGGTCGAGTATCCGGTCCACCAACTCACACAGGTGGTTGGCCGATGACTCGATGCGTTCCACGGGTGCGACCTGTCGCGGCGCGAGCTCGCCATAGGCACCGTCCCGCAACAGGTCGATGAACCCGACGACCGCGGCCAGTGGCGTGCGCAGTTCGTGCGACACGTTGGCGAGAAACTCGCTCTTGACGCGATTGGCGCGCAGCAGTTCCACCGACAGCCGTTCGAGTTCGTCGGAGCGATCGGCAATGCGCCGCGCCTGCGAGCGTTCATGCACCAGCGCGAGCACGAGCGCCGACAGCGCGCCAAGGGCACACACCCACAACAGGGTGCGCTCCCGCTGCAGCTCGGCCGTGATCCCCGCGCTCGACTCAAGTGCGGTGGCGTGCTGGGCGAGATGATCGCCCACCACGAGGCCGGCCACGACGCAGACCACCACCAGCGCCAGGGCAAGCGACGACAGGCGCTGCCGCACGCGACGCTCCGGCATTGACCGCTCGTTCACTCTTTCGTAACCTCCGCCTTCATGGATTCCCACGCCAAGCTCATCGAGATGCTCGCCACGCGCTCCGCGCGCCGCGGCACGTTCACGCTCGCCTCCGGCCGTGTGTCGGACCTGTACATCGATGCCCGCCTCACCACGATGAGTCCCGATGGCCTGGCGACGATCGGCCAACTGGGACTCGCGCGCATTCGCGCCCGCGGATGGACGCCGGATGCCGTGGGCGGATTGACGCTCGGCGCCGATCCCGTATCGTACGCCATCGCCCATGCCAGCGCACTCGCCAAAGCTCCCGTGCGTGCCTTTACCGTGCGGAAGGAAACGAAAACCCACGGAACAGGCAAGCTCATCGAGGGGCCCTTCTATGCCGGCGACCGGGTGGTCGTGATCGAGGACGTGATCACCAC
>Ga0066793_10001305_pt1 | contig 11225 bp, 10 predicted proteins | sample PersoiDNA2013189_FD_83876 | JGI IMG/M metagenome (GOLD analysis project Ga0066793, IMG submission 83876) | Permafrost soil microbial communities from the Arctic, to analyse light accelerated degradation of dissolved organic matter (DOM) -... | ecosystem: Environmental > Terrestrial > Soil >...
CAAACCTCCTTAGACCCAGCGCAGCAGCGCCCCAAAGAGCGCCAGGCAGACCGCGTCGAAGGCCAGGATCCCGCCGGTGATCCTGGCCTTGTGCGTAACACAGGGCATGTCATAGACCCAGAACGCGACCAGGAAGAAGGGCAGGTAGCCGATCAGAAAGATCAGCCACGGCGCACGCACGCCCCACCAGGCGTAGTCCCAGGTGAGCGCGCCGGCCGCATTGAGCAATAACTCGACGATCATGCAGAAGATCGAGCCCCCGATGGCGATGGCCAGGCGGTTGGGCAGGCCGAGGATGCGCAGGCGCCTATCGGCAGGCAGCATCTTCGAGAAAGTGATGCCGGCGATGGCGAACATAAAGCAGATTTCGATGTTGAGGCCGATGAGTATGAGCAAGGCCGTCTGTCCGAGCGCTCCCCACACCGGGGCGTAGCCTGTAAAATGAAGGACCAGATCCTACGGCTGCTGTGCGTTGGCAATGTGCTCCTGGTAGTACTTGCCCCAGTCAGGCTGCCGGCCGTCTACGTCCTTGAACCCGTACTCGCGCGCCAGGCGCCACGAGCTTTGCACAGTTCCCGCCTTGGCGGCGATCTGCGGGTCGGCCACCAACGCGGCGACCGCGCGCCCGATGTAGAAGGGCGTTTCGGAGGCGGCAAAATGCGGGTCCTGCCTGGCTCCTTCCTGCCAGTTCGCCTCGGTGACGCCGAAATGGTCTAACACCGCTTCTGAGCGCAGGAAGCCGGGCGTCAAGGCGAGCGCGGTCACTCCGTGGGGACGCAATTCCTCCGCCATCGCCTGGGCGAGGCGGATGACCGTCACCTTCGCGAGATCGTAGAAGAGGTTGCCCCGGTAATTCAGGTCCTCGCCATCGGTAATCTCGATGATGATCCCATGTCCCTGGCGGATCAGTCGCGGGGCCCCGTAATGGGCCGTGATGATGTGCGTGTCGACGCCCTGTTCTTGCATCAGCAGCCCTTTCCGCAACGAGAGTTCCCAGAACGGCTTGCCCCACTCGCTTAGCTCGTCGCCGCCCCAGATGTCGTTCACCAGCACATCCAGACGCCCCTGTTCGGCTTCAACGCGCTCGAAAAGCGTGGCCACCTGCGCTTCATCGCTGTGATCGACCTGGACTGCTATCCCGACCCCACTGCGCGCCGTCACCATCTCGGCTGTCTCTTCGATAGTCTCTGGGCGACCGGCCGTGGCCGGCTTGCCGCGCACGCTGCGGCCGGTGCAGTACACAATCGCCCCTGCTTCCCCCAACATGCAGGCGATGCCGCGCCCCGCGCCGCGCGTGGCTCCGGCGACGATGGCAACCTTGCCTGCCAGCGCTGTCATATCATTACCTCCTGTCAGTCCAAAGATCGATGCCTGGGGGTGTGCCGAGGTGAGGTTTTGGGCGCAAACAGAACGGAAGCGCCGGTGATCTAGGTGGCGCTGCGGGCAATGGCCGGCAGCGTGAAACAAAAGACGGTTACATCCTCCGGTTGGCCGCCGATCGAAATCTCGCCGCCCTGCAACTCGATCAGGCCACGCGCCACGCTCAACCCCAGGCCGACCCTCAGTTGTTCGCTTTTGGATGCGACTACCCGAGGCGGGGCCTCGTAACCGTTCGTGAACGCCTGTTGCCCGATCTCGTAGCATGTCCGCTGGTCGCGCACGCTTCGATCCCGCATGATTTGGGCCTCTGCGGCCGCCGCCTCGTAGCTTGCCGACCTGTCATCGTACACCCGGACCTCAATCCTGCCGGCTTTGGCGCAGGCGCTCACCACCAGTAGCGCGTCCGTGTCGGGCCGGCCCGGCATGATCTCATTTTCGATCAACCGCACCAGTGCTTCGGCGAAAAAGCGCGGATGTAGTCGGACCGCCGGCAGACCGGGCTCGATGCGTTGCTCAAGCCTGACGTTCTGCTGCGCGGCCTGGGCTGCCATGCGCTCGATGACTTGCTCGACCTGGAATGCCAGGTCGTCCCGGACCCCTGCCAGCAGTTCAAACTCCTCATGCGCCTGGTCCGTCTCCAGCATCGTGGCCGGCACCGCATTCTCGACCATGCGCGCCAGCCGGTCGCTGCCCGCTTTGATGCTCTGGAGCGACATCTGCAGTTCTTCAGGCGTGAGGCTGTCCGCGCTGGAGAGCAATAGCTCGGCGTAACCCTGTATCCACGTCAAGGGCGTGCGAAGCTTGTGCCCTAACACTCGAGCAACCGAGCGCTTGAGGGTTTCCATTTCATTGGCTGTCGCCTCTGAAATGGCACGCGCGCGTGCCAGCTTGGACTCGACGATGGCTACGAGGGCATCGTTATCATAAGGTTTGACGAGGTAACCATCGGCCCCCATTCGCATGCCGAAATAAACATCCTCATGCTGGCCACGCGCCGTCAAGAAAATGAAGGGAATAAACACCCAGGCCGGGTTGGCACGCACCGCTTGATAAAACCTGAAGCCATCCATGCGCGGCATCTTCACGTCCGAGATGATGAGGTCGCGACGTGTTTGCGCAAGCGCCATCAGGCCCTCAACGCCGTCGGAGGCGATAGAGACCGCGTGCCCACCCAGTTCCAGCACATCGCGGATGCCCTCGGCCATGACGGGATCGTCTTCAACGAGGAGAATCTGAGCCACGCGTTTATCCCACCTGCTGCGCTAGCCGCTGCCGTAGCACGGGCGCCGGTTGGGCGCCTACGATGCGGTCCACAACCTGCCCCTTTTTGAAGATCATCAACGTCGGGATGCTTTGGATCCCGTAACGGCTTGAGACGGCCGGATTTTCGTCCACATTTAGCTTGGCCATCAGCGCGCGCCCGGCAAATTCGCGGCCGAGCTGTTCCACCACGGGCGCGACCATCTTGCACGGGCCGCACCAGACGGCCCAGAAGTCTACCATGACCGGCACATCGCTGTTGCGGATGACCTGGTCGAACGAGGCGTCTGTCAGCACGACGGGCACGCCCTGTCCCGTCGCGGTGGACGGCCCGGCGCTCTGGGCGGGGCCGCTCGGCCCTCCTGCCGTCCCGTAGGTCTGCCCGGCGGTCCGCGCCGTTGCGCCAGCGGCATAGCTGGGTGCATATGTGGCAGCCGGCGCGCTGGCGGGGATGCTGGGGCCAGACGGCACCGGCGGGCATGCCGCGTTTTCGGTCAGATGATCCAGCCAGGCCGCCAGATCGCGCTCGACCGCCGCTCCCACGGCAGTCGCCAGTTCCTTCCCGCCCTTGATGAACACGATGGATGGAAGGCTGCTTATATTATAGCGGCCCAGCAAGGTCGGTTCTTCCGCTGCGTTGACCTTAACGATCAGCGCCCGCCCGGCATAGCTCTTGGCGAGTTTGTCGAGCGTGGGAGCGAGTTGGTCGCAGGGCGAGCAGTCTTTTTGCCAGAATACAAGCAGCACCGGTAAACCGGCGCCTAGCACGCGCGGCAGGTTGTTAGCGTTGCTGTGGATAGGAGCGTCAATCGCCATGAGTACTCCTTTCGATCTGGAACGCAAGCGCAAGTCGAGGTATACGTGGCGGACATGGCTTCAGTGCTTCCACGAATTGCGTTTTCTGTACAAGCCGACTATCGTCAATATTACGAGCCCTGCGCCTGTTATTGATGCAATTAGCCATCCAAGACGCCAGCCGGGCGAGGTAAAAACGAACTCAACCTGGTGGGTCCCGGCGCTGACTGGATAGCCCTGAAAAGCATAATCCGCCCGCAATGCAGCGCCTTTCGCCACCCCATCGACGCGCACCTGCCAGCCTGGATACCAGGCCTGGCTCACCACCAGTAGCGCGGGGCCGTCAGCCGTCACCTGCAGTGCTAACCGGCCCGGGCCTGACCGCATGTCGGATACCGAGCCATGCCCACCGCCCGGCAATCCTCCCGACGGGGTTTCAACGAAGGCCACGGTCGCGGGGTCAAAACCCGCGGCGTGGATGCCGTCCCAGGCCGCCTGGTGATCCCCGACCGACTGAACGCCGGAGACTATGAAGGCGCGCGGCAGGACTTGCCGGTTCTCATACACGTTCAGATTCGGGTCACCGTCGAAAACCAGCTTGAATTTTTGCCAGTCCAGGGTGACATCCTTCCTGGCGATCACGTAGCGGCTGTTCAGCAGATCGTACAGGCGGCTGGAGCGCGACCCCAGTCCCTCCCAATAGCGCTGCACGTCGGCCAGGATCAGTGGGTTAACGACCCCTCCGACGTCCTCGAGACCGTAGAACAGGGAAGTGTCCGGTTGCCATAGGCTGTCGATCCCTGTCCGGGCATCGATTCTGAACGGTCCGTTCTGTCCGGCCAGAAAAGAGGCGATCTCGGGGTGTTGAAAGGTGCGGCTCGGGTCCTGGTTGCCCAGGTCCTGGTAGGCCCCGTTGCTCGCAAGGTCAAGCAGGATGAGACCTGCGGCCGCCCAGGCCAGCGTGTCGGGCCTGGCCCAGCGACCGCGTAGCGCTGCCAGCCAGAAAAGGCTCGCGGCCAGCAGCCCTGCAAACACCATGACTGCGATCAACGTGATCGAAACCCGGGTCACGATAGCCGGGTCCTGGTTCTGCACGAGCAGCAGCGCCAGGTACATCAAAGGCACGCCGAAGGCCCATACCGCACCGGTCGCGAAGCCCAGCCCACGCCAGACCTTCTGCAGCCCGGCGTAGCCTGCCACAAGCAGGGGGCTCAGCGCAGCATCCAAACCGATGGCAGCCAGGGCGGCCAGGGCAAAATCGGTCAGTAGCACCAGGCGCGCCGGCGCGCGCAACTGGCTGAAGCCGGGCAACAACGTTAGCCAGCCATGCGGGATGGCGTAGATGCCGAGAGCGAGAATGAAGCTCGCCATCGCTAGGCCGATCCAGGTCCAAGTGCGCCGCTCGCGACGTAGGACCAGCGCCAGCCCGGCGAGGATCAGCGGCAAGATCCCCAGGTAGCCCACCTCCACGCGCGGCCAGGCGCCCCAATGGAACTGTGGGCCCCGACCAAAAAAGCCGGGTATGAACCAGCCGATCCACTGTGCGGGCGAAAGCGAATAGCCCGCCGCTTCGGTGTAGTTCCAGCTTGCGCGCGCGGTGTAACTCGTCAATTGAAGCGCAGGCACGAGGATCGGCGCGGCGAGGAGAACCGTCACCAGGAGCGTGGTCGCCAGGTAGGCCAGGTATGCCAGCGCTCTGCGGCCCGGCGCTGCCTCTTCTCGCTGTTGCCAAAGGTTGAGACCGGAGTAAGTGGCCAGGGCCAGCAGGACGAAGAGGGTGGCCTGAATGTGTCCGGCAAAGCTGGCGATGGCCAGAAGGACTCCGGCCAGAGCGGCCCATCTCAGCTTCACCGATTCATTGATTCCGGCCCTAAACGCCCAGAACACCCAAGGTAGCCAACTGGCCACGGCGTTGAAGTTCAGGTTTCCAAAATGCACGACGAATGCGTCGGAAAACATGAAAGCCAGCGCCCCTGCCAGGGCCGCCAACCGGCGCGTGCGCAGCCCGCGCGCCAGGAACAGGTACATCCCCGCTCCGGCAAACCAGATATGCCCGATGCTCAGCCACTGAAGCGATTGATAAGGGAATGCCGGCTGTATAAGGAAGAGCAGGAGATTGGGCGGGTAGAGGAACCCGGCCTGGATGTCGGCTATATGCGGCGCGCCCAGGTATAAGAAGGGGTCCCACAACGGCCACACGCCGCTGTGAAGGGCGCCGGCAGCAAAGCGATAGGTAGGGTAGAGGAACGAGACCAGGTCGCCGCCGTCGGCCGGCATCCAGTTCTGGCCCGTCACAACGCGCCAGAAGAAACCTAAAGTGACCAGGGCCAGCAGTGCCACGGCGCCCACATCCGGCAATAACCCGGTCGCAAGGCCTACGGCAATGCCCGTTTTTGCCCGCAACAGGTTGCGCGCGGCACTGACCGGGGCCTGCGGTACCGTGACGAAAGGCGCGGCCTGAGGCGTGTCAGCTTCCTTCATAACGCCCACGATCATACCACGAAAGCGGGCAAAGGGTAAAGCTTCCGAGCTTTCGAGCTTCCGCTTGCTCCCCCCCTTGATTTCGAGTATTATGGGCGCGCGTCTCTGCGGGCATATTCTGAGTACCTGGAGTTCTCATTGGTGATCACTCGATCTCGACGCCTGATCTGGTGGCTGCTGGCTGTATGCGTGGCCCTGGCTGCCTTGATTCTTGCCTTGCTACCTGCCGAGAAAACCATCGGCCCGGTGGTCAAAATTGTCTATCTGCACGGCGCTCTGAGCAGGGCGGGCATGATCGGCTTCATGGCCGGCGGTGCAGCCGGGTTGGGGTACCTGGCATTGCGCCGGCTTGCGCTGGTTCGCTGGAGCGCCGCTCTGACGCTCAGCGGTTGGGGCTTCTGGGTGGCACATTTCATAGTCAGCATGCCGGCGACGCACTTTACCTGGGGGCCGTGGATCGCCTGGGGTGAACCGAGGGTGACCATGACGCTGCAGGTGATCGCCGCCGGTCTGGCGGTGCTGGCAGTCGGGTGGCTGCTTGCGAATGCGTACTTCACGGCCGGAGCCGATGCCCTGCTGGGCGCAGCCGTGCTGTTTCTGGCGGAGCGAACCGGCGTCCTACGCCATCCTCTGGACCCGATCGCCAATTCGCCCGCGTTAGTATTCCGCCTGGCTTACCTGGCGTTGTTGGTCCCGGTGATCGCCGCGATGGCTTTGGCGGCCTGGCGCTTGACCGGAGCTTCGTTGTTGCAGCCTGCGCCAGCCGACGACCAAACGGCAGGCCATGAAGCGGAGGTTTGATATGAAGATAGTCAACGTCGAACAGATGCACCTCATCGAACAGGCGGCCGACGCGGGAGGCCATTCCTACGCCGCGATGATGGATATGGCCGGGCGCTCGGTGGCTGAGACCGCGCACCAATTGATTCTCGGCGAGCCGGACCAGAATGTGCTGGTGCTGATCGGGCCGGGCAACAACGGCGGCGACGGCCTCGTCGCAGTCCGCTACCTGCTGGATGCCGGACAGAACGTGACGGTTTACGTTTGGAAGCGCAAGACCAAGGGTGACGAAAACTTCGGACGCCTCAAGCGACGCCGGCGCGGCGTATCGATCCTGTGGTCTGACAACGATGCCGATTACAAGAACCTGCGCGAGGAAATCGGCCGTGCGGATCTCGTGGTCGATGCCTTGCTGGGCACGGGCGTGGCGCGGCCGATCGAGGGTCCGTTGGCCGAACTGCTGGACGTGGTCAAGGAAGAGATCGCACGCGCGCGCTATGGCCGACAAGACGATGAGCCGGCCGGTGAGCTGATGATCCTGCCCCGTTTTCCAATTGCCGAGGCGCAGGCCTGGGGCATGAAGCCGGACGAGGACAAGGGCGGCGGCGCCGACGAAGACGATGAGTGGGATGAGGACTGGGACGACGATGAATTCGAGGCTGACGGCGCCGACGCGCAGCCCGGCGAAGGCGAAGCGGAGGGCCAGGAAGGCGCAGCCCCGAGCACAGATTGGGATGATGACCTGGACGACGATGATGATTTGGAATCTGACGAGGGGATGACCAGGCCACGCTGGCCGGTGCCCGCCATTCTGGCCGTCGACTGCCCCAGTGGTCTCAATTGCGATACAGGCGCCCTGGACACGGCGGCTCTGGCTGCCGATGTTACGGTCACTTTTGCCTACCCCAAATGGGGGCAACTGGAGTATCCCGGCGCTGGTGCGTGCGGGCTGCTGGCCGTCGCCGGCATTGGCGTCAGACCGGAATTTGCTGCGGATGTCAAGACGGAATTGGTAGATCCGCAATACGTACAGAGCTGCCTGCCTCGCCGTCCGCAGGATGCGAACAAGGGCACCTTCGGCAGGGCCATGGTTGTGGCCGGATCGTTGAATTACACCGGTGCGCCATTCCTGAGCGGAGCCTCGGCGACGCGCGCGGGCGCCGGCCTGGTCACGCTGGCGATCCCTGCTCCTCTGCACGTCGCCCTGGCCGGCGTGCTGCCCAACGCCACCTGGCTATTGTCGCCTGGCAATGATGCTACGCATACTCCGGACGCCGTCCCGCAATTGCTGGCGGGATTAGGCGGCTATAATGCCCTTCTGGTCGGCCCTGGACTGACGACGCGCCCACCTGCCGTAGCTTTCATCGAGCGATTGTTTGGCCCGGACGGTGGACTGCCGCATGCGGAATGGCGCGGCAGAGTCGTCGTCGACGCGGATGCTCTGAATATCTTGTCTACATTGCCCGATTGGCCGGCGCGCTTGCCCGAGGGCAGTGTTCTGACGCCTCATCCCGGTGAGATGGGCCGTCTGACCCACTTGACCGCCGGGGAGATCAACAGCCAGCGCATTGCGAACGTCCTGTATTGGGCCGCCCAATGGGGCCATATTGTGCTGTTGAAGGGGGCCTACACGGTGATTGCCGACCCCGGGGGACGAGTCGCAGTTCTGCCCTTCGCCAACCCGGTGTTGGCCACGGCCGGTAGTGGCGACGTGCTATCCGGGGCGATTCTGGCCATGTTGGCGCAAGGACTGCCGGCCTTCGAAGCTGCGGTGTGCGGCGCTTATCTACATGGGCAGGCCGGGCTGTTGATCCTGCGCTCGGGGACTCCCGCCGGCGCTGTGGCTCAGGACCTTATCGCTCGCTTTCCCGAGGCGCTTGGGCAGCTCTACGGGGTGCAGGCGCTGGGCCGTACGTAGGGGAAAACAAAACTTCCGAGGGCGTGCGGGCTGGATAGTGCGCGCGACTTCGGAAGTCTAACTTGCTTTTGGCGGCGATGCCGCCGCCGCAGTCGCGAAGACTGCGGCGGTCACAGGCTGATGGCAACTTACCCGGCGTTAGTCGCTCCGGATTCCTCGCCCGACCTGGCCATCTTCTGTTGAGCGCTATCCACGGCTTGTTGGGCTTTTTTCACCGTGTCTACCAGCGTGCTGCGGCCGCGTTCCTGCACCTGCTGTGCCTGCTGCCGCGCCTGCTCGGCCAATTGTTGGACCTGGATGCGCGCTTGTTCGGCCTGCGCCTTCGCCTGCTCGGCCAGTTGCTCGGCCTGGGTTTGCACCTGCCCCTTCACCTCAATGCTCTTCTCTTGAAGCTGTTTCAGCGTCTCTTCACCGGAGTTAGGAGCCAGCAATAATGCTGCAGCGGCGCCCGCGGCCGCGCCGATCAAAAAGCCCAGCACGAAGTTCCCTGTATTGTCAGCCATTTGGACCTCCTTCAGTGTCCTAACGGTTTCTAAAGCCGAATAATACCCGCACACCCCGGCGCACGCCTGCCGCATAGCTGTTGACTTTGACAACCGGCTGTACCACATGGTCGCTAACGAACGTCGCCGTGCCACGCACGGTCCCCAGTGTTTCCTGCGTAGAACGGATGATCGGCAACACTTCTTCCCGCAACAGGCGGATCAGGCGGATAATCTGGATGACCAGGATGGCCATCAGGATATTGATGATGATGGATTCCAGGGCGACGATAATGATGGCAATATCTCGAGCGACGTCCATGCAGCACCTCCACGTGAATAAATTCTATCACGGACCAACCTTTTTTGTAAAGCGGAATTGAATAACATCACAGCGCTGCGTTTGTTTCTGTGATCACACCGCCACCCAGGCACAGGTCACCATCATAAAATACGGCCCCCTGACCGGGCATCGCGCTGCGCAATGGATCGGCAAATTGCACCTCGGCCCCGCCGTCGGGCAACGGCGTAATTATGGCCACGGCAGGAGGAGTGTGGTAGCGGATCTGAACGCCGACTCGTATCGGGCCGGCCGGCGCCTCGCCGGACACCCAATTGACGGGTCCGGTCCGCAGCCGGTCGCTGCCGAGCTCTTCCACCGGCCCGACGACCAGCGCGTTGCGAACCCGGTCCATCTCCAGGACGTACAATGGCCTGGGCGCGGCAATTCCCAGCCCGCTGCGCTGCCCGACCGTGTACGAGGGCAGACCCCGGTGTGTGCCCAATTGGCGGCCCTGGCGGTCGAGGATCGGCCCCGGATTGCTGATCTCAGGCGCCCAGTCGTGCAGAAAGCGCCGGTAGTCACCGTCGGCTATGAAACACAAATCCTGGCTTTCTGCGCGCGAAGCGGTTGGCAAGCCCCGTTCGGCGGCCAGCGCTCGCACCTGCGGCTTGGTGTAGTCGCCGGCCGGGAACAAGGCCTGTGCGAGTTCGGCCTGGCCCATCACATGCAATACGTACGATTGGTCCTTCGCCGGGTCGGCGCCGCGCCAGAGCTGATAGCGCCCGCTGCCGTTCCGGTGCACGCGTGCGTAGTGGCCGGTCGCCAGGTAAGAAGCGCCCAGGCTGCGCGCGTAGTCCAGCAGGTATCCAAAGCGGATGTGACGATTGCAGGCCAGGCACGGGTTGGGTGTCCGTCCGGCGGCATGTTCCTGGATGAAGAAATCGACAACCTGGGTCTTGAACGGCTGTTCGACGTTGATCAGGTAAAACGGAATGTTGAGCCGCTCGGCTACCGAACGCGCATCGTTGACCGCCTCCAGCGAGCAGCACTTGTTGCTGCTTCCCGTACCCGGCCCGATCTCGGCCCACAGGCGCATCATCACGCCGATGACTTCATAGCCCTGTTCCACCAGCAGCGCGGCAGCCACCGAGCTATCTACCCCGCCGCTCATTGCTACCACAACTCGTTCGGTTATCTTCAATGTAGTTTACTGGTCCCCTCGCAGCCTCTGCACAATTCTTGGCAGCGTCTCGACGACCGTATCCACCCCGGCGGCGGTGCTTTCGCGACCGAGCGTCAGGCGTAGAGCGCCCAGGGCTTCCTGTTGGCCGTAGCCCATTGCCGTCAGCACGTGGCTGGGGGTCGCGGCGCCGCTCGCGCAGGCGGAGCCGGACGAGGCAGCGATTCCGGCCAGGTCCAGCCCGATCAACATGCCCTCAGCTTCGACGCCACCCACGATGAAGCTGGCGTGGCCCGGCATGCGCCGGCTCGCATGTCCGGTCAGCTCCATATCCGGAATACGCTGCAACAGACCTTCGACCAACCGTTGGCGCAAGGCTGCCAGGCGCGCGCTCTCGGCCTCGCGGTCCTGTTGCGCAAGCTCCAACGCGCACGCCAACCCGACGATGTACGGAATATTCTCGGTGCCCGCGCGGCGGCCGCGTTCCTGGCTACCCCCCGTCTGGATGGGCTGCAGAGGAGTGCGACGCCGCACGTAGAGCAGGCCGACACCCTTGGGACCATGAAACTTGTGAGCCGACAACGCCAGCAGATCCACCTGCAGCGTCTCAACGTCCAAATGCAGATAGGCGCCGGCCTGCACCGCATCCGTGTGCAAAGGGATGCC
>Ga0066793_10001306_pt1 | contig 11224 bp, 17 predicted proteins | sample PersoiDNA2013189_FD_83876 | JGI IMG/M metagenome (GOLD analysis project Ga0066793, IMG submission 83876) | Permafrost soil microbial communities from the Arctic, to analyse light accelerated degradation of dissolved organic matter (DOM) -... | ecosystem: Environmental > Terrestrial > Soil >...
GTCTGGGCGTCTACAATATTTCGCCCGGACAAGAACAAACCGGGGCTGAAGGCAAAACGTAGATGACCGCACTCCGCCCGGAAAATGATGAGCAATGCACGGCGTCACAAAGCGCCGTGCATTCACACGCACCGGGAAAACGTATTGGCATGCGCCGCCAGTCAAGGGGGGCCTAATGCTCAAATTGAAAAGGATCGCGGACGCAATGAGAATGTCGGCCGATGCCCTTGAGGGGTATTACAAAGAGCGCAGTGGGGATCCCTCAACCGAGACGGCGAAGCTGATTAAAGAACTGCGCGAACTGACGCGGGAAATTCAAACCAGTCAGGAATTCCTCAATTCCAAGATTAAATTGTAAGCAGCCTGGTTCGCCGGGTTGCCAAGCTCCACGGGCGGCTTTCGCGCATTCGTTTGACACGCTAGATTGCCGACCGGGTTGGGATCGTGAGCAGAAGCATGGCGAACATCGGTCCAAGCCAAAACTACTCTGGCCTTAGGCACCATGCGAAGGTGCACACCTTCCGGATCATCACTGCAATTCTTGCGTGGGTGCTCATCGGAATTGCTTTTTATTACAGGCCCGATTGGATCAAGTGGGGTCTTAGGGCCGCGACGCATGGTATCGAGGCCGTTGGCGATACACTGCCTTCCCCTTGGGGCGATCGCATAGAAATCGTTCTCAGAGAGCTCGGCGGTTTTGTGTGGATCCAGATCACCGCCGTGATCATTTTCATTCGAGTGGTCTTTTCAGGCGTCGCTACCGGATGGCGGTACCGGAAACGAAATGAGCTTTAGCGCCTCTGCTATTGCCCTTGCGACCTCCGAGGGACAGTGTGTCTGTCCGATTGGCGCCGCGATAACGGGAGAGCAGCATGAGCAAACCAGGTCTCGACGGACGCCACCGCAACAAGGACGGCGAAATCAGCGGCAAGCACGGCAACACACTCGTTCGCACGCTTCGTAAAATGTACGGGCAAGGATTTGCAGCCGGTTATCCCGAAACCGCAAAGCTGAGCGAGGTGCTGCTTCAGCTCAACGAAACGTCATTAGGCCAACTCCGCCGCGATCATGAGACTGGCCATTTAGACCACAAGATCGGCCAAGCTTCGAAGTAAGTGGAAGGCGAAAGGTCGAGTACCGGTTGAATGTTTTGGCAACGGCTACTCGCGGGAGCGCGGCCCGTTCACCTGCGATTATCGCGTACCGAACGAATCCGACGGCCTGTTGCGAAAATACCCGCGCCCTAGCCGCTCCGGGATCAAGGCCGACGTTCGCCCTGGATATGCTTCGAGAATATCCGAACAACGTATCCCTTCATGCTCGGGGCCTTATCGAACAAGTCGGAGGCTATTCGCTCGATAGCGTCGCGATGGGTCACAAACTGCGCTTGCCTCGCGATGCTCTGCGTACCGCGTACCCCCGCGAGCTCGTCCATCGCGGCGTCGCTGATCTGACATTGCACGGTTTCGCCATCTTTCATCATCGTGAATGCGAACGCCAACCGCTCGTTGTCGTGTCCCACAACTTGGCCACGCGTCAGCGGCATCGAAATCCCCATCCCAGGAATTTAGCGTCCGGTTCCTGACACATGCGTTGTATCTCGCCCATTCCGCACTCTTGCTCGCGAGACGGCATCCTAACGGCTCAATTGAACTTCATGGAAGGGGTCAAAACGAGACTGCGCGCGTAGTTTCTCGCGCGGGCGGCTTTTCATGATGCGGCCCCCCCCCGCGCTCACCAATAAAAAACCATCGCCAGCGGGTTTGCTTCGAGGCAATCTATGCCTGGATCGGGCGCGCGATTTTCCAACGTGTTTTTCGGTCCAGCGAACTTCAATCGGCCTTGGAGAAAATCATGAGAATGATCGTCCCGTCCATTGTGGTGCTGTCGACCGCCGCATTCGTTGCCTGCGCCGTGACACCTGCGGCAGCGGCAAAGCGTTCGCGGGCGGAATGCGTGAAACTTGCTGCCCAGAAGGGGTATACCATCGCCGGCAGCAGGGCGGAGGCCGCCAACAAGCGAAGCTTTATCCGGGCCTGCATGGAAGGCTCACAAAGCTAGCAACCCGGCTCCGGCATGATCGGCGCCAATTGCCGTTGTTAGCCGGCGCCCCGCGCTGGCAGCGGGGTTCCGCCCGACGACGTCCGAAGCGCCGTGCCCTGTTGATAACCCGGTGCCGCATATTGGGACGGCGTGACAGGTGCTTCCGGCGTGTTATCGACGGATGACTTGTCGCGCTCAGGACGGAAGAAATACCATGCGGATCACCCTCGTCGGCTCCCGCCATTTCGGCGTGACGACACTGAACATGCTGCGGCAACACGGTGTCGACATCGTCAGGGTCGTCGTGGCGGATGCCGAGGACAGGCTGGCGGCGGCGGCCCATGCCGCCGGCATCGAGGTCAAGGTGCAGGCCGATCCCAGGCTTGTGGTCGCATCCGAGATCGCGGGGGGTACCGACCTGATCGTGACGGCGCACAGTCACGCCCGCATAGCTAGCGACGCGCTGGCCGCCGCAAAGCTCGGGGGCATCGGCTATCACCCTTCCCTGCTGCCGCGGCACCGCGGCATCGCGGCGGTGGAATGGACCATCCAGGAGGGCGATCCGATCGCCGGCGGCACCGTGTATCATCTCGCCGATCGCATGGATGCCGGTGCGATCGCCGCCCAGGAGTGGTGTTTCGTCAAAAAGGGCGAAACCGCGCGCGAGTTGTGGGAGCGTGCGCTGGCGCCGCTCGGCCAGAAGCTCTTGGGCGAAGTCATCGACTACGCCAAGATCCACAAAACCCTGCCGGCGAAACCCCAGGACGAGCAGTTCGCGACCAAGGCGCCGAGCCTCTCGGAGTAAGAATATACCGTTCTTGGCGGGGAGCGCGTTTTGAGTCCCAGGGCGTGGCGGCCGCGCTGAATTTCCCTTCCGACGTGGAACAAAATCTCCTTTCAAATATTTGATTCGAAAGGGAACTTTTGGTGTTGCTGCGGCGCACCAAACTTTGAACACATTGTGCCCGGATAAGCCGTCTCATCATAGGACATCGGGGATTTGATTCATGCGCCTCAATCGCATTCGACTTTCGTTTTTTGCTTTCGCGCTTGCCGCCGCAGGCGCCCTCGCCGCCGCTCCCGCAACCGCCCAGACGCCCTATGACGGGCTTTGGAATGTAATGATCGTGACCAAGGCAGGTTCGTGCGAACCGCAGACACGCTCGACGCTTACGGTCACCGACGGTAAAGTCTCCGCCTCCGGCGCTGACGTCACCGGCAGCATCGGCCGGGAAGGACTTGTGCGAGTCACGATCTCTGGTGCATATGCCAACGGCCAGCTGAGTGGCAACGCCGGATCGGGGAAATGGAATGGGGCATCTGCGGGTGTACCGTGCAGCGGTCGATGGGAAGCATCGCGGCAATAAGACAGGCCTAACGGCGAAGATATTTGTAGTCACGCGGCGGCTGATATTTGCAGCCGTCGCGTTTTTTTTGGTCTCCGTTTCCGGCTCCGTAAGCTACGCGCAAACCGGAACGTTCAACAGCATGGCTGGCCACTGGGCCGGTGGCGGCACCGTGATGCTTGAGGACGGATCGAGCGAGCGAATTCGTTGTCGCTCGTCTGACACCGTTGGCGGCGGCGGGGCGACCCTCGATCTGAACCTTGCCTGCGCCAGCGACAGCTACAAATTCGAATTCAAAGCCAGCGTCTCCGCGGAAGGCGGAGCGCTCTGGGGGTCATGGAACGAAACCAGCCGAGGCATCGCCGGGAGCCTGCAGGGACGCGGCACCGCCGGCAATTTCCAGGTCGCCATCATCACGGCCGGTTTCAACGCCAACATTTCACTGAGAACGGCCGGCAACAAGCAGTCCATCTCGATCAGGGCTGACAGCCAGTTCAAGGGCGCCAATATTTCGCTGTCGCGCTAGCGAAGTGGCCACCGGTTCGCGCAAGGAAAACGCGTCAAAACACAAGACTGGGGCCTCGGTTCTGATTCAATCAGAGAGGCTCTGGTTCGTCGCGCCCGTGATCCGCTCTAACTGGCCGGCTTTGGCTTGGCCAGCCCGGCGGCGGTCTCCTTCATGGTTTTTGCGATCAACAGCGCCTGTTCCTTGTTGAGCGCAAAATCATGCACGCCTTTGTGCGTGGTCAACGAAAGCACCATGATTTCGGCCTGGTTCTCTTTCTCCAGCCAGCCGGTGGCGAAGGCTGTCACAAAATCCGCAGATGTGGATTGCTTTGTCATCGGGAGACTTCCTGTGCCGCTGGGACGAATGCGGTGACTTCAATCTCGACCTTCGCGCGCGCGTCGACGAGGCCTGCGATGTAGAGCAGCGTCGAGGGCGGAAAATTCCGCCCCAACGTCTCGCGCCAGGCCGCACCGATACCGGCGCCCGCGGCCTCATATTCGCTGCGGCTTGTGAGATACCAGGTCAGGCGAACGATATGCTCCGGACCGGCCCCGGCTTCCGTCAGCAGCTTGATGATCCTGCGCAAGGCGACGGCGACTTGCCCGGCCATATCGGATTGATATTCGCCCTTCTCGTCGCCGCCGGTCTGGCCGGCAAGAACAATCCATCGGCCCGGACCATCGACCGCGACGCCATGCGAAAATCCGCGGGGCTTCGACCATTCGGCGGGTTGCAAGATACGCATGGGCAACGTTCTCCCTCGTTTGCTGTTTGTCATTCCGGAGCGCGAGTAAAACGAGCGAACCTCAGATGCGCAGTTGCGCATCCGAGGTCTGGCCCTTCGGACCATCCCGGAATGACGTGCAAGACCACTTAGCACCGATCGTACCGGCGCTCCCACATCGAAATTGAGGTGGGCGCATCACTGCATCAGCCTGTTTGCGCGTTGCAAATCCCACCGGCAATCTCTTGAACCTGAAAGCCCCTGATCCGGCTCCCGCGCGCCGGAACCTGAGTGGTCCGCTCGCACCCTCGACCCTCCCGCATTTTTTCCGAACACCCGTCGCAAATTGTGACCCAAATCACGCAGGCCGGCCCGCCTTTTCATTGGCCTTCCGTCAGCGTCGCCGGCTGTCGCCGAAACCTGGGCAAGGCGTATCTTTTGTGACGCGACGTGTGGTTTTTCGTATAACCTGCCGCGACGTTGCAGCCCAAATTTAATCGATTCCGCCAGGGGATTTCAGATGCGCTATCTCACCGTCATTTTCTCCCTGATCTGCATGCTGTTTACCGCCCATGCCGCCAAGGCCGACCGGCGCGTCGCCTTTGTCGTCGGCAACGGCGCCTACAAGAATGTTGCGCAGCTTCCCAACCCGCCGGTCGACGCCAGGGCGATGGCGTCAGTGCTTCGTAATGTCGGCTTCGAGGTTGTCGAAGGCACCAATCTTACCCGCGATAAAATGACCGAGCGGCTGCTCGAATTCGGCAAGAAGGCGCAGGGCGCCGACGTCGCGGTATTTTTCTATGCCGGCCATGGCATCGCCATCAGCGGCACCAACTATCTGTTGCCGATCGACGCCGACATCAAGTCGGAAATGGACGTCAAGCTGGGTGCGGCGATCAATATCGATCTCACGCTCGACCAGACCATGAACGACGCCAAGGTCAAGCTGGTGTTCCTCGATGCCTGCCGTGACAATCCATTCGCGGCGAAGATCAAGTCGAATTCCGCCGCCCGCAGCGTGTCGGTACAGTCCGGTCTTGCGGAAATGAAATCGGGCGAAGGCACGCTGATCGCGTTCGCGACCGGTCCGGGACAGACCGCGCTCGACGGCCAGGAGGGCACCAACAGTCCGTTTACCCGCGCGCTGATCGCCCACATCACGACGCCCGGCGTGGAGATCCAGCAGGCGATGACCGAGGTGCGCGCCCAGGTCAACGAGGAGACCAACAAGGGTCAGCTGCCCTGGGGACACACCAACCTGATCGGCGCGGTCTATCTGAACCCGGCCGCGATGCCTCCCGCCAACGCTGCCGCCGCGACGCCGTCTCCCGCTGCGGCGGCTGTTGCTTCAAACTCCGGCAGCTCGGACGTCGAACTCGAGTTCTGGCGCTCGGTGAAAGAATCGAACAGGCCGGAAGAGCTCAACGCCTATCTGACCAACTATCCGAACGGTCAGTTCAAGTCGCTGGCGCTGGCGCGCATCGCCTCTCTGGAGAACGGCCCCGGCACCGCCACCCGAAACCTGACGACAGGCACCGACCCCGCCACCTTCACCGAGGAAGCCAACCAGACTACGGAAGACCAGATCGGCCTCGAAAGGGGCCAGCGCCGCGACGTGCAGCGCCGGCTGAACGGTCTTGGTTTCGATACCAAGATCACCGGCAAGTTCGACGAGCCGACGCGCGCCGTGATCTTGCGCTGGCAGGCCGCCCGCGGCTATCCCAAGAGCGGCTACCTCAACAAACTGCAGCACAAGGCGCTGCTGGCCGAAATCGTGGCAACGACGCAAACAAGCTCCGACGACTCTGACGACAAGCCGGCTCGTCGTGCGCGCCAAAGCAGCGGCGGCGGTGGTCAACGCGGCGGCGGCGGCGGTCCGGATATGGCCGGACCCGGCCGCTTCATTGGCGGGGTCATGGGCGGCATGTTCGGACGCTGATCGCACCCGTCGGCAACACCGGAGTTTCGCGCAAACAAAAAGCCCGCTTCATCCCGGGCTTTTTTTCAGAGCGTTTTCGAGCGAAAGCCTGCCCCGCACATGCGGGGTGGATCCCGGTTCGCGCCAAGCAGACACGTCAAAACAACAGACTGGTGCCTCGGTTCCGATTCAATCAGAACCGATCAGGCACCGGTTCATGCCTCGACCTATCGAGCGCACTCGGCATGCCCCTCGGTCAGCTTCACCAGCTTGTCGCCACCCGAGGTGAGCCGGCACATCTCCACTTCCTTGCCTGCCGGAACCGGTTTGGCGCAGGTGATCTGTGGCGTATTGTGGTATTTGGTCGTCGAGAATTTGCAGGTCACGATGCAGGAGGCCTCGCGATCAAGCGCGTTCGTTATCATGATGCTGGCCAGGTCTTCCCCGGGCAGAATGATGCAATTGAACGGCACCGGTTCCGCGCAAGCTGGCGCGGGTAGCAAACCGATGAAAAGCGCGAGCCACAAGCCCGCCAGATGTAGCCGCATGAAATGATCCAAAATCTACTTCCCGGCCGCCTTTCGCAACGCGTCATTGATGCGGTCCTGCCAGCCCGGCCCGCCCTTCTGGAAGTGTTCGAGAACGTCCTGATCGATCCGCAGCGAAACCTGTTCCTTCACACTCGGAAGCGCCGCCTTCTTCGGCGGCAAATCCGGAACCTTTGTCGTTGTCTTCTTGAAGGCAGCTTCGGCTTCGGTCCGGGCGTCGTTCAGGGTTCTTGGCCGTCGCGGTTGATCCGACATGACTAGATTCCTTCAAATAGCGCGGTTGACAGATAGCGCTCCGAGAACGACGGCACGATCGCGAGGATGGTCTTGCCCGCGTTTTCCGGCCGTTTGCCGATCGCAAGCGCGGCGGCGATCGCGGCGCCCGAGGAAATGCCGCCGGCAATGCCCTCGTTACGCGCCAATGCGCGCGAGGTTTCGATCGCGGTCGCGCTGTTGATCTTGACGATCTCGTCGATCACGGAACGATCGAGGATGTCGGGAATGAAGCCTGCGCCGATACCCTGAATCTTGTGCGGGGAATGCTGCCCGCCGGAGAGCACCGGACTTTCCTCGGGTTCCACCGCGACGATCCGCAGCGACGGCTTGCGCGGTTTCAAAACCTGCCCGACGCCCGTGATGGTGCCGCCGGTGCCCACGCCGGCGACGACGAAATCGATGTTGCCGCCGGTGTCGTTCCAGATTTCCTCCGCGGTGGTGCGGCGGTGAATTTCGGGGTTGGCGAGGTTCTTGAACTGCTGCGGCATCACGGCGTTGGGCGTTATCCGCACCAGCTCCTCCGCGGTCGCGATCGAGCCCTTCATGCCCTGGGCCGCCGGCGTCAGAACGATTTCAGCGCCGAGGAACGCGAGCATCTTGCGCCGCTCGATCGACATCGATTCCGGCATCACCAGCTTCAGCCGATAGCCGCGCGAGGCGGCGACGAAGGCGAGCGCAATACCGGTATTTCCCGACGTCGGCTCGATCAGAACGGTATCGGCGTTGATCAGGCCCGCCTTCTCCATCGCGATGATCATCGCAGCCCCAATGCGGTCCTTCACGCTGGCTGCGGGATTGAAATATTCCAGCTTGGCGAGAATGGTCGCGTGCGCGCCGTGCGCCTGCGGCATTTTGCGCAAACGCACGATCGGGGTATCGCCGACGGCGTCCACGATGCTGTCGAAAACCCGGCCCCGGCCGGGACGGTGCACCGCACTCGTTGTTGACGACGCGTCCATGACAAACTCCGGCGGCTGCGATGTGGATGAAATGACAGGCTGTTCCCATTAGAGGCAGCTCGCGCCCGGGTGCAAGCTGGAATCCCGCTGACCAAATATTCGCTGCATTGCAAAATCATTGAGCGACCAGATAACGCAAAACCAACGCATTTGTGTTGCAGCATCGTCAAACAAATTGGTGTATGTTGGGCGCAGGTTCAGATCGCAAGGAGGTCACGATGTCAGCAACTGCTGAAGTCCTGTCGACCGAGACGCGTCATGCCGCCCCGCGCGGATGCGATCTACCGACCTGTCCGGTTTGCGCAGATTCCATGGTGGCTGCGGAAGGTTCCGCTTACGTTTCCGACAACGTCATCAGCTATCTCTGGACCTGCGATACCTGCGGTTACGGTTTCGTCACCAAGCATGCGATCCGGCGGTTTGCCTGTAACTAGGTTTTGCTAGGCCTCCTAGCGCGGCGCGATGTCGCCTTTGGCCCAGCCGGCGGTTGTGCGTTCACGAAAGCTTGCGAAAGTTCCCTGTGAGATCGCATCCCTGATGTCGTGCATCAGGCGCTGATAATACGCGACGTTGATTTCCGACAGCAGCATCGCCCCCAGCGTCTCGCCCGACCTCACGAGATGATGCAAATAGGCGCGCGAGCAATTACGCGTCGACGGCCACGCGCTTTCCTCGTCGAGCGGCCTGATATCGTCGGCGTGGCGGGCGTTGCGCAGATTGAGCTGACCGAACCGCGTGAACGCCATGCCATGACGGCCGTTGCGGGTCGGCATCACGCAGTCGAACATGTCGATGCCCCGCGCGACCGCCTCCAGCATGTCTTCGGGTGTGCCGACGCCCATCAGATAGCGCGGGCGCCCCTGCGGCAGCACCGGCGCGGTCTCCTCGATCATGCCAAGCATCACCGATTGCGGCTCGCCGACCGCGAGACCGCCGATCGCGTAGCCGTCAAAACCGATCTCGACCAGCCCGCCGGCGCTGGCATGGCGCAGCCCGGGCACGTCGCCGCCCTGAACGATGCCGAACAGCATGTAGCCGGGGGCTGCGGTTTCGAACGCGCGCTTGCTGCGCTCCGCCCAGCGCAAGGAGAGCTGCATCGCCCGCTCGATATCGCCGCGCTCCGCCGGCAGCCGCACGCATTCGTCCATCTGCATGGCAATATCGGCGCCGAGCAGCCGCTGCACCTCGATCGAACGTTCCGGCGACAGTTCGACCTTGGCGCCGTCGATATGCGAGCGAAAGGTCACCGCGTGTTCGCTCACCTTGCGCAGTTCGGACAGTGACATGACCTGGAAGCCGCCGGAGTCGGTCAGCATGGGCCCGTTCCAGCCGGTGAATTTCTGCAGGCCGCCCAGCGCCGCGATCCGCTCGGCGCCCGGCCGCAGCATCAGATGATAGGTATTGCCGAGCACGATATCGCTGCCTGCGTCGCGCACCTCGCGCCAGTGCAAGCCCTTCATCGCCCCCGCCGTGCCGACCGGCATGAAGGCCGGCGTTCGCACCTCGCCATGCGGCGTCGTCAGCCGACCGGTACGCGCTTGCCCGTCAAGGCGGAGCAGTTCGAAATGATTGGCTGATGTCATGGGGTGGACTTATCACGAAACAGCAGGCAGGCGTCGCCATAGGAATAGAACCGGTAGCCGCTCTCGATCGCATGGGCATAGGCGCGTTTCATGGTGTCGAGGCCGCTGAAGGCCGATACCAGCATGAACAGCGTCGAACGCGGCAGGTGAAAATTGGTCAGGAGAATATCGACCGCGCGAAACCGATAGCCCGGCGTGATAAAGATCGCGGTCTCGCCGGTGAACGGCTGGATCGTGCCGTCTTCGGCGGTAGCGCTTTCCAAAAGCCGCAGCGAAGTGGTGCCGACCGCGACGATGCGGCCACCTTTGGCCCGCGCCGCATTCAGCGCGCCTGCGGTCTCCGGGGAGATGCTGCCCCATTCGGAATGCATCTTGTGCCCGGCCGTGTCTTCCACCTTGACCGGCAGGAAGGTCCCTGCCCCGACATGCAGCGTTACCCGTTCGATCCCGATGCCGCGTTCGCGCAATGCGCTCTCCAGCGCCGGCGTAAAATGCAATCCTGCCGTCGGGGCGGCCACCGCACCCTCGCTGGATGCGAACATGGTCTGGTAGTCGGCGACGTCGCGCTCGTCGGGCGCGCGCTTCGAGGCGATGTAAGGCGGCAGCGGCGGCGAACCGAGATCGGCGATGGCCTGGTCGAGCGCGGGCCCGTGAAATGAAAAGGAAAGCGTGATCTCGCCGTCGTCGCCCTTGTGCTCGACTTGCGCATCGAGATGGCCGAGCAGGCAAACCTTGCCCTCATTGCCGAAGCGCACCACGTCACCCGGCGAAAGCTTCTTTGCCGGCTTCACCAGCGCCTGCCAGCGCGAGCCGTCGAGCCGTTTTATCAATGTCGCGTCGATCTTCGGCTCGGCGTCGCGGCCGATGCGGCGTCCCCTGAGCTGCGCCGATATCACCTTGGTATCGTTCACGACAAGCTGATCGCCGGGCTCGAGCCATTGCGGAAGCTCCGCGACAATGCGGTCGTGCAACACGCCGTCGGACTGCACCACCAGCATGGCAGCGGAATCGCGCGGGTTCGCCGGGCGCAGCGCGATGCTGGCGGCGGGAAGTTCGAAGTCGAAGAGGTCGGTGCGCATGGCGCGATGCGCTCCAGCGTTGTCTGACAATGTCATTCCGGGGCACGCGAAGCGTGAACCTCAGATGTGCAATTGCACATCGGGGAATCTCAAGCTTCCGGGTTCAGCCCTGCGGGCTGCCCCGGAATGACGACGCGTTTGGTTTTACGCCGCATCCAGCGCCATGCGGGCCTTGACGATCTTGTCCGGGTTCTGCACCGGCTCGCCGCGCTTGATCTTGTCGACGTTCTCCATGCCCGA
>Ga0066793_10001307_pt1 | contig 11223 bp, 9 predicted proteins | sample PersoiDNA2013189_FD_83876 | JGI IMG/M metagenome (GOLD analysis project Ga0066793, IMG submission 83876) | Permafrost soil microbial communities from the Arctic, to analyse light accelerated degradation of dissolved organic matter (DOM) -... | ecosystem: Environmental > Terrestrial > Soil >...
AAAAAGAATTTAGCTTAAATGGATTCCTTAAATAATGTATAAACAATACAAATTACCAGTCATAGTTTTCATTCTTACATTTATCCTCCTGGCTTTTGTTCAGCTTAAGGTTGAGAAACCCATGCTCCTTGCCGAACGTTTTCTTAAAGGAAGCGGCTGGGTGGAGATTTTACTGATTTCGTGCTATGGAGCATTCATAGTTAATAAAATGAAAGATCCGATGAATGTTCCAAAATGGAGGAAAATTAGCTGGACCACTTTCTCGTTGGTTTTCTTTACCCAGCTTATTATAGGCCTTTCAGGTTTTGATAAATTTCTGATGACAGGGAAACTTCATCTGCCTATACCTATGATGATCCTGGCGGGACCAATCTACCGGGGACAGTTATCTGTAATGACAATCCTTTTCCTCAGTACCGTTATATTAACAGGCCCGGCATGGTGCAGTCAGCTTTGTTACTTCGGGGCATTTGATAATCTTTCATCAGGAGGTAAAACTTCAAAAGAAATTCTCAGAAATAAAGGCGCTATAAAATCTACTGTTCTGATTCTTGTTATTGCAATGGCAATTATTCTCAGGTGGCTGAATATAAGTATGCTTATCTCAACACTTGCTGCAATCGCGTTCGGTACCGGTGGAATTTTAATTATGATTTTCTTCTCTATGAAAAGAAAGAAGATGGTCCATTGTGTTATGTACTGTCCGATCGGAACTCTGGTTAATATATTTAAACATGTAAATCCTTTCAGGATGTATATCGATCAGAGTTGTACATTATGCATGAATTGTACAAAATTCTGCAAATATGATGCGTTGAATCCTTCAGACATTAAAAACTCTAAACCATCGATCACATGCACACTTTGCGGTGACTGTCTGGCCGGTTGCCATCACAACTCAATAAAATATAAATTCCTTAAAATGAAACCTGAACAGGCCAGGAATCTCTATCTGGTTCTAACAATCAGTCTTCATGCAGCCTGTCTGGCACTCGCCAGGATTTGAAAATGATATTATTAATATTTTAAACCCCATACAATTTTAAATTTTATAACAAAATGAGCGAGCTGATAAATAATTCAAAAAAACGAAAAGATCTTCTGAAACATATGATACTTCAGCTACATAATGGCGATGCACCTGATATAGTCCGAAACAGACTTGTTGAACTACTAAAGTCAATTCCTTACGACGAAGTAGTGGAAGTTGAACAGGAACTTATATCTGAGGGATTACCGGTTGAGGAAGTTCTGAAACTTTGCGACATTCATCAAATGGTTCTTGATGGACATATTGATCAGAGTGGGGCTAAACCTGTTCCTGAGGGTCATCCTGTAGATACCTTTAAGAAGGAGAACCAGGAACTCGAGAAAGTGATAACTGAACTCGAACAACTCTTCAGTAAGGTAAAAAGCATTAAAGAAGCAGAAATAAAACAATGGCTCATACAAGTCCGCACTCAGCTTAATAGCATCATGGATGTCGATAAACATTACAAAAGAAAGGAATACCTTGTTTTCCCGTTTCTCGAAAAATATGAAATAACAGGTCCCCCAAAAGTTATGTGGGGAAAACATGATGAAATCAGAACTTTGCTCAAGGCCTCAATAGAAGCAATAAGTTCGCAAGGCAACATATCTCCTGATGAGGTGGTAACTATTACGGAACTTGTATTATTTCCAGCGGTTAAAGGTGTATCTGATATGATCTCAAAAGAGGAAGAGATTCTACTTCCCATGTGCATGGACAAGTTAACCAATGAAGACTGGTATTCAGTCTATAAGCAAACAAATGAATTCGGGTACTGCCTTTATGATCCGTCGGTTGAGTGGAAACCCGAAGGATTGGAATTAAGTGATATTACTTATAATACTGGCAACACAATACAGCTTGCCACGGGAAACTTTAATCTTAATGAGATGGAAGCTTTATTCAGAACTCTTCCAATTGATATTACTTTTGTAGACAAAGATGATAAAGTGAAATTCTTCAGCCTTGGACCCGATAGGGTATTCACACGTAACAGGGCAATAATAGGGCGCGATGTAAGGATGTGCCATCCTCCCTCAAGCGTTCACGTTGTGGAACAGATACTAAGTGATTTTAAGAGCGGGAAAGAGAAAAGTGCAGCTTTCTGGATAACAATGCAGGAAAGATTTATTTATATAGAGTATTTCGCGTTGAGAGATTCAAACGGTCTATATCTGGGAACAATAGAATTCACACAGGATCTGACGAAGCTCCGCAAACTTGAAGGAGATCAGAGACTTTTATCTTACACCGGAAAATAATTATTATGTCAGCAACAAAGATTTTAATATTTCCCAAAACAAAAGTCGGTGAATTACTGGATAATTACCCTGAACTTGAATCTGTATTGATGGAAATGTCTCCCGCATTTGAAAAACTAAAGAACCCTCTTCTGCGCAAAACGGTTGCCCGGGTTGCTTCTCTTCAGCAGGTTGCTGTAGTAGGAAGATTAAATGTGGATGAGATAGTTAACCGGTTACGAAAAGAAGTTGGACAAATTGCAGGTAATGAAGATAAAACGGAATCCAACTATTTGTCTGACGTTTCACCTGAATGGTTTAAAAAGACAAAAATTATTACATGTTTCGATGCCTCTCCCATAATAAACTCAGGAGGAAGTCCAATGAGTGATATACTCCAGGCGGCCCACCTGTTAAAACACGATGAAATTTTGGAGCTCCGGACTCCTTTTATTCCGGCGCCAATAATCGATATTCTTAAAGAGAAGGGCTATGAAGTTTATACTATTCAGACGGAAAGCATTGTACTAAGTTATATCTACAAGTGACTCTTCCCTGAATCACTTTTAAAAATGATGTTACCCAGGCTAAACAAATACTACTTTTTTTGGATTTTTTGAAACCAAATGATTTCCGGTTCGTTTAAGTGATACAAACAATTGCAAGTCTGAAGAAGGAAAGTTGATATTTGTAGTAATCAGATAAATAAATATGCGAATAGGCACTTTATTAAACAAAAGTTAGCTATATTCGTACCTCTTGCCAAAAAAAATTTAACAACCTAGCCCGATATGCCATACAGAAGATTACCCAACACCGATACTGCCAGGATAAAGGCTATGAAAATTGCTCTTGAAAAGGGTAAGGAGCTTCATCCCAGTAAACTTGCGTTTTCATCTAAGACAATTGTGAACCTTCAGAGATTTCTGCCACAGTTTGATCATAACTTACAGCTATACCGACAGGCATTAGCTTCTCAAAACAAAAAGAGCAAAGACTATAGTGAGAGCTTAAGAAAGGCCCGGATCTATCTGACTCACTTTATCAGGGTAATGAATATGGCAATATTCCGGGGTGATCTGCCTGCCGAAACAAGAGCTTTTTATGGACTCGCGACTGATGAATCAACAGTTCCTTCACTAACTACCGAGAACGAACTTATGAGCTGGGGAAAAAGGATTATTGAAGGTGAGCAGTTCAGAATAAAAAAAGGAGGGAGTCCGATAACAAACCCAACAATCGCTGTCGTTAAAGTCAGATTTGAAAATTTCCTTGAATCATGGAACTATCAGAATACGCTTGCAAAAAGTACCTTCGATTACACAGAAAAGAATTATTATCTGCGAAAAGAAGCAGATGGAATAATTCTACAATTATGGAATGAGGTTGAAAACACGCACAATACACTTCCTGAAGAGATAAGAAAAACAATGAATGAGGAATACGGACTTGTTTATTTCTACAGAAAAGGAGAACTGGATAAAATGAATGTCGCTGAAGCCCCGCCTCAGACGTTGTCTTAAAATCCCAGTCCTTTACTTTCCGAAAGCGCTCTTTTATATTTAATCTTGTCAAATGAATACAGAGCTGGAGAACGATCTGGCCGTATTTTACGACGCTGGTCCAGATGCCTGAGAACTCCAATGCTGTGGATCAGCGTAATCGGCGGGAAATATTTTTGTTCCTGAAATAGAATAATATTACCATGCTTATTACTATCGGCAGAGGAAGGTAGAGTGCCTGTTTCCATAAAGGGGTATCTATTGGTGCATTTAATTTCTCCATACCTTGAAAATATACCAGTATTACCGGAAACGCATTATTGACAAAATGTGAAATCACAGGCAGCCAGAGTGTGCCACTCCAGAAAAACAGATAACCAAAAACAAGTCCGAGAATAAATCTTGGTATAAATCCAAAAAACTGAAAATGGATTGTGCTGAATAAAAAAGCAGTGAACCATATTGCAACATGACCTGATTTGAAGATATTGCTAAAGATTTTTTGAAATACACCCCTGAAAATCAATTCCTCTGCAATCGCCGGCAATAAAGCTATTGTCAGCAGATTCAGCATCATTACCCTGAAGGTATTTGATTCAACTAACATTTCAATAAGATTGTCAGCTTTATCTTCTTTATCAATCATCCAGTGTTCCATTCCTGAAAGCCAGCCAGGAAAATGCATAGCTGAATTAATTTGACCGGTAAAACTTGTAACAGGGAATATACAGAAGGTCAGAATGACCACCAACCCCATCTCCTTCAATTGCGGCATCTTTAGTTCAGTTAATCCTCCGGAGGACTCAGGTCTCATTAATAACATTATTATAATTGAAGGAATGATCAGAAGTGAAATGTCCTGACTTATCAAAATATATCTCATAAATCCTAAATCCTTTTTACTTAATGCATCGGATGCTTTATCAAGGACTGATAAATCGGAACTGAAAATCAATTTACCTGCCAGAACCAGAATTACAGACAGTGTCAAACCAACTCCTATGATTGTCATTAGTGACACAAATAACTGATACAGAGGTGATTCCTTGTATAAATTGAAAAGTCTCCTGGTGTTGTTCATTTTAGTAATTTTGCAGCAGTTAAATATAAACAAATATGTAGAGACGTTGCATGCAACATCTCTCATATTGCCCTAATCTAAAATATCAGGAATTTGAAAATAGGCAATATATTGTTAGGAGAGAATCCTTTATTCTTAGCCCCGATGGAGGATATTACAGATCCCTCCTTCAGGATGGTATGCAAAATGAATGGAGCTGATTTTATGTATACTGAATTTGTCTCTTCCGACGGACTTATCCGCGATGGTCATAAGAGCATCAGAAAACTTGATATCTACGATTTTGAAAGGCCGATTGGCATTCAGCTGTACGGACATTTAATCGATTCAATGGTAGAGGCAGCACTTATTGCCGAAGAGGCAAAACCAGAACTGATCGATATCAATTTCGGATGTCCGGTAAAAAAAATTGCCAACAGGGGAGCCGGTGCAGGAATGCTCCGGAATATACCTCTCATGATTGAGATGACTGAGGCTATAGTAAAGGCCGTGAAGCTTCCTGTTACTGTAAAGACCAGGCTTGGATGGGACGATGAAAGCAAAAACATTGTTGAGACTTCTGAGCGTTTGCAGGATGTTGGTATTCAGGCACTGACAGTTCACGGAAGAACCAGGGCGCAATTATATAAGGGAAATGCTGACTGGACACTAATAGGTGCTGTAAAAAACAATCCAAGGATGAAAATCCCGATTATAGGTAATGGTGATATTGACGGGCCGGTCGTAGCAAAGGAGATGATTGACAGGTATAGGGTTGATGGTATAATGGTTGGCCGGGCAACAGTGGGAAGGCCGTGGATTTTTCGCGATATCAGGCACTACTTAAACACAGGTGAGCTTTTACCTGAGCCTTCAGTAAATGAAAAAGCCGATCTCGCACTTCTTCATCTGGATAAATCCCTGGAGTTCAAAGAAGGGAAAAGAGCCATATTTGAAATGCGAAGGCATCTTTCCAATTACTTTAAAGGATTGCCTCATTTTAAAGAAACACGACTTAGGCTTCTGACAGCTATAGAGGTTGACGATATCAGGAGAATTATTGAAGAGATACGTGAGAAATGGGGTGACTTCAGGACCGATGATAAGACATCTGTTTATAGCATTTAAATTCCTCTTACTTTGCCCCCTTCTAACCCGGTATTTTCTTAAACAGCAAAGACAATTTATCCCATCTGAATATCATTTTCAGGATTAGAATAAAAACAATTCCTGTTAAAATAAGCCCGGCAAATTCAATCCAGGGATGAATATTGAATTGTTCATAAAGAGCATTTGTCTGCAAAGCTGACGATTCATTGGTTACCATGATACACAGGAATACATTATTCGCTGTATGAGCACCCATAGCCGCTTCAATACCATCATCAAGTATGGTAATAATTCCAAAAATCAATCCAAAAACAATATACTGTGGAATCATTGTGAAAAATCCAAATTTCTTTATCTCAGGATTGAAAGCATGCATCAGACCGAAAAGAATTGAAGTCATTATTAAAGGGAACCATCTGTTTTTAATCAACGCTGCAAACCCCTGCATAAGATATCCTCTGAAAAGCACCTCCTCGAAGGCTGCCTGAAACGGAATGAATAAAATTGAAACAAACGAAAGCAAAATCAATGAAGCAGTCTTGTTATTAAGAGTGAAATTTCCGGGATCAAGTTTAAGATAGCTGAAAAAATAAAGTGTGGAAAGTATCAGCCAGACAGATCCTGATATAAAGAACCTGGTCCATCTTATTTTTTCTGTGCCGTTAATTGTCATTCTGACTGACCGGTTATTTAAAGGTTTAACCAGAAGAACAAAGGCTATTAATCCTGCTATGAACGGGAAAAGCAACATAACAAATCCTACATCAGGGTTGAGTCCTAATACGCTAAAATCATTCGGGTTTGCAGCAATCTGTGAGAAGACTGCCGGGTCAGACCTCATTTTTATAAGCATGGAAATAAGCAAGGGGATAGCTCCTATTGTATTTGACACAATAAGAACGACAGCAAACATTATGATATATCTCCAGAAACTATTTTTGCTTTTAAATGATGATTCAAGATGGTTCATATTAAAATTTAATGTCTTTCAGAATTCAGAACTCGCCCGTTTCGGATAATCTATGGAATAATGAAGACCTACACTCTCGTGTCTGTTTGTCGCCATTTTGATTATGATATAACCAACATTTATAAGATTTCGTAGTTCACAGATCTTCTTGGAAATAAGTGACTTTTTATATAGCCTTTCAGTTTCTTCGTACAAAATATCAAGGCGTATCATGGCTCTTTCAAGTCGTATGTCGGATCGGACAATTCCGACATAGTTACTCATGATCATCTGTACCTCCTTGGTGCTCTGGGTAATGAGTACCATTTCCTCGAGGTGAGTGGTCCCTTTATAGTCCCATACGGGTATCCGTTCTTCAAATGTCAGTTCATTCAGCCTGGCTCCGGAATGAATTGCTGCCCGGTGAGCATATACAGCGGCTTCTATAAGGGAGTTGGATGCCAGTCTGTTTGCTCCATGCAATCCTGTGGAAGAAGCTTCTCCCAAAGCATACAGTCTGTCGATGTTACTTTGTCCATTAGTATCAACTTTAATACCGCCGCATGAATAATGGGCACAAGGAACTACAGGTATCATATCCCGGGTAATGTCTATGCCGCGTTCAAGACAATGTTCGTATACATTCGGGAAGTGGTCTTTAAGCCCTTCCTTATTCAAATGCGTACAATCGAGCCAGACATGATCATCTCCCCAAATCTTCATCTCATTATCGATAGCCCTAGCAACGATATCACGGGGTGCGAGCGATCCTCTGCTATCATATCTGTTCATGAACTTTTCCCCTGATAGGTTCTTCAGAACTGCACCGTAACCGCGTAACGCCTCTGTAATCAGGAATGAAGGTTTTTTTTCCGGATCGTACAATGAAGTAGGGTGAAACTGGATAAACTCCATATTCTCAATTGTTCCTTTTGCCCTGTAAACCATTGCAACGCCGTCACCGGTGGCAATTTCAGGATTTGTTGTCGTCAGGTAAACATTCCCTATGCCTCCAGTTGCCACAACCGTCACTTTTGAAAGAAGTGTTATCACTTGCTGGTTAACCAAATCAGCAACATAGGCACCATAGCACTTTATATCCGGATAATTTCTCTTAACTACCTCTCCAAGGTGGTGTTGTGTCAGCAGCTCAATTGCAAAATGATGTTCAAGAATCTCGATATTGGACTCATTTCTGACTCTTTCCATTAAAGTTTTCTGGATGCTCTCCCCGGTCTTGTCCTTGTGATGCAATATCCTGTACTCAGTGTGTCCCCCTTCCTTTGCCAAATCGTATGTTCCGTCTTCTTTTTTATCAAATGAAACACCCATATTAATAAGATCATTAATCCGGTCAGGAGCCTCCTGAACTACCATTCTTACAACTTCCTCATTGCAAATGCCTCCACCGGCTATCAGAGTGTCACTTATGTGCTTCTCAAAGTTATCGGGTTCACTGAATACAGCGGCAATGCCTCCCTGGGCATATCGGGTATTTGTGTCTTCAAGTTTTGCTTTGGTAACAATAGTAACTTTCCCAAACTTCACAGCTTTCAGTGCAAAAGTAAGTCCGGCTATACCTGAACCAATAACCAGGAAATCAGTTTTCTTTTTCATTGTGTCTAAATACAAAACAACGGGTAAAGATACAATTTAACCCCCCAACCCCCCAAATGGGGGCTTTAAAAAATATTTTCTCCATTTTAAAATCTTATCAGATTGTATCCGGGAGGTAAGTAAATTGAACTGATTATTATAGAATAATATTACAATTGCAAGATTTATAATAAGATATATAGTCCCGCTTTGCGGGATTGGGGGGTAAAAAATCAGTGGCAGAGTGTAACCCTAATTGTATAACCCAAGTTTTTGAATTACTTTTGTCTTCCGCTAAAGTAAAATAAAACATTTATGGCTCAGGAAGATAATTTTAAAAAACTGGTAGCTCATTGCAAAGAATACGGATATGTTTTTCCATCGAGTGAGATCTACGACGGATTGAGCGCAGTATATGACTATGGTCAATATGGGGTTGAACTGAAAAACAACATCAAGAAATACTGGTGGGACAGTATGGTCCTGCTAAACGATAATATCGTAGGTCTCGATTCAGCAATATTTATGCATCCGACAATCTGGAAAGCTTCCGGCCATGTCGACGCATTTAATGATCCGCTTATCGACAATAAAGATTCGAAGAAAAGGTACAGGGCAGATGTCCTTATAGAAGAACATCTTGCAAAGATCGATGATAAGATAACCAAAGAAGTGGATAAGGCCAGGGAAAGATTTGGTGAAGCTTTCGACGAAAATAAATTCAGGGAGACAAATCCACGGGTACTTGCAAACCAGCTAAAAATAGATGAGCTGAATGCACGGTTTTCAAAAGCTCTCAATGAAACCAACCTCGCTGAACTTAAACAGATAATTATTGACAATGAAATCGTGTGCCCGATATCAGGTACCCGTAACTGGACTGATGTAAGACAGTTTAACCTGATGTTTTCAACGGAAATGGGTTCAACGTCGGAGGGAGCAAATAAAATCTATCTTCGTCCTGAAACTGCTCAGGGTATCTTTGTCAATTTTCTTAATGTTCAGAAGACAGGGAGAATGAAGATACCGTTTGGAATTGCACAGATAGGAAAAGCATTCCGCAATGAAATAGTTGCCAGACAGTTTATATTCCGGATGAGGGAATTTGAACAGATGGAGATGCAGTTTTTTGTACAACCGGGAAGTGAACTTGAGTGGTTTAAGAAATGGAAAGAGGTGAGAATGAGATGGCATCAGGCTCTCGGTTTCGGTAGTGAGAATTACCGCTTCCACGATCATGTCAAACTTGCCCATTACGCAAATGCTGCCACTGATATTGAATTTAAATTTCCCTTCGGGTTCAAGGAGGTTGAAGGAATACATTCACGTACTGACTATGACTTAAAACAACATCAGGAATTCAGTGGTAAGAAGATGCAGTATTTCGATCCTGAAAAAGGTGAATCATATATACCATTTGTCATAGAAACATCAATTGGTGTTGACAGAATGTTTTTGCAGGTTATCTCAGCAGCATACCAGGAAGAGGAATTAAAGAAGGAAGATGGTAGTACAAATATTCGCGTTGTACTCAGGTTACCATCGTTTCTTGCACCTGTGAAACTTGCAGTGATGCCGTTGGTAAAAAAAGACGGTTTGCCGGATATTGCTGAGAAGATTGTACATGACCTTAAATTTGATTTTAACTGTCAGTATGATGATAAAGATTCTATCGGCAGAAGATACAGACGTCAGGATGCAATAGGCACCCCGTATTGCATTACCATCGATCACCAGACTCTTGAAGACAGGAGTGTTACAATCAGATATCGCGATACAATGAAACAGGAGAGAGTTCAGATTGAGCAGCTGGTAGAAATCATTAAAGAAAAAGTCTCGATTCAAAGCTTATTAAAAAAGCTTTAAAATGAATAAGGTTCTGATAGTCACTTACTACTGGCCTCCAAGCGGTGGTGCCGGAGTACAGCGATGGCTCAAATTTTCTAAATACCTTCCGGAATTTGGATGGGATCCAATTATACTCACAATAGATCCTCATTATGCAGCATACCCGGTTACAGATTTTTCACTTAAAGACGATTTGTCACAATCCTTAAAAGTATATTCAACTCCTGCAATTAACTATTTTGGTATTTACAGGAAAGATATATCAAAGATCCCGGCTGCTGGATTTGCGAATAGCGTGGATAATTCACTTAAAGGAAAGATCCTTCGTTTCATGAGAGGTAATTTTTTCCTTCCTGATCCCAGAAGAGGATGGAATAAATTTGCATTTAAAAAAGCATGCGAATTAATTGAATCAGAAGGAATAAGAAATATTATAACCACAAGCCCGCCTCATTCGACTCAGCTCATCGGATTGAATATCAAGAAAAAATACCCTATGATAAGGTGGATTGCAGATCTGCGTGACCCATGGACAGATATTTACTATTATAAACAGTTCTATCCAACATTAATATCAAAATGGATCGATCGGAGGTATGAAAAAAACGTACTGAAAAGAGCTGATAAAATAATTACTGTCGGAGCTTCGCTAAAAAACCTGTTTTCATTAAAAGCAAAGGATATTGAAAACAAAACTGTGGTCATAACCAATGGTTATGATAAAGATGATTTTTCGGAAATCGTTGCAATTAACCCTCCCTTGTTCACGATTACTTATGTCGGTACACTTTCAGATATTTACCCGGTTGATGGTCTGCTTGATGCAATAAATATATTTAAAGAAAAAGGGAATAATCTTAAAATTAGATTTATTGGGACAGTATCAC
>Ga0066793_10001308_pt1 | contig 11214 bp, 8 predicted proteins | sample PersoiDNA2013189_FD_83876 | JGI IMG/M metagenome (GOLD analysis project Ga0066793, IMG submission 83876) | Permafrost soil microbial communities from the Arctic, to analyse light accelerated degradation of dissolved organic matter (DOM) -... | ecosystem: Environmental > Terrestrial > Soil >...
CCCCGGCACGTCGTCGAACGTCGCGAAGTGCCCCTCCCCCACTTGCTGGCGTCGGCACGCCTCGTCCAGCGCCACCACCTTGACGTCGAGCGGGTCGTCGAAGTCGGCCACCGGCGGGTCGTTGAACGCCAGGTGCCCGTTCTCCCCGATCCCGAGGCAGCACAGATCGAGTGGGTGTTCTCGCAGCAGCGCCCCGTAGCGGCCGCACTCCCCTTCCGCATCGGGGGCGTCACCGGCGATGAAGTGAAACCCGCCGGGGTGGACGCGGTCGACGATCCGCTCCTGCAGGTACCGGCGAAACGATGCCGGATGCTCGGCTGGGATTCCCCGGTACTCGTCCAGGTGGCATCCCACGACCCGGTCCCACTCGATGTCGTCTCGGGTCGTCAGCACGTCGAGGAAGCCGAGCTGGGAGTTCCCGGTGGCGAACATGACGTTCGCCACACCCCGCGCCGCGATCGCGGCCCCGATCGTCTCCGCGGCCTCGGCCGCGGCGTCGGACGCCAACTCGACGTCGGTGTCATGGACCCGCACCGAGAGCTGGTCCACGGTGAACGCCTGCACCGCCGCTACGCGAACTGTGGGAGCCAGCGCTTCGTGGCGACGAGCATCTCGTCGGTCATTTCGCGCAACGAGTCGTAGTCCAGGCGTCCGGCGAGCGGGTCGACCAGCATCGCGTCAAACACCCGATCGCGGTCACCGGTGAGCGCCGCGTCGACGGTCAGCTCCTGGGCGGTGCTCACCCGCCGCAGCGTGTCGGCCAGCACCGGCGGGACGTGCACGACGTCGCGTCCCCGCACCCCGGACCCGTCGACCACACACATGCTCTCGACGACCGCGTCGTCGGGCAGGTCGGCCACCTGACCGTGGTTCGCGATGTTCAGCGGGAACCAGCCCGGCAGGTTCTCCATCAGGCACATCATCACCGGGGCCACCATCTCCCCCGATGGCATGTCGTCGACCTCGGTGATGGCCAGCATCTCGTCGAAGTCTCGGATGTGCTTCGCCTGCCCTCGTTCCCGATCCTCGATCGAGGTGAGGCCGACACCCCAGCGTTCCCCCCAACCGGACTCCTCGGTGAGGAACCCGGCGAAGAACTCGACGAGATGCCGATCGCCGGCACCCGGCAGGACACCGAAACGTCGGAACAGCTCCAGCTTGACCCGGTTGTCGTGCAGGACGTCGCGCTTCGTCCACTCGCCACCCTCGGAGACCTTCTCGTGACCCAACCCCTCCACAAAGGCGGTGGAAACGGGCTCGTCGCCGCGTTCGGCTTCGTGGTCGAGCAGGTCGCCCAGCATCGCCAACCCATCGTCACCGCCGACGTCCAGCGCGGTGATGATCGGAAGGTGATTGACACCGGCGACCGTCGGGGTGATCTCGAGGAAGCTGCGGTCCAAGAGCAGACTCAGGATGAACTGGGCGAGGGTGATCTCGTGACACAACCCAATCGTCTTGATACCGGACGCCTTCGTCACCCCACGACAGATGGCGGTCATCGGGTTGGTCAGGTTGAGCATCCACGCGTCGGGACACAGCTCCTCCATGTCGGCAGCGATCCCGGTGAACACCGGGATGTTGCGCAACGCCCGCAGAATCCCCCCGGGTCCGACCGTGTCACCGACCGACTGGCACACCCCGTACCGGGCCGGGATCTCCAGGTCATGGCGCATCGACTCGAACCCACCAGTCGAGATGTTCACCACGACGAAGTCGGCACCGTCCAACGCCGCGCGCTGGTCGGTCGTGCTTCGGGCCGTGACCCCAATCCCCCGTAGCTCGGCGACCCGCTCGACGAGCTCCACCATCGCCGGCAACGGGGCCGGGTCGATGTCCTCGAGGACGATCTCGGCCTCGTGCAGCACCGGCGTGTTCGCGACATCGATCAGCAGCTTCGGCACCCACTGGTAGCTGCCGCCCCCGATGATCGTGATCCGGGGGGCCATCACCGCTCCTCTCGTACCGCGACGGTGACCTCAACCTCGACCGGCGCCCCGCGCGGCAACGCCGCGACCCCGATCGCCGACCGGGTATGCCGCCCCTCGTCGCCGAACAACCGGACCAGCAGCTGGCTGGCCCCGTCCGCCACCGTCGGCTGCTCCACGAAATCGGAGGCGCACGCGATGAACACCGTCATCGTCAGCAGTCGCTCGATCACGTCGAGGGTCCCGAGCGCCGATCGCAACAGCGACACCGCGTTCAACGCGCACAGCTCCGCGCAGGCGGCACCAGCGTCGGTCGTCACGTCCCGGCCCAGCAGCCCGGTCGCCGGGAGGCGACCGTCCGCATCGCGGGGTAGGCAGCCCGACGTGCGGGCGGTCCCCCGGTGCACGACCACGGCGTCCAACGGATCGTGGGGCGGGAACGGTCCCGGCAAGCGCACACCGAGCTCCTCCAGTCGGGCCTCGAACACGGTCGCACCCTAATGGCCGTCGATCGATGTCCCGTCGAGCCCGCCGACCGTTGCCTTAGGCCGAGCCGAGCACCCAGCTGACGCCGCCAGCGAGGTGGCGAAGGTACGCGGGGCTCTCCCACGCTGCCGGAAAGTGCCCCAGGCTCGTCGAGAACACCCGGCCGTTCCCCTCGTTGAAGCACCAGGAGAGCGGGAACCCGAACGGCGGTGCCTTCGCGCCGAGCGCTCCGAGGTCGAGCTGGGCCGGCGCGACGCGCAACAGCACCTGAGCGTCGGGACGCAGGTCGCGGAACTGGTACACCTCGTCGTGCCAGCGCCACACGTCATCGAGGTGGGCCGTCGCGGGATGGTCGCGCTCGACGACGTCGACGTCGACCGTCTGCGTCCACGGGTGGCCGTCGAACCGCGCGCCGACCAGGCGTCCGTAGTCTTCCCAGCCGTAACAAGCATCCGTCGCCGAGTGGATGGCCACCACACCGAGAGACCCGGAACGGACCCGGCGAGTGATCGTCGTTCGCTGCGACGCCGACCATGGCGTCTCCCCGATGGTGAACAGCGCCAGGACCTGCGCCTCGTCGAGCTCCGTGGACACGAGCGTGCGCACGTCGTCGACGCGCCGGGGCGCGAGGCCCGCGAGCTCCGCGCACTCGGCGACACCAACGGCCGCCTGGTCGAGCACCCCGTGCACCCCCGCGGGACCGTCACCGTACGGCGCGACTTGGGTCACGAACAGCAAACCGCCGGAGGTCATGACGGGAACGGCTGGCCGTTGGTTCGGGCGAAACGCAACCCGAGAGTGATCGCCGCGGAGCGCGGCATCCCCGCCGACCACTTCGAGGCCATCCTCGACACGCTCCCCGACGTCAGGTACCGGGTTTCGACGCTAGCGCGACGTGACGGTGTGGTGCAGCCAGCGATCGAGGAAGGCGTACGCCGTCGCGCCGCGCCACTCGTGACCGCCGTCGAAGACATCGTGCTGCAGCCGCTCTCGGGCGTCGAGGTGCGTGTAGACACGGCCGAGCTGCGCGACCGACCGCTTCGCCGCGGACAACGGGAAGATCAGGTCCTCGGAGCCGGTCTGCACGAGTAGCGGGCGGGGGGCAACCAGGGCACCGAGATCGACGTGCTCGAGCTGGCCGAGCATGCCCGGCAGGACCTGAGATCCGCACATGTTCCACGGGACCTTGTGTGCCTCGTTCCAGGAGGAGAAGAACCCGCTCACCACGGCGGCAGCCACCCGGTCGTCCCAGGCCGAGAGGAAGAGGGTCATGGTGCCGCCGAGCGAGAGGCCGACCATCCCGACGCGCGCCGGGTCGACCAGGCGATGGCCGACGAGCACATCGAGGCCGCGAGCGAGGTCCCAAAGGTTCTGGGTGAGCGGGCTGAGCCCGGCCATGGTGGCGTGCACCAGATTGATGTCACAGGCGTAGATGCCGGGAGGGTTCCAGTCGGCTCGTTCCCCGAAGCATCGGAGGTCAGGAGCGAGCACGACGTACCCGCGGCGGGCCAGCTGGTGGGCGTAGTCGCTGTTTGGGGCGTCGGTCGTCTCGAGCCCGACTGCCTGTGCCTTTCCTGGGCCGTGACCGTGGCACGCGAGGATTGCCGGCCCGGGCGTTCGACGGTCGTCGGGCACCAGGAGATACGCGGGTGTCGACATCGTGTCCTCAGTGTCGAAGACGACCGTGTCGCGGCGGTAGCCGTCGCACTGCACCTGCTCGAGGGTCTCGAGGTTGAGGGGCACCCGCTCGGGGAACGGACCCAGGAGCTCGGTCAGGCGGCCGCGGCAGCGCGTTCGCCATTCCGCCAGGCTCGACCGGTCGTCGACCGGGACCGAATCAACCGGCACCGTTGCCGCGAGGCGGGTCATCCATTGGAACCAGGGCGAGAAGTTGCGTGGTCCCGTTGTCGCGTCAGCGCTGCTCAACCCGGACTCCCTCCGACAGGGCCGCACCCGCGCGCCGCCGGTCACCGGCGGGCGCGTTGCGGATCCCGCTCTGTGTGCCGGGCGCGCCGACCCGCGGCCGAGGGGTCATCCAGCGTCTCGGCAGCGCATTGCCTGATCCAGGACCATCGACGTCGCGGGTGGTTGCCACAGGCGCACGCACACTGAGCGAGTGCTTGCTACGGGGCGACGAGCGGCTGGAAACCTTGCTCGACGACCCAGCAGGTGCCTTGCGGTTTGTTGTTCGTCTTCAGCTTGCACTGCGAAGACGGTGGCACGTTGTTGTGGAGCCTGACCACCTGGTACTGGGTTGGGCCATAGAACTTCGTGGGCCCGTAGGTGAGCGTCGGGGCCCAGGTGCCGGGGAAGTTGGTGATCTTCGACATCGCCTGCACAAAGGTGCGCCGGTTCAGCTTCGGTCCGGCCATCGTGGCCGCCTGGGCGAACAGCTTCACCGCTTGGCACCAACCCGCGACCGGTCCCTGCTCCTCGATGTAGAAGGACTCGTTGCCCGGCGGGGTCTTCGGGTACGCCTGGTGCCAGGTGTTGAAGCAGCTGCGCACCCCGGGGTCGTATCCGCCCAGGCTCTCGGGCCGGGCGTCATCGAAGCCTCCGAGCGTGAGAGTCGTGATGCCCTCCTGGCCGTCGAGCGCCTTCTCATAAGGGGCCGGGATGAGCCCGAGCCCAGACTCGATGGAGCCCTCGTACTCGGAGAGCAACAGCTTCGGGAAGTAGGACTGCTGGGTCTCGGCTTGGAGCACGGGGAAGAACGCCGGGAACGGAACCAGCGGGATCAGCGAGTCCACGCCCGCGCTGCGCAGCCGTTGGATGACGAGCGGTGCCTGGGTCGTGGTCGTGGCCGTCTCGGACAGACCCGCAGCCAAGGTTTCCACGACGGGCGTGATCCCGGCGTTGCGCAGATCCGGGAGCAGGTACTGGTTCAGGGCCAGCTGGTCACTGGCCCGGTCGCCCGCGATGATCCCCAGCTTGCGGCTCCCGCCGATCAACCCGGCGGTCTTGCCCCAGGCCACCAGCGTCGAGAGAATCGCGGCCTGGTCGGTGCCGGTCCACCACAGATAAGGCGACCCCGTCTGGGTCCAGTTGGTCACCGTGGTCCACTGACTGAGCAGCGGCGTCTTGCCCTCCTGGGTGACGCACAGCTGGTCGGGACCGGTCCAGGAGCCGACACCGTCCACGACCGCGAACGCCGCCGGGCTGCCCTCGGTCCAATCCTTGCACAACGACCGCATATTGGACTCGCTACTCGGATCGAAGTTGGCGACGATGGCGTTGATCTTGCGGCCGTTCACACCGCCGTGCGAGTTGATCTCGTTGACGTACAGATGGATCGCCTTGGACTGCTCCGAGAACTCGATGTCGCCAGCGAACCCGAGCTGCCCCGAAAGGCTCTTCAGGTTCACGACCGGGAACACGACGTTGATCGACTTTGAGGTGACGCCCCGGGTGCTGGTACTGGCCTGGTCAATCGGAGTGCCGCTCGCGGCGGCGACCGCGGTGCGGTCCGAGAGAAGCCGCAACCCCGAGCCGGCGACCACCGGCGGGGCGACGCCCTGCTGCCCCGGTAAGCCGGGCACGCCGGTGGTGCCCGTCGTGCTGGGCGCGGCGGCGACATAGGCCACGAGCCCCCCGACCGTGGCCAGCACGATGGCCACGGTGCGCAGCTGCATGGCGCGGGGGCGACGACCGAATCGGCGCGCCGAGCGCCGCAGCATGGTCACCGGGTTCCGACGCGCCAGCGTGGACCTGATCTGCTCAGCCGTGATCATCGACTGCCCCCATCGGTCAGTGCGTCCTCATTCTGCCTCGGTCCGCGTCGGTCCGGACACCAGCAGCGCTTCTTCGCTCGCGCCCAGGTACGCGGCCAGCGCCCGCGGGTCGCGGCTCACCTCGTCGGGGCTCCCGGAGGAGACCACCTTCCCCGTCTCCATCACGACCACCTGCGAGCAGAGCTCGAACACCAGCGGCACGTCATGCTCGACGAGCACGATCGTCGTGTCCGTCACCTCCTGGAGCCGGCGGAGAAGGGGAATGAACGCCTCCGCCTCTCGCTGGGCGATCCCAGCCGTGGGCTCGTCCAACAGCAACAGCCGGGGCTCGGCGAGCACGATCGAGGCCAGGTCGACCACACGGCGGGTGCCGGTCGAGAGCTCCGACGTCCGGTGGGCACGGAACCGCCCGAGCCCGAACGACGCGATGACCCGCTCGACCGCCGCCCGTTTGTCCCGTTCGGCGCGCCGGGCCCACGGCATCTGCAGCGTCGACGAGATCACGCCAACCGAGCGGCGCGCGTCCTCGCAGAGCAGCAGCGTGTCCTCGACCGACAGCTCGGGGAAGAGTCGGCAGTCCTGGAACGAGCGCACCATACCGATGCCGACGGCCTCTTCGGGGAGGTAGTCGCCGAGGTCCTCGCCGTCGACGCGAACCGAGCCCGATGCCGGCACGACGAGGCCAGACACCGCGTCCAGCAGGGTCGTCTTGCCGGACCCGTTGGGGCCGATCAGACCGACGATCGCACCGGGCTCCGCGCCCATGCTGACGTGATCGACAGCGCGCACGCCGCCGAAGGACACCACCAAGTCCTGAATCTCCAGGCGGGCGGGGCCGGACGTCGGGCCGGGACGGGGACTCACCCCACGACCTCGTCGACGAGCGCCTCCGGATCGAGCGCGACGGTGTCGGGCGGGCCTGTCGGGCCGAGGGGTCCGCCGCGGAGCCGGACCACGCCGGCAGTGGCGAGATCGCCGATCCGGCGCAGGATCTCCGCCAGGCCGCCGGGCAGGTAGAGGATGAACGCCAGCAACCCGAACCCGCTCGTCACGAACTGAATGGTGGACGTCGTCCCGAAGATGGCAGGCAACCCGACCAGGTAGAGCGCGCCGAGCACCGCCCCAGGTACCGAACCCAACCCGCCAATGACCACCATCGAGACGACGAGGATCGAGAAGGAAGGGTCGAAGGTGCCAGTGTTGAAACGCTCGGTGGCGAAGGCCAGGCAGACCCCCGCGTAGCCGGCCATGAAGCCCGACAACGCGAAGGCCAACAGCTTGGTGCGCACGATCGGGATCCCCATCGCACCCGCGGCGATCTCGTTGTCACGCACCGCCACCAGTCGTCGGGCAATCCCCCGATCCCGCCACACCCTGACCATGAGCACCGACAGGACGAGGACCCCAATCGAAAACCAGGCGAAGGCGCGCTCCGACGAGAGACTCAAGCCAAACAGGCTCGGTCGGGCGATCAGCGTGGATTGGGGGTTTGGCAGCCCAGTACAGATTCGTTTGTTGAGAAGCGGCGGCGTCCAGCATGGGGTGGCGAGCACGGACTCCTGCATGAACAACGCGAACGCGAGCGTGCTCACCGCCAGGTACAGGCCACGTACCCGCAGGGCCGGCAAGCCGACCAGGACCGCCACCACCGCGGTGACGGCGCCGGCGAAGGGCAGCAACAACACCAGCGGAACGCTGCTACCGAGGTGAGCGGCCATGATCGCCCCGACCGCCACGAGCGCGAACTGCCCCAACGACACCTGCCCCGCCCAGCCGGTCAGCACCGTGAGCGACAGCGCGATCACACCGTAGATGCAGATCTGCGAAAGCAGGAACGACCGGCCGGTGCTGATCACGAACGGCAGCAGCACCACCAGCGCCACCGCCAACCCCACTCCGGACGTCCCGACCCGCGCTCGCAACGCGTCGGCCCGCCGCCGGAGGTCCGCCGACCCCTGCATCCAGGTCGAGCGCTCCCCCGTCCGGGCTCCCAGCTGCAACCCGGCGACTCGGACCAGCAGAACGACGAGGAGCACGCCGAAGAGGATCAGCTCCACCGTGGCCGGGTTGGTGATGTTCCAGTTCAAGATCTCGACCACGATCCCGAGCCCGACCCCGGCCACAAACGCCGCGGTGAGGTTGACCATGGCGCCGATCAGGCCCGCGATCAAGGCCAAGACGAGCAGGTCCGGACTCAGCACCTGGGTGAGGACGCTGGTCTGGCCGGGCGCGTTCAGAACCGCCGCGAAGGCCGACAGCGCCCCGGCCAGCGTCCAGGCCACGGTGGAGGTCCGCCGCACCCACACGCCCGACAGCCGAGCCGAGTCGGCGTTCTCGGCCATCGCTCGCATCGCGAGACCCCAGGGCGAAAACTTGATGAACGCCGCGACGGACAGGGCCACGATCGGGGCGACAATCAGGGTCAGCACTTCGCCCGGCGTGAACGTGAAGCCGTTGATCGTGAAGCTGAGATGGATCGGAACCGGAAACGGGCGCGACAAGTTCTTCGGCCGCACGAACGGCAGGGCGGTGAAGAGGAACAGCACCTGCGAAAGCCCGATCGTGGCCACCATCACAAGGACCCGCGGGCGATTGAAGATCCGGCGCAGCACCAGCTCGCAGACGGCCCCGGTCGCCGCAGCGGCCCCCAGCGCGATCACGAGGGCCAGCCAGTAGTTGAAGTGGAGGTCGGCGTGAAGCTTGGCGAGGAAGACCGCGGCGACAACGCCGAGCTGACCCTGCGCGAAGTTGAGGATCCGGTTGGTGCGGTAAATGAGGACCAAGCCGAGCGCCAGAAGGCCGTAGTTCAGGCCGGTGATGATCCCCTGGACGATGACGAAGTTCGGGACTGACACCGGCCGCTACGCCAAGCCTGTTGCAGCGTCGGCCAGGAACACCGGCCGGAGTAGATCGTGACGCTCGAGCAATTCGACGGTTGGGCCATCGAATCGCAGTTCGCCACGCTCGAGGAACAGGGCGCGCTCCGCCAGGCTCATGGCCCGGTTCACGCTCTGCTCGACTAGCACGACCGTTGTTCCTTCGGCATTGACCCGACGCACGATCTGCATCAAATGCTCAACCGTCTTGGGTGCGAGACCGAGGGCCAACTCGTCGATCAAAAGAAGCTTGGGCCGAGTCATCATCACCCGGGCGAGCGCGAGCATCTGCTGCTCACCACCCGACAACGTCCCCGCCGCCTGGTCGAGTCGGGCTTTCAGCTCGGGGAAGGTGTCGATGGCTTCGCTCAGCGCCGCTCGGGCGCGTCCGCCATCACGTCGAAACGAGTGGCCGCCAACCCGGAGGTTGTCGCGGACGGTGAGCCCCGAGAACGTCATCTTGCCCCCGACCAGGAGCGCGACGCTCTGATCGATGATCTGTTCGGGCTCGAGATAGGTGCAGTTGACCCCGAAGATTCGGATCACACCACGGTGTGGATGCTCGAGGCCTGACACGGCCCGCAGCAGCGTCGACTTGCCGGCCCCGTTGGTGCCCAGGAGGGCCACCATCTCTCCCTCGTGCACCTCGAGGTTCACGTCGAAGAGGACTTGATTGGCGCCATAGAAGAAGTCGAGGTTGTGCAGCTGCAGCGCCGGGATGTCCCCACCGGCTTGGCGACGCTTTCCCTCGGCGTACCGCTCGAGTACGTCTTCGATGACGAGCGTGATGTCGCGGCGCACGTACCGCGAGCCCACGTACAACAGCAAGCCCCCCGCCGCGCACACCGGGCCGATCAGCGTGAGCGCGCCCGTAACGCCGACGGAATCGGCGAAGGCACCAAGGACGATGGCTCCAGCGAAGCCGCCGAAGACCAGCCCATAGACGCCGAACAGGGCAAAGGTGATCGAACGCATCTCGGGAGGCGCCGTGGCCGCGAGGGTCTGGAAGATCGAGATCGACAGAGGGGCGACCGCGACGTTGGCGAGAAACTGAAAGAGCACCACCAGCCAGAGCTGAGGCATGTACAGGGAGACAGCGAAGAGGCCGCCATACAAGGTGATGCAGAGGGCGGCAAGCTTGAGAGGCTGCTGCGGAGCGCGGCGGAACAGGCGATCGCCAACCGCCCAAGCGACCGGGACCCCGATGAAGGCGGCGAGCCCGATGATGACGTAAATTTGACCCCGTTGCGCCGTGCCTTGGTGCCAGACCCGGTTGAAGTAAATCGACCCGAACAGTGGCACGCCCGTGCCGGCGAACCCGAGGATCGCCACCGCCACGAGCTCGTAGTACAGAGAGCGAATCCGCATGATGCGGGTCACCGCAGAGCCGAACAACACCTTGGGCGCCGCATCTTGCTGACCGGCGATGTCCATCCCGGAGCTCTTCAAGATGTGGTTCGACTCGTTCTCCCCCTTCGTCGGCTCGCGGAGCCTCAAGACCATCAGGCCGATCGGGATGCCGACCAGGCCGACCAGCAGCGACCAGCGCCAGTCGCCCGTGGCCGCAGCGACCGTGGTCATCACGCCCACACCGATGGTTTGCGCAAGTGGGTCCGAGATGTTGCGCCACGCGAAGACGCGCGCCCGAGCCTCCGTTGGGTAGGCATCGGAAAGGTAGGAGTTCATGACCGTGTCCGACGTCCCGAGGGCAACCGCCGCGATCAGGTAGAAGAAAACGAAGAACCAAACGTTCGGGGAAAGCGCCATCAACGGTGTCGCCACCGCGAAGACGAGGAGCGTGAACGCCGTCACTGCCTTGCGGCTGCCCCGGTCGCCGGCGATTGCCACGGGTAGGCCCCAGGCGATCTGAGCAACCGCCGCGACGAAGGTCACCGCTCCGAGTCCCGCCAAGCTCAGATGGAACGACCGCTGCACATTGGGTCCGAGCACTCCGAGCCCGTTGCTGATCATCCCGGGGACGAACGCGGCCACGGTCATGAGCACGAGCGGAGAGAATCCACCAGCTCGCAAGATCCCCATCAGCGGCGGTGGCTTGCCTTCGCCCGTGCCCGGCATCAGCGCGATATCGGCGACCGCATCCTGGTCGCGATGCTTGCTGACCGCCTCTTGTAGCAGTTCGTCGGGAACGGTGAAGTCGAACAGCGTCCCTCCGGCCATCGTGGGGGACACTATCCC
>Ga0066793_10001309_pt1 | contig 11213 bp, 12 predicted proteins | sample PersoiDNA2013189_FD_83876 | JGI IMG/M metagenome (GOLD analysis project Ga0066793, IMG submission 83876) | Permafrost soil microbial communities from the Arctic, to analyse light accelerated degradation of dissolved organic matter (DOM) -... | ecosystem: Environmental > Terrestrial > Soil >...
AAAGCGATACGTCGTCAGGTCCGTTCTACTATCCGTAGCCTGGATCGTATGAGTTCCTCTGAAGCTTACTGGCAAATAAGTGCAGTGGTGGGAAGTATCCAACACATCGTCGATCAAGCCTGGGCGTTGATCAAAGCAGATCATGGACACGATGCGCTCATTGTCCTTGAAGCCGTTACCGAGGAATACCTGAGCGAATGGGAGAATCTGGACGACTCTGATGGCGAGGCGAGCGGCTTCTTCAGCGGTTTGGGACGAGCATGGGCAGAAGCGTTGCTAAGTGTCGATCTCAGCCACCAGGAGCGCAAGGCATGGGCCAAACGGCTGACGAACTGGCAGGAAGGGCTTGACGACTACGGGGTCGATGATGCATTTGCCGCTGCTGCCGCCGCTGCACTGGATGGCTGGGACTCAGCTCCACTCAAGCGCGTCTTAGAAGGAACGATTACCGACCAGGGGGCCTGGAAAGGTGAACCTCCTCTGTATGCAGATGAGCTGACTGAGGCACGACTCCACATCTTAGAACGGCGCGAGCGCTTCCAGGAGTATTTGTATCTGGCTGAAGCGGAGGGACATACGGAAGAATATGTAACTATGTTGGTGCGCCTGGACCGTGGACAGGAAGCCTTCGACTATGGACTCAAGTACCTGGGAACGACGCAAGAAGCACTGGCGCTGGCAAACGCACTCTCTGAGCATGGCGAACGAGAGGAAAGTCTGACGATTGCTGAGCATGGCCTCTCGCTTGAAGGGCAAAAAGCTTCCCTGGCGAAGTGGCTACGCGAGCAAGCAGAGAGAATGGGCAAAGCCGACCTGGCCTTGCGTGCCGCTGAGATCACCTACCGAGAGGAAATCAACCTGGAGAATTATCTGCGCGTTGTAGCAATCGCCGGGGAGCAGTGGCCAGAACGGCGAACAGCACTCCTGGAGTACACACGCAGCAAGAAATCATTCTCGCAGCAGGGTCAAGTCGAGGTCTTCTTGCATGAGGGTTTGATTGATGATGCAAGCGCAGCATTAGAACCCTATGCAAGCCATACCCTCGTAGAGCAAGTCGTCGATGCTGCCCTGCAGTCACGATCACGTTTCGAGTGGGTGATCCAGGCCAGCCGCAAACAGGCAGAGCCGATTATCGAGGGTGGGAAGGCAGAATACTACTCTTCAGCAGCGAAGTGGCTCGCGAAAGCCCGCACGGCCTATCAAGGATTGGGACGTGAAGAGGAATGGCAAACCTACCTGAGTGACCTTCTAAGCCGTCATGGACGCAAGTACAAATTAGTCCCACTGCTCAAGGCTCTCCAGTAGCACATCATTATCTCTCGTTCACCGCAACCGACGTTGCTTTTTCTTCGCTCGTCGATTCACTGATAGGCAGCACTCAAAAAGGAGGTTTATCAGAAAAGCACCCAGAATATTTACTCTATAATGCAACGCTCTGTAAAACAAGTGTTCAGAATATTTCAAGGACTGGCAAAGAAAGGCCGAAACGGATACAGGTGCAATAGGACGTCAGAGCAAGAACACCAAAAACGCCAGATACGTCTTGTCCGTGTGAAAGAGAGGTGATCTCTTTCAGCACAATTTGAGGCATCAGGCCAAAGATAGGACGAGCAGCAGGATCATCCTGTATAGGCGCACATGCCGACACGCGGCGAGTTGACCACCGGCAAGAGCATTTCCTCACCGCACTCGTGGTCCTGGGCGCAGTCATCGCATAGCCACCCCTTCTCCTCAAAGATGCACTGCGAACACACACTGGTGGCCACTTTGCCGCATACCTCGCACAGGTTCACCGGTGGAGTATTCCTGGCAAGCACCTGGATCGCTTTCCCTTTCGTTTCCACCTCATCCTCTGAGATCACTCTGAGCCGCAGCTCCGTCGTCGTGCCATAATCGTACTCGTAGGTACCTGTTTGTCCTACACTCAGGGCTTTTTCCAACCGCACTCGCATGCTTTTTTCGTTCATCTCCCCCATCCCCCAGTCGTCATCCATGCCTGCGTCTACGGCATAGCGAACGCCTGCAATCTCAAAGGCGCTCAGATGCCCACAACATTCTAGCCAGGTCTCCCTGAGAAAGCGATCCAGAGTTGCCAGCGTCGTACTGGCAGTGATTTCCAGGTGCATCCAGTACACAGGAAGGTCGCGACCTTCCACGACGACATGGAATTTGCTGGTTCTTTGCGCTTTCTGGCGGCCTGCTGCTTTCGTCCCAGTGATTACTCTTTGCTGGCATGTCTCCAGGTGCCGGGTCATAGCTGACTTGCTGAACTCACCGTGACAAAAGGTACACGTCCCTTTTGAGGTCTGTCTTGCCATATGCTTCCTCCCCTCGTGATTGCTCATGCCCTGTAAGAAACAGGATACCGTACGGACAGCAGAAAGAAAAGTCAGAAGGTAACGTGGTCATGTTCGAATACCATTATACATCCAATTTCAAGATCTTAACGGTCCTGCTCAAGGAAAGGTCGCAAGGCTTCCCTGATGATGGAGTGTATCAAGGGCGAGACCCTGCAACAGGCGCGAGATGATGCGAGTGGACCAGCCCCGTCTAAGAAGAAAAGCCTGCAGCCCTGTCTCCCTCTCTATGGTAAGATAGATACATCATATCAAACCTACTCGTTAGAGGAAAGAAGACATGGTTGAGCATATGACCAAAACAAGCTGGGTCGAGCTATGTGTGAGCGATTTCGAGCAATCTATCATCTGGTTTGAACAGGTTCTGGGCTTTCGTGTCGTGGCTCGCGAGGCCATAGAGCTGTATCGGCAGCGGGCGGAACGCCTGATCGCCCAGCGAGGTCGCCAGAACTACCAGCAGGCCTGCACATTCCTGGCAAAGATGAGTGCCTTGTACGAGCAACTCGGCGAGCATGACGCGTGGACGAGCTACCTGACAGGCTTGCGCGAGCAGAACCGCAACCTGCGTGCGCTGAAGGAAGAAATGGCAGATGCTGGCTTGTGAGAACCGCTGAAGGATGAGAGGTCGTATGCCAGAACGTATCAAGAAAGAAGAACTTGTCCGCCGCCTTGCTGCCCGTATGAACGCTGATGAAACGATAGCAACGGCCTGGGTTGACGGCGTTGTCGAAACCTTGTACGAGAGCTTTAAAGCGGGTGAAAGCGTGACGTTGCCAGGGTTCGGCGGCTTTTATGTCCGTCCTGAGTCTGCAAGCTGGGTCTTCAAATTCAATCCAGGCCAACGATTGCGTGCCCTCTTTGGCTGGTCGTCGACCTACGCAGACGAACGCTAGAGAATGATCTTTCCCTTTTTCCGCCCATGCAAGAACGTGGCCAACATGAATTCACACCATCGAAGGAATGGGAAGCGGTTCCGCATGTCGAGGGACATCACGCTGGCGATGCACAGGAGTCAGTGGCAGATTTCTGTTTGCACAACTCACGCAAGAATTGATCAACAAGGGTCATCTCTCGTAGAAGTGTTGTTTGTCTCATGCTACAAGAAGAGTGCTTCTGCTCAGCTCTTTGCTGGGGCTGGGCAAGGTACTGGAGGATGTGATGAGTAATCAGCCACTGTTTCAGGTTACCAATCAATGAAACCCCACATCGATCAAACAACCTTTGGTTCGATTACGATTGAAGGAGCTGTCTTCTCACATGACGTGATGATGTTGCATTGGTTCCAGTATCTAGCTGCTGAGTAAGTTCTTCACTTGAAGATGTAGGGCTGACAGGGTCTTTGTGAGCCTTGTTCTTCTTGCTTCAAGCTTCTGGCATCGCTTCGATCCTCGATCCCTCGCCGAAAGAAGATCTGATTTGAGGAGCATGGACTCTATGGAGTAGATGAACATCGCAATAGAAGCGTATCGGACAAAAATACTGTTCATAGCAGGGTCTCACGCCATTGCTGATCTTGCGCATCAAGATCAAGAAACCTTTGGGGACGCTCTGATCTGCAAGGCACTCGTCCAGCTTTCCATTCCTCCTCCTCTTCCTCCCCACATTTTCTCTTGACCAGGTTGTCATTCCCACCCGATCGCTTCCTCGACGATCACAAAGATCAGGCGAGAACAGTAGGTTGCTGCCTGGCTGGGAAGGTACGGTCTGCCCTGCTCAAGCCACCACATGATGCCATCAAGCAGCGCCCCGGCCAGCAGGGCAGACACAAATCCATCAGCAAGCACGCGATGATCGGCGGCCCGCTTCGTGTTGAGTTGGATCACCTGGAGGCGTGTGCTGATCACTCCAGCCAGGTACGTGCGCATTTTTGTCACAAACCAGGAGCTTCTCTTCTGGTCAAGCAACGCACGGTAGAGCCGCTCGTGTTCGGCCACATGCTCGAAGAGCCTCACCCAGGCCTCCGGTGGGGAGATCGAATGCGCAAGCTGATCGAGGAGCTTTGCCCAGAATTCCGAGGTGGGTTCCGGGGCAGAACTGTGGAGCAGCTCACGGCGCAGTGGGTCGAAATTGGTCACCAGGGTGTGCATAGTTTCCTCAAAGAGCTGCTCGGCCAGGTCGTATTTGTCCTGATAATACCGATAGAAGGCAGCTCGACTCACCATGGCGCGGCTGGCAAGTTCACCAACGGTGATGGCGTCGAACCCGCGCTCTTCGATCAAGGCGATCAACGCCTCCCGCAGCAGTTTCTGCGTTCTCCTCACCCGCAAATCGCTGGAGTTGTGAGACAATGTTGCGCTCCTTGTCACATATCTGACATTTTTTCACGATTGCTCTATGTTTCTCGGTTACTGAGAGACTATGCTTGTCTTAGGAGAGACAAACTGTTATGTAATGACTAGCATGTAATATATTGTTACCCTTGTCAACCTGTAGCACCGCTTTCCGAACTGCGCTTCTTCGGCGGTGAAGCTGATGTAACGTGCAATAAGGCGCTTTCGGTGGAGACGCAGACACTGGTGATGCCAGAAGCGTGAGCTTCGGCTAATCTGGTGGAAATTACCAGAGACAAGAGAGGATGAGATGAAGACGAATTCCAATCCTGTGAGCGAAACAGATCTCCAGGCGCGTATGCAGCGTATGCAAGACAACCTACAGATGATGCACGTCTACTTCGACGCGCTCTTCGGGAAAGACCTGAAGCCGATGCTTGATCTGTTTGATGAGCACATCGAATGGCTGATTGTTCCTACTGGGGACACCTTCAGGGGCAAAGAGGAGCTCGCGAAGGGAGCACAAAACCACTGGGCGGCTTCACCCAACAGGATCAAGACACTGGTGAACGTGTTTGCCAGCGAAGATTTTGCCTGTCTGGAATACCGCACAGGCGGTACGTTGACCAATCAAGCGGACTTTCCTTCGATCTCGTTCCAACCCACCAGGAAGCAGTATGAGTTTCAGTGTTGCTTCGTGTTCCATATTACGAACGGCAAAATTGATCGCGTCCACGAGTACTTTGACATGGAGACTGTCAAGCGCCAGTTGGGAACCGTGGGCAGAGCAGCTACCAGTGAGCACCTCGCAAGCAATTCGTAAATGCGTCTTCCGCAAAGAAGAAGGGAGATACGTATGTCTATGAAGTATGGGATACAGCTTCCACAAGCTGGGATGATGCTTACCGGCATCAAGGATCCTGTGGAAGCCTATGAAACGATGACCCGCGCGGCGCAGTTGGCTGATGAGTGTGGCTACGAGACGATCTGGCTGGCTGATCACTTTATGCCGACCGTCCTGCACCCATCGGCGCGCGAAGAGGATCTGCTCTTTGAGTGCTGGACCAGTCTGGCAGCGCTGGCACGAGATACCACACGGGTGCGCCTCGCTCATGCGGTGACCTGTAATGGCTATCGCAACCCCGCGCTGCTGGCGAAAATGGCGAGCACGGTCGATGTGCTCTCGCACGGTCGCCTCACCCTGGGCATTGGGGCAGGCGACTATGAGGAGGAGTTTCGTGCGTACGGCTACGCGTATCCCGAAGCGTCCGTACGTCTGCGGCAACTGCGCGAAGCCGTCCAGATCATCCTGGCAATGTGGACCGAGGACGAAGCCACCTTTGAGGGCACCTATTACCAGGTACGCGGCGCGATCAATCAGCCCAAAGGGGTCCAGCACCCCCATATTCCGCTCCTGATTGGTGGTGCCGGTGAGCAGGTCACGCTCAAGATCGTGGCACACTACGCCGATGCCTGTAATGTTTTTGGCAACCCTTCCACCATTGCGCACAAGTATGCGGTGCTCAGGCAGCATTGTGAGGCCGTGGGACGCGAGTATGAGAGCATCTGGCGGACGATGACTATGATGTGTGCCATCGGCGAGACCGATGAGCAGGCGCTGGCTTCGATCACTGATGCGGAGAAAGCGATGATCATGAAGAATAAAGAATGGTTCGGGAAGTCTCTGGCACAGGATAGCTCTCTGGCCGAAGGGATGACAGCCCTTGCGACAGGAGGAGAACGCTCTGCGTTTCTGTCCATGGGATTCATTGGCAGTCCCGAGACGATTCGTACGACTATGGCGGCCTACGAGGCGGTGGGCGTGCAGGAAGTGCGACTTCACTTCCTTGATGGCGCCACACCAGAGTCAATCCGGCGCTTCGCCAAAGCGTTTATCGCCTAAGCTTGCCAGTTCTCCAGAGGCCGTTCTCTGAACCTTCCTTTGGAGAACTGGCAACCAACGTTGGGAACGCGGGCCAAAGATGGAATCTTCTCACCTTCACGGCCTTCATGCTCAGGGGTTCACTCCACTGATTTCCTGTATGCAGGAGGGGCAATCGTGGCAGAGTGAGGGGCGTGCCTGCTTTCGGACTGCCAAAGATTAGCAACTGGGTCTCTTGCATTGTCAGCCCGACGCGTCTAGCTTCTCCACTGTGGTCAATCTGGGCAAAGAGGATCAGCTTTCGGTTGCGTATGGCCTTCTTCAGGCGTCCCAACGTCTCCTCCACAGAAAACGGGCTGGATCTGCTTACAATGCCTTCGACTGACGGAGGCGTTCCAGATGCTTTTGGCTCGTTCATGCTTCTCACCTTTTTCCCGTACTGGGCAGGGAGCGTGTCTCTCCCTCACTCCTCATCATGTGCTCTTTTCTCCAGAGTTTTGTGCGCAAACACCGTGCGCAGAGTGTCGTTGACGTGGGCGAGAGCCGTGCGTGCAGGAGGGGTTCCCGCAATCGGATTGAGCAGTATGAGATCGTGGATCACCCCTAGATACCGCGTTGCTACCACCGGAACGCCTGCCGCTATCAGCTTGTGGGCATAGGCTTCCCCCTCGTCGCGCACGACATCATGCTCGCAGGTCACGATGAGTGCTGGCGGGAGTCCTCGGAGTTGCTCGAGCGATGCCTGGAGCGGTGAGACGGTGAACTCCTTGCACTCTGCTGCTGGCACATAGCTGTCCCAGAACCATTGCATCGTCTCGCGGGTGAGCCAGTATCCTGGGGCTCCGAACGCTCGATACGACGGCGTCTCGAAGTTCGCATCCGTCACCGGGTATAAGAGGACCTGGAAATCGATCGCTGGGCCTCCCCGTTCTTTGGCCAGCAAGGTGGTGACGGTCGCCAGGTTGCCTCCCGCGCCGTCGCCCGCGACCGCCAGGTGCGATGGATCGACTCCAATTAATGCACCATGTTCAGCAACCCATGCTGTCGCGGCGTAGGCCTGCTCGGTGGCGACGGGATATTTGGCCTGTGGCGAGCGCGCATACTCCACGAACACGACGGTTACCCGCGCACCGGTAGCGATCTCACGCACGAGGCGATCGTGCGTCTCTCTATCACCGAGCATCCACCCACCTCCGTGGAAGTACATGACCCCTGGGAGGACGCCACTCTCACCCTGTGGTCGAATGATACACAGCGAAATCTCACCAGTTGGACCGCTATAAATGGTGCGGTCCGAACTCGTGAATGGCAGCGTTGGAAGGGTGACCGACCTCTGGATGCTGAGCAGAACATCGCGTGCGGAAGCTACCGAGAGTTTGAAGAGAGCAGGTCTACCCAGGTCGGTCTGCGCCTTGAGGAAAGACATGATTTGGGGGTCGAGCTGCATGGGACTACTTCCCTTCCTCCGCGTTACGCAGTTTGAGACCTTGTTTTTCAATTTTCTCGCGCAGTTTGAGGATGCCTTCGATCACCGCCTCGGGACGGGGAGGGCAGCCGGGGATATAGACATCGACCGGAACAATGGTATCGACGCCTTGCACGGTATAATAACTATCGTAGAACTCCCCACCCGAATTGGCGCATTGGCCCATGCTGATCACCCACTTCGGCTCTGGCATCTGTTCCCACAGCAGGCGCAGACGCGGTCCCATTTTGATGGAGACCGTTCCGGCGACCACCATCAGATCGGCCTGCCGGGGACTGGAACGGAATACCTCGGAGCCAAAGCGGGCCAGATCATACTGTGGTGCGGAAGCCGTGGCGATTAATTCGATGGCGCAGCACGCCAGGCCATAGCCCAACGGCCAGATAGAGCGGGAGCGCGCCCAATTCTGTGCCCACTGCACCATGTCTGCCAGGCTCGTCAGCATCACTGGCATCTCTTGTTGCCCGGCAGTGTATTGGGCGGGTTCCGTCGCCATAATGATGGGAACTGCCTTGCGACGCGTTCCAGGAACCGGGTCGTTCCCACCGCGCTGCTGCTCGTTGCTCATGATCGCAAACCTCCTATATCATCGCATCCGCGTGAGAACGCGCAGTGGTCGGAAGCGCCTTTCCAGACAAGATGCGGTTGCACCATTGTCTCCTTGCAATCACCGACCACTGGCTTCTCAGAGCGGAACTCCGTGACGCTAAAATGCCACGTTTAGGATCTCAGAAAGGACAGCAGGTCTTCGTTGAGCTGGTCCTTGTGCGTGGCGGTGAGGCCGTGAGGCGCTCCTGGATAGATTTTCAAGGTTGCATTCTTGACGATCTTCGAGGAGAGGAGGGCCGCGTCGGCAATCGGCACGATCTGATCATCATCACCGTGGACGATCAGGGTGGGAATGTCGAACCGTTTCAGGTCTTCGTTGAGGTCCGTCTCGGAGAAGACTTTGATGCAGTCGAAGGCACCTTTGAGCCCGACTTGCATCGACCAGAGCCAGAACATGTCTCGCGTCCCCTGTGACACCTTGGAGCCCGGCCTGTTGGCACCATAGAAGGGAGCGCTGAGATCCTTGTAGAACTGTGAACGATCCGCGCTGATGGCTGTGCGCAGGGCGTCAAACGCTTCGATAGGTGTGCCACCTGGATTGGCTGCCGTCTTGAGCATGAGCGGGGAAATCGCGTCCACCAGCACGGCCCTGGCAATGCGCGAGGTGCCGTGGCGACCGATGTAGCGGGTCACCTCTCCTCCACCAGTGGAATGACCAACCAGGACTGCATCGTGTAGATCGAGCGCGTCGATGAGCGCGGCCAGATCGTCGGCGTAGGTGTCCATGTCGTTACCGTTCCAGGGCTGGCTGGATCGTCCATGGCCGCGACGGTCATGGGCAATGGCGCGGTAGCCATGGGAGGCAACAAAGAGCAGTTGCTCATCCCAGGCATCGGCATTGAGTGGCCAGCCGTGGCTGAAGACGACGGGCTGTCCTGCGCCCCAGTCCTTGTAATAAATACTGGTACCGTCTTTTGTGGTGAGAGTGCTCATGGTCTGGAATCTCCTTTCAAAAGAAACGCGTGTGGATGCTCCGATGCGCTGGTGGCAACGTCTTCAGATGCTCTTCCACCCGGCACATCATGAGCCATTCGTATCTATCGCTACAAGTATCTTCACTGCTACAAGTGTAGAAGGATAAACGCAAGAAAGCACGGTCCATCACCTGCCATCTCACCAACCATCTCACATACCATCATCTATCACGGGAAGCCGCTTCTTTCAACATGACTTTCTGTTGTTCTGTGAGTTCCACATAGATGAGGTTGCCACTAAACTGTCTGAGTCTAAGAAGCATATCCCTACTGGCATATGGCTCTATCAAACTGAAGAAGGCTGAGGTGCCAGGCTGGAATAATTGCTTGAACTGCTTGAGGAACCAGTCATCAATGTGATACCCCCATCCTGAGAGCAATGTCTTGATTAAGAATTCCCAGAGCTGGGCAGTGAACCCGTTCTCACTGAGTGAATGGACCATTTGCTTGACGATCACATCGCCATCCTGCTTATAGATGGCCACAGCTGCATTATCGACTGGGAATGATTCAGCTCTCAGGGTCTGCTGAAGCGTATCAAAAAGGCGTCCGGCGGCCTTCTCATCCTCAAATACGAGAACGACCACAGTACTGTCAGCCATAGTGTTGCTCCTTTTTCCTTCTGCATATCAAAGATTATCCTCAACACTACAATGAAAGCTTGATTGCTTCATATCATCTTATTGCCTGATCAAGGCGCTCTTGAAAGATATCGCGCCAAAGTTCCGGTAAGGTCTCCAAAGCAAGCACTCGTCGCAATGCTGCAAGGTTTCTTTTATCAGAGAGATACAGTCGCGTGATCTCTGAGACAGGAATCGCGTTCTCGTCACCCTTGACCAGAATGATGGGATCTCCTGCCGCAACGTTCCCTTCCTCCAACACCGCAAAATAGAAACCCGTTCGCCCACTTATCAGGAAGCGCTTGAGCATGTCGTCACGTCCGAATTTGACACATAGCTTATAACATGGCAACCTCGGTTGCGTCACTACGAGGAGTGCTGAGCCGACGCGGAATTGATCTCCAATATGAACCGTGTCGTCTCGCAGCCCTTCAACCGTCAGGTTCTCTCCAAACATGGCCCAGGGAATATCCATTTCAGGCAATTCTTTGCGCCACGCGCCATAATAATCTGCGGGATAGACATAAACTGCCTTCTCCGGTCCACCATGAACCGTCAGGTCCGCTTGACGGTCGCCATCGAGGTTGAGCCGACGGACCATTACGCGACCCGCAACAGGCTCTTTGAAGATCCCTGTTAAAACGGTTCTCCGCTTCCAGAGAACCTCGCGTGGCAGCCCAACATTGACCGAGACAACCCGCATGTGAGAGAGTGGTTGCATCGCTTCCTCCTGAAAAACTTCCCTCGTTGAAAAACGAGACACAGCATTGCTGAGACTCTATTCCTACATCCGTTGCTAGAAGTATAGAAGGACGCTGTGAAGAAAGCACCGTCCATCAGCTAGCAGATCACCTGCCATCTCACGTTGCGTCACGGCTGCTAGAAGTCAAACCCGAACCGAGCATAAAGGAGAAACTCGTGATTTGCCCGTATATCTGCTATTATAATTGATGAGAATGAAAAAAGGAGCGTATGGAGTCACCCGGCAGCTCTTCCATACTCCCGAACAGGCGTT
>Ga0066793_10001310_pt1 | contig 11210 bp, 8 predicted proteins | sample PersoiDNA2013189_FD_83876 | JGI IMG/M metagenome (GOLD analysis project Ga0066793, IMG submission 83876) | Permafrost soil microbial communities from the Arctic, to analyse light accelerated degradation of dissolved organic matter (DOM) -... | ecosystem: Environmental > Terrestrial > Soil >...
ACGAGCCGACGACGAGCTGCACAAAGCGATTGCACTTCGCCGCGATGATATCGGCGCCGTCCGGCTCCGGTCTTTCGGCACGGCTCGCGCAAGGGTTGAGGAAGTCGCCTGCCTTCGTTGAATAGGGAGCTATGCCCGATTGGGATTGGTACCGCCTGGCCGTTCTCGGCGCCGTCATCGTGCTCACGTTCATCCTCTCGGAGATCGCCGATCGCTCGCTTGCGCGGCGGAAGCTCGATCCGGGCGCGATCACCCGCTACCGGATGCTCAGGCACAGCGTGCGCGCGGCCATCGTTTTCGTGGGCCTGCTCTCGGCGTTGCTCGTCATACCCCAGGTTAAAGCGGTCGCGACCGCGATTCTCGCTTCCTCGGCGATTGTCGGCATCGTCTTTGGTTTCGCGGCGCGGACAACGATCGCCAACGTGATCGCCGGTTTGATGATCGCCACCACTCAGCCGCTGCGGATCGGCGACGTGATCGAGACCGCCGGCGAGCGCGGGGAGGTCGAGGAGATCACCCTCAACTACACCTTCATCCGTTTGGGCGACGGCTCACGCCTGGTGGTCCCCAACGAGAAGCTCGCCTCCGATACCATTAAGAACTCCTCGATTCGAAAGCACGAAACGCTTGCTGAGGTCTGTGTACAGGTTTCGATCGAGCTCGAGCTCGCTAAGGTCGTAGCCGGTTTGAATGAGACGCTTGCAGACGAGAGGGGGCTCGAGATTTACGTGAGCGAGCTGGCTGACAAAGCGACAATTTGTATTCGGGCGATCGCCTCCGATGCCGCATCCGCGGATACGCTCGAGAAAGAGCTGAGACTGCGCGTGCATGAACGGCTGCGCAGCGATGGGGCGTTCGCGTGACGCCGCCTTCGAAAAAGAAACGAGTGAGTCCGGCGAGCCGTGCGCGCAGCAGTGACGAGTACGCCGATATGCGACGCCGCCAACGTCGCCATCGCGCTCGGTCGGCACGCCGCCGCCACACGAAGAAGATGATCCTCGGTGTTGTTGGAGCCGTGGTGATACTCGTGGGAATAGGCGGCGTCACCGGCGGCGCGATCGTCTTTACCAACTGCAGCCTCAAGTCGCTGAAGCCGGCGGCAATAGGCGAGAACTCCTTCGTCTACGCGGCCGATGGTTCGCTCCTCGGCTCGATTCAGACGGCGCAGAACCGCCAAGTCGTGCCCTGGGGCGAGATCTCGCCCTGGATGCCAAAGGCCGCGGTCGCGATCGAGGACAAACGCTTCTACGAGCACGGAGGCGTCGACTACGTCGGGATCACCCGCGCCGCCATCGCCGACCTTCGCGCCCAAAAAACCGTCCAAGGCGCATCGACGATCACACAACAGTTGGCTCGCAACCTCTACATCTCAAATCACGAGCAAACCGTGAGTCGCAAGCTGAAGGAGGTCTGCCTGGCCCGCAAGCTCGACAACGCCTGGTCGAAGCAACGAATCCTGACGACCTATATGAACCAGATCTTCTACGGCGCGAACGCCTACGGCGTCGAGGCTGCGGCCGAGACCTACTTTTCCAAGCACGCGAGTCAGTTGTCGCTGGAGCAGGCCGCACTTCTCGCCGGCCTGCCCCAAGCGCCGAGCAACTACGACCCGTTCTACAACAAGTCGGCTGCGCTGAAGCGCCGAAACGAAGTACTGAAGGCGATGCTCGACAACAAGGACATCAGTAGCGCGCAGTACAAGCAGGCCGTCGCTACGCCGATCCGCCTCAAGTCCGGGAAGATCTACAAGAACATCAGAGAGCCGTATTTCTTCAGCTACGTCACCGATCAGCTTGTCAAGGAGTACGGCGCCGCGACCGTGCGCTCCGGCGGTCTCAAGGTCTATACGACGATTAATCCGCGCATGCAGCGGTTAGCGCGGAAGGCGATCCGCGACAACCTCTACTACCAAACCGACCCGGCCTCGGCCGTCATCGCCATCGATCCGCGAACAGGCGCTATCAAGGCGATGACCGGCGTCATTCCGGGCAAGCGGAACAACCAGTTCAACCTCGCCGCGCAGGCCAGGCGGCAGCCCGGCTCGACCTTCAAGATGTTCGTCCTCACCTCGGCGATCGAGCAGGGCATGAACCCCTACACGACCTACTACACCTCGGCGCCCTTCACCTACCAGCCCGATCCGAACAGCCCGCCCTGGAACGTGCACACCTACAGCAACAGCTACGCAGGCTCGATCTCGGTGGCGAGCGCGACGCTGCAGTCCGACAACACCGTCTTCGCTCAGCTAATACTCGACGCCGGCCTCCAGAACGTCGCCGACATGGCCTATAAGCTCGGCGACATCCGTATACCCCCGGACGATGTTGTTCCAGCGATGGCGCTCGGAACCGCCGTCGTATCCCCGCTCGAGATGGCCAACGCCTACGCGACGCTGGCCGCCGGGGGAATCCGCTCCGAGCCGCTGGCGATAACCAGGGTCGTTCTGCCCGACGGTAAGGTCGACCGCAGCGCCGGCTGGGGGAAACCGCGCCGCGAGCGCGTGATACCGGACTGGGTCGCTTACGAGGTGACCAAGGTGCTAGAGCAGAACATGCTCAGCGGCACTGCCACCGGAGCGTATTTCGGCCGCGTCGCCGCCGCCAAGACGGGTACGACCGATAACCACGCCGACGGCTGGCTCTGCGGCTACACGCCTCAACTCGCAACAGCGGTCTGGGTCGGCTACCCGGACGCAGAGCGGCCGGTGTATGTGCACGGCGTAGCGATCGCGGGCGGCAACATCCCAGCCTCGATCTGGCACGATTTCATGTCGCCCACGATGGCGAGCATGCCGGTACGCGATTTCTTAACCCCCCAGACCGCGGCCAGGTTCACTAGCTGGTCACAGGGGCGCTACGGCTACCTGGGCTCGACTCCCTCGGCTCCCTCTTCGTTTACGACAAAGACCGCCGCGACTACGAAAGCGGCTACGACGCACGCGGCAACCACGAAGACCACGGCTCCGCCGGTTACCACGATCACGCCTCCGCCGGTTACCACGATCACGCCTCCGCCGGTTACCACGACCACGGCTCCGCCGGCAACGACTACCTTCACGCCGCCGACGAGCCCCTGACGAGATCAGTCGCTGTGCGTCTGATGCGTGGCTCGAACGTCGCTCCAATGCTGTGACAGGAGCGCGGCGCGGCGAGCTACTCGGCGCGGAAGTATCTCCCGCGGACGCTCACTCGGAGCCGGGTAAGGCGCGTAGCGGCCGACGCTGAGAGCCGCAAGTTGGGCGCCCGCGGCGGCGAGGACGGTCACGACGAGCAAGAACGGAAGCTTGAGAAAGCCGACGGCCGCGAGCGCCGCTACGTACCAGAACACGCCCAGACCGAGGTGTAGGCGCACTGCCAGCTCCCAGAAGATGAGGAGCGGCCCGAGAAGACCGGCGGCGAGCAGCGCCAGGGAAGACCAGGGCCGAGAACTGCGCATCTGGGGCATCCATATCCAAGCGTGAAGCGGCGGTAGCAGAAAGAGAAGCGCGTAACTGTTGAACCAAGCCACGGCGAGCGCGACGCCCGCGACCACCAGCAGCGCGCTGGCGTAGCCGGCCAACTCCTGCTCCGGGCTTGTCTCCCTGCGCGGCAGTAGGCGATCGCGGGTAATCAGCCAGGCGCCGAAAGCGAGGAAGGCGAAGCCGACGAGCGCCGCCAGCGGCAGGGAGGTGGCGACGTGACTATCGGGCGATAGCGGTCGCCCGTCGCCTCCGGGCAAGAACCCGACCACGGCGAAGAACCAGAAGAGCACCAGGAGAGAGAACCAGAAGCCGAGCCGACGGGCGAGGCTGCGCAGCGCCGGCCGAAACGCGATCTGGCGACGGCGGCAGCGCGCGAAGAGATCGACGATGGTCACCAAAGCAGGAACTAGAGCGATGATGAGTAGGAGCTGAATCGCCCAGCCGTGAACGAAGCGCCCGCCCAGATAGATGTAAGAGGCGCTGCCTACGCGAGGCTCTGGAGCGCCCTGGTCGAGTGCGGCCAGCAGCTGCTCGGTGGCTTGCCCGATCTGGGTCAGGTGCGCTCTCGAGGTGTTTTCGTACTTGTCGGTGAGCGGGTTGGGGTACCTGTCACCGGCGGTCGTGAGTGTCACGGCCGGGATACCGCGCGCGACGAAGGGCGCCTGCTCGTAGAGGCTGAATGGAAAGGCCAGGTCAAGCAGCTGATGGAAAGGGCTTGTGTGCGTGATGACGCCGCCGGGCTGCTCGCCGAGGATCTGGTTTGCGGTCGCGACCAGGACCGGAGGGGACAAGCTAGTCGTGTCGCCGTTGAAGAGAACGCGTGGTTTTCCGCTTCCCGCAATCGAGTCCAGGACGATCACCGCCGCGATACGGTGCTCGGCGCTGTGACGTTGGGCGAAGCGTGCAGCCCCAACGGCGCCGAAGGCGCCGCCGTCGGTGGAAAGAAAGACGAGAGTGTGCGCCGGCTCGGGCGGAGAAACGTAGTCGCGGCGGTTTTGATACGCCCGCGCCAGCTCGAGCATCGCTGCCGTGCCGGAGGCGTTGTCGTTGGCACCGCCCCCTGGCGCCTGGCCGCTGTTGTCACGGTGAGCCAGAATGACGATCTCCGTCGCGGAGCGGCCGCGAACAGTCGCGCTGACGTTACTCAGGCTCACCTTGCCGAGACCGGGAATTCGAGAGTCGAACTGATCGACCTTCGTCTTGAGCCCGAGCACCGCGAACTGTCCTTCGATCCAGTTGCGGAGCGTCCCGCTGCCTGCCGCGCCGGGGCTGCGATCGAGATAGTAGGGGGCGAAGTCGTACTTAATCGTCTGGACAACAGTGCTGGGATCGAAGTTGGACGACAGGGACGGCACTGCGAGCGTTTGCTGCCGCGCGACGCTGAAGGCGACGATCAAGACAGGAATCGCCACAACAAACCAGGCGCCGCGATAGATCCGTGCGCTGAGCGGCCGCTCGAGCGAACCGGGTCGCGGTCGAGCCGGCCGGGGTTTGGGCCGCATTGGGACTCTCACCGTGTGGCTATAGTAGGCATCAGGCTGGGGCCAGGTATGCAGGACTCTCCCACGATCCTTCTCGTCGATGACGAGGACGCGATCCAGAAACTACTGTCGTTTCCGCTGCAAAAAGACGGTTATCGCGTCGTCGAGGCGCGAGACGGGGAAACCGCGCTGCGTCGCTTCGACGAAGAGGCGGTCGATCTCGTAATCCTCGATCTAGCGTTGCCGAAGCTGGACGGACTGGAGGTTTGCCGCCGCCTGCGCGCGCACAGCGCAGTCCCGATCATCATGCTGACCGCTCGCGACGAGGAGATCGACAAGGTGATCGGTCTCGAGATCGGGGCCGACGATTACATCACCAAGCCCTTTTCAATCCGCGAGTTTCGCAGCCGGGTGCGCGCGTTACTCAGGCGAGCCTCCCTGGCGCCGGCGAACGCCGGCGAGGCGATCGAAGTCGGTCCGCTTCGCGTTGACCGCGCCCGGCGGCGCGTCGAAGTCGAGGGCAAGGCCCCGGATCTCACCTACGTGGAGTTCGAGCTGGTGCGCATCCTGGCAGAGCAACCGGGTCGTGTCTTTTCCAGGTCCGATCTGCTCGAGAAGATCTGGGGTAGCTCGCAGTATCGGGATCCGAGGACGGTGGACGTTCACGTGCGCCATCTGCGCGAGAAGCTCGAGCGGGATCCGGGCAAGCCCGAGCTGATTCTCACCGTCCGCGGAGTCGGCTACCGGCTGCGTGAGCCATGAAAGCGCTGAGGAGCGTCAGCGGCCAGCTCGTCACGGCGCTGGTCGTGCTCGTCCTCGTCGCGCTGACAACCAGTTATCTGGTCGTCGTCCCTACGCTCGATCACCAGCTGGTCTCGAGTCGCTTGAACGAGCTCGAGCGCTCGGCCGGCGGGATCGCGCTGGCCGTGACGAGCGGGGACAATTTTGCCCTTCAGTCTCGCGTCGAGGGCAGCGCCTCGGCGCTCAATGTGAGAGTCGTGGTCTTTCAAGCGTTGGGGCCTCCGCTACAGCTCGCAGTGCTGGCCGATTCCCTGAGCGCGAGCTCGAGCGCTATCGAGTCCGATCCAATCGCTCTCGCCGCCGCAACGAGCGGCCGAATAGAACGCGGAACGCTGAATCGAAACGGTACCGAGCGGGCCGAGGTGGCGGTACCTGTCACAGGGAGATCCGAGATAGTCCTGTTTTCGGGCTCTCTCGGTGAGGCGAAGCGGAGCGTCGAGACCGTGCGCAGGCAGCTCTTGATCGCGGCTCTTCCCTCTCTACTGATCGCGCTTTTAATCGGCGTTCTGGGCGCTCGCCGGCTCACCTCGCGGATCCGCCGCCTCGAGCGTGGCGCCGACAGGATCGCCGCGGGCTCGTTCGACCAACCGATCGGAGAAGAGGGGGAGGACGAGGTCGGACAGCTCGCGCGCAGTTTCGAGCGCATGCGCCAGCGCCTGGCACGGCTGGACGAAGCGCGCCGCGAGTTCATAGCCAACGCCTCGCACGAGCTGAGGACGCCGATCTTCGCTCTTTCGGGCTCTCTGGAGCTCCTGAGCGAAGAGGAGATGGACGAGGCAAGCAGGCAGGAGTTTCTAGAGACGATGCGAGGCCAGGTGGAACGTCTCGAGAGGCTGGCGAAGGCATTGCTCGACCTCTCGCGCCTCGACGCCGACAAGCTCGACCTGATGCCTGAGCCGCTGGCCCTGGCAGCCCTGGCTGAGTCGCTGAAACGGGAGTTCGACGCCGCAGCCGAGCTCGCCGAGCATCCGCTCTCACTCTCGGTCTCCGACGAGGTCGAGCCGGTCGCCCAAGCCGACGAGCAGCGCGCGCTCCAGATCGGCCGGATACTGCTTGAGAACGCGCTCGTTCACACTCCTCGCGGCGTCTCGGTATCGATCGGCGCGGCCCAGGAGGACGGTCATGGTCTCTTGATCGTCGAGGACGACGGCCCGGGGATTCCGACCGACAGTCAGGAGCGAGTGTTCGAGCGCTTCTTCCGCTTAGTGGGAGAGAAATCCTCGGGCAGCGGCTTGGGTTTGGCAATAGCTCGCGAATGGGCGAGGCGAATGAACGGCGACCTGACACTGGAGTCGCAACCCGGATCGACGCGCTTCGTGCTTTCGCTGCCTCTGGCGAAGAACGAAGAAGAAGCCTGAGGCGCCGTCGTTTCCACGTGAAAACGGTGCTTCGGGCGAAAACGAAGTCTGCTCGTCGCGGCGTCTCGTGCCAGCGAAGGTCGTTCTCCAGGCGGGCGCGCGACTCTCAGTGCATGATTGCCGGGCGGCGAGGGAATACACTGCTCGCGTTTGTCTTATCCTGAGGCTAGATTCGTTGGGGTCGAATAGCGATGCGGAATTTGCGATGAGCTCGGAAAGCGCAGTCATCAACCTTACGATCCCGGCGAAGGCCGAGTACATCACGCTCGGGCGCTTGGCCCTGACGGCGATGGCGCGTGTTCGCGAGTTTCCCGAGGAGACGCTCGCCGACCTCAAGCTGGCACTGACCGAGGCTTGCTCGAACTCGGTCCGGCACGCCTACAGCTCCGACGAGGGGACAGTTGAGATTCTTTACGAGCTCCAACCCGACCGCTTGATCGTCGAGGTCTGCGACCAGGGGCGCGGCTTCGTGCCGCCAAGCGGCCTCGAAGAGATCGACTTCGGTGAGGGAGGGCTCGGGATAGCGATCATTCGAGCGATCGTGGACGACCTCGAGATCAGCGAGAAGATGGGCGGCGGATCACGGCTTCGATTCGTAAAAAGACTCGACTCCTAAGAGAAGTCCGCCCAGGCGAACGACGGAAGTCCCGGGGCGCCCGCTCGGGGACGATGCTGCAGCTCGTGAACACGGGGCACAAGTCGCTTGCCGACTACTCCTCGATCGTCTCGCGCGGCCTGATGGAGGAGATCAAGCGCCTGGTCGAGCCGATCAAAGGCCTGCGCGTTCTGCACCTGTCGGCGACGGCCTTCGGCGGAGGCGTCGCGGAGATCCAGTACACCCTCATCCCGCTTATGCGCGACGCCGGGCTCGAGGTCGAATGGCGCATCATTCACGGCCAAGAGGAGTTCTTCAACGTCACGAAGGCCGTCCACAATGCGCTTCAGGGCGATCGGCGCGGCTTCACGCAAGAAGACAAGGAGATCTTCGGCCGCTACAACCAGCTGAACGCGGCGCAGCTCGACGACTCGGACTACGACGTGATCATCGTCCACGACCCGCAGCCGATCGGCGTGATCGAGCACTTCTCCTCCTCGAAGGCGAAATGGGTCTGGCGCTGCCACATCGACCTCTCGGATCCGGACCCCGACGTGATCGACTTCCTTGCGCCTCAGATCTCGCACTACGACGCGATGATCTATCACCTCCGGAAGTACATCCCCGCGAGGCCCGGTCTGCCCACCGCTTTCATCTGGCCGCCTGCTATCGACCCGCTGGCGCCAAAGAACATGGCTCTGTCGCGAGAGGATGCCGCCTACATTCTCGACCAGTTCGGGATCGACGTCGAGCGCCCACTTCTAACGCAGGTCTCTCGCTTCGATCCTTGGAAGGATCCGCTCGGAGTGATCGACAGCTATCGGCTGGTCAAGCGGAAGTTCCCGGAGATCCAGCTGGCGCTCGTCGGATCGATGGCGCACGACGATCCCGAGGGCTGGGATTACTACAACAGAACCGTTGCTTACGCGGACGGCGACCCCGACATCTTCATCCTCTCCAACCTGAACAACGTCGGCTCGGTTGAGGTAAACGCCTTCCAGGTCCACTCCTCGGTGGTGATTCAGAAATCGATTCGAGAGGGCTTCGGGCTGACGGTCTCCGAAGCGTTGTGGAAGGGACGCCCGACCGTCGCCGGGCGTGTCGGCGGCATCGTGACTCAGATTCGCGACGGCGAGACGGGTCGCCTCGTCTCTTCGCCTGAGGAATGCGCGGAGGCCTGTTTGGAGGCCCTGCGCGATCCGGAGCAGGCCCGTAGGCGGGCGCTGCTCGGGAAGGAAGACGTGCGGCGAATGTTCCTCACGCCGCGACTTCTCCGCGACTGGCTGGTGCTCTTCAATCACTTGCTCGGTCACGATACGAACGGCGCAGAGTCCGAGCTGATCGCCGACGTCTGAGAGCCTATTCCGCTAGGTCTGCGCGCCCGCCGTGCGAGGCGTGATGACGGAGCTAGTAGGCTTCTACCTGCGTGGGCAAGCGGCGAGAGATCATCATCGTCTCGAACCGGGGTCCGGTCACCTATCAGCATGGGCTCGAGCGAGTTCGCGAGGCCAAACGGGGAGGCGGCGGTCTCGTAACGGCGCTCGGGAGCCTGGCCACGCATCACGACGTGACCTGGATCGCCAGCGCGATGAGCGATGTCGATCGCGAGATCGCCGAGGAGAGCGGGGGGCAGGCGGTCGAGGAACGGCTCGCTAACGGAAGCGATTGCCGACTTCGCTTCCTGGCGCACGAGCCCTCGGCATACGACCAGTACTACAACGTCGTCGCCAATCCGGCGCTCTGGTTTGCGCAGCACTGTCTGTGGAACCTGGTTCGCGAGCCCGACTGCGAGCGAAGCGGCCTAATGCAGGCCTGGCGGGAGGGGTACGCGCCGATCAACGCGGCCTTCGCCGAGGCCGCGCTCGAGGAGTTGTCGCGGCGGCCCGAGGCGATCGTCTTCTTCAACGACTATCACCTCTACCTGGCGCCTCGGTTGGTGCGGGCACGGGCCCCCGAGGCCTCGTTGCTCCAGTTCGTCCACATTCCCTGGCCACAGCTCCACTGCTGGCGCGTCCTTCCCGAGGAGATCACGGTGGCCATCCACGACGGGCTGCTGGCGAACGACGTGGTCGGATTTCACACCACGCGCTGGCGCAGCAACTTCATCCAATCGGCGCAGTCGGTAGTGGGCGCCAAGCGCGTTTCGGGCGAAACCGCCGTCTCCCACATCGGCCGAAAAACCTGCTTGAGCGCTCGAGCCATTTCGATCGATCCGGACGAGCTGGCGGCGCTGGTCGACGATCCGAGGGTTCGGGAGCACGAGCGCCGCATCGTCGAGACAAGACCCGAGTACCTGGTCGTGCGTGTCGATCGCACCGATCCCTCGAAGAACATCGTGCGCGGATTTTGCGCTTTCGAGCTTTTCCTCGAGCTGCATCCCGAGCTGCACGGGCGCGTCTCCATGCTCTCCTGTCTCGACCCCTCGCGCCTGAACATCCCCGAGTATGAGGACTACGTCGAGTCGATTCAACGCGAGGCGCTGCGGGTCAACGAGCGCTTCCAGCGATCCGGTTGGACTCCGATCGACCTGCAGATCGAAGATGACGTTCACCAGTCGGTCGCCGCCTACAAGCAGTACGACGCATTGTTCGTGAATGCGGTCTATGACGGACTGAACCTGGTCGCCAAGGAGGCCCCGCTGGCGAACGAGCGCGACGGCGTCCTCATCCTTTCGGAGAACACCGGAGCGCACGAGGAGCTCGGCCCGTTCTCTTTGACGATCGATCCCTTCGACATCCGAGCTCAGGCGGATGCGATCTACGAAGCGCTGACGATGAGAGCGGACGTGCGGCGGCGCTGGATCGGGGACATTCGCTCGTGGGTTCGCGAGCACGATCTGGCCTGGTGGATAAACGGACTGCTGCACGATCTCGAGAGCTGCCTGGCGAACGGGTGTGAGCCCGACGCGCTCGGCGAAGAGCAAAAAACGGTGCATGACGACGGCTAAAGCGCGCTCGCGAACGCCGATCGTCTGGCGCCTGGCGGCGCTCGTAAAGCTGGAGCACACCCTTTTTGCGCTGCCCTTCGCCTACGTGGGCGTTCTACTTGCGTATCGCCCGGCGAAGGAGTTTCCTCGTTGGGAGGAGCTTCTCTGGATCACGCTGGCCATGGTCGGCGCCCGCTCGCTGGCCATGGGGATCAATCGGGTTGTCGATCGCGAGATCGATGCGCGAAACCCTCGCACGGCTGGGCGCGAGCTTCCGAGCGGGCGCCTCGATCTGTGGCAGGTGGCGCTCTTCTGCCTCGCGGCACTTGTGTTGCTGGTTTTGGCGACGTTTCGGCTGGCCCCTGTCGTTCGCTATCTGTGGCCGATACCGGTGGCGGCGTTCGTCATCTACCCATATCTCAAGCGCGCGACCTGGCTCTGCCACTTCTGGCTGGGCGCGACTATAGGCCTGGCGCCACTCGCCGCCTGGCTGGCGGTTGGCAGATCGCTTTCTCCGGCGTCGTCCGCGCTTTGGATCGGGGTCGCTTGCTGGGTCGCCGGCTTCGATCTCCTCTACGGGCTGTTCGAC
>Ga0066793_10001311_pt1 | contig 11209 bp, 8 predicted proteins | sample PersoiDNA2013189_FD_83876 | JGI IMG/M metagenome (GOLD analysis project Ga0066793, IMG submission 83876) | Permafrost soil microbial communities from the Arctic, to analyse light accelerated degradation of dissolved organic matter (DOM) -... | ecosystem: Environmental > Terrestrial > Soil >...
ATGGGCTTCGGTGGTTCGACGTGCCTCGATTACATCCACATGATACGCTCTTTCAGCAATAAGATTGGGCCTTTTGAGTGAACCATCTGCGGTGAACGATTTATTTTTTTGTCGTTCCAATGAATCGCCAACCGACATCCGATATGTAGCCGGCCATCTTTGCTATGTTAGGCTGGTTTCATTTATCCTTTATGAGGGCATTATTGTAATCGGCCCAGAAAGTGCGCTTGGCCTTTGGCCTAAATAAATTTACGAACCGGTATATTGATGGAGTTAGTGGAGATGCATATACTATTTTGCCTAGCAATTCGCTCCGCCACGTCAGAGCATTGAATTTATCAAGCATCACCTTGTAGGGTTTAAAATTAGCGAATCGCTCTTCTTGGATCGGCCTGTTAAATTGAACACTTTTCAGGTTAGCGGTGCCCAACCCAAATTGTTCTGCTACCTTTATGTGTCCTATTTTAGTTGCGTCAAGATTCATGAGATATGCTGCGGTCGTGTCGGCCGCTACGGGGTTGTTGGCAATGAGCACTTTGTTGGTGGCTACAGGAGTGCCCTCCATCGGACCGTGACCGTCAAGCGACCAAAAGCCATCGATTATCTGCACCCTGTTCTTGATTAATTTGTTGATCAATGCCAGCTTGTAATCTAGATTCTTATGGTGGAGCAACCGCATCGGATCGGGATAACAACCCCACAAATTCTTCATGCTGAAAGTCCCTACTGTCATTGCATGGGTTTTAAAGACAGGAACAGAGATGAGGCAATCAATATCATTTAGCAGCAGGTCTGGAAGTTCGACCCAGACCGTTTTTCTACATACGCGTTGAGCGACCCTCCTTCGAGAGAGCTTCGACAAGTTCACCACTTCAACGTTGGAGAAGTGTTGAGCTAGGTCGTATATGCCGTGGTTTCTCAGCGACACATCTGCGGAAAACGCATAGTTTCCTCCATCAGATTCACCTACAAGAATGCGTTTCACCAACGGAGAGACAACTTCGATGATCGTCTTGATCATCAGAGGCGTTGTCGTTATGCCAAATTTGTGCACGGCGTCAGTCAGATTCGGCTTAATAAAAACCGTTGAATCTGTGTCAACGATGTCTTGAAATCTCACAAACTGCAGTCCGCTTCTAATCTCTTGTGCAAGGTTTTCTGGGCCGATGTCGCTGACATATACCTTCTCTGAAGCTGCTAATTCGCGCGTTTGCATGCGTTTTGTTCCTGCTATTCTTGCTTGCTTAACCTAAAAGGGATCCTTCAATCATTAACTCTGCCGGTTAGGGGGGATCTTAGGAACAGTCATCTGTGCCGTTAAAAGTCACCATTTATGTGGTATCCTTTCAAATGGATCGACAACCGCGCCCAGTTATTGTTTCGAACGAAATTCCTTCTCTTTCTTTGTGGTCTTAATGGTACCTTCTCCGGTCCGCACGCACCACGCCGCTATGCGTGCCAAATTTTTCGCAACGATCGAGCTTAACTCCAATTATTGGAGCGTCCATCGCCCCGCAATCGTTCGTTTTTGTTGGGGTAAAATCCCCCCGATATTCTTGGCCTTGTCAAAACAAATACAAGAATTAGGTGCGTTCGACGAAGTTTACATAAAGCCAACTCAGACTGGTCCAATGGTCTTCCAACTCTTCAATGAGCAAATTCGCAGCTTTCATGCGACAATGTATCAACATCGATCATATTAGTCTTCAAGAGGATCAAAGAGACCCCGATTTATACGTCTCCAGTACCGCCTCCTCTTATTTTTCCGACCCATCCGGAAACGCCATTGCCTCAGAAAACAAGCTGAGCTGATTTCGTGCTGGACGAAAACCTGTGAGACAAACAAGCTTGCCAGCTTACCCAAGGAAGACCGTATGAGAAACAGATGACAGATGTCGCGACAACTGAAACGAATAGTTAATGACGGAATGATGCACAAGAAGGATCTTAAAGATGAATAATTCACTTGAAACATCAGCGTGAACCATCTGAAAGTTGTCCAAAGATTCAACCTATTCTTTCAATAACGACATACAAATGGACAAACAAGGATTACGAAGGAAACAAGGGAGTCTATTCGCGAGGCGATCCCAAAGCAATACGCTCGTTACGCAGGGATCAAGCCCTACTTTATTCCTGTATTTGGCCGAATATACTGGCTAAGGCTTGAGAAGGTACTTCAGCTCGCTCGAAAAGATGCGTCTAGGCATACTGGATATATAGCAGACGTTGGTTGCGGCACGGCTTAGGAGTGCTCGTCGCCCTGCTGGGAAAAATACGTGATACCCAGATTGTTGGGATCGATCAGTATCCAACGGGCCCTTTGAAAGCAGCGGAGGACGTATGTAAAACGCTTTCAAGTGGCGGATCATGTTCTTTTGTTCGGTCGGAGATTTCACGGCTGCCTTTTCAATCTGGCGTATTTCAATCGTGTTTTTGTTTGGATGTGCTGGAGCACGTTCCGAACGTTGAGGACTGTCTAGAAGAAATCTGGAGAGTAATGAACACACGTGGCTCACTGTGGATTTACCGTACCAGTAGAGGGCAAAGCACTCCACCTCGCGCGCGAAATAACTTCACTGCGCGGACGACGTCGAGAGACGTCTCCCCATTGGCATGGTAATGTTGCAGATTACAAAGAGTTTGAAGTATGCCTATCGAAATACTTCACGATTCTGAAAAAAGAGTATGTTCCCAATGCATTGCTTGCTTATGATGTGTTATTCTCTTGCAAAAAGCAGTGATTCAGAGAGGGGTGCAGAATTGCAGCAAACCGCCATCATGCGTCGTACTTTTGCATAAACCCATTCAATTATGAATGCGTTCACCTTTTCGACTGCATTTCTCCCGTTCTCCAACCTTCCTAAGAAGACCCCCTCTGATGGGCTGAATTACTGGGATATTCGTCCCGCTGCTCACAAACTTGAGAGACTGCTGCTAGTTGATCGGTCACGAACTCCATCTCCAAGTCGTTGGCAGTCGAGCAGGACTTCCTCAAACTGATCTACGACAGTACCCCAATCATTGTCGCGAACAAATTGCCTCGCTTTTTCCCCGTGCGCCTCAATCGTGCCTGCCTTCATTACTTGCAGGGCCTTGCCCAACGCGTCCTCCGGCCTTTCGATCCACAATATGCCGTTATCGGAGCCAAATTCCTTCTTAATGCCAGGTAGTCTGGTCGCAATGACCGGCTTGCCCATCGCCATATATTCGTAAATCTTAATCGGAACAATGTCCCGCATGATCTCGTTGTTGTAGGCTGGTAGCAGGCATATGTCGGAGGCTGCTATGAACTTGGGGATTTTTTCATACGGCTGTTTACCTGCCAGCGTTACATAGTTCTCAAGGCCGAGATCTGTACGCATGCGCTGAAGTTCCTCGAAAGCATCGCCGTCGCCCACAATCAAAAGCTTTACGCCTAAATCCTCGCCACCGAGTTTCGCCAATTCAGCCAGAAGCTCTTTCAGCCCTGAGAAGTTATAGAGCCACCCCATAAAGAAAAGCACCGTTTCGTGTTTGGCGATTCCATATTTCAGTCGAACCGCCTGGCCATCAACGTGTGACCCGAACAGTTCGTGATCGACGCCTGCCCGTATTACGCACGTCGTTTCTGGATGCGCCCCCATCCTTATCGCGTGCTCGCGCAAGCCCTCATTGATAACAACTACACGGTCCGCGGCACGATTTCGTGCTTTCGCATCATTTTTAAGATTTGATGCGCTTTCCATCTTGCGTCTTCGACATGCCAGCTTGGATTTTTCTCCAAGTACTCGCCGCTCGTGTACATTTCTGATATAGACGAGGTATTGTCGACCATGCTGCCAAGTAACTGCTTTGTCGCCTTCAACGTCGCGATTTGATAAATGGTTTACGGACGTTATCAATTGTCCCGTATCACTAGCCTGAGTACGGCTACTTCTTGAGTTATTCAAGCGGGGTATCAGGGGGCCACTGCACAAAACTCGTTTTCATAGAATCAATCGCTTTAATTTATATACACGAATGTGAATTGTGCAAAGGGAGAGAGTACATTATGGGTCACCTGCAAGATTTGCAATCAAGCTGGGACGAGTTTGGTCGGATCGACCCACTGTGGGCGGTTGCAACTGATCCGAGCAAGAAAGGCAATAAATGGAGTCCAGAAGAATTTTTCACCAGGGGCATTGAAGAAATTGACACGCTTGTGGCGGACCTCGAGAACCTGGGGATCACAATCCATAGGAGACGCGCTCTCGACTTCGGGTGTGGAGTCGGACGCCTTACACAAGCACTCGCTCGCCACTTTGATACCGTAGTCGGCGTTGACATCGCCCCATCAATGATCGAACAGGCTCGTAAGTTTAATCGCTTCGGTGATCGGTGCACGTACTCCGTGAATTCTGCCGCAAACCTTCGCATGTTCAAGGACGAGACATTCGATCTTGTGTACACAAGTTATGTGCTGCAGCACATTCAGCCCGCTTACGCTAAGACATACATCAAAGAATTCCTACGGGTATTGGCCCCCGACGGGCTGCTCGTTTTCCTGACGCTGAGCACGAAAGCTACCTTCTGGGGCGACCTCTACTACGACGTGCGGTATCCCTTAAACAAACTATACGCACGCGCATATAAGAGGATAAAAGGCCCGATCATGGAGAGCCATTTTATGAGGCATAGTGAATTGCTACAGTTGCTCGAGGCCAATGAAGCCAAGGCGATAGACGTCACCACGATAAAGGATACGCCGTACTGGAGTGGCTCACGGTACTGCGTAGTTAAAGCATCGCGCCCTCATCAATCCAGCAGGCATTAGGACACACGACGAGTAAGCGGGAGGCGCTTCAACTGAGCTAAACAACCGAACCACTCGACAATCGTGTGGGCGCTTTGCTATACGTTTTCTCTGCTGACGTTTTCTTTGACGCCACCACCTCATTGAGGGTGTTTTCAAATTGACGAACAATTGTATTCCCGCCGCTATGTCGAACGAAGTGCATCGCCTGTTCCCCATGCGCTTTTACGCCGTCTGCCTCAGTCGTTCCTCACCCTTTTCCACGACATTTTCCGGCCGCTCTTGCATATAACAAGCAATTGTCGGTGCCGAACTCCTTCATAATGCCGGACAGTCTGGTGGCGACAACGGGTCTCCCCATTGCCATATATACGTACATCTTTATCGGGACGATGTCGCACAGGATCTTGTTGTTGTGAGCTGGGAGTGCCAATGTCGAAAGCGGCGATGAGTTCTGGCTTTCTTTGACACATTCACTACTTCGAGATTTGAAAGTGATGCGTTCCGTCGTAAATGCCTTGGTTTCCCAACGACGCATCTGAGGAAAAGGCATAATCCCCTCCGCCAGATTTACTTTCAAAAACACCTTACCAGCGGGCTGACGACTTCGATAATCGTCTTGACCATTAGAGGAGTTGTCGTCATGCCAAATTTGTGCACGACGTCAGTCAGATTCGGTTTAATAAAAACCTTTGAATCTGCGTCGACGATTTCTTCAAACCTCACGAATTGAAGCCCCGTTTCGAATCGCTTGCGAGAGATTCTTCGGGCTGATGTTGCTCATGTACATTTTTTCTGGATGCTCAGAACTATCCGTGCTACACATTAGTGTTCCTCTGGTCATCGGGACAATCAAGGAGTCAGTGCTCTAACTGGCTACTATTTCAGTTGGCGATAATCGCTGGCACGCATGTGCTTGATCCCTATAAAGCACATACGAATCGCGTTCGACGATGAAGACTTACGCAATTGTGCTCGCTATCAATTTTACGTAGTGGGCCTCCCTTGGATGAGCTGCTGCACTAAGAGGTTCATTCCTGCCTTTGGGAGCTCGTGAGATTGGGAGTGCTAATCGCCCCGTCACAGGCCCCGTCTTCAAATGGCTTTATGCAGTCGAGCAGGACCTCTTCAGATTGATCTACGACAGTATCCCAATCATTGTCGCTAACAAATTGCCTCGCTTTTTCCCCGTGCGCCTCAATCGTGCCCGCCATGATTACTTCCAACGCCTTGTCCAACGCGTCTTCCGGCCTTTCGATCCATAACACCCCGTTATCGGAGCCAAATTCCTTTATAATGCCGGGGAGTCTAGTCGCAATTACTGGCTTGCCCATCGCCATATATTCGTACATCTTAATCGGAACAATGTCACGCATGATCTCGTTGTTGTAGGCCGGTAGTAGGCATATGTCGGAGGCTGCTATGAACTCGGGCATTCTCTTATACGTCTGTTTACCTGTGAGCATCACGTAGTTCTCAAGGCCAAGATCTGTCCGCATGCGCTGAAGTTCCTCGAAAGCGTCACCGTCGCCCACAATCAACAGCTTAACGCCTAAATCCTCGGGCCCGCGTTTCGCCAATTCAGCCAGAAGCTCTTTCAGCCCTGAGAAGTTATAGAGCCACCCCATAAAGAAAAGCACCTTTTCGTGCTCGGCGATTCCATGGTGCAATCGAACCGCCTGGCCATCAACGTGTGGCCCGAACAATTCGTGATCGATGCCTGCCCGTATTACACGCGTCGTTTCTGGATCGGCCCCCATTCTTATCGCATGCTCGCTCAAGCCCTCATTGATAACCAAAACACGGTCCGCCTCTCTAAAAATCCTCTTCACGATCAGCTTTCCGATTGGCTGAAGCACCTTAGACGGGATCATCGCGGAGTACGGCTCAAGGACCTCAAAGACAAACGGAATGCCGTGCCTCCTAGATGCCCTCAGTGCCATGTAGCTGGTCAGAACGTACATGCCGATGACAACGTCGGGCGGCGATTCCCTCAGTTGTGCCGAAATCTCGCGGCCATAGGTGAAAAGCATGGAGACATAGACCAAGAAAGGCACTCTCAAGATCCCGGGGCGGATAACCTTGACGCCGGCGTCGGGCACTGTTTTTGATACGCCTTCAAAGACCTGCCTTCTCGAGAATAGTTTCCGTTTGTCGTGCGTCCGCCACATGACATCGTGGTCAATAACCAATAAGTCGTGCCCCCTCAAGCACAATCGTTCTCCCACGTGATGGTGTTGGTGGATATTTCGTGTACGCCAGTCAGTGTCTTGCACGAGCAGGATTTTCATTTTCCGGGGCTCCTCGTCGATCGACATCCCACAAACTTCTGGACGTGATCTCTTACTGTATTATATCTCAACAATCGCGACGAAGCTCATAGATAAACTTAATTGCTCTCTATTTAAGTATACGTGGCAAGCAGGCACCCTTAGAACTCAGCGCTTCGCTCTATATCATCCCAGTTTTCAACGAACCACTCATAAACGTGCTTCAGTCCTTCATTGAACGTCGTTTGTGGTCGATACCCGAGCAGTCTTTTCGCCTTGTCAATCGACGAGATGATCCGCGTTTTTGCATCCCAATCCCTTCTTTGAATGTGCACGACCCCGAGAGCATTGCCCGTGAGCCTATTGATCTCTTGCGCCATGTCAATAACCCGCGTTTCCTTGCCCGCACCGAGGTTAATGGCCTCACCGATCGCTTCCTCCCTCACTCCCGCCGCCAAAAGGCCATTTACTATGTCACCAACGTACGTCCAGTCACGCGTTTCCGTGCCATCCCCCGTTATCGGCAGGGTTTTTCCCGTCATCGCCCAGTATAAAAAGTTGGGGATGACGTTTCGGTACTTTCCTGGCACTTCGCCAGGGCCATAGCTGTTGAAAAACCGCGTGTTGACGATGGGAAGATTATAGAGGTTATGATAGTAATTTGTGTACAGCTCCCCAATGAGCTTGGTCACCTGATACGGGGTGTGGAGGCTTATTGAGACGTCGTCTTCTCTATAGGGCGGAACCGAGTCCAATCCATATACCCCACAGCCTGATGAAGCGTACACAAAGCGCGAAACGCGCGAAAGATGTGCAAATTCAAGCACTTTGAGAATGCCCATCCCGTTGACCATAAGATCAGTTTCGGGATTGTCGATCGAATTCTGGTTAGCAAAGTGCGCGGCTAGATGAAAAACAATATCAGGCCTATCCTTGAACACAAACTTAAGTTTCTCATCGTCCAAGATCTCGCCTTGAACGAACCGGATCTTGGGCCCTCGCGGAACGTTCCACTCATACGATGACGACAGATTATCGAGGATGATGATTTCAGCGGTGCCAAGATCGTCTAACCTCCTGACAAGATTTCCCCCGATCGCACCGGCGCCTCCCGTTACCAGAACGGTTTTTCCGTCATAACCGCCTTCCGCGTCGTCCATTCACTCACCTATCCGATAGTATCGCCGCATCCAGTCGACCGTCCGCTTGATGCCCTCTTCGGGCGGCACCTGAGGATCGTGTTTGAGATCGAATGTCGCCTTCGAAAAATCCATGTGCTTAACCTTCGTCGTGAACGGCTCCGCCTCCTTGTAAGTAACCAACGAGTCATCTTTGCCGACTGCGTTAAGCACGAGGTCCGAGTACTCTTTAATGTCCTTTTCCCAGCCAATCCGCCCGCCGACGTTGTACACCTCCCCAGGCTTGAAGTAGTCGCAAACGTTGGCAAACGTGTTGCACGAGTCCTCAACATAGTCGATGATTCTCCGGTGTCCCGAGTACACCTCGTATGGCTTGTCGAACAACGCGTGATAAATGAACTTCGGAATGAACCCCCTATACGGCGTGTAATGCTCGTGAGGACCATAACAATTGACCGGCCGCACTCGCACGGTTTCCGTGCCGAACATCGCAGCAGAATTCATGCACATCAGCTCTCCTGCCCACTTCGTGATTGCGTAATCGTTCATCTGGTACGTCTCTTGGATGGGGCGCGTTTTCATGACGTCTTCGTTCATAGAACCGGCATAGTCGCCGTACACTTCTGCAGAAGAGAAGAAGATCAATCTAAAGCCCTCTTTTTCTTGCATTCGCAGCATGTGTTTTGTTCCGATGGCATTGGTCGCCCACAGGTTCTCATAATAATCTTCGCCGTTCCACCGTCCGTACTCCGCTGCAAGGTGATATACATAATCAAACGCCTCGCCAGCGAAAAGCTTTTCGACCTGCCGGTAGTTTCGGACGTCAGCGCGAACATAGTCCTCACGGTCAGTGTTGTAGAGGTCAGCTGCAAACACGCTATGACCGCGCTTCTGGAGCTCGTTCACCAAATTTGTTCCGATAAATCCGGCGCCGCCGGTTACGAGTATTGTGTGCGTCTCCATGTCATCACTCCTTTAGCGTAGTTGGTTACGCCCAGAAACCTCGGACGAAAGGGCATGCAGCGCGTTAATGAAAGATTTACCCATATCACCTCGTATATCGCGTGGATCCGTTGCAGCGCAAGCCACCGTTCCCCGGTTATTTCATCCAAGCTCCCCCGTTAAGTCTTTTGATTTTTAGTTTTACCTGTCATACTCCGACCGTTTTCCGGCATGAAGCGCTTCCGAAACAAAAACATCCCGATTTTCAACCCGTCCTTAATCGACGAAAGCTTCGCCTGGTCAGACCGTTTGTAGTAGTTAATCGGCAGTTCAGTCATGGAGAGCCCTTTCAGCGTGCATTCAGCAAACATGTCAGCCTCGATTTCAAACCCCTGCGCTGAAAGCTCTAAGCGCCTCATCGCGTCACCCCGATACCCCCACAATCCGGTGCACATGTCACTGACGCGCGCCTTAAAAAGCAGCTGGCCGAGTATAGTCAGGAGAGTGTTGCCCACGACATTCAGCTGCGTCATCGCTCCTGGTTCGATGCTCCCCTGTAACCGTGATCCGATAACGACGTCGAACGTTTGAAGCAAACTGACCATCTCTGGAGCGACGTCAAGCGGATACGTATCATCCCCATCTGAGACTATCACATAGTCCGCGCTGATTGACGTAAATGCCGTTTGAAGCGCCACACCCTTCCCCTTCTGCTTTTCAACGATTATTTGTGCGCCTTTTTTCGTCGCGATATCTGTCGTGTCGTCGACTGATCGTCCATCAACGACGTAGATACAGCTCTCAAACCCTTCGGCTTGTAAGTCGTTCACAGGAATTCGGTCAATCACCAGCCCAATCGAACGTGCCTCGTTATACGTCGGAATGACAAACGCTACCTGCTCCACGGCAGTTACCTCGATCGTGCGTCGTTGACTAAAGTACTTTTTATTTTAACGCATCCACAGCGGAATTTTGATGACGTGCTTCTAGATATATAGGTTGTAGCATGAGGATTATACAAAAGGCACATCTCTTCTTGAATCTAAGCGCGTTCAGTTTACCCTCACGACGAAGATAACCCCGAGCTCAATGTGCACCTTAGTCTTCTTTCGTTTACTTCCCCAATCTAGATTAATATATCTAGCTATTTTGCTGCGAGCGCTATAATATAAAAATTTCTCTATATTTAAGCAATGCGATTTATTTTTGCCAAAAAGCTGCAATACTATCTTCGAATATTAACATTTGAAAATGGAATAAACTAAAAACCGAACAGTTTCCTGAACTTCTCTCGTAAAGCTACGCCTCCGGTTCACCGCGACGTTTTGAGGGTGTATAGTCCCACTCTTTTCGCTCTGTGAGCACTCAGTCCCGTGTACAATGCCTGAAAAGCGGGAACAATGTGAGCGATACTCCACCAGTCAAAGAAGCGGTAATCAAAACTCCACTCAACCGTGCAACGTCTCGCCCTCCTAGCCGGTCATTTTGCGCAGGTCATAGTGTCCCGCGAAAGTAAGGACAATAACGAACGTGCAGGCCCCCTCAGTTAACCAGCGTCCCGTGATCGTTTTCGTCCGTTACCGTTTTCTTCAGGCTCAAGCAAGAGCGTAGAATCACCCATAGGCCACACTTCGGGGAAGATGGGGGGCGCCGTTCTAGTCGCCTTCGCGTCGCGGAGCTGTTGCTCGCTGCGGATAGAGGGCTCAGCAAACTCTTTGGCAAGCTCAGCACGCGTCTTCAGCTCCAGTTCCATGAGCTTTGCGGTCGGGACATCGGACAAATCACGTTTTTCCAGTTCGGCCGTTATGTGCTCGAGCCTCGCGCTCAGGCGTTCGATGCGTGTTTGATTCGTCATCCTGCAGGTCTCGCGCAACTCGTCGAGTGCTAACTCCTTAAGGTTTTCGACTTCTTCTACGTGCTCGTTGAGCCAGTTCGCCACCGTCTGCCTCCGCACGCCGACAGCGTCCGCTATCGACGTGAGTGATTTTCCCTGCGCCCGCAGTTCAAAGCACGCAAGCTTTGTTTCATTGTCCTTCATGGCAAACTCCGTATGCTCTCTGCACGGAAGTGGACCGCGTCCTCGC
>Ga0066793_10001312_pt1 | contig 11204 bp, 10 predicted proteins | sample PersoiDNA2013189_FD_83876 | JGI IMG/M metagenome (GOLD analysis project Ga0066793, IMG submission 83876) | Permafrost soil microbial communities from the Arctic, to analyse light accelerated degradation of dissolved organic matter (DOM) -... | ecosystem: Environmental > Terrestrial > Soil >...
CCCCGCCAGCGTGGTGAAGGTCAGCACGCCCAGGATGGCGAAGATGCCGTTGGTCGGCAGCCACAGCCCGATGAGGATCGAGGCCAGGGAGGCCATCGCCGCGAGCGCCAGGTCGATGCCGCCGAGCATGATCACCAGCGTCTGACCGACGCACAGGACGAGGAGGATCGACGTCTGCTCGGCGAGGACCTGCGCACTCGCCAGGCTGGCGAAGCTCGGCTTCGCCACGGTGAGACCGACGAGAAGCGCCAGCAGCACGACCACGGGCATGAACCCGGTGACCGATTCCTTGCTCATGTGCCAGCGAGACGTTGCGGTTGTGGGGCCCGAGGGCGAAGCCGGGGCCGCGGCGTTCGTCGGACCGCCCGGTGTCGTTGGAGTCATGCCGCTCATCTCGCTACACCATGCGCTCGACGATCGTGACCTGCGAGGGCTTGCCGCCGGGGGGGGCCGCGTGCCGCGCCGAGATCCGCCCGTCCTTCATGACCACGATGTTGTGGCTCAGCCCGATCGTCTCCTCCAGTGTGTCCGCCAGGAGCACGATCGCGATCTTCTGGGACGCGAGCGACCGCACCAGGTCGTAAACCTCCGCTTTGGCGCCGACGTCCAGGCCCCGTGTCGGGTGGTCGAGGATCAGCACCTTGAGGCCCTCGGAAATGAGCCACTTGCTGAGCGCGACCTTCTGCTGGTTGCCGCCCGAGAGGTTGCGAGCGGGCGTCCCCATGCTGGGCGTCTTGATCCCAAGTCGTTTGATCCACTCGCGGACCAATGACTCTTCCTTGGGTCGGCTCACGACGGGCCCGTCCTGGACCACCCGCAGGTGGGCGAGCGTGATGTTCCTGTCCACCCGCATCCCCATCACAAGGCCCTCAACACGGCGCTCGGCGGGCACGTTGCCGATTCCGCGGGCTGCCGCGTCCGCGGGCATCCCGAAGCGCGCTACCTTGCCGTCCACGGCGATCTGGCCACTGCCCTGCTCGAGGGCGCCGAACAGGGTCCGGCAGACTGCCTCGCATCCCGATCCCTGGACGCCGGTCAGTCCGAGAACCTCGCCGGCGTGCACCGTGAAGCTCACGTCTTCGTATCGGCCGGGCAGGGTCAGATCCTTGACCTCGAGACGCGTCGTCGCCTCGTCGTACGGGACCTGCTGGTCCACCCGGTAGTAGTCGCCGCTGAGCGCCCGGCCCACCATGAGCGAGTAGAGCTCGGTCGAGTCGCAGGTCTTCGGGTCGCGCTCGGCGACCACCCGGCCGTTGCGCATGATGTAGACCCGGTCGGAGACCTGGAGCACCTCGTCGAGCCGGTGCGACACGAAGATGACCGACGCGATCTCGCGCAACCGCCGCACCTCGCCAAAGAGGATGGCGATCTCTTCTTTCTCGAGCACGGACGTCGGCTCGTCGAGCAGGATGATCGGCGCCTCCTGGGTGCGTTCCTCGATGGCCAGCACCTTGGCGAGCTCGACCATCTGGCGCTCCGAGAACGAGAGCGTCTCAGTATTCGAGCGCGGATCGATCCTCGAGCCGATCTTGTCGAGCTGCACCTGCGCGTGTCGGTACAGGTCCTTCCACCGGTAGACGCCATGCCTGACGCTGCCGCGCTCGACGCCCAGCAGGATGTTCTCGGCCACGCTGATGTTGGGGATCAGCGACTGCTCCTGGAACACCATGCCGATGCCGGCGTCCATGGCCTGCGTGATCGTCCGGTACGCGACGCGCTTGCCGCGCAACGTCACTGTTCCGGAGTCGGGGGCATAGAGCCCGGCCAACACCTTCAGGACGGTGGACTTGCCGGCGCCGTTCTCGCCGATGAGGCCGACGACCTCGTGGGGGCGAACCTCGAGCGACACGTGGTCCAGCGCATGGACGACGGGGAAACTCTTGTCAAGATCCTTGATGACGAGAATCGGTTCGCTCATTTGATCATCCGTAATCGGCTGCGCAGCGGCCAGGTCGTCACGGTGACAGCACCGACGATGATGGCGCCCTGGACTGCCTTCTGGAGGTATGGATCCACGCCGGCGAGGAGCATGCCGTTGTTGATCACGTTGACGATCAGGACGCCGACCACAGTCTGGAGCACGCCGCCTCGGCCACCGGTGAGGAGCGTGCCGCCGATGACGACGGCCGTCACGGCCGCAAACAGCGTGTTCGCGCCGAGCCTCGCGTCGCCGATGCCCAGGCGCGCACTCACCATGACCGCCGAGAGGCCCACGAGCGTTCCGGACAGCATGAAGATGAGAACCTTGTAGCGGTTGACGTTGATGCCCGACTGGATGGCCAACTCCTCGTTCCCGCCGATCACATAGGCGTACCGCCCGACTCGGGTGTAGCGCTGGATCACATAGCCCACGATCACGACGCCAACGGCGATGTAGATGATCGGGGAGAAGCCGAACCAGCGGACCAGCTCCCAGTCGCGGAGCCATTGGTCGTGGATGTTCGGCACGCGGCCGCCGAAGAAGACCGTGGCGACCCCGAGACCCACGGACCACGTGCCCAGGGTGGCCATGAAGGAAGGCACCTTCACGCGGGTGATGATCAGCCCGTTGGCAAGCCCGAACAGGGTGCCGACGAGGATGGCGAGGATCACGCCGATCAACCCGAGGTTGTTCCCGTTGTGATCGTTTGCCACGAGGAGCGCAACGGACACCGAACTGGCGGCGATCACGCCTTCCACCGAGAGATCGATGCCACCGATGAGGATGACGAAGGTCAACCCGACAGCAACCGTCATCAGGATCGCGCTGGCATCGATGATGTTGCGGAAGTTGTCGATGGTGAGAAACGTGCTGTTGATGAGCGTGAAGAGCGCGCACAGCGCGATCAACGCGATGGTGGGGGCGTACGGTCCGATGCGACCGAGCTTGAAGCGCGCCGGTCCCCGTGGCCGGCCCCCCAACGAGGGAGGGTCGGCCACCTGGGACGAAGGAGGCCCAGCCGTGCCGGGTGCATAAGCCTGTTGACTATCCGTCACTGCTGGGCCTCATGACTCAATCGGCTCGAAGCCGGACGCTACGGACCGTACTTGATTGGTCCCTGGTCGCGCGCCCAGGGATCTGCCCAGTCGGCCGCGTATTTGGCGGGGTCGGCGGGAGCCTGGAACTGCGCCACGTTGTCCTTGGTGATGAGGGTGGTCTTGCCGTAGAACTCGCGCTTTTCCTTGCTGAGCGAGGCAACGGTCAGCTTGCCGGTGAGGACCTGGACGCCCATCGCGAAGGGCGCGGAGCCCTGCCAATACGCATCGGACGCCACGGTGGCGCTCATCTCGCCCTTGGCAACGGCGGCAAGTCCGTCAGGAGTGGCATCCACGCCGACCACTGGCACCTTGCCGGCAAGACCGGCGGAGCGGAGCGCCTCGAGGGCGCCGAGCGCCATGTCATCGTTGGCCGCCCAGACGCCGTTGATCTGGTTCGGGAACTTGGTCAGCCACGTCTGCATCATGGTGAACGCAGTCTTGCGGTCCCAGTTGGCGGTCTGCTGGTCGAGCATCTTGACGGAGCTATTGGCGGCCAGCGCAGCCTTGAGGCCATTGAAGCGCCCAATCGCGGGGACGTTGTCGAGGATCCCCTGGATCGCGACGATGTTGCCCTTGCCGCCCATGGCCTTGAACAGTGTCTCGGAGATCGCCTTGCCGGCCGGGACGCCGTCGAACGAGATGTGGGCGATCCAGTGGTCGTAGCCGTCCCACGGGTGAAGATCGTCCGGCTTGTTCCATTGCGTGACGATGTAGGCGCCCGCTTCCTGGGCGGCCTTCACGAGTGCCTCTGCGTCAGCCGAGGCGTTCGGGTCGACGTTGAGGATGGTGCACTTGGGGTTGCCGGCCGCGAGCAGCGTAGCGGCCGAGGAGACCTGCTTCTGGGAGTCGCCCTCGTTCGCGAGGACCTTGTACTGGGCGCCGATCGACTTCGCATATGCCTGGCCGCCCGCGTCCCAGATGGCGTGGTACGGGTTCGACAGCGAGCGGATCATGTTCACGAGCGTGATGTCCGCCGGGGCGCACGAGGCCACGCCGGCTGCCGCCGAGGCGGCTGCCGACGAAGCGGCTGCCGACGGAGCGGCGACCGACGGAGAGACTGCCGACGGAGCGGCTGCCGACGGAGCGGCTGCCGAGGGAGCGGTCGTGGCGGCGCCGCTGCATGCCGCGGCGAGGAGGACCGTGCTCACGAGCAGCCCCCCATAGCGGAGGCTGCGCCCCCAGCGCGATTCGGTGTTCGAACCAATCATTCCTGTGACCTCATAGCTATGCGGCCCCGGACGCAACGCATCGCGAGGCAATGACCCCCCAGCCGACGTGCTGGACGTTCTCTGGATCGGCGCCGATTTGTTCCTCCTCCTCCTCCTCATGCTCGTCCGCCACGATGACGGGTTGGGACGGCTCGCCCGGCTGCTTGGGCCGGCAAGCGTCCGCGGCCGAAACTTCACTGAAGGCCGACATGCCTCGGGAAACGACAGGATCTTCGCGTCAGCGTGTCGACCATCGTTGTAGTGTCCTTCCTCCCATCGTTAGGGCCATCCGGCCTCCCATTGTTAGGGCCATCCGGCCCGTCCGGGTGTGCTAGCCCTGGCGCTCGAGTGCTCCGGCGCGTACGCGGAGCGCGAACCCATCCTGCTCAATGGAGGCGTAGTCGTGTCCTGCGTCTCCGAAATATGCGGCGAAGAAGATCAGATCCTCGTCACCGTCGTTGAGGGTGCGGTGCGCCCAGCCCGGCGGCACGTACACCGCGGTCCCTGCTGCCAGTTCCTGTCGCACGAACTGCCCATCGCGCGATTGCATGACCATCCATCCGTGGCCGGCGAGTCCGAGGTACACCTCGGCCGTGTCTCGCACGTGGTGGTGGCCCTTTGTCATGTAGTACTCATCACCGATTCGTCCCGGATGAATCACGGTCGTGAGAAACACCAGGTGCCCTTCCTCATGAGGCACGGGCGCCTCATAGGAGCGGTAGATCTCCGGGTCCTCTCCGCGTCCCAGCATCTCGCGGACGGTTCCACGGTCCAGGTAGTGGTCGGGCATGTCGCTGAGGTGCCGCCGACTCGCCGGACGCTCCGGGACCAGTGCGCCGGTCGCATGGTGGATGGCCATGCCGAAGGGAACCACGGCGCTGCTCATTGGGACGTGAACGCGATTTCGAACCGGGCGCGGTCGCCCCGGTAAACCGCCAGGTCGTATTCGATGGCAACCCCGTCCGCGGTCCGGCTGAGGCTCGAGATTCTCAGGGCGGGCGACCCGGGCTTGACACCGAGGCGGTCCGCGTCGCCGCGCGGCATCGGAACCGCCTCGAACGTGCGATTCCATGACGTCGGGCGGATCCCGTACCGCTCCTCGAGTGTCGCGTACAACGAGCGGTCCTGCATGTCGATCGTCTCGAACCCGGGCACCAGCCGGTGCGGCAGAGACGTTCGCTCGACCTGAATGGGCAGCCCATCCAGGGTGCGGACCCGGTCAAATTGCACCACCGCCTCGCCTATTGCGAGGTCCAGCTGCTTGGCAAGGAGGGGAGTTGCCTTGGCCATGCCGAGTGCAATCACGTTGCTTCCAACTGTATAGCCCTGCGCCGTCATCGAGGCGTGGAAACCCACGGGCTGCTGCACGAATGTGGCGTTCACCTTGCGTTGAGTGATGAATGTTCCCTTTCCCTTGACTCGCAACACGAGCCCCTCCCCGTCCAGGTCGTGCAGCGCCTGCCGCACCACCGTACGGCTCACGCCGTAGGCGCGACAGATCTCGCTCTCAGAAGGAAGCCGACCGCCTGGCACCCATTCGCTGTCCATCCGCCCCAGCAGGATGTCACGCAGCTGCCGGTAGTACGGCACCACAAGTCGACGGTCGATGTGGCTCCTGGAACCTGGCTGCGCCGTCTGACCTGTCATTACAACATCCTATGCCGACAGACCACCAAGATGTCAATCCCCAATCTTGCCCCGGATCCCGTCCCTGTCCGAGCTGTACGAGGTTACGGTTGGGAGCCCTGGACGATCACCGCCTTGAGACAGGCCTTGTCCTCGGCAACCGCATGGAGTGCCTCCCCGAAGTCGTCGAGCCCGTATCGCCGGTTGACGATCCCCTCGGTCCGCACGCGTCCTGAGCGCAGCACCGCCAGCGACCGGTCGAAGCAGTGAGTCTGCGCGAACGAGCCCTTGATCGTCAGTTCGCGGCGGAAGATCTCGTACGGGCTGAAGGGGACCCGGGCCTCCTCTGGAGCCATCCCGTAGATCATGACTGTGCCCCCGTCCCGCACCAGGGATGTGGATCGCTCCTCGAGGGCAGGCGACCCCGCGGCCTCGATGACCACGTCATAGCCGTCAGGGGCCAGGTCGCGCAGATGCTGGACGGCGTCGCCGAGGGACGAGCGGTCGATCTGCACGGTCCGATCGATCCCGTACGACCGGGCAAGCTCGAGCTTGAACGCCGTGGGGGCGGCCACCGTCACGCGTGCCGCGCCGCCGTGCATGACGAGCTGCGCGAGGACCAGGCCGGTGGGTCCGGCGCCGAACAACAGCACATCCGAACCGGGCTGCAGGCCAAGGACGTCCATGCCATGGACGGCGCAGGCGGTGGGCTCGGTCATCACAGCCACCTCCGGCGCCAGGTCGTCGGCCGGGAAGCACTTCTCGCCCGGGACGACGACGAACTCCGCGAAACCGCCCGGCCCGTTGCAGCCGCGCGAGTAGAAGTTCCGGCAGAACAGGGGCATGTTCCGTTTGCAGTAGTAGCACCGCCCGCACAACTGGGTGTTGTCCGCGACGACCTGCTGTCCGATGGTGAGGCCTTCGACGCCATCGCCGATCTTGTCCACCACGCCCACGATCTCGTGTCCGGGCGTGAGGGGATACGCCGTCATGAAGCCGCCGTCGTAGATGTGCAGGTCCGTCCCGCAAACGCCGGTGATCGTGTTGCGGAGCCGCACGTACCCTGGGCCGGGCTCCGGCGTGAAGACCTCGCGGATCTCGAACGCGAGCGGCTTTTCGTAGACGACGGCCTTCATGATGATGCGCCTCCATCGGGTCGGATGATGGCCTTCAGCACGGATTGCTCCTCGACCGCGCGGAACGCGGCCTGCCAGTCGGAGAGGGCAAACTCGGTGACCAGCGACGCGGCCGCATCGGCGTGACGGGCCAGCATGCCAATCGCAGGGTCCCATGCGGTGTAGTTGGAGCTCATGCTGAACGCGATGTCGAGCGCCCGGGTGACCGCGAGGTCCCAGGGAAACGGAATGTCAGGCCTGCCTCCCATTCCCACGGCAAGCAGGCGTCCCCGGCGACGCAGGATCTCGACCCCGAGCGCCAGCGCGACCGCCGCGCCCGACGCGTCGATCACCAGGTCGGCACCCCTGCTTTCGGTGGCATCGGCGGTCCAGGCCCGGGCGGCCTCGGGATCGCCTGCGGTGTCGAAGCCGAGGCGGCCCGCAGCGTCAAGCCGGCTCTTGTCGGCGTCGCGACCGACGATGAGCACCGGGCCGGCGCCGGTGGCACGGGCTGCGAGCGCTGCGAGGATGCCCACAGGGCCGGGGCCCATGATCACCACGGCGTCGCCCGGACGAACAGGAGCCCGCTCCATCGCCGACAGGACAATCGCCATGGGCTCTGCAAGCGCGGCGACGCGGTCCGGCACGGAATCGGGAACGCGGTGCAACAGCATGGCCGGCACGGCCACGTGGCTGGCGAAGGCGCCGTCGATGCCCCAGCCGGGAGATCGCTTGGCGGCGCACAACTGAATGTGCCCGCGCCGGCAGAGGTAGCACTCTCCGCAGGCAAGCGAGTGTGGCTCGCAGACAACGCGGCGCCCCATCCACGCCGGGTCCACGCCCTCACCGAGCGCCTCCACGGTGCCCGTGAATTCATGACCGAGGATCACCGGCGGCCAGTACGGAAAGGTGTCGTGCAGGATGTGGAGATCCGTGCCACAGATGCCGCCATATGCCACGCGTACCCGGACCCATTTGGGCAAGGGTTCGGGCCGTGGTACGTCGCGCAACTCGAGGTTACCCGGCCCCCGGGCTGTCTTGACCAGCGCCTTCACGCACGACCTCCACAATCCACGAGGTACTTGACCCCCTTGCCCTCGCGCAGGCGCCGGAGGGCGGCGGGGGCCTCGTCCAGCGTCACGATCCCCGTGACGAGCGGCCGGACATCAGGGTCACCGGCCGCGAGCATGCCCAGTGCTGCGTCGATGTCGTCAGGGCTGTAGACACGATTGCCATGGATCGACAGCTCGCGGAAGAGCACCGCCTGCAGGTCGAGAGGCGTGGGATGGCCATAGGTCCCCACGAGCATGATCTCGCCGCGCGGGCGCACAAGGCGGGTCAGGAGCGCCGCCACGGGCGCGACGGCGGCGGCGTCGAACACGACATCTGCAAGCCGGCCCTCGGTGCGGACGTCGAGGTCAGCTGCGGGGTCATGCGGGTCGAGCAAGATGAACCCGAGCTGTTCGGCAAGCTGGCGCCGGCCGGGGGCGGGTTCCATCAGCATGACGTGCGCAGCGCCGGCACGACGCGCCACCAGCGCGATGAGCAGGCCCACGGGCCCGGCGCCGGCAACCACCACGTGCGACCCCACCCGCACCGACGAACGGCGCACCGCGTGTGTGGCCACCGCGAGCGGCTCGGCCAGCGCTGCAAGGTCCAGCGGGACCCCGTCCGGGACGACGTGAAGACGCGTGGCGTCGGCGACCATGCGGCCCGCAAGGCCTCCATCGCAATCGATGCCGACCAGCCGCAGGTTGGAGCACACGTGTCCGAACCCGAAGCGACACGCAACGCAGCGGCCGCACGCGATGAGCGGATCGAGGAGCAGCGGCCGACCGGCGTGCTCGCCGCCTCGTGCGACACCAACGACCTCGTGTCCGAGGACCAGCGGGAAGCGGGCGCGGGGATGAATGCCCTGGGTGATGTGCAGGTCGGTGCCGCAGATACCCACGTAGGCCACGTCAAGGAGCACCTGGCCTGTGCCTGGCACGGGATCGGGACGCTCTTCGAGGGCGAACGTGTCGGCGCCGGTGAGAACGAGTGCTTGCATCAGATCTGTAATGACAGGATGATAGGCTCACATCATGCGGCAGGACCTGCAGGTTCGCAAGCCCGTTTGCGGCTCGCCGGCCACCCAGACCACAGCACGAGGGACGCGCACATGACACCCAGCGAGCGGCTGTACCGGTTCGGGGTCGTCCCCGTCATCATGATCCCCGAGGTGCACCACGCGCTCCCCCTCGCGGAGGCGCTCCTCGAGGGCGGCCTCGCGTGCGCCGAGATCACGTTCCGGAGCGCCGCGGCGGCCGAGGCGCTGCCACTCATCCGCGCCGCCTTCCCGGACCTGTACCTCGGAGCCGGCACCGTCCTCACGGTCGAGCAGGCCGACACCGCGATCGACGCTGGCGCCGAGTTCATCGTGGCACCAGGGACGAACCACGCGGTCGTCGACCACGTTCTCGGTCGTGGCGTGCCCATGCTCCCGGGCGTCTGTACGCCGAGCGAGATCGAGGCGGTCCTCGCGAAGGGCATCGACCTCGTGAAGTTCTTCCCGGCTGAGCAGTTCGGCGGGATCAACACGATCCGGGCATTCGCCGGCCCGTACGCGGGCGTCCGCTACGTGCCGACCGGCGGCGTGACGGCTGCAAACCTGGGCGCGTATCTCGCGATCCCACAGGTGGTCGCCTGCGGCGGCACGTGGATGGTGAAGGCCGACCTGCTCGAGGCGGGCGACTGGGCTGCGGTGACGCGGCTCGCGCGCGAGGCGGTCGAGATCGTCGCAGCTGCCCGGGCGGCGGCCGGCGCGCATTCCTGACGCGAAGGAGATCGCCACGATGACCACCCTCGAGATCCGACCAGCCGACGAGTGCCGCTGGGACCTGGTGGCGCTCGGCGAAGTCATGCTCCGCCTCGACCCGGGCGAGGAACGGATCGCCGCGACCCGCACGTTCCGCGCCTGGGAGGGGGGCGGTGAGTACAACGTGGCGCGCGGCCTCGCGCGCTGCTTCGGGCTGCGGACAGCGGTCGTGACTGCGTTCGCCGATAACCCCGTCGGGCGGCTCGTGGAGGACCTCATCCGGCAGGGCGGCGTGAATCAGTCCCACGTCCGCTGGATTCCGTACGACGGCGTCGGCAGGAGCGTGCGGAACGGGCTCAACTTCACGGAGCGCGGGTTCGGCGTGCGGGCGGCGTTGGGCTGCTCGGACCGGGGGCACACGGCGGCGGCGCAGCTGCGCTCCGGCGACGTCGACTGGGACGCGATCTTCGGCGCCGAGGGCGCGCGCTGGTTCCACTGCGGCGGAATCTTCGCCGCGCTGTCGGAAACGACGCCGCTGGTTGCGCGCGAGGCGATGGAGGCCGCGCACCGGCACGGCACGGTCGTGAGCTACGACCTCAACTACCGCGCCTCGCTCTGGAAGTCGATCGGCGGGCAGGCCCGCGCGCGCGAGGTGAACCGCGAGCTCGCCCCGTTCGTCGACGTCATGCTCGGCAACGAGGAGGACTTCACGGCCGCGCTCGGGTTCGAGGTCGAGGGTCTCGACCCGAACCTGGCGTCCCTGGACCCGGCCAATTTCGGCCGGATGATCGAGCGCGCGGTGGCCGCCTACCCGAACCTGGCCGTCGTCGCCACGACGCTGCGCAACGCGAAGACCGCCACGCGCAACGACTGGGGAGCAGTGTGCTGGTACGACGGCACGCTGTATCGCGCGCCGCTCCGCTCCGACCTCGAGATCCTCGATCGCGTGGGCGGCGGTGACTCGTTCGCGTCGGGCCTGGTGTATGGCTTCCTGGCCGGGCGAGGTCCCCAGGCCGCAGTCGAGTACGGGGCCGCACACGGCGCGCTCGCGATGACCACGCCGGGCGACACGTCGATGGCCACGCTCGCCGAAGTCGAGCAGGTCATGCGGGGCGGGGGCGCACGCGTCGCGCGCTGACCGTTCCCTCCGGTCCGCCAGGGCCCGGTCTGGCGGGGTGGACTCAGCGTCGCGGCGGCCCAACGGCGCCTTCCCGCGGGCCCTTCAGGAAGAGGCACGCAGAGCCGATCGGGCGGAATCCCGCGGCGAGCACCGCCGGGAGCGAAGGCCGCCTGGCCGCCATGAAGGCCGCCACCGTGCGACGTTCCTGTTCTCGTTCGTCACCTCCGAGGGCCCGTTCTGGGCTAAACTCGCGGCGTCCGGGACGATGGCCATGTTGCCGGTCGTGCTCATCGGCTGGGGCGCCCAGCGCCAACTCGTCC
>Ga0066793_10001313_pt1 | contig 11203 bp, 5 predicted proteins | sample PersoiDNA2013189_FD_83876 | JGI IMG/M metagenome (GOLD analysis project Ga0066793, IMG submission 83876) | Permafrost soil microbial communities from the Arctic, to analyse light accelerated degradation of dissolved organic matter (DOM) -... | ecosystem: Environmental > Terrestrial > Soil >...
CAAGAATACCGAGTCGTCGCGGACGAGGAACAATCCTGGACGAAATCAGAGAACGCCCGCGAAGGACTGGCCTACTTCGAGCAGCACTTGAGCCCACTGTCTGCACCCCTGGATCTTCCTGCGCGGCGCCCTCGCGGGAAGAGCCATCCAACGCAGGGCGCCCGGGTGTTGTTTCGGATCGAAGGCGACCTCGCACTTCGGTTACGCGAACGAGCCGAGAGCAAGCGGCAGAAGCCCTTCCTCCTGCTTCTGGCCAATTGGTCGATCCTCCTTGCTCGCTATGGGAACGTGGATCGGCTCGCGGTGGGCGTGCCCTTCACCAACCGTCGTTCGTCCTACCGAGCGAATACCGTCGGCTGCTTCGTCAACATCCTCCCAGTCGTCGTGGACATCGGGGAACGCGGATTCGACGAGGTCGTGGCGCAGGTGCGCATGAGCATGCTTGGACACCATCGCCACCAGGAGACTCCGATGGCGGCCATTCTCGACCGGTTGAAGCCAAGCCGGGATCCCAGCCGCAATCCGATATTTCAGGCCGGCTTCACCTTCGAGCCACCGATGTCCTTGCCTTTGCCGGGCATCGAGGTAACGAGCACGAAAGTTCACGCGGACGGCACGCAACTGGATGTCTTCATGACCCTGTGGGAGACGAACGCAGGCTTCGAAGGTCAAATCGAATACGCTTCCGAGCTTTTCTCGCCCAGCACCATTTCGTCCATGGCGCGCAGCTTCGAGCATCAGCTTCGTCATGCCCTACTCGACGGAACGCGTCCCGCCTTGGCGCTGGAATGGCTGAATCCCGAAGAGCGGGAACAGGTGGTCAATGGATTCAACCAAACGCACTTTGCGTGGCCGAACCCGGCACCACTTCACACGCTTTTTGGGGAACAGGCCGCGCGTACGCCAGATGCAGTTGCGCTGTCAATGGGTGAGCATGCTCTGACCTATGCACAGCTTCGAGAACGATCGATGCGGGTGGCCGCCCTGCTCGGCGGGCTGGGCGTGGGCAAGGACGATCGCGTGGGTATCTTCATGTATCGCTCGCTCGATCTCGTGCCCTCTCTCCTAGGGGTTCTCCTCGCTGGCGCGGCCTATGTTCCTATCGATCCGGAATATCCCGAGGGCCGAATCCTGCACATGCTGGAAGACGCAAGACCGCGCCTGGTTCTCGGGCACCAGGGCAGCGCCGCGCAATGGCCCGGAGAACACACCATCTTCCGCACCGTGGATGACCTTCCCCAGAAGCTTGTGTCCGACCGACGCGCTCCCCAAGTGCAGCCGGAGGACATTGCCTACGTGATCTTCACCTCCGGCTCGACCGGGCGCCCCAAGGGGGCAGCCAACACGCACGGCGGCATCAGCAATCGAATCCTCTGGATGCAGGAGCGCTACCGGTTGTCCGCCGATGACGTGGTCCTGCAAAAGACGCCCTATGCCTTCGACGTCGCAACCTGGGAATTCTTCTGGCCCATCGTCGTTGGAGCACGCCTGGAGATAGCTCCACCTGGCATTCAAAGCGATCCGCTGGCCTTGGCCCGACTGATCCAAAAGTCTGGGGTTACCACCCTGCATTTCGTGCCCTCGATGTTGCAGGCATTCCTGGATCATCCCGAGGCCCGCCAATGCACGGGACTTCGGCGCATCATCGCCAGCGGCGAGGCGTTGCCGAGCCAGCTGGTCCGGCGCTGCCGAAGCGTCCTTCCGGTCCCTCTCCACAACCTCTATGGCCCCACCGAGGCGGCGGTGGACGTGACAGCATGGGAGTGCGACCGCGACCTCGATCGCGATCCTGTTCCCATCGGCAAACCCATCGCGAATACGCGCATGTACGTCCTCGACCGCAGACTCGAACCCGTAGCGATCGGTGTCCCGGGTGAGATCTTCATCGGTGGGGTGCAGGTCGGTGCCGGATACGTGAGCCGCCCCGAGCTCACCCGCGAGCGCTTCCTGCCCGATCCTTTTTCGCCCCGCAAAGGGGCGCGCATGTACCGCACGGGGGACCTCGGGCGCTGGGATGCGGACGGCGAGCTCGTGTTCTTGGGGCGGCTCGACCAGCAAGTGAAGATCCGCGGTCTGCGTATCGAGCTTGCCGAAATCGAGTCGGTGCTCGACCACTGCGAGGGCGTCGGGCAAAGCGTCGTCGTGGCCCACCCACCAGGTAGCCCTAACGCGCGGATCGTGGCCTACGTGGTTGGCGACGGACGGGCCGACTTGGTTCAAGTCCTGCGTGCTCAAGCTGCGAAGAAGCTGCCCGCGTACATGGTTCCACATCAGTTCGTTCTGCTCGAGCGCTTCGTTCTCAGCCCGAACGGCAAGGTGGATCGCAAGGCTCTACCAACCCCACAAGTCGAGTCGCACGGGGCTCCGGTGCCTCCTCATGGCGAGGCCGAAGCTTGGCTGGCCGGCCAATGGAGCCGCCTACTCGGAGTCGATGAGGTGGGACGAGAGGTGAACCTGTTCGATCTCGGCGGCAACTCGGTCATGATTGCCAGCTTGGTCGGGCTTGTACGCGAACGATTCGGTTTCGACGTCCCCCTGGTTCGCTTCTTCGAATATCCCACGGTGGCCGAGCTGGCTCGGCACCTGCAAACGCTGTCCAACGATACGCCTGCTTCGCCGGGGACCGCCCTAGACGAGGCCCACGATCGGGCGATGAAGAGACGCTCCGCACCGCGTGGACGTCCACGCCGTCCCGAATAGTCAGAGCTGAAGAACTGTCCATCTATTGGACAGCTCTTCAGCAGCTGAGCCAAGGGCTCGGCCGCAGGTGGGGTGAAGTCCGCGAATTTACTTCGCGGACGAGGGGAGGGCAGCGGCCCTCCCTTCAACGATCTTCAAGACGGGTCCATTTATGGACACGTCTTGAGGGCGTCGCTGCTCGAACAGCCAGCGGTAGGTTTCGATTTGCGAATAGGCGTGATTCCAGGAATCGTGTCCGACCCCTTGCAATTCACTGAAGCGTGCACGCGTTGAACCCGCAGCTGCAAGCGCGCGTTTCATGGCGCGAATGTTTGCAATGGGGGAAACTGTGTCGAGCGTTCCGTGGAAGGCCCAGATGGGCAGATCGACGATGACCTCGGCGCGCGAGGGATCGCCAACGCCCGTCACGGGAATAGCTGCCGCGAATATCCCGGGATGGCGGGTGATGAAGTCCCAGGTTCCCGATCCACCCATCGAGGGCCCGGTGACATAGATTCGATTCGGATCGACGAGTTGGCTGTCGACCAAGCTGCGCAGGATCTCGAAGGTTGCTTTGGCGGCATCGCTTTCGCGGAATCGTGCTTGATCGTACGTGGAAAATGGCGGCGCCTGGTGCCGGTTGATCCACTCGTCTCCCTCGGGGCATTGCGGAGCCAAGAGAAAGAAGGGGCTCAAAGCCTGGACTTCGGGCAAGAGCATACGTTGGATGTCCTGCCCGAGGTGCCGAAGGTTGTCGTCACCCCGTCCCGCCGCGCCGTGCAGATACACAACCAGCGGATAACGCGCGCTTGCCTGCAAAAATCCTGGCGTAAATAGGCGGTACGGGATGGCATACGACAGGCTAGGGTTGCGATACACCGCCGCGCTCATTCGATTCGCTAGGGACGAGGCGATGGGATCGACGGGGGCAATTCTGGGGCGTTTGCTCGTGCAGGCAGAAAGCATCGCCAGCGCGGCGGATGCCAATCGCAAGAGCCGGGTGCTCAAACCATCCTACCTAGCGGCGGGGCCGTGGCTAGCCCGAGCCCTGCTCGCTCCTCGTTTGTGAGTCCCAATCCGTCTGCCAAGCAGGCAAGCCGTTCGCTCGGGTTGTCCTCTACCTTGCGCAGCGCTTCCTCTCTGGACATCAAACCCTTGCGAACTAGGATGCTCAACTCGAGCTCGTAGGGTGAGAAGCCGAACCGACGTTCGTGGACGTAGTTGTTGAAGGTATTGAGTTCGCAGTTCGAGGAGCACCCGTCAACGCCCACCGGTTTCCGCCACCCCAGCTTCGCGACCTCGGCCACAATCTCATCTTCCCGGAGGTGCTCCAGGCAGAGAAGGTTGATGTTGTGCGGATATGTCGCCACACGGTCCAGAACCGCGTCCGGAATAGTGTAGTAGTACTCCACTTCGTTCCCCACGGCATCGGTCAGACGGCGCAGGCTTTCCCTCCTACTGTCCTCTAGAAAACGGTAGTGGTTGCGAAACACGATGGCGTTGGCCGGGATTTGCCCCAGGGTGAACCCCGCCAAAATGAATGGGATCTCCTTCTCCAGGGCAATTCTCAAGGCCATAGTGTTGACCAGCGAAATGCAGGCGTTGCAGCCTGCGGATATGCGCGTGAGGGTCTGCTCCCGATAGATGGGCAGGGTGGATGTGGCTCGAATGACCCGACGGAAAAAGGGTATGGAAGGTCTGTACGTTATCTGTTCCACCCCCAACGCATCCGTGACCCGCTGGATGTTCTCGAACGCCTTGGGAGCCAGAAAGCCATTGTCCAGAGTGAAGGAGAGCACGCGCAGGCCATATTTCTGTACGGCGAGGGCCAGGGTGTAGGAGCTGTCCTTGCCGCCGCTGTTGCAGACGATGGCGTCGTAGGGTTTGTGCCGCTCGGCGAATAGCTTGCTCACCTGATCACGTGCATCTGCGATCGCTTTCTCGAGACTGGCCAAAACCGTGGCGTCGCGACACACGTTGCACACACCGCTTGTGTCGAAGCCGATTCCGGGAAAGCCAGCCGAGAGGAGGCAGCGCTGACAGCGAACGACGGTCACGATGGTGCCTGTATGCGGCTGGCAACAAAACGGGCCATCTTGTTCATCGACCCGAACGCCTCGCGGGTCATGTCCTGTTCGCGCACCTTCAGCGCGAATTGCTGTTCGATGAAAGCCGTGATCTCCATCAGCCCGAAGGAGTCAATGATTCCCTGGTCGATGAGCGACTGGTCCAGCCGAACATCCTTCTCCGCCACGTTGAAGCTCCGGGTGACAAACTCCAGCAAGGCTGTACGAACCGTGTCTTCTGCGCTCATGACGCTCTCCAAGATAGGTTGGCTCGATGGAAATTGAGGGTCCTTGGGCAGAGATGATAGCCCAGCCAGAGATTCTCGTCAGCTTGCGATGTGCATCGGGGCAGTCTTTTCTGCCCATGTCTACCCATGGCGCCGCCGGTGTGCTATCGGTGTCAGCCAAGCCATGTGTGGCATCGTTGCACTTCTCGACGGGTTCGGGGACACGAGCGCAAAGCGACTCGGGGTGACAACCATGCTGGGCCAGATCGCCCATCGCGGCCCCGACGCATTCGGTACCTACTGCGATTCTCGAATCGCCCTCGGGCACGTACGGTTATCCATCATCGACCTTCGGGATGGGCATCAGCCGTTCGCGCGCGGAAACCGCGTCATCTGCTACAACGGCGAAGTCTACAACTACCTTGAGCTTCGCCTGGAACTGGAATCCATGGGCGAGACCTTCCGAACCAAGAGCGACACGGAAGTCCTTCTGGTCGCGCTCATGCGCTGGGGGCTCGACGCCCTTCCCCGTTGCAACGGCCAGTTTGCCTTCCTGTACTGGAACGGGGATACGCGAACCCTTGTCGCAGCCAGGGATCGGTACGGGGTACGTCCGCTCTACGTGACATCCCACCAAGACGGCTTTGCTTTCTCCTCCGAAATGCGAGCCTTTGACGTTCTTTCCGGTTTCCGACGGCAGATCCACCCCGAGAGCCTGCTCGAGCACGGCCTCTTTTGGAACACCCTCGCAGACCGCACGGTGTACAAGGGCATCCGCTCGATCGAGCCGGGAACGGCCCTGATTTTCGAACCCGAGCGCGAGCCTCGAACCCAGCGCTATCACCAGATCGGTGAAGGGTCGCCCGATGTCATCCCGACGAGCTTCGAGGACGCCAAGGCCATGCTGCGCGCGAAGTTGCGCAAAGCGGTTGCGCTGCGCTTGCGTAGCGACGTTCCGGTGGGCGTGTACCTCAGCGGCGGCATCGATTCGTCGGTGGTGGCCCTTCTGACCGATGAGCTGCGCTCGGATCGATTTCAGACCTTTTCCATCGCCTTCACCGATCCGCGGTTCGATGAGTCCCGCTTCCAGACCATGATGGTCAATCGCTTGAAGACCGACTGCTACAGCCTGACGGTGGATCATCAGGCCATCCGAGACAACTTCGAGGCCGCGGTCTTTCATGGCGAACGCCCGATCTTTCGTACCGCGCCCGTCCCCTTGTACCTCCTCGCCAGGGCGGTCCGCGAATCCGGCATTCGCGTCGTGCTCACCGGCGAGGGGGCAGACGAGATCTTGTGGGGCTACGACGCCTTCAAAGAGCTGAAACTGCTGCAATTCTGGTCGAAATTCCCATCGTCCCGCCTTCGCCCGGTCTTGCTTCGAACCCTCTATCCCCACTTGGCCCACTATGCGGACGGTAGGCAACTGGGGCTTTTGCGCATGTTCTACGAGGGATTTCTCGGCAGCTACGACAACCTACTGGTCGGGCTGAACTTGCGTGTGCACAACAACAGCATCTTGGCCCGTTACCTGCATCCAGACCATCGACTGGACTTCGACGAGACTTGGTTGATGGATCGAATCCGCGCCATTTTGCCGAGCAGTTGGAATGCCATGTCCTTGCTTCAACGCAATCAGTTCCTGGAAATGCGAACCCTCCTGCAAGGCTACCTGCTTTCCTCGCAGGGCGACCGCATGTCCTTGGCTCATGGAATCGAGGGTCGATACCCGTTTCTGGATCCGGAAATCGTCGAGTGGGCCTTCCACTTGCCTGATCAATTCAAGTTGCCGCTGCTTTCCCAGAAGCACCTCCTCCGCGAGGCCTTCCGCCCCAATCTCCCGGCCGAGATCATCGACCGACCCAAGCAGCCCTACCAGGCTCCCGACCTTCAGGCCTTCTTCACCGATGGAAGGCTGTGCGACATGGGACAGTCCCACCTTTCCGCGGAGGCGATCCGTGCGGAGGGCATCTTCGACGAGACGATGGTTGCTCGATTTATCGGCAAGTGGAGCCGCGGGATTCCCGCGCACATTGGCTACCGGGACAATATGATCTTCACCTTTCTCCTATCCACCCAGATTGCAGCTAGCCACGCACGCGCGGGCTCGCACAGGCCCCAGCCCACATCGCCGAGAACCATTGATTTTCTGGATACCCAATGAGTAACGACACGGACGGACTCGGACAGGCGATCGCGGTCATCGGCATGGCGGGCCGCTTTCCTGGCGCGGCGAATCTGGATGCGTACTGGCAAACCATCGTGGAGGGCCGGGACAACATCACCCGGAACGAGGATTTGCGGGCCACCATTCCGACCGGACCCCACGCACCGGACGCAAGACTCCACATCGCCGCTCGCGGCGTGCTCGCCGGGGTCGAGCAATTCGACCCGGGTTTCTTCGACTTCTCGCCAGCCGAGGCCGCACACGTGGATCCACAGCACCGGCTATGGCTCGAGCTGGCGTATGAGGCACTGGAGCAATCTGGCTATGCCCACGATCGGCACAAACAGGTCATCTCCGTGTTCGCGGGCAGCTTCCTCAGTTCCTACCTGCACGGCCACCTCCTTCCCACACGCTCGGCGCTCGAGGAGTTCCTGCGCCTGCATAGCGCGCACAGCTTCGCACTGATGGTGCAGAACGATCCCGCCTTTCTTCCCAGCCGCAGCGCCTACAAGTTGGGATTGCGGGGGCCGGCCATCAACGTGCAGGCCGGATGCTCCACTTCCCTTGTGGCCATCACCCTGGCCGTACAGAACCTCATGAGCTTCGAATCGGACATCGCCTTGGCCGGGGGTGTGTGCATCGCCTTGCCGCAAAATTGTGGATACTACTACCAGGAAGGCGCGATCACCTCTCGCGATGGCTACTGTCGACCCTACGATGCCAAGGCTTCCGGCACCGTTTTCGGCAGTGGGGGCGGCGCGGTGGTCCTCAAGCGCCTGGCAGAGGCAGAGCGAGACGGGGATCCCATCTTTGCCGTGCTTCGAGGTGCGGCGCTGAACAATGACGGCCACAGCAAGGTCAGCTACCTGGCTCCTTCGGTGACCGGCCAAGCCGAGGTCATCACCGCCGCCCTGGGGCTGGCGGAAGTGGAACCCGACACCATCGGCTACGTGGAAGGCCACGGCACCGCGACGGCCATGGGCGATCCCATCGAGGTCGAGGCACTGACCAGGGCGTTCCGTCGGCAGACCGACAAGAAAGGATTCTGCTGCCTCGGCTCGGCGAAAGGAAACGTGGGCCACCTGGACGCGGCGGCAGGGGTGGCGGGGTTCATTCGGGCAGTGCTGGCCCTTCGGCATCGCGTGCTTCCACCCACGGCACATTTCTTCTCGCCCAATCCCGATATGCGTCTTTCTGATTCGCCGTTTTTCGTGCTTTCCGAGGCACGCGACTGGCCGGGCGGCCTCCAGCACCGGCGGGCAGGCGTGAGTTCCTTCGGGATCGGCGGCACCAACGCCCACGTGGTTCTAGAGGAATATTCCGCCCAACGAAACGCTGCGGCGGTGAAAGATAGTCCCGTCACCCTTCATCTGTCGACCAAGGGAGCGGCCTCGCTGGATATGGCCACCGCGAATCTTCTCGCCTATCTCGAGAAGCGACATGCGGAGAGCCCTGATGGAATCCACCTGCCGAGCATCGACGCGACCCTGACCCAGCGCCGACAGACCTACCCGCAACGCCGAACGATCTTCGTCCAATCCACGGAAGACGCATTGTTGGCGCTGAAATCCCCGGGACGCTGGGACACAGGTACCGCTCTGCCGGCCCATCCCAAAATCTTCTTCGCTTTTCCGGGGCAGGGCAGCCTGCGCATCGAGATACTTTCTGACCTGTGTTCCCAGGATTGGCGCTTTGGCAACATGCTCGACGAGTTGGCGAGACCAGCCTCACGCCTGCTGGATTTCGATGTCGCAGCATTTTGTCGATCCGCTGCAGGCTTGGCGGAAATCGTCCAGAATGACAACGCCAAGACCCAGGTGATCCTGTTCTGTGTTTCCGTTGCGCTAGCCCGGTGTCTCATGGACCGGGGGATCAAGCCGGATGCATACTTTGGCCATTCGTTGGGGGAATGGCCGGCCGCCCACCTTTCTGGGCAGCTCTCGCTAGAGGACGCGCTTTCCGCGGTCTTTCATCGCGGCCGCTTGATGACCGCGACAGGAAGGGGTGCCGCCCTTTCGATAAAGCTTCCTGAACGCGAGCTCGCCCCACTGCTTCCTGATGGTGCGAGCCTGGCCTGCGTGAATGGGGCCTCGCTGTGTCTTGTTAGTGGAAGACCCGAGGCCATCGACGATTTGGCTCGTGCGCTCGGCAAGGCGGGCATCTCGTATCGGCCGGTTCCTATCGATGTCGCGGTTCATTCCCCGATCATGGACCCTGCCGTCGCACCCTTTGCCGAGGTTCTCTCCCGCCTTGCCTGGAGCTCTCCCAAAGAGCCCATGCTCTCGTCTGTCACAGGTGGCTGGCTGCCATCTGATGCAGAGGCCAATCGACGCTACTTCTCCGAACAGTTGCGAACGCAGGTGCGCTTCGACCGTTTGCTATCCACCCTCGCCCAGGAACCAACCTGCCTGGTCATCGAGGTGGGAATTGGCAACACCATCACTTCGCTGGTATCTGCGGGCCTTGCCGATCGCACCCGCTTTCGAGCTATTCCCCTGATTCCCGCGGGTAAGTCCGGGGTCGAATCCGCCTATGCTCTGGATCGTGTCGCTGGCCGGTTGTGGGCGAACGGATTGGGGCAGCCACATGGAACAGCTTCGCAGGAAGTGCCAGCTGTTCCCGATCTGCCTCCGTACCCGTTCGACCGTCGTAGGTGTTGGATCGATCCACCTGCAGCGTCGACTGACCACCGCGTAGATAATTCCACGGCAGCCGCCGATGCTACCCGGCCTACCGATGCCGCCGATCAGATCACGGCGCTGGTCGCCGAGATGTCCGGTCTTTCAGCAGAAGTCCTGGACCGAGACAAGGTACTCAGCGAAATGGGCTTCGAGTCCCTGTTCCTCGTCGAGCTCGCAGAGCGCCTTTCCAGCGAGATGTCAGTGTCGGTCGATTATGCTCGTCTTTCCGAGTGCAACAGCATCGCGCGCCTGGCGAGGTACGTGGAAGAGCAACAGGCCGAGCTTTCACCCACCGCCAATCGTCTTTCCCCTGCGCCAGCAGAACAACCTTGCCGTAGCGAAGAATTCCGTGGGCTCATCACGCTTCGTAAGGGCGACGGGAGGCTTCCGTTGCTGTTCATTCATGGCGACCAAGCCAACGACATGCTTCCCCGCTATCTCCCCGAGGGACAGGCCCTCTATGGATATGTACATCAAGGTTCCAACGGCGAGCCCATCCGTATGCGCTCGGTAGAAACCCTGGCGGCCCGTTGCCTTGCAGAATGGATGGCGGCTTATGGGGATGCCCCTTGCGTTCTCGCCGGCCATTCCTACGGCGGACAAGTCGCCTATCACCTGGCGTATCTGCTGCGACAGCGTGGCGTGAAAGTGAGCCACCTCTATCTCATCGATACACTTCACCCACGTGTCTTCCGCCATCTTTACGGTTTCGGCCCCAAGTGGTGTTTGACTATTGCTAGGATCGCCTGGAATCGGACGAAAGACCTTGCCGAAATCGGTCGTGCCGAGGCCTACCTGAGACGGGGAGAAAGGGTCCCAGCCGAGCTACGTTCGCGTTACATCGTTTCCAGCTATGAGCTCGGGCTGTTGCAGTACTTCCCACCTCGCTTGGACATCGAGACGACCCTTTTCGCAGCCTCCACCAACCGTAGCGACCTGCCCCTCAATGGCTATCGCCCGCAGGATGTTCCTCGACTTCGGGAAGTTCAGATCGATGGCGACCACCTTGGCATCGTCCGAGATGACGCTGCCTTCAACCCAATCGCCGAGATCATCTGCACCGGACTGAAGCGTCTTCGCGACGCGCAGCCCTAACTGGTGCCGGGTGCTCCCAGAACCCAACCCCAACCTGGACACGGTGCCTAGCACTACTGATTGAGAAATTTTCCGGTCCGTCCAGAAATCGGCGAAAGATCGGGGATGGAATACCAGCTTGATCGCAAGGGAGAGCGCCGGTTGGTCACGTACTTCGACCGGATCGGCGGTGTCTTGCGGACGGCGCCGCAGCGCGCGTCGTTTGCGACCTATGCCTTGGGCTTGATGGGCGACGGAGAGCGGAAGAGTGCGGAGCCGATGGCGGCGCGCGCTTGCCCGGACCCGGAC
>Ga0066793_10001314_pt1 | contig 11199 bp, 11 predicted proteins | sample PersoiDNA2013189_FD_83876 | JGI IMG/M metagenome (GOLD analysis project Ga0066793, IMG submission 83876) | Permafrost soil microbial communities from the Arctic, to analyse light accelerated degradation of dissolved organic matter (DOM) -... | ecosystem: Environmental > Terrestrial > Soil >...
AAGCAGGGCCATGATAACGATAAGACTGATAAAACGGTACATCTTCATCTTCCTAACTCCTATTACAAAAAAATATAGTAACATCTCAATAAAGAGGGGTGCGGGGCGTTTGGGGGTGCGAAGCACCCACAAACACCCCGCTTCCCCCTAATGATTGAGATGTTACAAAATATAGATATATTTTCAACAACCCGGCGGATCAAGACCATGGCGTTGTCCTGATCATCCTATTGTTTATCGTCAAAATGGCTTGGGAAAATATTGTCCTATTATATGGTCTATTGTCCCAAAATTCAATACATTTTTCATCGAATTTTGGGATCAATTTCAAGATACTACCCAAATGGGGTAACTTCTCAATAATCTGGGGGAAGCGGGTGTTTTGGGTGGGCTTCGCCCTGATTATTGAGAAGTTACGAAATGGGTAGTATCCCGCGGCATAATCAGTTATAATGGATAGCAATAATCCGCATAGTTGACCGGTGATTAGAGGATAGGTGATAGGTATGGCGACAGTCAGGCAAATCCTTAAAACGAAAGGTTACCGGGTCTGTTCCGTCAGACCAGATGATAGTATTCTCGATGCTTTGCACGTGATGGCTGAGAATGAAATTGGCGCTGTTTTGGTGATGCAAGATGAAGATATTTTGGGGATATTCTCTGAACGAGATTATGCCCGGCGTGGAATCTTGAAAGGGAACCCGCCAGAAACCCCCGTGAGTAAGCTCATGACCAGTTTAATCTATTACGTCAGCCCGGCGCAAACCCTTGAAGAGTGTATGGCTCAGATGACGGACAAACACATCCGCCACCTGCCCGTGCTTGAAAACGGGAAGGTCATTGGGGTCATTTCTATTGGCGATGTGGTAAAGACGATGCTTTCCGATCAACAGAACCTGATCCAGGGCCTGGAAAGCTATATCGTCGGGCGCGAGTATCATTTATAAACTCTCCTTTCCCATCAGGATACTGATGACGAATCACAAATAAGATAGATCTGTCATTGCGAGGCTTTGCGAAGCAATCTGGATTGCTTCGCAAAGCCTTCGCAATGACAGATCTATTGTTCATATCTGGTGCCCCACGTGAGTGTGGTCGGTTTATGTTAGCGCTTTTTTTTCGATTCGCCAACAATATCCTTCAGGGAAGGGTCGGGGTTAGGTGCATTCTTATGTGTTCAGCGTGCGCCATAGGTCGCGCATGGTGAGGGCATCTTCTTCCATTAACGGGCTCTCGCACAAGATGCGCCCGCCGCAATTCATTTGCGTCAGCGCTGCAAACAGAGCCTGCAGGTCAAGGTCCGATTCTTTGAGCGGCAGGTGTTTGCGCTCCCCCTTGGCGTTGTATTCAATTCCCGATAAGTGCACGTGTAAGTGTTGGAGGGACGCCTCCCCCAGGACGCTGGCATAAGCAATCAGGCGGGCAGTCCATTCTGCCTGGGTGTTCATCGAGCCATTTCCGGCCCTGGCGTGCAGATGGGCAAAATCCAGGCAGGGCAAGACGCCCGGAATGGCAGCGCTCATTGCCAGGGTATCTTCAAACGAACCCAGCATGGCGATCTTTCCCATCGTCTCAGGGCGTATAATCACCGGGTTTCCGGCGTCACGCAGTTCTTCAACGCAGCCGCGCAAACGCTGGATGGCGCCGGGAAGCACCTCTTCGGGCGGACGTTCAAAATAGGAGCCAGGATGAAAGATGATATCCGTGGCGCCGGCCAGATGGCCGTAATGCGCCGCATCCATCAATCGTTTGCGTGAATTGGGCCATTCAACTTCGCTGGCATTTAAATTGATAAAATAAGGCGCGTGCACGCTGATGCCGACCTCGAGCGTCTCGGCTTGCCGGCGGATGGTCTCGCAAGTTTCGGGGGTGACGCGCACCGACTGAACCCAGCCTAATTCAAGCGCCGAGAGCTCTAAGACCACAATCTGCTGGACGGCGCCAAAGCTCCCACCGGGTTTCTTGGGGGTGGACAGGGGTGAGCCGACCGTGCCGAAACGAAAACTAAGTGGCGCCATACTCCCTCGCTTTTCTTTGTATAGGTGATTTAATGGTAACTTGTTCAGCCATGTGCAAACACCTCAAATTCAGGTCTTTTCACAGGGGCTTGAGTAGGTAACAGTTAATGGACAATAAACCAGCCCTGGATCTTGCCCCACAGGGGTGGGCCAAGGATCAAAAGGCCGATTAATACAGACGAGCACGCCGCGATGAGCACCGCGGCTGCGCCGACATCTTTCCCAACCTTTGCCAGGGGTTGGCGTTGGGGGCTGGCCAGGTCGACCACCGCCTCGAGGGCGGTGTTGAGGAATTCGGCTGTCCATACCATGGCGACGGTCAAAACCAACACGGCCCAATCGCGCACGCCCAGGTGCAACCAGATCGCCATCGCCACCACGCACAGGGTGGCCATGGTGTGGATCCAGGCATTTCGCTGTGTGCGGATGACGTAATACCAGCCGGCAAAGGCATGTTTGAACGATAGGCAGCGGGACTGGAGAAAAACCAGCATGGCTAAAATTGGGCGGCTAATGGGTTAAGGCAAAGGGCCAGGATCTCTTTTTGCGCAAGCCACATCCTGGCTTTTTCTTCATCTTCCGCGTGGTCGTGACCCAACAGGTGCAGCACACCATGCACGACCAGGACTTCGATCTCTTGCTGCAGCGGGTGGGCGCCTGCCTCCGCCTGTGCTTTGGCCTGCGGCACTGAGATGATGATATCCCCCAGGTATAAATGTCCCGTATCCGGATCGATTTCTCCCGCTGGAAAAGATAGGACGTCCGTCGGATGGTTGCTGTCCAGATAGGTTTTATTGAGTTCCTGGATTTCGGCGTTGCCAGTAAAAACAATGGACAGGTCAGACTCGGGTGAAGCTTTTTGCTGGCTTAACGCGGCTAAGGCACTGGTTTCAACGCAGGTCTCCTGGATGTCGTGGGTATAGTCATCGTCAAGGGTTAAATAGATCATGGTTGGTTTTTTGGATCGGGAATGGAGGATGGCAGGGGCTGCGGCGTTTCAAATGGAAGTCCGGGCCGGGCCGGTGTGGTTTTAATCTCGGGGTATTTGATGCGCGCGTGATACGAATTTCTTAAAGTCCGGTGGAAAGAATCCGCGGCGAGGCTCAGGTCGCGCAGGGTCAGGTGGGTATCATCCAACTGGCCTTCACTTTCAACAAAGTTAAAGACGCTCTTGATCAAGGTGCGCAGCTCGTTCTCGTCTTTGGGCAACTCAGCCCTTGCGCGCGCTTCAACCCCATCCGCCAGCATAAGCAGTGCCGTTTCGCGTGACCTGGGACGGGGACCCGGATAACGGTATGACTCCGCGTTGATCAGGTCGGTCGAGCCGGCCAATTTGATGGCTCTCGCATACTGGTACCGCGCCAGGAGCGTCCCATGATGTTCGCTGATGAAATCCTGGAGGCGGGGTGGCAGGCGGTGTTTTCTGGCCAGTTGGATGCCATCGGCGACGTGCTGGATAATCGTCGCTGCGCTTGTCGCCGGATCCACATCGTCGTGTGGGTTAATTTTCCCGGGGATCTGGTTTTCAATAAAAAAGAGGGGGTTCATGGCTTTGCCGGAATCGTGGTAGATGGCGCCTACGCGCGTCAGCAGGCCGTCGGCCCCAATGCTTTCCGCAGCTTGCTCCGCCAGGTTGGCCACCTGGAGGCTGTGCTGGTACGTGCCGGGGGCATTTCTTAAAATGATCTGGTTTAACGGATGATCGGGCCGCGAAATTTCCAGCAGTTGAAGCGAAGTGGTCAGACCCAGCACCTGGGCAAACAAAAACTGGAACAACAGGGTCAGGCTGGCCGAAGCAACCCCGTTAAACACTGCGGCGCCCAGCAGGGTGGTGATCCCAAGCAGGTCGGTCAGCGAGTCGTTCAAACGATAAGCCAGGATGACGGCTATCCCGGTGATGCCCACCGCTATCCCGGCGGAGGAGAAAGAGCCAATCCGGCGGGCTTTCCCAAGCACCAGGATGCCAAATAGACTGGTCAGGATGTAGAATAGCATCAGATCGAGCGTGTTGGGCAGGCCGTAGGATGCCAGGATGCTGAGCACCAGGGAAAGGATCAAGCCGATCTCCATGTTATACAGCGCGGCGATGGTCAATCCAAAAGCGGGCAGGGGGAACAGATAAGGCAGCACGGTCCGGTTGGGGATTAAATAACGCGCGCCGACCAGGAAGGCCAGGAAAAAGATGCAGATCAACCCCAATCCTTTGAGCTCATCCATGGGTGGCACTCGCCGGCGATAGAAATACATGCCGACAAACCCGCTCAACAAGACGACTAAAACCCCCACCGCTAAGATATCGGAATTGTGGCTCTGCGGTTGGATCAATCCAAATTTTTGTAGAGCTTCCCAATCCTGGGGTGTGATCACCTGCCCACGCAGGATGATCAGCTCGCCTGAGATGAATGCGCGGCTGATCGGCGCGACCGATTTACGCGCCTCTGCCTTTTTGGAACCGGTTTGCTCCGCGCTGTATAGGGTGTTGGGGACCACAAATGGGGTGACGATTTCCGTGATGATCGCCGTCTGGTCTTGCGGCAATGTAAAACTGATTAAGGTGGGAATGTCCCGCCTGGCTTCGGTGAGGCGATCTTCGCGGATGGCATTGCGCATATCCTGCTCAAGAACGTTGATCGATTCTTGCTGGATGACCTGCCAGCGGTTCTCATTGAGGAAGACGATCTGATTAGCGGTGTCGGTAGTAAGGTGCAAATCCGACATGGCCGCCAGGTCAGATATCTTTTGGTCGAGTGTTGCAAATCCATCAGAACGCAGTGTGTTGATATAATTTAAACTCACGCGCATTTTTTCGATCTGGTGGCGAGAGATGCCAGGATCGACCGGCAAATACACCGGTGCGACTTGTTCTTCTGCGGCGCGCCGGGCCTGTTCGGTGAGTAAATCACTTTGATAGGTTAATGCTTTGGACGCCTGGATGTCTTGCGGCGCAACGTCACCCACCTTGAGTGGAAATGACGTGGGTCTCAATGCCACAGGCAGTACCAGAGATGCAAGCGATAACAAACTGGTCAAAACCAATAAGGTGATTCTGACGGCAGTCCGGTTGATCGTCCATTTTCTCCGTATCTGCACAGGCTGATTAAACATACCTTCAGGCTTTTTGAAGAAGCTGGCGGACGACCTGGCTGGCTTGATCTCCCGGTGCTCTCCCTTGAAGCCTGGCGACCAGCACTTTCATCACCTTACCCATATCCGCGGGGGCTGTGGCGCCGATCTCGGCGATGATGCTTTGCGCCAGTGCGACCAGCTCTTCCTGGGATAAGGGTTTGGGGAGATAAGCCTCAAGGACAGCAATTTCGGCTTCGCTCGCGGCCACCAGATCGGCACGGTTGGCCTTTTGGGCCTCTGATACGGCTTCCCGGCGCAGTTTGATTTCTTTTTGAAGAATGGCCATCAGTCCGGCCTCATCCACAGGGGATTGTTTTTCAACTTGCACCATTTTTACCGCGGCAAGCACCATCCTGAGCGTGCGTTTGCGCGTACCATCATTCGCACGCAGGGCGTCTCTCAAGTCTTGTTCGATAGTTTTCGTGTCCATGCGATCATTATACTCTATTCATCCAACCGTAATCATGGCTTTGAGATGCTCAAAGGTGGTTGCGCCGATGCCAGGGACATTTTGGATGTCTTCGACGTGATTATAGGGTCCGTTTGCTTCACGATAAGCGATAATTGCCGCGGCTCGAGTGGGTCCGACGCCAGGCAGTTTTTCCAGATCGGACTGGCTGGCACTGTTTATATTCAGCGGGTTTTCGGCTGAATAAGGCGAATCCGGGGTGGATGGGGTGATGGAACTGCCCGGTACGGCAGGGGTTGGACTCGTTTCGCCGGTCAGGGGTATCACCAGGTGTTCTCCATCATGAAGTAGGGCGGCCAGGTTTACCGCGTTCACATCCGCAGATGGAGACGAGCCGCCCGAAGCCTGGATGGCATCCTTCACCCGGCTGTTGGGTGGCAGAGCGTACACGCCTGGTTGGTTGATTCCCCCAGTGACGTAAACGGTGAGCGACGGTGTGGTGGGTAAGGGGGCTAATTGAACGGCCTCCCCGCGTGGCGGTAAGGCGATTAACAGGATGACTCCGGCGGTTAGGACCCCGCACAAGAAGCTGAATAAAATCACCTGCCAGGTTTTCATTGCCTATCCCTGTTCAAGCCCAAGGCGGGTGACTCTTCGTTCAAGAGACACCCTGAGGAAGCGCTTTGGCGACCGAAGAGTCTCGATAATGGCCATGATAAGATTCTTCACAAGGGCCTGAGCAGTTCCATTACTTCTTAGTATAATGACCTCTAAGGGGTTGTCAAGCGATTTTTATCCTCATGTTCGAGAAGGGTTTTAAACGCAGCGATTGAAACTTCAAGCATGCCCAGGTCAGGCTCACGGGTGGTGAGCTTTTGCAGTGCCAGGTTGGGCTGGATCAGCAGCGCCACGATCGGGTTGGTCAAATGTCCCGCCATCCAGCGGATATACTCGTAGGCCACACCCGCCAGAACGGGAATGAAGACGATACGCGTGACGAGGCGCAAGAGGATTGGCATGGGTCCAAAGAAAGCAAAGACGATTACCGACAGCACGACCAGGGTTAAGAGGAAAGACGTGCCGCAGCGGGGATGCAGGAGTGATGAAAGCGCCACCTTCTCAGGCACGAGCTCGACACCCGCTTCATAAGCGTTGATGGTCTTGTGTTCCGCGCCGTGGTAAGCGAAAACACGGCTGATTTCAGGCATCTTCCCGACCCCCCAAAGATAGGCGATGAAGACCGCTAAGCGGATGGCGCCTTCTAATAAATTGCTCCCCAGTGCCGACCAGTGCAGCCAGCGTTCGACCAATTGGCCCAGGGCAGCCGGAGCTACAAAGAAAATACCCACCCCGATGAGGAGAGAAACCCCCAGGGAAATATACAGGGTTGGCCCCTCGATTTTTTCTTCTTCGCCGGTTTGAATGTTTGCCGAACGAGTCAGGAAGCGCATGCCCAATCCGAGCGCGTCCCACAGCAGCACCAACCCGCGCAGAAAGGGGATTTTAGCCAAGGCGCTCAGGTAGATGCCGCTCAGGGTTTCTGTAGTGATTGAAATCTGCCCGTCTGGGGCACGGTTGGCCATGGCCACGAAGGCCGTGCCACGCATTAAGACCCCCTCGATGACGGCCTGGCCCCCGTATGATGGCATCTTTGGTTTCATTGGGCTTCACCTAAGAAATAAAAGAAGTGTACCAGGGCATCAATGCCGTGCGCCCAGTTTCCAAGATTCAGGTGTTCGTTGGGGGCGTGGATGGCGTCGTCGCTCAGGCCAAAGCCGGTGATGACCGATTCGACCCCCAAAATGGACTGCATGGATGCCACAACGGGGATGCTGCCGCCTTCACGCTTATACACCGGCTTTTTCCCCCATACCACTTCGAGGGCCCTGGCCAGTGACCGGGTGGCGGGCAAGTTGCGGTCGGTCAGGCAGGCCGGCCCACCCGCCATTACATCCAGCTCCCAGCGCACGGTCTTCGGACCGCGGCTTTGCAGGTATTGGCGCAACTGCTGGTGGACTTCGGTTGGGTCTTGATCGGGAACCAGGCGCATTGAAATTTTGGCCATGGCATAGGCGGGCAGGACCGTTTTAGAGCCATGGTCGGTAAAACCCGATAATAGGCCGTTAACTTCCAGGGTGGGGCGGGCGCCAAGGCGTTCTTCGGGTGTGTACCCGCTTTCGCCCCATAACTCTGGCGCCCCGGTCTGTTGTTTATAGAAACTTTCGCCCATATTCAAGCGCCCCATCTCAGCTCTTTCTTCATTCGACAACGGCCTGACCCGATCATAATATCCAGGCAGGGTGATCCGTCCCTGATCATCGTGCATGCCGGCGATTAACTCGCACAACACCTGGGCGGGGTTATTGACCACACCCCCGAAAAGGCCCGAATGCAGGTCGTGGGCCGGGCCATAAACGCGCAGTTCGAAATAAGCCAGGCCGCGCAGACCATAAATGATGGTGGGAATGTCTGGTGCGATCATCCCACCGTCTGGGTTGAGCGCAAAGTCGCAGGCGAGCAGCTCTTTGTGGCTCTGCATAAAAGAATCCAGGTTGGGTGAGCCAATTTCTTCTTCACCCTCGAAAAGCACTTTGACGTTAATCTTCAACCCGCCCACTGCCAGGAGCGATTCCAAAGCGCTGATCACGGCGATCACCTGGCCCTTCATATCAGACGCACCGCGAGCATAGATCAGGCCGCCGCGCACCTGGGGATCAAACGCTTCGCTTTGCCACAGCTCCAACGGTTCGGCGGGTTGGACGTCATAGTGACCGTAGATCAGGACCGTCTGCGCCTGGCTGCCAGCTCGAAGGGTTTCTCCATACACAACCGGGTGCCCCGAAGTGGGAAGGACCTGGACGTTTTTAAAAGATAACTGGTTTAATTTTTCCGCCAGGTGGCGGGCAGCTTTTTCCATATCTGGCTTATGTTCCGGGTCCGTGGATACTGAAGGGATGCGCAGCAGGACCTTCAACTCATCTAAAAAGTCGGCTTGGTTCTCATGAGCATACTGGATAGCTTGGTTCAAGGCGTTCGACATTATTTTTCCTTAAGTTCGGGTTTATGTGGCGATGTGGCCAGCCAGGTCGATCAAAGAGTTAATTATACGCGTTTTTTTAACGACTGCTCAGCCTTGAGGTGAAATTTACCGTAAATGAGGTGTTCGCGGTTGCTCCGCAACCGCGAACACCTCATTTACGGACCTTTTCACAGAAAGAATTGTGATAGGATTGTTTTTACAGTCCATCATCTGGTCCGTGTCGAAAGGTATTTCCACCTATGATCGATTTACCCGATAAGGATATATTGCCCCTATCATTGGAGCATAATTTTTGGACCTGGTCGGCCCAGAATAAAGTCAGCCCAAGCCCCATTAAAAGTGCGCAGGGGGTCTATTTTTGGGACGTGGACGGTAAACGATATCTGGATTTTAATTCGCCGGTTCTTGTATACCCTGGGTGGAGCCGATGCCAAAGAAAATGCGATCAAGCTGGCGCGGGGGTATACGGGCAAACATAAAATCCTTTCCCGCTACCGCTCATACCACGGAGCCACCTTCGGCGCGCTGGCTGCTACCGGCGACCCGCGCCGGGTTGCCTGGGAGCCTGAGGTGATGCCGGGTGTGGTTCATTTCCTGGACCCTTACCGTTATCGATCCACCTTTCACCGCACGACCCCGGATATCAGCGAGGAGGATTTCAGCCTGGATTACCTCAATCACCTGGAAGAGATCATCCGGTTTGAAGGCCCCCAGACCATTGCGGCCGTCCTGATCGAGCCGGTGACAGGCGCCAATGGCATTATTATCCCGCCATTAATCATCAGCCAGGAAGAGTTGTTGGAGGGTTTCAAAATCATCGAAGATGGTTTAAAAATCACGGATGCGGCGGTAACGTTGTAACCTTTTATCTCTTTGTGCATCTTATAATAAGAAACGATACCCCTGAATGTCGCTCGCGCTTAGTTAATTGATGGTCTCACATTGCGCGGCACGCGCAATGTGAGACCATCAATTAAGGGAAAAACAGGAGCAATAGATATGGAATTGAATCTAACTGGCAATCCGAAAAAATCAGAAGGCTCAGGCAGTGAACCCTTGAAAGTGCTTGTGATCGGTTCTGGGCCGGCGGGACTTTCGGCCGCGCTTTATGCCGCGCGGGCTGAATTAAATCCCCTGGTTTTAACCGGAATGGAGCTGCATGGACAGGCAGCATTAACCCATGTGATTGAAAATTATCCCGGTTTTCCAGATGGTGTGGGCGGGGATGAGCTGGGTGACTTATTCCAGAAGCAGGCCGAGCGCTTCGGGGCAAAGGTTGAGTTTGATACGGTTGAACAAGTTGACCTTTCCAGGCGTCCGTTCACCATAAAAACTTATAACCAGGTGTACGAGGCTGAAACGATCATCGTTACCACCGGCGCTACCCCAAACCACTTAAATGTGCCTGGCGAGGTTGAATTAATTGGAAAGGGGGTATCCTATTGCGCCACGTGTGATGGGTGGTTCTTTAAGAACAAAAAGGTCGTGGTGGTGGGCGGCGGCGACAGCGCATTGGAAGAGGGCATCTTCCTCACGCGCTATGCCTCATCCGTTACCATCATCCACCGGCGGGATGCGCTGCGTGCCGGCGCTATCTTACAGCACCGGGCGTTAGATAACCCTAAAATTAACCTTGTGGTTAATACGATCGTGACCGAGATCGTGGGGAAGGACGCCGTCAAGTCGGTGCGCCTGCGCGATGTTAAGACGGGTGAAACCAGCGAACTTACCACCGATGGCGTATTCATCTTCGTTGGCCACACCCCCAATACCAGCCTGTTCAAAGGGCAGTTGACGCTGGACGAACGGGGTTATATTCAAACCAATGTTTTGATGGAAACAAACGTCCCCGGCGTTTATGCTGCCGGGGAAGCGTCTGATCCAAATTATCGTCAGGTTGTGACATCCGCAGGAATGGGTGCGGCGGCAGCGATGCAAGCAACCCATTTCCTCGAGTCTCAAAAAGAAGAAGCTACGGCTTTGGTGTAGGCGTTACTTCTGGCGTGGGGGTCAAGAGGGTGGTTGGCACAGGGTTAGGGGTCGACGTCGCACCCGTGGAACCACCTGTTGCTACACCGATCCAACTGAACACACGCTGAGCGCTGGGTGTTCCGGACGGTTCCCAGTTGGGCTTACTATCTGAGGTATTACCCTTCTGGCGGACCGGTATCACCCACCAGCGCATGATGTGGGGGTTATTATCCGTGGGTCTGAAGGTGGCTGGCACGATATATTTCGTGTCGGGTACATAATCGACCATCTTGCGCCCGGTGCCATCCGTGACATCCTCAATGCTAACGGCATACATTTCATTGGGGCGCAGTGAACCGACCGAGGCCCACTGCAGGGTCACCACGTCGTTGGCCAGTGAGAAGGCTGCGCCATCCGGCGGTAGCAGCAGGTTGGGGGCCGCATAAGGCGGTGGTAAGGTCGCGGTTGGCGTCGGACCTGCCGTGGCCTTTCGCTCACACAATGGAATCTTTAATGGCTGACTCTCATAGACATTATCATTGGTCAGGCCGTTATAAGATTTTAATGCGGCGATGGTCACATTGTAATTAGCGGCTATGCTGCTGAGTGTGTCGTTCGCGGCGACTTTGTAGTCG
>Ga0066793_10001315_pt1 | contig 11199 bp, 7 predicted proteins | sample PersoiDNA2013189_FD_83876 | JGI IMG/M metagenome (GOLD analysis project Ga0066793, IMG submission 83876) | Permafrost soil microbial communities from the Arctic, to analyse light accelerated degradation of dissolved organic matter (DOM) -... | ecosystem: Environmental > Terrestrial > Soil >...
CTCGCCCCGGGTGGCGAGTTGGGTGCGAATGGCGGTTCGGATGAAATCGGTGCGGTTGGTGTAGAAGCCTTCCTGGACCAGCAGATCGATCTGTCCGAGGTCCACCAATCCCAGGTTGATAGTAATCTTCTCGGTCTTCTCGCCTTCACTCGGGACCATCCGGAGAACATCTCCTTACCATCTAGGGGGATGGTAAGCCAGAAGCAGGCGGCGATGCAACCGGCGGGTTCCACCGCCCTCCGCAGGTGGGTGGGTTGACGATGCTGGAGTTGTTCCTCGTGCGCGGAAAGCCCGATCATCCCGTCCGCGGCTCATCAGCTGTGCTTGTCATACCACGCGTGCATGTTATAGTTCGCAGACGCACCATATGTGCATCGGTCTCACTCGGACAGCCGTCCGGATCCGTGGAAAGTGCCGCTCGAGAACCTCGGCGTTTTTCATCAGCAGCCAGCACAGCGCCTGCCGCTCCGCCAGCTCGCGGACGGACGAGGAGTCTTTCTGGCCCGCTGCTACCCAGGCGTGGGCACTGCGGGCCGACCTGGGCGGTCAATACGAGGGCTGGCGGCGCTAGACAGTGCCTGAGGAGTCGATGTGAGCAGGACGCGGTATGCCCGCACTGGTGAGTCGCGGATCGCCTACGAGCTGCGTGGAACGCTGCACAGGCGGCGCCCATGGCTGGTTTTGATCCAGGGGATGGGCTTCGACCGCTTCGGGTGGGAGCCAGTGCTGCGGAAACTGCGGCGGCACTTCCGGCTTGTGCTGGCAGACAACCGGGGAAGCGGGCGCAGCGACCTGCCGGCCGGCTCGTTCAGCGTCGCTGAAATGGCCGCCGACATCCTCGCCGTGCTCGATGGCGGGGGCATCCGCAGAGCCCACGTGATGGGAGTGAGCCTGGGCGGCATGGTGGCTCAGCAATTGGCGGTTGACCATCCGGAGAGGGTCGACGGTCTGGTCCTGGTGTCCACGACGCCTGGCTGGCCCTTCGCCTACCCCATGCCAGCGGCATCCGTGGCGCTGATCGTGGCGACCGGCCGCATGACCCGCGAGGTTGCGCTGCGCCGCCACACGGAGAATGCCCTGTCCGCGCGCACCGTCAAGCACCGCCCGGAAGTCGCCGACCGCCTGGTCGAACTCCAGAGTTCCCGGCCAGCGGATCCCAGGGCGTTGTCGGCCCAGGCGTCCGCAGGTGCGCGCTACGCGGGCCGTCTGCGGCAAACGCGCATCCACGCACGCACGCTGGTCGTGCACGGCGATGCCGACACTGTGGTGGACCCGGGCAACGGCAAGCTGCTCGCGGAGCGCATCCCGGGCGCCCAGCTCGTGATATTCCCGGAGCTGGGCCATTTGCTGTTCTGGGAGGACCCAGACGGTTTCACCGACGCGGTCACCTCGTTCCTGCTCGCCAGCACTGGGAACCAACCGGCCGCCGGGGCCGGCACCAAGACCGGCGGCAGCCGAGCGAGCCGGCTCCTCGCGGAGCGCGTGCACCGTAAGGTGCTGCACGCCCGCGGCGAGAAGCATTGAGCTCCCAAGACAGAGCCATTAGGCTAACCAGCAGGCTGAGCTGGAGATTTCGCTGTAGAAGTGTCCGGTCACCGGGAAGCCGAGGTTTCGGCAGCAGTGAAAATCACAGTTGACGGGCAGCGTGCCGGCCTCGAAGAGGTCGGCTAGCGGGACCTTCGGCACGAGGCGCTCCCACAGAGCGGCACCAGGCCTGCTCCGCCAGTCGCAGGCCTCGCTGATCTGCGGCAAGCGGGCGATTCAAGCGACGCCGATGCGGTCATCGCCCACCACGGCGACGACGACCAGCATCGCTCGGGATCGGCCACCGGGACGGTGTCTAGGGCGCCACTTGCGCCGGTCGGCAGCCCGAGGACTCTTACGACGACCGTGAGTTCCCACCACCACCACCACCACGCTGCTGGCAGCTTGGTGCTGGTGTTCAACGCGGGTAGCTCATCGCTCAAGTTCGCGCTCATGCTCCCCGGGAGTGGCGAGCGTCTCATGGGCGGGATCGGCGAACGGCTCGGCACGCCTGAGGCGTCGCTGCGGGTTCAGTGGTTTCCGGCCGCAGCAACCGAAGAACGGGTTCCCGCGGGCACTCACCGGGCGGTCACGACCCGGGTGCTGGATCACATGGCCGAGGCCGGGCACGCCGACGTTGAACTGCTCGGGGCTGGTCACCGGGTGGTCCACGGCGGAGAGCGGTTCACCTCTTCGATCCGGGTGGACGACGCAGTTATCGCCGCGTTGCGCTCATTCGACCACCTGGCGCCGCTGCACAACCCGGCGAATCTTGCCGGGATCGAGGCTGTGCGTGCCGCCCTGCCCGGCTTGCCGCAGGTCGCCGTGTTCGACACCGCGTTCCACCAGACGATGCCGGCCCACGCCTTTCGCTACGCAGTACCCGAGGAGTGGTATGTGCGCCACGGGGTGCGACGATACGGATTCCATGGCACCAGTCACCGCTTCGTCAGCGAGCAGGCCGCCTCCATGCTCGGCCGGCCCCTCGGTGAGCTCCGGCTGGTAACTGCCCACCTGGGCAATGGGTGCAGCGCGACCGCAGTGCGCGACGGCGTGTCGGTGGACACGACCATGGGGCTGACCCCATTGGAGGGGTTGGTCATGGGGACCCGCTCCGGCGATATCGATCCGGGCCTTATCGGCTACCTGGCCGGCCGGACCGGGATGAATATCGACGAGATCACCCAGGCACTGAACGTCGACAGCGGGCTTCAGGGGCTGTCCGGCGTGGGCAACGATATGCGCACCGTCGCAGAGGCCGCCGCTGACGGAAACGAGCGGGCCCGGCTCGCCCTCGACGTTTTCGTGTACCGGCTGTCCAAGGCGATCGCCGCCTTGGTGGTCGGGCTTCAACGGCTCGACGCGCTGGTCTTCACTGGCGGAATCGGGGAAAACAGCGCCGTCGTCCGTAGCCTGGTGCTCAGTCGGCTGGGCTTCCTCGGCCTGGCTGAGGACGTCGAAGCCAATGCCGAGCACGGCCGGCACACCGGGGGGCGCATCAGCCTCGGCGGCCCGGTCCTGGCCCTCGTCGTACCGACGGATGAGGAACTCCTGATCGCCCGCGACACCGCCCGCGTCATCGCTGGCGATAGACGAACTATCGACCGCGCGAAAGGATGACGTCATGGCCCGGACCTTGCTGGTCGCGCCCACCGCAGCTGGCGTCGGCCTGGCCAGGACCTGTCTTGGCCTGGTGCGGGCCCTCGACCGGCGGGGCGTGAACGTCGCCTTCGTCAAGCCGGTGGCCCAGCCCCGGGCTGACGGTGGCCCCGACCGCTCAACCGCGCTGGTCGTGGCCACAACTGCGCTGCATCCCCCAGAGCCGATCCCCGCCGCCCAGCTGGAGCAGCAACTCGGAGCGGGCGGACTCGACGTGGTACTCGAGACGATCGTCGCTGCCTGGCAGCCGGTCCGTGACCGATCCGATGTCGTCGTCGTCGAGGCGCTCAGCCCGGGCCCGACCGAGCTGTACGCCAGCGGGCTCAACCAGGCGCTGGCCAGAGCGCTCGACGCCGACGTCCTGCTCGTCGCCAGCTGGCCGGTGGCAGGCCCGGGAGGCGGCGAGGACCGGGCGGATCACACGCCGCAGCCCGAGCTAGACCCGACCGCAGGCACTGCCGAGGCTGTGGCCGAGACGCTCGCTATCACGGCAAGCGGGTATTGGTCGGGCGAGCACGCACGCGTGGTCGGCTGCGTCGTCAACGGCCTGCCGGCGGACGATCCGTCTCCGGCAAGACGGCTGGACGGGGCCCTGGCCGAGCGCGGGCTCCGCTCCATCGGTGCGGTGCCGCATCGCCCCGAGTTGACGTGGTTGCGGGTGCGCGATCTCGTCCGCGAGCTGAACCCGCGGGTGCTCAGCGAGGGTGACCTGTCCCGGCGTATCAAGGAGGTAGCGGTGTTCGCCCAGGGCGTCCCGGGCGGCCTCCGCGTGCTCACCGAGGGCCGGCTCATCGTCGTCCCCGGAGACCGCCACGACGTGGTCATGGCTGCCTGCCTCGCCGAGCTCAGCGGAACCCGGCTGGCCGCCCTGCTCCTAAGCGTCGGGACCGAGCCGGACCCACGGGTATGGGAACTCACCCGGGCTACGCGCGCCACCGGCCTGCCCATCCTTGTCGTCGAGGACGACAGTTACGAGACCGCGACGCAGGTGCGTGACCTCGACCCGGGATTGCCGATCGATGACATCGGACGGATCGAGGCCGTAACAGACAACATCGCCGATGCGATGGACGCTTCCTGGCTAGAGACGTTGTCCAGCTCCCCCCGGCCCCGCCGGCTCAGCCCCGCCGCCTTCCGCTACAACCTGGTCGAGCAAGCCCGCGCCGCCGGCGCGTGCGTGGTCCTGCCGGAAGGCACTGAGCCACGGATCCTGCAAGCCGCGGTCGCGTGCGCCGAACGAGGTATCGCCCGCAGCGTTCTGCTGGGGCCACCAGACCAGGTGGCCGGGCTGGCCCGCAGCCTCGGGCTTCAGTTGCCCGACGGCGTCACCGTGGTCGAGCCCCAGGCTGTCGCCGAGCGCTACGTCGCTCCGCTGGCTCAGCTGCGGCGGCACCGCGGCTGGACCGAAGAAATGGCACGCGATCACCTCGCCGACCCAATCACGGTCGGCACCATGATGCTCCAGCAGAGTGAAGTGGACGGCTTGGTTGCGGGCGCGGTCCACACCACCGCGGCCACCGTTCGCCCGGCGCTGCAGATCCTGGGCGCCAAGCCAGGTAGCCGCCTGGTGTCGTCGGTGTTCTTCATGTGCCTGCCCGACGAGGTAGTCGTCTACGGCGATTGCGCCATCAACCCTCAGCCCGACGCCGAAGACCTGGCCGACATTGCCATCCAGAGCGCGGCGTCGGCGCGGGCCTTTGGCATCGAGCCCCGGGTGGCGATGATCAGCTTCAGCACCGGCACCTCCGGTGTGGGCATCGATGTCGACAAGGTCGCCGAGGCGACCAAGATCGTGCACGAACGTGAACCCGATCTGGCCGTAGACGGCCCCTTGCAGTACGACGCCGCCGCCATCGCCTCGGTAGGGAAAAGCAAGCGGCCCGGCAGCGCAGTGGCCGGACGCGCCAACGTCTTCATCTTCCCAGACCTCGACACCGGCAACACGACCTACAAGGCTGTGCAGCGCAGCGCACACGTAGTCAGCGTCGGCCCGATGCTGCAGGGACTCGGCAAGCCGGTGAACGACCTCAGCCGCGGCGCCTCGGTGGATGACATCATCTACACGTTGGCGCTTACCGCGATCCAGGCGCGCGCCCGATAGCCGCTCCGCCAGCGGGTTACTTGGCATCGGCAACGGAGTTCAGGCCTCACGGAACGTCCGCGGGGAGCAGTCGGGTAGTGGCCGCGGTGAATAGCACTCGGTGCAGCGGATCGGGCCGCTCACGTGATCTACCTTGTTGCGCTGGCCCTTGGGATTGGATACTCCTGTCGGCGCCGCCCGGCTATATCTTCCGAGTAACGCAAGTGACCAAGCGCGGTCGTGGGCATGGCTCATTGACTGTCGATCAGGCGAACGAGCGGCCTGTCACGAACCGTCGGCCTGTCCTTCAGCCTCCGGCCCACGACGCACGTTCATCAGCCGCTGCTCCAGGACGGCCCAGGTCCTGCCCCACTCGGCGAGCGGCTCGAGGATCTGCTCCAGGACCGCGAGTTGCTCGTCGAACGCTGTCAGCTGGGTCTTAAGAGCCTCGATGCTGCGTCGCTGCGCGGCAACGCTGGCGACCGTCTCCAATTGCGCCGCCGAAGAGGCGCCAGGCGCCAGCCAGGGCGGCAGCGAAGGCAGCGCCGACCCCGACGGGAGGGATCCACCCAGCCCGGTCAGGCCCTCCAGTCGCTCGGCGGCTCCGCGGAGCTGAGCGATGAACTCCTGCATCAAGTCTGGAACTTCGCCGGACGTGCTCTTCTGATCATCGGCCATCGGCTTCTCCTTTCAGAGAAGATCATCACCGTCTCCCCGGTCAGGTGCTCCACGGCAGCACGGGCGAGCGATAACCCTGTCGCGCGCCATGGGGCAGCCTCCCGACCGCCGCAGCGGTCGGCCGAGACGAACTTGAGGTGGCCGGTGCAGCTGGCCGCAGTCGCGCCAGCCGCAGCGAGACGCGTCCCGTTTCATCATGTTCAAGCATCAGCCGGTGCCCGTCTCCTGACCAGTTGCCCATACGGCTTACCGTAGTAACGGGCGCCCGGTCCAGGGCCGCCTGCACCCACGCACGGGCCGACGATCTATGCGCTCAGCGGCATCTGCCGCCCGTAGAAACTGCGAGTGCGTGATCGCGCACGTAAGGTGCCGCTCTCCGGGCCCGCCAACGAACTGCCGCCACGCAGCCCAAAGGCCTAACCGCCCGTATCCGGCGGTCAGGCCCCTCACCTGCGACTTCCTGGTATCGAGGACCGATAGCCGGGCAGCCACCTAGTGCGGCGGATGGCTTGGTCGATCTGGTCCCCGGTGAGCGCGGGCGCGACGGCATCGGCGACCGCGGCCTCCGCGACGGCGGCCGCCACGACGGCCGCTGTGTCGGCCAGATGGGCGCCGTCGGGCAGCAGCATCCCGTGCGGGTCGTGGTGGATCGGGGCGGAGTCACCGACGGCCGTCGCGGCTGCGGTTATCATCGCGTCGGTCACACGCGTCGCGTGCACGGCGGTTACCCCCAGGCCGACCCCGGGGAAGATGTAGACGTTGTTGCACTGGGCGACCGGGATGCTAGCGTCACCGATCTTCATAGGCGGGAACGGCGATCCCGTGGCGACGAGTGCGCGGCCCTCGGTCCAGTCGGCGAGGTCCTGTGGCCGCGCCTCGCTGCGGCTAGTCGGATTGGACAGCGGCATGATGATCGGCCGCTTCACGTGCGTAGCCATGCGGCGGACGACATCTTCGGTGAAAGCGCCTGCGGCAGTCGACAGGCCGACGAGCACGGTGGGATGCACAGCATCGATCACGTCGGTGAGGCCGGCTGGCCGGCCAGGTTTCCTGCCGGGCACCGCGGTCGGCGGCTGGGCGAGGCGGCGCTGCGCCGGGTCGGGGTCCGTGCGGTCCGTGGTGAGCAGCCCGTTGATGTCGACCACGTAGATCCTTGCGCGAGCATCCTGCTCGGATAGGCCGTCGGCCACCATCGCCCGCGCGACCTGCTCGCAGACTCCGACGCCAGCCGATCCTGCGCCGAGCATCACGACCGTTTGCTCGCGCAGCCGCGACCCGGCTACAGCTGCCCCGGCGGCCAGCGCTGCCAGGACAACGGCAGCAGTGCCCTGGATGTCATCGTTGAAGGTGAGCAGCTGGCCGCGATAGCGCTCCAGGATGGGCAGAGCGTGCGGGGTGGCGAAGTCCTCCCATTGCAGCAGCACGTCCGGCAGTTCAGCGCGCACCGCCTGAACGAACCGATGGACGAACTCGTCGTAGGCGGCACCGCTGACACGGCGGTGCCGCCAGCCGAGGTACATAGGGTCGTCGAGGAGCTCGGCGTTGTCGGTGCCGACATCGAGGAGAATGGGCAGAGTGCGGGCAGGGTGGATTCCACCCAGCGCCGTGTACAGCGACAGCTTCCCGATCGGGATGCCCATCCCGCCGATGCCCTGGTCACCCAGGCCGAGAACCCGTTGCCCGTCGGTGACGACGATGACGTCGACCTCCCGCCGGGGCCGGTTGCGCAGGATCTCCCCGATGTTGCCGCGGTCGGGGTAGGCGATGAACAGCCCGCGCGGACGGCGGTAGATCTCGCTGAAGCGCTGGCAGGCCAGCCCGACGGTGGGGGTGTAGAGGATGGGCAGCATCTCCTCGATGTGATCGGACACCAGCCGGTAGAACAGCATCTCGTTGGTGTCCTGCAACGCGCGCAGGTTGATATGCCGGGCGACGTCGGTGGGCTGCTCCCGGTAGGCCAGGTACCTGCGGCGCACCTGCTGCTCCAACGTCTCCACCGCGGTCGGCACCAAGCCACGCAAGCCCAGCTCGGAGCGTTCCTCCTCGGAGAAGGCGGTGCCCTTGTTCGTCAGTGGATCCTCCAGCACCCGCATGCCGGAATCTTGATTGACGCTCATGACCTCTCACTCCTCTTCCGATACGACCGCGCGGCTGCTCCTCCCGGTGTCGGGCAAGCAGTCAGAGGCCTTCCCGCCGAGCCCGTAGTCCTAGCTGCGCAGTCAGCCCGACGAACGCATACCGCGTCCCGACCTGTTCGTCGGCGTCGAGCACGACTGTAGCGCCCACGTATTCTCCCTTAGCCGGCGTTTCAAGCCGAGTCCCGCTGCAGGAATCCCGTACCGAGCTCCGCAATTCGCGCCGGCGGCAATCTCATGGCTCCCCTTGGTGAGTCCGAAGATTCTTTGTCGAGGATCGATCTGAAGCGATCAGGCACTCTGTCATGATCCGCCGCGTCATGTTCCGCCGCGCGGGGGTGGCATGGTGTCGAGGATTCGATGGGACCTTCGCCTCTGTTGAAAACCCGGTGCGGGGTGTTCATTCACTTATAGGTACTTGCGCCAACAATCCGGTCCCGTGCCGGCGGCTTGCATTTCCGGTCGTCACTATTCTCTTAAGGAGCGACGACATGAAATACGTCCCGCCAGGCCTGCCCGGCAGCATTGTCTCCGTCGAGCCGAGGTATGAGAATTTCATCGGCGGCAAGTGGCTGGCGCCGACGCACGGCAAGTACCGCCTGGACTTGGCTCCCGCGACCGCCCGTCCGATCACCGAGGTGGCCGACTCCACGCCGGAGGACGTCGAGCTCGCGCTGGACGCTGCCCACGCGGCGAAGGACGCCTGGGGCGAGGCGTCAGCAACCGAGCGAGCGGAGGTGCTCAACGCAATCGCTGATGTGATCGAGAAGAACCAGGACATGCTGGCGGTCGCTGAGAGCTGGGAGAACGGCAAGCCGGTCCGCGAGACGCTGGCTGCCGACATTCCCCTGGTAGTCGATCACTTCCGGTACTTCGCCGCCGCGGCACGCGCCGAGGAAGGGCGCTCGACTGAGATCGAGAAGGATCTGGTCGCCTACCACTTCCGGGAGCCGCTGGGTGTGGTCGGTCAGATCATCCCGTTCAACTTCCCGCTGCTGATGGCGGCGTGGAAGCTCGCGCCGGCGCTGGCGGCCGGTAACTGTTCGGTGATCAAGCCCGCCTCGCCGACACCGTGGTCGATCCTGAAACTGATGGAGACGATCGAGGACGTCCTGCCGCCGGGTGTGATCAACGTCGTGACCGGTCCCGGTGCGGAGATCGGTAAGGCGCTGGCTGCGAATCCGCGTATCGCAAAGGTGTCTTTTACCGGCGAGACGGTGACCGGTCGGCTGATCATGCAGTACGCCGCGCAGAACCTGATCCCGTCCACCGTCGAGTTGGGTGGCAAGTCGCCGAACATCTTCTTCAACGATGTGATGGCTCATGACGACGAGTTCCTGGACAAGGCGATCGAGGGTCTGGTGTTGTACGCGTTCAACAAGGGCGAAGTGTGCACCTGCCCGTCGCGGGCGCTGATCCAGGCCGACATCTACGACGAGTTCATGGCCCGCTGCCTGGAACGCATCGCCAGCATCAGGCAGGGCAATCCGCTGGACACTGACACCCAGCTTGGCCCGCAGGTCTCAGCGCAGCAGATCGAGAAAATCGCATCCTACGTCGACATCGGCCGCAACGAGGGCGCCGAGGTGCTCATCGGCGGCCAGCGCGCCAGCGTGGACGGGGCGGAATTCGCTGACGGCTATTACTTCCAGCCGACGGTGCTGAAGGGCGACAACAAGATGCGGGTGTTCCAGGAGGAGATCTTCGGCCCCGTGCTCGCGGTCACCACGTTCACCGACGACGCGGACGCGCTGGCGATCGCGAATGACACCCTCTACGGGCTGGGCGCCGGCGTCTGGACCCGTGACGGCACCCGGGCGTACAAGATGGGCCGCGGCATCAAGGCCGGTCGCGTCTGGACAAACTGCTACCACCAGTACCCGGCAGGTGCCTCGTTCGGTGGCTACAAGATCTCAGGCATCGGCCGTGAGAACCACCTCATGATGCTGGATCACTACAGCCAGACGAAGAACCTGCTCGTCAGCTACAGCACCAAACCGCTCGGGCTGTTCTGAGGCCCGTGATGTCCGAGTCGATGGTCCTGGCACGCATCACCGCCACCCCGGCCGCGCGCGAGGCGATCCGTCTCCTGCGCGCCGCCCGGGGCGGCCCGGTGATGTTCGTCCAATCCGGCGGCTGCTGCGCCGGCAGCACACCGATGTGCTTTCCCGTCGGAGAATTCCTCATCGGCGACATCGACGTCCTGCTCGGCGAGATCGACGGATGCCCGTTCTACATCGACAAGCGCCTGGACCAGGCCTGGCACCAGGAACAGTTCCTGCTCGATGTCGCGCCCGGCGAACCCGAAGACTTCTCACTGCCAGCCGGGGACAACCTTCACTTCGTCACCCGCTCCCCCACCTGCGTCTCACCGAGCGCACTCAGCGAAAACGTCCTTTCCACCAGTTCTGAATGGAACTCACAATGAGAGCAGCAGTTGTCACCGATTTCCACTCTCCCTTGCAGGTGCAGGATCTTCCGATCCCCGAGCCCGGCGCGGGCGAGGTACTAGTCCGGATCGAGACGAGCGGGCTGTGCCACACCGACATCCACGCCGCGCACGGCGACTGGCCGGTCAAGCCGACACCGCCGTTCATTCCTGGGCACGAGGGCGTCGGTCATGTCGAGAAGCTCGGCACCGGCGTGAGCACCCGGGCGATCGGCGACCGGGTCGCGATCGCGTGGCTAGGTTACGCGTGCGGTGAGTGCCGCTACTGCAACGATGGGTGGGAGACGCTGTGTGAGAAGCAGCAGAACTCGGGCTACTCCGTCAACGGCACATTCGCCGAGTATGCCGTCGTCCCCGCGGCGTTCGCCTCGCCTGTACCAGACGGCGTCTCCTCCCGGGACGCCGCGCCGCTGACGTGCGCGGGTGTGACGACCTACAAGGCGATCAAGGTCGCCGGGGTCGCCCCCGCCGAGACGGTCGCGATCTTCGGCGTCGGCGGGCTGGGACACCTCGCACTGCAGTACGCCCGCATCGCCGGTGGGTTCGTCATCGCAGTGGACATCGAAGACCACAAGCTCGCGATGGCCACCGAACTCGGCGCCGACCATGTCGTCAACGCGCTGACTACCGATCCGGTCGAGGCGATCCAGGCACTCGGCGGCGCCGATGTGGCC
>Ga0066793_10001318_pt1 | contig 11187 bp, 8 predicted proteins | sample PersoiDNA2013189_FD_83876 | JGI IMG/M metagenome (GOLD analysis project Ga0066793, IMG submission 83876) | Permafrost soil microbial communities from the Arctic, to analyse light accelerated degradation of dissolved organic matter (DOM) -... | ecosystem: Environmental > Terrestrial > Soil >...
GACGAAGCCGGCGGGCAGGAGAAGGGCGGTCGAGAGGGCCATGGTGAGAGCGCCCATGCGGGGTCCGACCAGACGACGCTCAGCATCAGGCAGCACGACTGCCGTCCACAGTCCGATGTTCGAGCCCGACAGGACTCCGGCGGTTTGGCCGATCGCCACGGTCACCGAGATGAGCACGATTCCGATGAGCTGGCTCATGGCGCCGGCGGCCACCCCGGCCACGATCGCGGCGAGGACGAAGCCGCGGACCTCGGCGAGGGAGAGGCCCATCGTGAGCTTGCGCAGGTCACCCTTGAACCGGCGCAGGATTTGCGGCGCGAATGCCTGCAGTGCTGCGCCTCCGACCGGGGCGGCGCCGACCACGACCACCAGCGCCGGGGGCGCCCCCAGCCTCAGCAGGAGTGGGACAAAGAGCGCGTCCGAGGCATAAGAGGCGCTGAAAGCCTGGCCGACGGCGATTGCCTGGAAGGGCCGGTAGTGAGCTGAGGCGAACGCGCGCCAACGTGTGGGCCGGGGCAGATGCATTGCTAACTAGAGTACGCGGACTCGCGGGTCCGCCGCAGGCGGCCCATTTGGCTGCTCCAACAGCCCCGGTTGACAGCGCTGATATGCTTCTGTTAGCGGGGAATGTAACCGGTTACATTCCGGTTGAGGATAACCAGCCCTTGATTTGAGGCCCGGAGATAGCCCCCTCTCGAAGCCCCTCCCTTTGACGCAAGCTTCAGAGGGAGGGGCCCTTCTCCTGGCGGCGATAACCCGTTGGACAACGCAGGTATGTTCTCGTAAGCGGGTTCATGAAACCGGTTCCACTAGGAGGCGCAGATGACCAAGGCGGTCACGATCCGGGATGTTGCCCGGACAGCGGGCGTGAGTGTCGCCACCGCGTCGAGGGCCCTCAACGGCAGCGAGCTGGTCACCGAGGCTACCCGAAAGCGGGTCTTGAAGGTGATGGACGAGCTGCAATTCACGCCAAGCATCTCGGCCCGGCGTCTGAGTCTGGGCCGGACCATGACGATCACCGTGGTCACGTCGTTCCTGACACGCCCGCAGGCGGTGGAGCGACTCCGCGGGGTGGACGCCGTCCTAAGTGATAGCGAGTTCGACCTGGTCATCTACAACGTTGAGACCGTCGAGAAGCGCGATCAGTACCTGCGAACACTTCCTCTGGCCCAACGCACCGACGGCATGCTGCTCATCTCGCTACCGCCGCGCCCAGAGGACGTAGCGCGTCTCGCTTCCGCGGCGGTTCCGATCGTCGTCATTGATGTTCACTCCCCGACGCTCAGTGTTCTCCCTCGCGTCATGGGCGACGACGTTGCCGGTGGTGAGCTGGCCGCCCGCCACCTTCTTGAGCTAGGCCATCGCCAGATCGGATACATCGGCGATGAGTTCGACGATCCGTTCGGATTCACGTCCAGTCGCGACCGATTCACCGGCTATGAGCGAGCCCTCGCGAGCGCCGGCCTAGCCACTCGGCCGGAATGGGTCGCCCTCGGCGCCCACGGCCGATACGAGGCTCGTGAATTGGCGAGTCGCTTGCTCACCGGGTCAACCCACCCCACGGCCATATTCGCAAGCAGCGATACCCAGGCTCTTGGCGTTATCGCGGCAGCGCACGAAATCGGGCTCGACGTTCCCGGGGATCTCTCGATCGTCGGCTACGACGACGTCGAAGCTGCCGACTACGTTGGCCTGACCACAGTCAGCCAGCGGCTCTTCGAGTCCGGACGCGCTGGGGCCGAGCTCCTGCTGAGAGAGATCGCTGGACGCTCGCAGGTTCCCCCCTCAACTGACTTGCCCCCTGACCTTGTAATCCGCGCTACGTCGGCGCCACCTAAGGAGGGCATGCCTAGGGGTTGACGAACACGCAAAGCGTCTTGGAACTATCTGCCCAAGGAGGAGACGACCAGTGTTCCGAACCGTCAACCAGCCCGCGAGACTCTGGGGAGGGCTCGCGGTCGTGGCGCTTATCGCCACCGCGTGCGGCAGCACGAGCGCAACCCAGACTCAAACCTCTTCGCTAGCAACAACGACCGCAACAGCGACGACCGCAGCGTCTGTTTCTGCGTCTGCGTCTGCATCTGCGTCCACTACGGCCGTTCCGATTACCTGCGGCACCGCCCCTGTCGTTCTCAACGCGTACTTCGAGACGGGATTTGACATCCCCTTCAAGCTCTCTGAGGAGTTCACCAAGCAGTATCCGAACGTAACCTGGAACATCAGCCAGGATCAGTTCACCAACCTTACGAACGCCACGCCGCGTTTGCTGGTTTCGGACAACCCGCCGGATCTCATCCGCCTGCCGACGATGGTCTCCCTCGTGAAGGATGGGCTCCTGAAGAACCTCGATTCCTATGTGACCGCGTTCGGCTGGGACAAGTGGCCGGCGGCAGAGCTTCTCCAGGACCGGGTTGCTGCGGACGGCACCCGTGGCTCCGGCTCCCTATACGCCGCTGGCTTGAACTACAGCATGACCGGCGTCTTCTACAACAAGAAACTCGCCGCCCAGATCGGCATGACCACGCCTCCGACGACGGTGGCAGATTTCGAGAGCCTGCTGGCCAAAGCCAAGGCAGCCGGGCTCCAGCCGATTATGCAGTGGAACGCTTCGGCCAGTGGCGGCGGGCTCGCATTCCCGCTCCAGGATCTCATGGCGGCCTTTGGCCCGACACAGCCGATCAACGACTGGATCTTCCAGAAGAAGGGTGCGACGATCGACACCCCGACCAATCTGACGGCGGCACAGCACCTCCAGCAATGGATCACGTCCGGGTACTTCCCAAAGGACGTCAACGCCATCGAGTACACGGCCGCCAACAGCCGCTTCGTCAAGGGCGAAGGGGTCTTCATTTTCAATGGCGACTGGGAGAACGCCGACTACGACAAGAACGCGGCAGGTAACGTCGGATTCTTCGCGTTCCCCTCCGCCACAGCGGGCGGCTCACTCGCCGGTATGTCTTCCCCGCTCACGTACGGCATCGCCGCCAAGGCGAAGAATGCCGACTGCGCAGCCTTCTTCCTCAACTGGGTTGCGACCAACGCGACCGCCCGCCAGATCAACGTGGCTATCGGCGGCTCCAACCCCGGTGGTCCTGCTGACCTCCCGATTCCACCGGCTGCTGCCGGCGCCGTGACCAATGACTCGCTCGCCGTCGGGGCCCAGGTCTCCAAGGCCAACGGCGCGATGGACTTCATCGCGAACTCGACCGGCTCCATCTTCGCTCAGGGCTGGACGCCCGAGCTCCAGAAGATGGTCGGAGGCAAAGAGACGGCTGAAGGCCTCCTCAAGGCGGTCCAGGCCGAGTACTTGAAGGAACTCTCCCAGTAATGCAGGCTGCTGACACTTCGATGCCTGAGAACATCCTTAACAGACCGGATGCTCAGACCGATGACCGTCAGCGGCGGTCCTGGCGGACCTCCCCAAGTCGGAAGGTCCGCCGGCAAACCCTGCTCGGGTGGCTGTTCGTGCTGCCTGCACTCGCGATTTACGCCCTGTTCGTCCTGCTTCCGCTCGCCCTCACGGTCCAGTACTCGCTCTATCGGTGGGACGGCTTCAACGTCCCCGAGTGGGTTGGTCTGTCCAACTACCGGACGGTGCTTACTGATCCGGACTTGCTCAACACGATCTTCAATGCTTTCCGCCTCATCTTCTTCTTCAGCTTCATTCCGGTCATTCTCGGGCTCGTAGTAGCTTCTGTGATCCGGCGCAGCTCCACAGGCTCGCTAGGCAACATCGCCCGGACGGTCCTGTTCCTGCCGCAAGTCATTCCGCTCGTGGCCGCTGGCATTGTTTGGAGCGTGGTGCTCTCGCTTTCGGGGCTCGCCAACCAGATACTCACCGCCATTGGGCTCGAGGGCATCACTCGGGCATGGCTGGGCGATTTCGATACGGCCCTGCCCGCGGTCGGCTTGATCGGTACCTGGGTGCTCCTCGGACTCTGCACTCTCCTGCTTCTGACAGGCATGACGAAGATCGATCCTGCCCTGTACGAGTCGGCGAGGCTCGACGGCGCCGGCGCCTTCCGCGAGTTCCTGGCGATCACTCTCCCGAGCCTACGGCAGGAGATCGCCGTGTGCGTCACCGTCACCGTTATCGCGGCGCTGAGGAGCTTCGACATCGTCTACGTCACAACGGGCGGTGGGCCGGGGCTGGCGACGATGGTCCCGGGGCTCGACATTTATGTGCTTGCTTTCCAGGCGCGCGCCGTGGGCGTTGCGTCGGCGCTCGCAGTGGTGCTGATCTTGCTCATCGTGATTATCATCCTGCCGATCCAGTGGCTGGGCCGGGGGAACGGAGAATGAAGGTCGACCGCCGCGAGCTTTACAGCGGCCGGTTGCTGCTCGTATTGCTCATGGCCATCACCCTTGTGCCGTTCATCAGCATGTTCACGACCGCATTGCACCCCTCCGGATCCGTCCCTCAGGGGATCGACTGGCCTGCGGACCCGCAATGGGGCAACTTCATCGACGCGTTCAAGGTGGCGAACATGAGCGCGCTTCTCTTCTCGAGTGTCTTCATCGTGCTCCTCACGGTACCTATCTCACTCGTGATCTCCACCATGGCCGGGTTCGCCATTGGATATCTGCGACTGCCGGGTTCTCGCTGGCTGCTACTTCTCTTCGTGTTCGGGCTGACCCTCCCGTACGAGGGCATCGTGACGCCGCTCTACTTCCTCGAGCGCCAGATCGGGATCCTGAATACCCGCTTCGCGATCGCACTGCCGCTGATTGGTCTCTATATGCCTTTCGCGGTGTACTGGATGCGAGCGCACTTCGTCAACATGCCACCAGAGATCAGCGAGGCGGCTCAGGTCGATGGGGCCGGCACCTGGGATCTCTTCTGGCTGATCCACGTCCCGCTGGCTCGGCCGCCGATCGCGTCGCTCGGGATCCTCATGTCGGTGTGGACGTGGAACCAATTTGTGCTCGCGCTGGTCCTCGTGCAGGACCCGACGCAGCGGACGGCAGCCGGCGCACTGGGGGCCTTCCAGGGCCACTACGCGACCGACATCCCATTGCTTTGCGCGGGCTCGCTGCTCATCCTCCTGCCTACGCTTGTTGTCTTTATCGCCTTCCAGCGCAACGTGATCGCTGCGCTTCTACAGGGGTCGGTTAAGGGATGAGGATCGACCGGCGACCCAGAGGGGCCACCTAATGACAAGTCCCTCCCATATGGCGCTCCGACCTCTACTCGTCCGCGGCGAAGTCGACGACGGGTTCGGCCCGGTGATGGACGTCTTCGCGGACAACTTTCGCAAGCGGGGCGACCTCGGCGCCGCCTGCGCCGTCTACGTCGCCGGCCGGCCCGTGGTAGACATCTGGGCTGGCGTCGCTGACGCTCGAACCGGCCGGACGTGGGATGCGGACACCGCCGCCGCCATTCTCTCCTGCTCGAAGGGAATTCTCGCCGTCAGTGCGTACGTGCTCGTCCAGGATGGCCGTCTCGAGCTCGACGCGCCTGTAGCACGTTACTGGCCTGAATTCGCACAACATGGCAAGGAGCGCATTACCGTGCGATGGCTGCTCAGCCACCGCGCGGGTCTGCCGGCGCTCGATCGGGATCTGACACGCCGCGAGGTTCTCGCCTGGGACCCGGTTATACGGGCCATCGAGGCCCAGGCTCCCCGCTGGGCTCCGGGAACGGCGTACTCCTACCACGCGCTCACGTATGGCTGGCTCATCGGCGAGGTGATCCGCCGGATAACCGGCAGCCTGCCCGGCGCCTTCTTCCGCGAGAAGCTCGGGGATCCTATCGGGCTGCGCACCTGGATCGGCCTCCCCGCTTCGGAGCGCGAATCTGTCGCCTGGATGGAGCCGCCCCTCCCTGATGAGGACACCCCGGCTGTCCGGGCGATTACGGAACATCTCTCGGAGCCCGTGGCGATGCGGAATCTTGATATGGGCGGTGCCTTCGGGTTCCCGGTGGAGAACGGCATCGTCACGTTCAATGCCCCCGAGATCCAGGCAGGCGAGGTCCCGGCTGCCAACGGCATCAGCACCGCGCGTTCGCTCGCTCGCCTGTATGCCGGTTGCGTCTCGGAGATTGGCGGCCCGAGGATTCTCTCCCGATCGTCGGTCGACGATGCCATCAGAGTGCAATCTTCTGGTAAGCAACTATTCGGCCCCCCCGATTCCGGCCAACGTTGGGGCACCGGATTCATGCTTGATTCTCCGCCAGCGCGCCCTTTGCTGGGACCTCGTAGCTTTGGGCACGACGGGGCTGGTGGTCAACTTGGGTTCGCCGACGACGAGTACGGCGTCGGCTTCGCCTACCTCAGCAACCAGATGGGTGGCCTCGTCGATGCGCGCGCAAATGAACTGACGGCGGCCGTCAAGGGTTGCCTCATCGGCAAGAATTGACCGAACAGTCACGACGATCGCGCGCAGATCCGCTCGGCGGACATCGTGGCAGAACGGCAAGACAGAGCGGGATGACCAGGTCTCGGAGGAACTTGTGAAGGGCGACGTCATCGTCGTTGACGATAACCACCGCCGGGTTGCGGTGACAATCGCGGCAGCGATTCAAACGCGTGTCAACGCAAAACCGGGGCGGTTCCTTGTGACCGTCGCCGGCGAATCAGGTTCAGGCAAATCAGAAACCGCCGCGGCTCTCGCCATACAGCTTCTCAATGGAGGTGTCCATTCCGCGGTCCTGGGACAGGACGATTACTTTGGACTGCCGCCCAAGACCAACGACGCCAGGCGCCATCAGGACCCTGACTGGCTTGGTCCCCACGTGGAGGTGCGCCTCGATTTGCTTCAAGCGAACGTGGACTCAGCTCTGGCCGGCGAGGCGTCGATTGAGAAGCCCACGATCGACTACCCTGCCAATTCCGTTTCGACCGAATGCCTCAACCTGGAAGGCGTGAAGGTCGTGATCGTCGAAGGGACATATGTGTCGCTGCTGAGGCATGTCGACGTGAGGATCTTCATCGCCCGAAACCGCCTGGAGACCATGGCGCATCGAATGAAGAGGAATCGTGGCAACGAAGTGCGCGACCCCTTCGTCGAGGGGATCCTCAGCGTCGAGCACAAGATCATCGCCGGCCATCGACATCTCGCGGACTTCGTCGTGACCAGCGATTATCGGATAATCGAGACGGACTGAGCGAGTGGAGGCAATGTCCGTCAAGAACAAGGTGCAACTCATCACCTACCCGGATTCTCTCGGCGGGTCCCTCAAAGGCCTTGAGGTCGTCCTGGATCGCTTCTTCCCAGGCCTCTTCGAAGGCGGGATTCACGTCCTGCCACCGTTCCCGTCGTCCGGGGACCGAGGGTTCGCTCCTTTGACTTACCTGGAGGTCGATCCGGCCTTCGGATCCTGGGATGACATTCGCAGCCTGGGCGACCGATACGACGTCTTGCTGGATCTCATGGTCAACCACATTTCGAGCAAGTCGCCGTTCTTCGTTGACTTCCTGAGGTACGGTCGCGCGTCGGAGTGGGCCGACCTCTTCATCACTCTCGACAAATACTGGCCGGGCGGCAAGCCCGCTCAACAGGATATCGACAAAATGTTCCTGCGCAGAAAGCGGCCGTACTCCACGTTCAAGGTGGGTGCCGCTGGGATCGACGAGATAGTCTGGACGACCTTCGGGAAGACCGACCCTTCCGAGCAGATCGACCTGGATTGGCACTCGCCCGTGTTCCGGGCTCTGATCGCCACCTTCCTCGAAAACTTCTCGCGTCACGGGGTCAAGATCGTCAGGCTCGACGCTGTCGGCTACCTTGTCAAGAAACTGGGGACGAGCTGCTTCTTCGTCGAGCCCGAGATCTATGAATTCATGGACTGGATAAGTGGGGTGGCCGATCGCAACGGCATCACGCTCCTGCCGGAGGTTCATGCCCAGCCGGCTATCCAGAGTCGCCTTTCGGAGCGCGGCTACTGGACGTACGACTTCATCCTTCCGTACACGATCCTCGAAGCCCTGATCATCCGGTCTCCGATACGTCTCCGGCCGTACCTGCTGTCGCGATCCACCAAGCAGTTCACGATGCTCGACTGCCATGACGGAGTCCCGGTAAAGCCTGACATGGATGGGCTGTACGAGCCCGAGGACGTGCGTCGTCTGGTCAAGACATGCCTGGATCGCGGCGCGAACCTGAGCCTGGTTGTCTCAACCGAACACCAAGACCCCGATGGCTTCGACGTCCACCAGATCAGGGGTACCTTCTACTCGCTCTTGGGTTGCGACGACGACGCCTACATCGCTGCCCGCGCTATTCAGTTCTTCGTGCCCGGCATACCACAGGTCTACTACGTGGGGCTCCTTGCCGGAAAGAACGACGTAGAGGCCGTCGCCCGCACGGGCGAGGGCAGGGAGATCAACCGTCACAACTTCACGATGGGCGAGATCCGCGTGGCTGCGGACAAGGACGTCGTGCATCGCCTCGAGCGGCTGATCCGGCTGCGAAACAGACACCCGGCTTTTGACGGGGAGTTCCGAGTCCTCGACTCGGCGGACAGCCGGCTGCGCTTAGCCTGGTTCTCGGGCGGTGAAAAGTGCGTGCTGGACGTCGATTTCGTCTCAAAGCAATCCAGCGTTGAAAGCGTCGACTCCCTGGGTCACATCGAGCGCGTCAGTCTCTAGCTGCCGCTGACCAAGTCACCGGGATCCTACTCAAGGGACGCCGTACGACGCCCAAGATGGGCTCGAGGGGGTCCATTACGCCCACGTGCTTCATGCTGATCGGCGAGCCGCGTCTATACCCGAAGCGGGGACGACGGAGAAGCAGCATTGGGAACCCCGGCTCATAGTGTCAGCATCGCCGGCATCGGGTACCAAGCCACACAAGCGAGACCTCAGAAACTGAAGTCAGCTTCCCACACGCCCGGCCCGGGCGAGCGCATCAGGAAGCCCGAACGCCAAGCGCCTCGGTGGTCTGCCCGGCATACCGTCGCGTCGGCATCGTCGAGGAGTGGCCGAGACCCGGCTGACCTCCTCGAGCGGCATGCCGTTGTTGACCAATGGGGTCGCCGTGGCATGGCGGAGGGGAGCAGGAATGCGGCTCGGCCGCAGCCGGCGCAGTGCGAGCCGGGGAGTAGAAGCTCCGTCGAGCGCTTCAATCCTGGCTCGATCGTCGACTCAGTGATGGAGGAGCTGGGCGGCGATGAAACTAAGGCCGTTCTCGGTAAGTGCCCGCGCGGTGTGGTTCGTCGCGTCGAGCTTGTCCATGAAGTTGTCTTGGAGTGCGTCCCAGTCGCCGCCGGCGATGACCTCGGCCTTGTCCCGAAAGTAGTCCAGGATGTCGGACGGATGAAGCCGGGCGGCATCGACCGCGGGATCGCCGCCTTCGTGCTTGGCCGAGATGTTCGGCACGCGATGGGCGAGGTCGATGAGTTCCTCGCGTCGGTCGTACGGCTGGCGCACGATGCTCTTCTGGGTTTCGGTGATGTGGTGCTCGAACCTGACGGCTTCCTCGAACCCGAGCGCTCTTCGCGCCTCCGCCGCGATCTCGAGGGTGTCGCAATCGAACGAGTTGAACAAGTTGAGCCAGACGAGTGGGGTGCTGCCGTCGTCACGCGCGAACAGACTCGCGGCGAGCAAGGTCGACAGGCCGGAGAACGGGTTGTCGGTGCCCATGAAGACCGAGATCTTGAACTCGATGTCCACGCCGAGCCGATGTAGCAGGTAGCCGGCGAGCACAGTGCCGGGGTTGACGTTGAGAACCTGACGAACGCCGTAGGTCGTGTAGTAGTGCAAGAACTCATCGACCCACAAGAGCGGATGATCGTTGGGCTCTCCCACGCCGCCGACTTTTGGCAGATCTTCGATCGTCCGATCCCCGGTGATAGTCGGGGGGATCGCGGAGGCTCTCAGGGGCTAACGCTTCGCTCGGGAAGCAGGCACTCTGCCAACTGAGTTACTCCCGCTCGGAGCGGAGAGAGTTATAGGAGATCGGGCGAGAGGCGGAAGCATGGGAATCGGGCAAGGCCGGACGCTCGGCGCGAAAGGCAGGCAACGCGCGAAGATAGGCTCGAGCAGAGGAGTTGCGCGGACGCCTATGTCTACTTTCGCCGCCCGGCGGGCAGGGATTCGCGATCAGGACCGCCAACGCGATCTCGCCCCACAGCCCCACCCGCGATGCTGCCCGAGTCGGATTCCAGTGCGTCGCGAACCACCGGTCACGATTGCAGGATGTCTGCAGGAACCCGCGGCACCCTGAAACCGTGATTTGTCCCGTCACCCGGGAAGTGGTCATCGTTCGTGCCTGACTTCCTGCTCCTTGCCCACTCGATCGTCGGAGTGCCGGTCTTCCTGGCGCATCGACACCCCAGCCGGCTTTCCCTGCTCGGAATCGCGCTCGCCTTGCTCGCCGTCCTGTTCCCGGGGCTCGGGCGAAACAGTGTGTTGGCATCCGGAACGGCGCCCGATCCTTCGGCGCAGGCAACCTCGGGCGGAGGTCCAGGGGTGGTCGTCGCCAGCTTCTCGGTCACCGATGACCTCTCTACCGCCCTTGTCGGGCTGATCAATGCCCGGGACGTGACCTTCGTCGCACCGGGCGGTTCGATTGGAGCCGATGGCACGGGCACGCTCCGGATACCGCTGAACTTTGGCTCGGCGACGGTGCCGACTACGGTCACCGTGTCGGTCAGTGGCGAGCCTGCCGACGTGGTCCAAGTCAACTACTACCCGGCGCAGTACTACGGGAGCATGGGAATCGCTTCGGCCGGGGTCATCGACCTGTACACGACACTGCCCAGGTCGAACAACGGGGCCCGGAAGGAAGACACTTCTACGCCCCCCGAGGCTGCGCCGAGCGTCGACCAGGTCGAGTGGGGCCAACTCCGGGCCCAGGATGGCTTTCCCGCCGCCGAAGCGTCACTCGACGACCAGCTCCGCCAGCTCTACATCCACTTCGACGAGGTGAACGACCCTAACGTGGGGACCGTGTGCGCCGGCACCATGACGGGTATCGAGATGTACTCGGCCATCTCGCTGCACAGCTGCTACGTCACCTGCACCGGCTATGCGCAGATCACCGACGCCTTCCTCGGCTCCCTGGAGACCTCGGCCAGATACATCAGCCTCGGCGGCCCCTACTCGTACCTGCCAGACGGGGTGCTCGTCGAATCGAGCGAGAGCCACGACACGACGGACATGTGGGTGAATGGCGAATGGCAGTGGCTGGACCCCACGTTGCGGGTGCTGCGAGCGACCGGACCGGACGGGCTGCCCCTCACGC
>Ga0066793_10001319_pt1 | contig 11176 bp, 10 predicted proteins | sample PersoiDNA2013189_FD_83876 | JGI IMG/M metagenome (GOLD analysis project Ga0066793, IMG submission 83876) | Permafrost soil microbial communities from the Arctic, to analyse light accelerated degradation of dissolved organic matter (DOM) -... | ecosystem: Environmental > Terrestrial > Soil >...
CTCGAAGACCTCGATGAAGACCAGTCGTAGCGTTTGCGCACCTTCTTGCACAACAACGCGCCTCACATCTGGGGCGGCCGACTTCTTCACAACGGCACGATCGCGCCGATCGAGAGGTGTGATGTGATGCGCGGTTTGTGCTCAGGCAAGGGCTTCCTCTTCGCAGACCGGGGTGAGTTCGTGGCGACGGGCTTCGAGGAGCCTGTGCGCGAGTACGACGTGAACCGGCGCCACACTACTGCTAATTAGTTGGACAATCGACCTGACGCCCGGTAGTCGAAGTGCGGTAACGCATCGTGACCTCGGCGTACAATTGGCGTCGTGGGCGCAATCAAGAACGCGGCGGCGATGGCAGCAGGCCTACGCTTGCCCCACCGCGGCCCCGATTGTCAGAGGTCGGCAATGTCGGTCTCCGTCCCCCTGAGGCGCCACGCTCTCCCGACGACCTTCGCCGCCGCCGCCGCTTCTATCAGGCGTGGCATACTCCAACTGGAAGCACCTCAATGAAAACCGAGATTGACACATCCGGTCTGCGGCGCGTTCCGGCGCTGGGCCCCATTCCTCGCTGGGCGGACATGATACGCCTCATCCGGCGGTTCCCGCAGAGGCTTCGCGAGAGGCGCTTTTGGTACGTACAGGCACTGATGCTCCTCGCCACTGTGCCGCACTATACGTTCGAGGCTTTAGGATTAGGCGACCCTTCGGAGGTCGTGTACGGGCTGGCCATCATCGTCTACATGGTGCCGCTGCTATATGCCGCCCTAGCCTTTGGCTGGGAAGGCGCGATTCTGACCGGCCTCTGGGCGGCCGTCTTGACATCGCCCAGCCTTTGGCTATGGGACCACTCCATAGGGCATTGGGCCGGGGAACTCGGTCAGCTGGCAATCATTCTCCCCGTTGCCGTCCTCATGGCTTGGAGGGTGGACCTAGAGGCCAAGCAGCGGCTAAGGGCCGAGAAGACCAGTGCCGACCTGAAGGTCCTTAACGAGGTGGGGGAGACACTCAGCAACGCTCTGGAGGTGGAGCAACAGTTGCCGGAAGTCGTGCGACGCGTGCAGCAGGGCATGTCGCTGGAGTCGGCGTGGCTGTGCCTGGAACCGGAATCCGGCGGGCTCGGCCCCCTGACGACCGTAGAGTCCTCGGACCCGCCCTCGCCTCCGCCAACAGATCTGGCTCTGGACCTTCACCACCGCGTCGTGGCGCAGCAACGGACAGTGCGCGCTGACGGCCAGGCGGCGGCAGTACCTCTGCTGGCGGAAGAGACAGGCATGCTGGGCTCGCTGGGCGCGAAGGCTGCCGGGGACGAGACGCTGAGCGACTCGCAGGTGGGGCTTCTGACCACGGTCGCGCGCCAGGTGCGTGTGGCGCTTGAGAATGCCCGCTTGTACCGTCAGCGGCAAGAGAGCATGCAGTCTTATGTGCGTCAGGTCACGCAGGCGCAGGAGGACGAACGTCTGCGGATCGCGCGGGAGCTACACGACGAGACCGCCCAGGAGCTAGTGCACCTGGCGCGCAAACTCGAGCAGTTGCGTAACAGGGCCGAGCCCGGCCTGACGGAGGAGATCCAGGACCTCCTGAACATGGCACGCGGCACGATTCAAGCGGTGCGCCGTTACAGCCGCGACCTGCGGCCCTCCGTTCTCGACGACCTGGGCCTGCTAGCAGCCCTGGAAATGGTGGTCGAGGACACGAGCCGCCAGCTTTCCAAGGGAGCGCGGCTCCAGGTAACCGGGCAGGCGCGGCGTCTGGACGGGCCTGTCGAGCTGGCGCTGTTTCGGATCGCGCAGGAGAGCCTGCGGAATATCGAGAAGCACGCGAACGCCACCTCAGCCACCGTCGAGCTGGATTTCAGCGACGAGGCGATGACGCTCTCGGTCGCGGACGACGGCCGCGGTTTTTCGCCAGCCAAGAACGTCTCCGACCTCGTGCGCACAGGCAAGCTTGGCCTGCTGGGCATGAAGGAGCGAGCCGAACTCGTAGGCGGGTCGTTCGAATTGCGGTCCATTCCGGGCGGAGGCACGAAGGTCGTGGTGACGGTCAGGCCTGGTGGTCGTTCGAGCGGCGGAGCAGAAGGACCTGCGGATCTCGCTAGCGACGACTTCGTTGCATCGTAGCAACACACGGTTTTCGCAGCGTCGGTTATCTTTGGGCCGCGGAGACGGTCCGACCAGGGGATGCCGCGAGTCGGCGCCCCGGGACCGAAGCAGCCACGCGGTTGGCGCCCTCAGCGGCCTGAAGTTGAATAGCGACTTGCCCGCCGGAAGCTTGTTCGGTGGCGAATTGCTCCCAGCGCTCCCGCTCGGCCGGGCCGATTAAGTGGCCATTATCGTCCATGTCGAGCCGGACGCAGTCGCTGTCAGCGGCGACGGAGGCTCTTACTCGTGTCGCGCCCCGCTCTATCGCTGAGGCAATCGCTTCGCTGGCGAGCTGAAAAAGAGCCGCCGCGTCGGTCCCACTAATCTCGCGCACCGCCTGCTCGTCGATCTGCAAGTCGGTGGCAGTTGCGGCATTTGCCTCGGCATCGCGCAGCAGGTCGGCCAGAGCCCGCGGCAGGTCGGTCTCGCCGTCCAGGTAAGGGCGTAGACCGAAGATGTAGTGTCGCATTTTTGCGATTACCGAGCTAAGCTCGTCGATCGAGTCGTCCAAGCAGGTCGCCGCTTCGGGCGACTCCAGGCGCGTCGCACAGTCTTCCAGCCTCAGCTGTACGCCATAGATGTGTTGAATGACGCCGTCGTGGATTTCGAGGCCGATTCGCTCCCTCTCCTCCATTCGCGCCATCTCCACGGCCTGCACGCGCTCTCGCCGGCGGTGCGCCTCGAGCTGCGCTTGCATTCGCTCCAGCACGCCGAATATCCAGAATGAGAAGACGATCACGCCCAACGTGAGGACGGCCGTGGCCGCTAGATGAGCCGCCGTCAGGGAGATCCAGTCGTGGAGCACTTCCTCCGTGAAGAGGGCAAGTCCGATCGCGAACGCCAGCGGCACCACGATCCCGACAATGCGCAAGCGGAGCATATTGCTCTTCAGCAGCCCGTTCATTCTGATCACGCTATCAGTGTCACCTATACCAGGAATCATTAAATGTCCCATTCCGACTCTAAACCGAGAGCCGAAAGGCCCTAAAGCGGTGGGGTGGAGCACTACGGAGTGTAAAGGACCTGGTCCGTGCTTGACCGCGTGGTCCGTTTCAGTGCAGGCCGAAGAGCGCCCGAGTTACTACGGCGCGCGCTCACCTTGCTGCAGGTCGGGCTGATAGACGCAGGACGGGTCTGACTCCAGGTAATCGCCGGTAATCGCGTATGCGCGCGCCCGCGATCCACCGCAGACCTCACGGAACTCACAGCGACTGCACTTTCCCCGCACCAGCAGCGGGTCTCGCAACTGCCGGAAGAGGCCCGATTCGCGGTAGATTTCCACGGGAGAGTCCTGCCGGATGTTCCCGGCCGGCAGGGGCAAGAATCCGGAAGGGCAAACATCGCCGGTGTGGGAGATGAAGCAGAAGCCTTTGCCGTCGTTTACGCCCTGCGCGGGACGGTTCAAGCCGTCCTGATATCGATAGCCAGCCCCCGCGAATGTCGCGTCCTTTGCGTTGCGCTGTCTCTCATGCTGGATGACCACGCGCCGGAACGCCGGAGCGGCCGTGCTTTTGATGTCGAACGGCGCCGTGCCAGACAACTGGTACAGCCATTCGAACACGCGCTCATGTTCCACCGCGGAGATCATGTCTGCTGCTGCCGCCCGCCCGGTTGGGACGAGGAAGAACACGCTCCACTGGACCGCGCCCAAATCGGCGACGAGGTCGGGGAAGCGGTGCAGCATCCCGACGTTGTAGCGGCTGACGGTTGTGTTTATCTGAAGCGAGAGGCCGGCTTCGCTGACCAGGCGCGCGATGCCGAGTGCCATGTCGAACGAGCCCTTGAAGCCGCGGAAGGCATCGTGCGGCTCAGGCGCCGGCCCATCGATGCTGACGGCGACTCGCTTTACGCCGGCCTCCCCCGCGCGCCGGAGCTTGTCCAGCGTTACGAGGCGGGTCGTCGTCGGTGTGAGCGAGGTGCGGAGCCCCTTGCTGGCGGCGTAGGCCAGGATGTCGAATACATCCTGCCGCATCATTGGATCGCCACCAGTGATCACGAGTATCGGGTCGCCGAAGCGCTTGATCTCATCGACGACGCCGAAGGCTTCTTCTGTCGTTAGCTCCCGTGGATCTCGCTTCGGCTGCGCCTCGGCGCGGCAGTGACGGCAGGCAAAAGCGCAGGCCCGGGTCAGTTCCCAGGCGATTGTGAAGGGAGATTGGCTGAAGTCGGCGTGCACCATGCGGGCGTCGTGCGCCTTCCGTTCGGCTGCGGCGCGGGGTAGCTGCTCGCTCATACGGCAAGCTCATGTTCTTGCACTGGGACCGGCCAGGCGCGGGCTGCTTCGGCTTCCGGGCTGTCCGGCTCAATCCCGATTTCTTCGTCGGTGAGGTAACAGGCAGGGTCCGGCGCCAGGAACTCGCCGAAGTAGCGCTCGGCGCGCACCCGCAGGTTCCCGTTGCAGATGTCCAGCCAGCGGCAACTGCCGCAACGCCCTTTCAGGTAAGGCTTGCGGTCCTTTAGCAGTGCCATTCGCGACTCGCTTGCATCCGTCCAAATGCTGCTGAAGCTGCGGTCGCGGACGTTGCCCAGCGTGTAGTCCCAGGAGAACTGGTCGGCGTGAACGTTCCCCTTCGGGTCCACGCAGGCGATGGCGATGCCTGACTGGTTGCCGCCGTTCCAGGTCAGCATCTGCAGCACCTCTTCGGCCCGTTCCGGGTCGTCCCGAAGCACACGTAGGTATAGCAAAACGTTGTCGGTGTGGTTATCGACGGTGAGGATCTCCTTGTCGAGGCCGCGGCGGTGGAAGTCTTGCGCTCGGTCGAAGATGTACTCGACCGCCGCCCGCGTCTCGGAAGGGAGCAGGTCGTACGAGCGGATGCGATCGCCGCGGCCGGCGTAGGCCAAGTGGTAGACGCAGCAGCGGGGGATGTCTTCTGTCTCCAGCAGGTCGAGGATGGCAGGTAGCTGGTCGAGGTTCTTGTGGTGAACCGTGAAGCGCAGCCCGACGCGGACCCCGCGGTCGCGGCAGAGCCGAATCCCGCGCAGGGCCTCCTCGAAGGCTCCCTTCTTGCCACGGATCTTGTCGTGTATCGGCCCAATGCCGTCCAGGCTGACGCCGACGTACGAGAGGCCGGACTCGGCGATAGCGTCTACGGTCTCAGGTGTGATCAGCGTGCCGTTCGTCGAGAGGACGCAGCGGAGGCCTGATTTCGACGCATATGCGACGAGCTGGAAGAGATCGGGCCGGGTCAGCGGCTCGCCGCCCGAGAAGAGCACCGTCGGCGCGCCGAAGCTCGCGAGGTCGTCCAGCAGCGCCAGCCCTTCGTGGGTGTTAAGCTCGCCAGGGTAGTCCTGGTTCTTGGAAGAGGCATAGCAGTGCATGCAGAACAGGTTGCAGCGCTGGGTCACGTTCCAGACCACGACCGGCTTCTTATCGACGGAGAAGTGCAGCAGGTGGGAGGGTACCCGGCTTGTCTGGCGGCCGTAGCGCAATGCGTCAGTCGAGGTTGCGGTTCCGTTAAGCAGCCGGGTGACTGATAGCATTTGCGATTATCCTCACTGCCAGCTTAGTCTGTGCGCGTGCCTAGCGCATAGTCCATATGGCCTTTTGGCCTAGGTGAAAAGGTACACATCTACCGTGTATCCGGGCGGTACCCGCCCGCACGATGAGCGTGAACGGCAGGCAGACTGCCCAGAAGGAGGGACGCGCGATGCAGACACGCGAATCGGAACTTGGCCTGGACGACCCGGTAAACCAGGCGATCCTTTCGGTGTCCGAGGACCAGCTGCAGGGATTCCAGCCGGACCCGATCGGCGAGATCTCCCGGCTCTCCGGAGTACCGGCTGACCTCGTCATCGGACGGTTGCGGCTGCTGCTGCTGGCCGGAGTGATCCGCCGCGTCCGCCAAACGCTGTTGACGCACAACCTGGCCGAAGGCGGCCTCGTCGCCTGGCTGATCCCGGAGGAGGCGCTTGACGACGCGTTCAACTTCATGTCCCGTGAAGACCCGTTCTCCGGACACGTAGTCGAGCGTACGGCGCAGCAGCGCGGTCCGGGCACCGATTACCGGCTCTGGACGACGCTGAAGGTCCCGCGCGAGTACTCGCCCGAAAAGCACTGTGGGTTCCTCAGCTCGCGGGTTGGCGCGCTGGACTACAGGCTCATGCCTGCGCGGGCCGTGTTCGTTTTGAGCGTCGGGCACCTGAGGCGTCGCAACATCCAGACGGGGACCCGCACCGACAGTCCGCCCGAGGTGATGTTCCCACAGCAGGCCGAGCTCGATGATCTGGAATGGCGGGTGCTGCTGGCGCTGAAGCGGGAGTTCCGGCCTGACGAAATCGTCCGCGACATCTGGCAGGCTAGAGCACGAGAGGCAGGGCTCACGCCGGACCTCTTCTACGAAGTGGTGGAACGGCTGGGAGCGCGCAATCTGATGGGCCGCTTCTCGACGTTTCTGCAGCATACGGGCCCTTCGGCGGCTGGCGAGGCGATCACGCGCTTCAACGCGCTTCTCCAGTGGGCGGTCCCGGCCGGCACGGAGCTGGACGCCGGCCGGGAGATCGGCCGGCATCCAGTGCTAACGCACTGCTATTGGCGAGACGCCGGTCCCGACTTCGGAAACTTGAACATAATGGGCGTCGCCCATGGGGCTAGCAGAGAAGCCGTGCTCGCCCACAAGGCAGCGATCGACCGCAACGTGGCGGCCGCGGGCATAACGATCACGTACAGCAACGTGCTCTGGGGCGACCGCGCCGAGATCAAACCTTCAGAGATATCCGCTGAGGCATACCGGCGCTGGTGTTCGGACGTTGGCCTCGACCTCACCTGAGAAAAGCGCCGGACGAGATCGGCCGGCCGGCGGGCAAGGAAAGCGGGGCCGGTGGCAGCGAGGGACGGGCCTTGGAGCAGGCGTTCGGCTGCCTGTTCGGAAAGACGATCGACGACCCCTCGGGATCGAAGCCATCGGGCCCCGTCTACACTTACTACTCGACATCCAGATGGTCGCGCCAGTGACGTTGGTTAGACAAACGGCGTACCCGTGGGTACACGCTCATTGTGGGGCAATACCCGACCGTTGCTGCCTGCTGAAAGTCACACCGATTAGGGGGCATATGCCGATTGTCGCTCGCCTTGCCTGCGCACCAGAATACATAGAGACTGGAGCCATGTTGAAGGAGACCATTGATGTGTGGGCCCCTGGAGGCGCGAGAACGTCCCGGCTGAGCGGCGCAAAGCGCCCCGATGATGCCATGAGACGGCTGCGCTGGATCACGATCTTCGCCGCTATTGCACTCCTCCTCTCGATCGTGGGCATAGCGGTGGTGATCGTGATGCCCGGCCTCGGCAGACCGGCCGGAGATGCGGTTTCGATACTCGGGATCAGCGTCGGCGTCATCGTTTTCTCGATGGCCGTATTCCGCCGCATCGACATGATGCAACGTGAGATCGTCAAGCAGAACGAGGACATGCGTCTGCGGGAGAAGGAAGCCGAAGGCTTGTATCAGACTGCCCTCGACATAGCATCGCTGCGCGACACCAGGGAGACCCTTTGGTCGATTGCCCAGAGAGCGCGCGAGATGCTCGGCGCCTATGGCGCCACTCTTTGCCTCCGCGAGAAGGATCGCGCCGTGCTCGCGGCGTCTTCCGGTTACGGCAAGAACGGTGGTCACCTGGTGTCTTTGGCTCTGGTCCTGACGGAGCCGGCCGACCTGGCGGACGAATGGACTGTGGCCAACTGTCCGCTGGCCTGTGAGTCCTCCTCGGCCCGCGCGTGTGCCGCGCTACGGGTCGGCGGGGTGCAAATCGGCGAGCTATGCGTCTCCCGGAACGGACAGCAACCGTTCGGAGAACGGCAATCGGACCTCCTGGCGGGCCTGGCCGACCTGGCCGCCATCGCGGTGGAAAACGGGCGCTTGCTGGAGAAGGAGCGGTACGTCGCCGTCCTGGAAGAGCGCGAAAGATTGTCGCGCGAAATGCACGACAGCCTCGCGCAGTCCCTGGCCTACTTGCACCTCAAAGCTCAGACAACGCTCAAGATTCTCGACCAGCAGGACTTCGGGCGTGCCGGGCACGAGCTCCGGGAATTGGCATCTCAGGCGCACGAGGCCTTTGTCGACGTTCGCGAAGGGATCCTGGACCTGCGCGAGACGGTTTCGGCAGGCACGGATTTCGCGCAGACGCTCCGCACGTATCTCCGGAAGTTCAACCAGCAGACAGGCCTGGTGGTTGACCTCGACGTGGTCGATCCGCCGATCCCCAGGCTGGGTCCGGGCGCTGAGGTACAGCTGCTGCGCGTCATCCAGGAAGCGCTGGCCAACGTGCGAAAGCACGCGAACACAGGCAGGGCACGCATCCGGATTACACGGGGCGAACGCTTACTGACAGTGGCGATCGAAGACGACGGTCAGGGTTTCGACCCGGCGGCGATGAGCGATGACGGCCGCAGTTTTGGGCTCGCGACCATGCGCGAAAGGGTGGAGCGGGCAGGCGGTGACTTCAAGATCGAATCGGCGCCCGGCGGTGGTACGAAGGTGGAAGCAGTGTTCCCGGCTTCGGAGGTGTAACTATGGCTGGCATTCGCGTCTTGCTCGTCGACGACCAACTTCTCTTCCGAAAGGGGATACGCGCCTTGCTGGAGGAAGCCGAGGGTTTCGAAGTTGTCGGCGAGGCCGCAGACGGCACCGAGGGACATGATCGATGCCGCGCCACGACGCCGGACGTTGTCCTGATGGATGTGCATATGCCGGTCTGCGGGGGTATCGAGGCGACCCGCCGGATCAAGGCGGAGCGCCCGCACACGAAGATCGTTATGCTCACGGTCTCTGACGTTGATGACGATCTTTTCGAGGCGATCAAGGCCGGCGCTGATGGGTACCTCCTGAAGGACCTGCGGCCGGAGGATCTCTTCGAGATGCTGCGCGGTGTAATGCGCGGTGAGACCCCGATCTCGCCCCACATCGCCGGGAAGCTTCTGGGCGAGTTCCGCAAAGGGACGTGGCGCGAAACGAAGCAGGACGCCGGCTCTGAGCTCACCGTTAGGGAGAAAGAGATACTGCAGTACGTGGCGGATGGGCTAAGCAACCAGGAGATCGCGGCAAGGCTGTATATCGTGGAGGGGACCGTCAAGAATCACCTCCACAATATGCTGGAGAAGCTTCACCTCCAGAACCGCGTGCAGGCGGCAGCTTTCGCGATTCGAGAAGGTCTCGTGGACCGCGCTAGACCAGTGCTCGCCGAGCCAGGATCGCAAGAGGGCGTGTATCTCGAGCCATAGACGCCGTATATCCCACGGATAAGTTCGGGGGCGTATTCCTTGTTCCGCCAATCTACCTAGTGACCGATACACGGCACCTGCTGAAGCCACGTAGCATAAGCCCCAGAAGGTCAAAGGGGTATGCGTGGTTCATTAGTAGTAGTCCTTTACGAGCACTCTCTGTTTGGGCAGGGAATAGGGACGCTGCTCCGGTCCGATGATCAGTTGGAGATCGCCTGTCTTCCTCTTGGAGAGGGAAACATTCGCAAACGCCTGAAACGATTGCGGCCGGGCATCATCATCCTTGAAGCGCCGCACGACGGCGTCATCTGGCAATGGCTCACCGATCTGCCACCTGTGACGGTAATACGCGTGAGCCTGGACGAAGACGTCATGGACGTCTATTACGGCCATCGTGTTGTCAGCGCCAGGCCCGACAACCTTCTTGATGCCGTACACACCGGTCTGGACGGCCACACGGCCTAGGCGCGCAATCCTCTTGCGCGCCCTTCCATCTGCCTCATCCCCATCGAGTGCCTGAAGACTTGCTTGTCGGTTTGAAGGCTGACCCCTGAAGGTTAGCCGCCGGCCATCGAGCCGATGAGTTCGACCGACTGGCCGTCCGTCAGGACATTGTCCAGGGGCAGCATCTCGGAGGAATCGTCGACGGCCAGCATCACCGCCGGCGTCAGCTGGGGATAGACGTCGGCCAGGTGTCCGGAGAGCGCGGAGACGGTGCTGCCCTCGGGCATAGTCACCCGGGTGGCTGCGCCGCCGATGACGCTACGCAGGCTGCCGAACGTGGTCACGTTGATCGTGATTGTGTTCGCGCTGGCGGATTCGCCGCTGCGCAATGACGTGGCTTCGGGCGCCGCCAGAGCGCCTTCGGCGTTGCTGTGACCGCGCAGGGCGCCGATCCAGGTGGCAGCGGCGATGCCCAGGGCGGCGAGGCCGCACGTCACGCCGAGACCAATGTCCCGCAAGACGAGGGCGCGTGCCGGTCGCTTGGCGCCGGCCGGCGCTTGCGTCCAGGGCGAGTGCAGGCCACTTCGGAAGGAGTGTCGTGCTCGCATCTGTTATCCATCTCGATTTTCCTTTCGAGGCCGCCTGCCTGCGTCGTTCATCTCGACATACTGGCCCGCCGTGGGAGTAGGACTCGCCGGCGCGCCGAAGACGTCCGGGCTGGTAGCCCGAAGAGGCGGAGAATGGCGCGCCGCGCCATTCTCCCGGGCGGCCTGGACGGTGCTGCCCTGTCTTCGCCGCGATCTTCTGCCATCATCTGACTACGATCTTCATTAATCGTGCGAACGGCTTCTTGTCGCACATTCGAAGCTTCGACCCAGATACGCTATGCAGGCATCTCACCGACGGGCATATTTCGCGCGGGGTGAAATGCGCGATATGCCTACGCATTCCGGGCAGACGGGCAGATCTATACTTATCGCGCGCGCCGGCGGCGATACGCTGCTGGAGATTGTGGAGGCTGCTGAGGGGCCGCTCGAGACCAGTCGCTGTACGTTGCGGGGCGGCGCCGTGCCAGTTGGGACAACGTTTGCCCAGTACACGACGCCTGGGTGACGGCGGGCCGGGCGCTGCGCGATTCGCCCAACGCGACCAGCTTGGCGGAGATTGCCCGGGAGGACGCTTCGTGGCGGAACGGCCGGGCGCATGGGCAGGTGGCCGCGGCCAGATAGCCAGCGAGCACTCAGCGGATCACGGCGCTTTGGATCTAGGCCCCCTGTGGGTTGCGCGGACATACGATGGTCGCGTTCGGGCCATGGGTCTTCAGCGCCTCAGACAACGCATCTTCCACTGTGCGGGCCGGGATGAACCCGACGTGCCGAGGGA
>Ga0066793_10001320_pt1 | contig 11166 bp, 7 predicted proteins | sample PersoiDNA2013189_FD_83876 | JGI IMG/M metagenome (GOLD analysis project Ga0066793, IMG submission 83876) | Permafrost soil microbial communities from the Arctic, to analyse light accelerated degradation of dissolved organic matter (DOM) -... | ecosystem: Environmental > Terrestrial > Soil >...
CCGCCAGAGCTGGCCGCGACGCTCGGCAAGCTGTCGAAGGCGTTCGCGCCGTTCGGCGCGCTGCCGCTCGACGAGTACGCGGTGTCCTGCAAGATCAACACGAAGAAGAGCTCGGAGCGGATCGCCCGCGCCGCGTTCGACTTCGCGCAGAAGTTCGGCCGGAAGAAGGTGACCGTCGTGCACAAGGCCAACGTCGTGCGCGCGACCGACAACCTCTTCCTCGAGACGGTGCGCGAGGTGGCGAAAGGCTACCCCGAGTTCCAGCTCGACGAGGCGAACGTGGACGCCCTGACGATGTGGCTGCTCAAGAACCCGTTCAACTACGACGTGCTGGTGGCGCCGAATCTCTACGGCGACATCATCTCCGATCTGTGCGCGCAGATGGTCGGCGGCCTGGGCTTCGGCTGCTCGGGCAACATCGGCGACAAGCTGGCGGTGTTCGAGCCGACGCACGGCTCCGCCCCGAAGTACGCCGGCCTCTACAAGGTGAACCCGATCGCGACGATTCTCGCGGCCAAGATGATGCTCGACTGGCTGGGTGAGACCGAGAAGGGCACGCGCCTCGAGCAGGCCGTGGCGGCCGTGATCGCGGAAGGCAAGGTCCGCACCTACGACATGGGCGGCAACGCGAAGACGCCCGAGATGGCCGAAGCGATCGCCGCCAAGCTGTAGTCCCATATGCGCGACGTCTTCGACGTCGGAACGTAGAAACCGTGGTTGTCGGCCGAAGGCCGCTAATAACCCGGCCGAGCCTCTTTGGTTCCGGCTCGACCGGGTTATGCGGAAGGAGACCGGATATGGCGGGAATGACAATCGTTCAGAAGATCCTGGCGCGCGCGACTGGCCGGCCTTCGGTCGAAGTCGGCGAAGTTGTCGAGCCGACCGTCGACTTGGCGATGTCGCACGAGAACGCCGCGCTCGTCATCAACCAGTTCCTCGACGTCTTCAAGGGCACCGGTCTCGAGCCGAAGGTGTGGGACCCGTCCAGGATCGCGATCATCTTCGATCATCGCGTCCCCGCGGAGAGTTCGAAGACGGCGACCAACCAGAAGAAGGTGCGCGAGTTCGTCGGCCAGCACGGCATCCAGCGCTTCCACGACATCCGCGGCGACGAAGGCGGCATCTGTCACCAGGTCCTGGTCGAATACGGCTACTCCCGGCCGGGGATGGTGATCGTCGGGACGGACAGCCATACGACGACCCACGGCGCGATGGGTGCGTTGGCGTTCGGAATCGGTGCGACCGAGATGGCCGGCGTCTGGTCGCTCGGCTCGGTCTTCAACGTCGAAGTGCCGGCGACCATCAAGGTGGTCGTGAACGGCACGCTGCCGGCGGGCGTGCTGGCGAAAGACCTGGTGCTGTTCATCGTCGGGAAGCTGACCGCCGAAGGCGCCAACTTCAAGGTGATCGAGTTCCACGGCGAGGCGATCCGGCGGATGCCGGTGTCCGGGCGCCTCGTGCTGTGCAACATGTCGGTCGAGGCGGGCGCCACCTCCGGCATCGTGCCGTACGACGAGGAGACGCTTCGCTACCTCCGCGACGAGGCGGGCGTGCGGGATCCCATCGACGCGGTCGCGCCCGACGCGGACGCGGCATACGATCGGGTGTTGGAGATCGACGCGTCGTCGCTGGCCCCCCAGGTGGCGTGCCCGCACACGGTGGACAACGTGAAGCCGGTGGGTGACGTGGCGGGAACCGTCGTGCACCAGGTGGTCATCGGGTCGTGCACGAACGGCCGGCTCGACGACCTCGAGGTGGCGGCCAGTATCGTGAAGGGCCGCAAGCTGGCTCGCGGCGTCCGGATGATCGTATTCCCGGCGTCGTGGCGAATCTACCAGGCCGCCCTCAAGCGCGGCGTGCTCACCGACCTCGTGGAGGCGGGCGCCGTCATCATGAACCCGGGGTGCGGCTGCTGCCTGGGGATTCACCAGGGCGCGCTCGGCGACGGCGAAGTTGCGCTGTCCACCACCAACCGCAACTTCAAGGGGCGGATGGGCAACCCGAAGTCCGAGGTCTACCTCTGCTCGCCGGCGGTCGCGGCCGCATCGGCGCTGACGGGCGTCATCACCGACCCGAGATCCTGAGAGAGAGGAGTCAACATGCCGCAGGTCGTACTGAAAGTCGGGGACGACATCTCGACCGATCAGATCTATCCCGGGCGTTTCATGGCGACGGTCCTGCCGTCGGAAACGCCCCAGTTCGCCTTTGCCGACTTCGAGTTCAACGAGCGTCTCAAGTCGGGGGCAGGTGCCGCACGGCAGTATCATCGTCGCCAACAACAACTTCGGCTGTGGGTCGTCGCGCGAGCAGGCGGCCTCGTGCCTGAAGGGCTACGAGTTGACCATCATCGCGAAGGGGTTCGCCCGGATCTTCCTGCAGAACTCCTGCAACCTGGGGCTGCGCACGATCATCTGCCCGACACTCGAGGCGTCGGAAGGTGACGAGGTCGAGGTTGGCGCCACCGAGGTGGTGAACAAGACGACCGGGAAGTCGTCCCCAATCACGCCGCTGCCCAAGGCCCGGCAGGCGATCATCGACGCCGGCGGGCTGATCGCGTATACGCGCCAGCGCGTGCTGCAGAAGCACGGACGCGCCTGACGTCCCGCCCGCGTGTCAAAGCCACTCCGGTGTCAAAACCACTCCGGGAGTGATTTCCGCGATCGGCGGGCGGAAATCACTCCCGGAGTAGTATCACTCTTCGCCGGGCGGACCCTCGCCCGGCCGGGTTCCCCGCCGCCCACCGAAGATACCGCCGCTACGGGCTCTCTCCACACGACAGTGGCCTCCTTTCGAGGCTGTCGCGAACGACCAGCCACCGCGACCCGCGCCAGCGCACGAGCGTGACGAGAGAGGTGGCCATCAACAAGACGGCCAGGAAGTAGGCGCCTTTCACTCCCACACCGGCAACACGCACCGCGAACTGCGCCGCGCTAGCAGGGCGTCGCAGTCCCGCACCGAGTTGCGCATCACCCGCGAGCACACAAGAAGCAGGAAATCGAGCCTCTGTGGTTCCGGCCCGGCCGGGCTGTGCATTTGAGCCCTCGTAATCCTGTTGACAGGACCGCAAGGGCGGGGGACGATCTCGCACGTTCTGCCTGGGGTGGCGTCCAAAGGGCCAATGCCCTGTGGACCGTCCGTTGTTGACGGTACGTATCCCATTGATTGTGCGTGGGTTGCCAAGATCTCGTCGCGTTGGACGGCAGACCAGAATGGACAGCCAACAGTGAGTGCGATGGCCCCGATAAGCGCAGGTCAGATCCTTACCGGCTCCCTCTTCAGCGAGCCGATGCGGGTCGAGACTGTGCAAGCCAACGGCCCCTCGAGCTGGATTGTCGGCTTGGTCGGCGCGCAGTCTGAACGGTTCCGGAAGGTGGCACTCTCCGCTATAGACATTGAGCGCCTCAGGGTTCTCGACCCACGGCAGTCCTTCGACGGAGACGGCCGCCTCCTCCGCCTGGGCCTCCAGGCCTACGCCCTCGGCATCGCGTACGAGTTCGATCCCTATTTCGGCCTTTCGATCTCGCGAGTGGATCCCCTCCCTCACCAACTCGAGGCGGTTTATGACTACCTGCTCAAGCTCGCCCGCGTGCGTTTTCTCCTCGCCGACGATGCCGGAGCTGGGAAGACCATCATGGCGGGCCTGCTCCTCCGGGAACTGGAACTACGGGGCCTTGCTGAACGCATTCTGATCGTGTGCCCGTCGAACCTCGCGTTTCAATGGCAGCGGGAGCTGAAAGAGAAGTTCGACACCACGTTCGTCGTCCTCAAAGGCCAGGACATCCGGGACCAGTTCGGCATCAACCAGTGGCTGGAGCGCAACCGCGTCATTACGTCGCTCGATCTCGCCAAACGTGAGGAGATTCTGCCCGGATTGCGCCAGGTCCACTGGGATCTGGTCATTGTCGACGAGGCGCACCGCATGTCCGCGGTGGATCAGTCGCATAAGAGCCTGCGTTACAAGCTGGGCGAGCTGCTGCGCGACAGCTCGGACCACATGCTGCTGCTGACGGCAACGCCGCACAAGGGCGACCCGCAGAACTTCAGCCTCTTCCTCCAGTTGCTCGACGCGGACGCCTTCGCCGACGTGAAGTCGATTCGGGAAGCGATGGACCGCCGGCGCGCGCCCTTCTACCTGCGCCGCACCAAGGAGGCGATGGTCCACTTCCCCGAGCGCCGGCCGGACGGCACATGGGCCGCCGAGAAGATCTTCACCAAGCGTATTCCCCACACGGTGGACTTCCACATCGACGGAGCGGAGTTCGAGCTGTATCGAGACGTCACTCGCTTCGTGAAGCACGAGAGCGCTCGCGCCGCGGCCGAGGGCGAAGACCCGCGTGCCCGCGCGATCGGTTTCCTGATGTCTCTGTACCAGCGACGCCTGGCGTCCAGCACTTACGCCATGCGGCGTTCTCTCGAGAAACGAGCCAGGCGTCTCGAGGATGCGCTAAAGAGCGCCCAGGCATTGGCCCGCCAGGCGCCGCCTGACATCCCAGATCCGGAGGAGCTGGAAGAGATGGAGGAGAGCGAGCGCGAGCGGCTCGAATCCATCATCGAGGCAATCACGTTGACGGGGAGTGCTGAGGATGTTCGCGAAGAGGTTCGGGAGCTGCAACGCCTCGCAGCCCAGGCCCAGGGCGTCGAGGATGCGGGCTCCGAATCCAAGCTCTCAGAACTCAAGGACCTGCTCCAGACGCAGGGTTTCTTCGACCACCCGGATCAGCGCTTGCTCCTCTTCACCGAGTTCAAGGACACCCTGGATTATCTCGTCGCCCGCCTGAGGTCGTGGGGGTTCCGAGTCGGCTGCATCCACGGCGGAATGAAGTCTGGTTCGCGCGACGAGCCGGGAACCCGACTCCACGCCGAGCAGCAGTTTCGCGAAGGGGAGATTCAAGTCCTGGTGGCCACCGAGGCGGCCGGCGAGGGTATCAACCTCCAGGTGTGCAACATCCTCTTCAACTACGATATTCCCTGGAACCCGAATCGCCTCGAGCAGCGAATGGGCCGCATTCATCGGTACGGCCAGCGCAAGGACTGTTTGATCTTCAACTTCGTGGCCACCAACACCATTGAAGGCCGCGTCCTGCAACGGCTGTTGGAGAAGCTCCAGGAGATTCGAGACGCCCTGGACGACGATGCTGTCTTCAACGTGGTGGGAGAGGTGCTGCCGGCCGCTCATGTCGAGCGCGTGTTGCGCGACTACTACGCCGGACGACTGGGCGATGGCGACCTCGAGGAACGCCTGTTGCGCAATGTCGACGTGGGGCAGTTCCGCGCGATCTGCCAGAACGCTCTGGAGGGGCTGGCAAGCAAGAAGCTCAATCTCGAGATGCTGATCGAGCGGCGCGCCCGCGCGCAGGAACGGCGCGTCGTGCCGGAAACCATCGCTCGCTTCCTTCGCGAGGCGGCAGAGTATGTGCCGTTCACGCTCAAGACCATTCCGAGCGTGCCGCACGCCTTCGAGCCCGCCCGCACACCGTCGGTGCTCCGCCGCTATGAGAAGGATGAGGATTGGAAGCTCCCGGCTCTCGCGGATCGGTATCCGCGCTGCTCGACGGACCGCGAGGCAGCGGAATCCGGGAAGCTGGAGTGGGTGATGCCCGGTCATCCTCTGTTCGAGGCGATCCGGCGGCACACCCACGCGCAGGCGCTCGACGTGCTCGCCAGGGGTGCGACTTTCTATTCCCTTCAGCACGAGCACCCGGCGCGCATCGACTTCTACCGGGCGCGCGTCGTGGATGGCCTTGGCCAGACCGTTCACGAGCGGCTCTTCGCCGTGGAGATGGCCGAAGGCCGCGAGCCTCATCTTCAGGAATCCGGCATGCTCGGTAACTTCGCGCCCGCGGATCCGCCTCCCGAGATGCCGGCGGCTGCCTCCCTGCCTGACCTGGCGGCCTGGCTCCACGAGCACGCGCTCGCGCCGTTCCTCGAAGAAACGCGCCTGGATCGAGTCGGCGAAGTCGATCGCGTCAGCACGCACGTCGAGCTCTCGCTCACAGAACTTCTCCAGCGCGCAGACGAAGAAATCGGGCGTGCCGCCGGCGCGGTAGAGCAGCAGATCGCCGGTGCGGAAGGGCGGCTCGCTCGAGCCGAGGCACGTCATTCGGAACTGCTTGCGCGGCGCGAGCGACGCAGGATTGACCTCGATCGCCAACGAGCGCTCACCCTCCAAGCGGTGGACCGGCTGGCCAGCGTCCTTGTCCTGCCGCACCCCGAGCGCGAGGCCCCGGAGGTTCGGCGTCTCAAACCTAACTTCGAGACCGAAGCTCTGGCCATGCGGGTGGTGGTGGAGCACGAGCAGGCGCAGGGCCGGCAGGTCTACGACGTGTCTGAGAAGAACCTGGGCTACGACGTGACGAGCCTCGACCTCGGGTCGGGCGACCTGCGGCTCATCGAGGTGAAGGGGCTCGGTGCGTCCACCGGCACTATTCTGCTCACGCCCAACGAGCGCCGAGTCGCTGAGGACCGGCGCGACTGCTACTGGCTCTACGTCGTCACCAACTGCGACGCGACGCCGAGGCTCGAGGAACCGATCCGTGACCCCGCCCGGCTCGATTGGAACGAAGTCACGAAGGTCGCGCACTACTACTTGGCCGTGAATGCGCTGACGAAGCCGATGCAGGCGCGCGAAGACGCGCCGCCGTTTGGAGGGAATTCATGACCGCCGAGCGCCTGCGCCAGATTCGAGGTTCCCCAGACACGACCCCTTTGCCTCGGGCTCGGCCGCAGCGCTCGGTGGCGGGGCACGCGCGAAAGGGGTAATAGCAAGTAAAGTATGTAATGAACTGGGCAAGAAAGGCATGATCCCCAAGGGCTGCACGCGCCTGTCGGAGGTGGTCGCGCACTACTACCTGAGCGTGAACGCGATGACAAAGCGGATGCAAGTGCGCGAAGACAAGTTGCCGTACGGAGGGCGACAGTGAACTCCAAGGATCCGATCGCCAAGGCTCTCACACTTCCTGCGGGCGCTGTCTTTCACCGCTGCGCTCTACAAGTGAATCCGCACTCCTACGGCAACACGTTTCGAGGAAAGCCATCTGACGGGGATGCCCGCGCACACGCGCAGGCGATCGTCGACAAGGCCGCAGAGATCGGTGTCTCCGTGCTTGTCATTACCGACCACAACGACGTGAGCGGCGTGCCGGCGTTCCGGAATGCTGCCGAGAATCGGGACATCCGCGTCTTTCCCGGCTTCGAGCTGTCTTCGAGCGAAGGCTTGCACGTCCTGTGCGTCTACCCCCGAGACACCGACGACGGAGTGCTCCAACGGCTCCTCGGAGAGTTCGGGATCAGGAACACGGCGCCCTCTTCTGACCTTGCGAACCAGAGCTTCGTCGAAATCGTCGAAAAGGTCCGGGAGCAGGGGGGCGTTGCCGTTGCCGCGCATGTCACGAACGACAACGGGCTCTTCAAAGTCCTCACAGGCAAGCCGCGGATTCAGGCGTGGCAGGCCGCGCACCTGCTCGCGATTCAGATCCCCGGCCCGGTCGAGGACCTGCCTCCGAACGTGCGCCAGATCGTTGAGAACGGAAACGTCGCCTACCGCCGCGCCCACGCCGCGGAGGAAGGACTCGCCATCGCCGTAGTCAATGCGAAGGACATTGTGGAGCCCGAGGACCTCGACGACCGGTCAGCCACCTGCTGGATAAAAATGTCCGAGGTGAGTATCGAGGGCTTGCGTCAGGCCTTCCTCGATCCGGGCTCTCGCATCCGGCTCAATCCCAAGGAGGGCAAGCTCGAGCCGGAGGAGCACGCAGAGTTCGTCGCCCTGGCTTGGGAAGGCGGCTTCCTCGACGGCGCCGCGGTTCACTTCAACCCGAACCTCAATGTCCTCGTTGGCGGACGCGGCACCGGCAAGTCGACCGTAGTCGAGAGCATTCGTTCCGTTCTGGCTCTCGACGCCGTCGGCGACGAGGCACGCAAGGCGCACGAAGGAATCGTGCGGCACGTGCTGAAGAGCGGCACGAAGATCTCGCTGCTCGTCCGCGCACATCGTCCGGCTGCCCGCGAGTACCGCATCGAGCGCACCATTCCCAACCCGCCGCTGGTGCGGGATGACCGAGGCGAAGTCTCGAACCTCTCGCCGCAGGACGTGCTCCCTCGCGTCGAGGTCTACGGCCAGCACGAGATTTCCGAGCTCACCAAGAGCCGTGAAAAGCTGACGCGCCTCCTCGACCGCTTCGTCGAGCGGGACGATGCACTGCCACGCCGCAAGAGCGACCTGCGGCGTGACCTGGAGAAGAGCCGGCGCAGCCTGCTCGACGCGCGAGGCGAGATCCGGCAGATTGAGGAGCGCCTCGCCGCGCTTCCCGGCCTCGAGGAAACGCTCGAAGCGTTCCGCAAGGCTGGCCTCGAGGAGCGCCTGAAGGAACAAAGTCTGATCGTGCGTGAGGAGCGCGTGCTCTCCTCCATTCCCGAGCGCCTCGCCCCTTTCCGCGAGTGCCTGGAGAGCCTGAAGCGCGAGATCCCCATCGATCGGGTGTTCCTCTCGGCGAAGGCGCTCGAGGACCTTCCGGGCAAGGCGATTCTGGAGCGCGCCAACGAGGCCTTCGCGCAGCTCGACCGCGATCTCGAGCGCATCGCGAAGGATCTGGAGCAGGCCCTACAGCGTGCGGATCAGGGGGTCGCTGCGGTGCGCGCGGAGTGGGAGATGCGCAAGAAGGACGTCCAGGCCGCCTACGAAAAGATCCTCCGCGAGCTCCAGAAGTCGCGCGTGGACGGCGAGGAGTTCATCCGGTTGCGGCGCCAGATCGAGGAGCTTCGACCGCTGCGCGAGCGGCACAGCCTCGTGCGCCGTGTGGAGAAGGAGCACGCCGACCGACGGCGGGCGCTGCTGGCCGAATGGGAGGACTTCAAGGCAGCGGAGTTCCGCCGCCTGGACCGCGCGGCGAAGAAGGTCAACCAGAAGTTGCGCGACAAGGTCCAGGCCCTGGTCACGGCCGCCGGCGATCGCGAGCCGTTGTTCCGCACGCTGCGTGACGATGTCGGAGGTCGGCTGTCGGAGGCGATCGACTCGCTCGCTCGTGTCCAGGCCCTGTCCCTGACGCAGTTCGTCGAGGCCTGCCGAGCGGGCACGGACGCGCTGAACAAAACCTTCGGCATCACCCCGGCGCAAGCGGACCGGCTTGCCAAGTCAGAGTCAGAAGTGCTCATGCGCATCGAGGAACTCGACTTGCCCCCGACCACGGCAATCCGACTGAACACGGCACCGGCCGGGGATCCCCCCGCGTGGCAGGCGCTCGAGGACCTCTCGACCGGACAGAAGGCGACGGCGGTGCTCCTTCTCCTGTTGCTGGAATCCGACGCACCGCTCATCGTCGACCAGCCTGAGGACGACCTCGACAACCGCTTCATCACCGAGGGCGTCGTGCCGCGCATGCGCGATGAGAAGCAGCGCCGGCAGTTCATCTTCTCGACCCACAACGCGAACATCCCCGTCCTGGGCGATGCGGAGCTGATCGTGGGGCTCACCGCGTCGGGCGAGGCCGAGCACGGCCAGGCGCGCATCGCACCCGAGCACATGGGCTCGATCGACTCCAAGCCCGTGCGCGAAATGGTGGAGGAGATCCTCGAGGGCGGCAAGGAGGCCTTCGAGCGCCGCCGGCGCAAGTACGGGTTCTGAAGGAGATCTCATCAATCATGAACAAGACCGAGCTACGCGAGATCATCCACAACGGCGAAAACTCCGGGGTCGAGTTCAAGCGCGACGACATCCATCCGGACTCGCTTGCCAAAGAGATGGCAGCCTTGCTCAATCTCGAAGGAGGCTTGGTTCTCCTCGGGGTGGAAGACAATGGCGCGATCACAGGACTCACGCGGAGCCGCGAACAGGCTGAGCGATGGGTGATGGACATCGCCCGGCAGAACCTCCAGCCGGAGATCATCCCGGTGTGGAGGTCCGTAACAATGGACGACGGCAAGGTCGTCGGCGTGATCGGACTGCCTGGGGACAGCCCCGGAAAGCCATACAAAGCGAAGCGGGGGAGCGCTTGGATCGCCTTCGTGCGCGTCGGTAGCACATCACGGGAAGCTACCCGGGAAGAAGAGGGGCGCCTCTATCAGGCTTCTCGACTCGTGCGGTACGACATCAAGCCGGTGCCGGAGATGGGGATGGAGAGTCTCGACCTGAATCGCGTCGAAAACTACTTCCGCGACATCCTCAAGCGGAAGACACCGGATCAAGCGAACGTCGAAGACTGGCGGCGCTTGCTCCTGAATACGGACCTTCTCGCGGAATCCGGGGGAGAGACTTTCGCGACGGTCGCCGGCCTCCTTCTCTTTGGCGAGAACCCCAATCGCCGTCTCCCGCAGGCAGGCGTCACTGCGACTGCCTTTCCGCGCGTGGAGAAGGACTATGACACTACTGACGAGGAGTTGATCCGAGGGCCGCTCGTCTCTCTGCTCTCCAGACGAGGTCGCGCGGTGGAGAATGGAGTCATCGATCGAACCGTCGATTTCGTGGCGAAGAACATGGGAACAACGGCCTGGCTTGAAGGGGGGCGCAGGCGGCGAAAGAAGGCGCTACCGATCGACGCGGTCCGAGAGGCCGTGGTGAACGCAGCGGCTCACCGGGACTACACGATCATCGGTACGGACATCGAGGTCTCACTCTACAGCGATCGCCTCGAGGTCATCTCCCCCGGCAGGCTGCCCAATGGCGTAACCGTGGAGAAGATGAAGGAAGGGCTGCGAGCCGCCCGGAACGAGCTCCTCAAGGAGATCCTGCGCGACTACGGCTACGTGGAGCACCTTGGTATGGGCGTACGCAACCGGATCATCGAGCCTATGCGGGCGCATAACGGCACGGAACCGGATCTGATCGAGGAGGAGCACCGTTTCATCGTGCGGCTCTGGAAGGCGCCCAAGCCCGCATGATCCCCAAGGACTGCAAGCGCCTGGCCGAGGTGGACTTCCCGATTGCCGACGTGTCGCGACACGCGGCGCGCGAAAAGTCCATCCGCCACGGGCACCCGAGCACGCTGCACCTATGGTGGGCTCGGAGGCCGCTGGCGTCGAGCCGGGCAAGCCTCCTGTGCGTTGACGAGCGTCGCATGGCCAAAGACCGGTGCGACGGCTTCTGCCGCGACGTCGTTACCGACTGCGACAATGCTCCGCGACTCCAGGAGCCGATCCGTGACCCCGCCCGCCTCGACTGGAACGAAGTCACGA
>Ga0066793_10001321_pt1 | contig 11157 bp, 11 predicted proteins | sample PersoiDNA2013189_FD_83876 | JGI IMG/M metagenome (GOLD analysis project Ga0066793, IMG submission 83876) | Permafrost soil microbial communities from the Arctic, to analyse light accelerated degradation of dissolved organic matter (DOM) -... | ecosystem: Environmental > Terrestrial > Soil >...
AAGGGATAGTAGGCGGCGCGTTTCGGCTCGTCGGGTGCGTAGATGAGGAGTGCCACTGGTGGCCGCATCTCCTCGTGCGCGATCAGGGATAGCACGCCCTGCGCGTCCGGTGGACCTTCGACCAGCACGATATCCGGTTCCAGGCGCTCCAATGCGGCGCGTAGGCTGCGCGCGCATCCCGGACCGTGATGGCGCACGCCGAAAAAGGAGATGACCACGTTAGAGTACCTCCTGGGAGGTCTGGACACCTGTATACATGAGTTTTTCCCTTTCAGATTCAGATAGCCGCAGCGGTGAAGCTACGGCTATCACCGTGCATAAATTCAGTTTGCTTGGTAAAGAATAACTCTACAGGGCTATTCTTTCTCCCCTGAGTCGTTATGGAAGCCGGTTTGAGGAGGTTTCATCTGTAGAACTTCCTCAAACCGGCTTCCAGTAGATCGAGAAATCCTATTGTACCAAAACCATACGCAGACAGCGCTCGGCACATGCTTTCGTAGGTACTTTTGGATAATCGATGTGGCGACTCAACCTCGGACGTTTGGGCGCTTTCCATGTACTTACTCCCCACCGAGTATCGCTACCGGCTTATCTTCCACAAATGGCGAATACCAGCACGGAGATAGCCATACACGCGCATCAGGTGGTTGCGGCTGGTTGGCACATAGAAAACACGAAGCAAGCGCTCTATGTTCACCAACTAACCCCTCTCGTATCCAGCTACGCAACTGGTCACGGCGTCTCTCGCCTTCAAAGGTAACAAAGACCACGGTAATCGAGTTCACCTTGAACTGCGTCTTATGCCGGTCGAATAAGTGGCATAATGAATACAGAACCTTGTTTTGCAGGATCGTCCTTTGTGATTGGTTTTGTCTGTAGTAAAGGAGAACATGCATGCACTTTCGTCACCTCCTCCCATTGCTGTTACTGTTCATACTGCTTATTGGTGTCACTGCATGTGATGCTTACCAGACTACCCCAGAAACAGTCATCACCGTCACACCGAGAGGCTTCAGCCCCACCCATGTTTCTGACAATGATAGCCCGTTCCGATTGTCCAACACCACTGCCAGCAGCGTCACCCTATGCGTTGGACAGAATTCCCAGTGTGCGTCTATTAACCCGTTATGGTACGATCCGACTCAACAGGGGATTGGTTGGCTCGCCCACCTGCCACCTTTGTACACATTATTGCCTCATTCCTCGCTCGTGTTCGGCATTGACGATTGCAATCCTCCCAACATATACATCATCGCTATTGTCCGGCAAGGCCACCCCACAGCGCAACGGCTCCAGATCACCGATATGATCGGTTCTAAATGTGGGGTAGCAGGGCACGGCTAGGCAAGGTTCTAAAGCGGATAGGGACGCACGTCCCTATCCCTGACCAGGAAGTGATATATGTCGCCTTCCACTAACCTTCCTACATTACTATCACTCAGCCCAGATACTACTTGGCCCCGCTATCCGTGTTATCATGAAGCTATGACCGATGAAGCCCACAAAAAATATTTAGCAGATAAACACGCCAGGACGGCAACGCCACGTGGGCTTCTTGCCTCATACGTCCAAAAAGCCGTCGGCAGTCAGCCTGAGCATATAGTAAGAATTATCAAGGGCAATGACCACGAGGTATATGACGTTACTACCACTCATGACACACATGTCGTTGTACGGATCGCCCGCGAAGCGGAGCACCGACTCGAAGCCGAGAAGTGGGCATTGGACGCCGCGCGCACACAAGGCGTCCCAACACCACAGGTGCATCTGTTGGAGCCAGCCGGACATGATGGTGCATCGTTGATGATCTGCATCGAAGAAAAGATACCTGGCAAGTCACTTGATGAGCTTATAGATGCCGGAGAAGATGCCTCAACTATTATTCCACAACTGGGCAAGGTACTGGGTCGCATACACGGCGTCAAAACGGAAGGCTTCGGCTATTTGCAGCCCAACGGTAAGGCTTGGGACATACCATGGCGGAAGATTATGCTTGATCTACTGGATAAAAAAGAGGAGTTACTCGCCATGGGGCATAAAGAATCAGTTCCAGAAGATACTATCGAAGCTGGATTGGATATCTTAGCCAAACACACTGAGCTATATGAATGCGACGCGCCAGTTTTGAACCATGGCGACTTTATACCAGCGCATATCCTTGTTGAAGATAACAGGATCACTGGCGTGATCGATATGCAGCAATGCTCTGGCAACCACCCGATATTTGACTTCGCCACTTGGGAAGCTGAAGCCGCAGAAAAGTATGGCATACCAGCTCAATTGCTATTTGATACGTATCCAGATAGAGCCGTCTTTCATGGCAAATTTGACCTCCTGCTTAATCTCACACTGCTTCGCCACTCGCTGTGGATGCTAATGGTGGAATCAGATAATGGCAATACTACCAGTGTCATGGCAGAAAAACGCAATCTTGCAAAAGCAATGAAGTTCTTTGAAAGTGATGTGGCATAAGTACTTCCGCACCTATATTGATTGACGTACATCTATGCTTCACCCTGTCTGTCGCCTTCCGCCTAATAATGCGACAGTAGCCACCGCTCTCCGGCTGCTCGTTCCCTAAAGTCACTTTCATCGATCACGACACGCTGCCACAGCCAGCGCTCACTGCGTCAGCTATGGTAAAAACGAACATGTAACCATATTGCCTTCGCGGGGCTGATCAAAAATCAGGTAGAACGTCGTCGACGTCACGAAGTGCAATTTCGGCTTCATCCCTTCAAGGTCTCCCGTGGTGGTACTGACCGTAACATGCAGACGTGTGTATCGTTTCTTGGTATCCTGGATATCGACCGTGGCTCCTCGACTCTGCTTGTCCGAACCCAGCAACGGGATGAGAGCATCCAAGGTAGAACCAACATAGCTCATGCCAGTCGGCAAAGCAACGGCGTACAAGCAAGAGATACCGTTCGTCATCGTAGCCTCGGCCTGAAGATTGACGTACACCATATTCCGCTTGAGCTGCATAGAACGTACAAGCTCTGCCGCTCTCTCCTCTCCTAAAAGACGGAGACCCCACCGAAAGTTCATGTTTTTTGTCCGTTCTGCTTCTTCAAAACGTTCTTCAACTTTCTTGAGGGCTGCGTCGAGTTTTCGGGAGCCAGGGGAAGATTGTTCCGCCCCGCGTTCCAGCGATGCCTGATAGGCTTCCAGCGCCTGTTGGTACTGCTGGTAGAGTTCCGGGATAGCTTCATCAAGGTCGTACGCGAGGAAGTCGCGTTCCCACGCGATGTGTCCGCGTATGCCGGGAACTGCCTCACACACTGATCGATAGATAACTACCATGTGCCTGAAATAGTCCAAGTCAACCTCAGTGAGTGTATAGGTGCGAGGGGGAATGTCTTCGAGCTGTGTGATGTTGATGCCCCATTGAACTTCTATGCGAGAAAGTATGTCGCGTATCTGGTTATTGAGCCAGATACCATGCTGAAGCTTTTTTAAGTAGGCTTCATAGGCAGTAGCGGCTGTCTCAATAAGAGGTTGTTTGGAGCGACGTTTAGGACCAGATGGTTGAGTCATGTCCAATCACCTTCCTCTAACACTTGGAGAGCTGTCTTCAATAACTAAAAATGTACGCCAAATGTGCTTGTAATGCTTCTTTTAGAATAGGGTATTGATCTTTGCCTGAAGCAGATCTCTCACCTTCCTTGTATCGTCCAGTTCCATATATTTAGGGTCTTCGATGTCCCAGAACACAACGCGTGGATCGCGCTGTAGATACTCCGGTACCTGAGAGGTGTCATCCAACATAACTATAATCTTCTGATATCCTTGGAGTTTATTAAGGTCGAGCTTGATCCGCTCATTGTTTCTCATATTAATGCCGACTTCGTCCATGACATCGAATATATACGGTGTTATGGCTATCTCTTTCAACTTTTGACCAGGTTCATCCACGCGGATGCCCATAGCATCCGCACCACCGTGGTTGCGGAGGTTATACAATTCCTTTGCCATTTGGCTTCTTGCGACATTTGACCGGCAAACAAAAAGAACCTTAGCCATACACGTATTATACGTTATGCTATTGGCCCTATACAGAAGACGCCTCCCGATTTGTCCGCAAGACATGTGATGAGCTCCCGCCGCGAGGCCATTATGCCGCCACCTTCAAATACTGGTACAGCGTCTTCCGACTCACGCCCAGGTCACGGGCGATCTGCGCCTTGTAGTCACCTGCGCTGATGCGCTGCAGCACAGTCGCCACATTTTCTGTGGTCAGCGCCTTCTTGCGCCCTTTGTACACCACGTTGCGCTTGGCAATAGCGATTCCTTCCCGCTGCGCTTCACGAATAACCATACGCTGGAACTGGGCAAAAGCGCCGAGTACCTGAAGCAGCAATACAGAGAGCGGCGCGTCGTCGCCCGTAAAGGTGCGGTCTAATTCGACGCCCTCCAGCTGCCGCGCTGGGTTCTGGTCGATGCTGCTGACTCGTTTGTAACCCACTCGTTGTCCATTTATCGCGTACTACCCTCCATTGTTTCTCGTTCGTTTACTTAGGCTCTAAGACTTATGGTAACATATGTGTACTAGATGGCAAAATAACCCTAAAGTTATGCATAGCGCACTGATAGCCGTCTGTGTACCTGGAGTATACTTCAAGGAAACAGAAGAGGTCGCGCCTTATCTGCTATACTGAGAGAACCATGAATACCGAATACGAAGCAAAGTTTACCCTTATAGATAAGGATGACATCCGAAGCCGTTTGCAACACAAAGGTGCTACACTTACCAAACCAGAAGTGCTCCAAAGGCGGGTTGTTTTCCTCCCCCCTCAAAGGCCACGAAATTGCGGGTGGCTGGCTCCGAGTCAGGGATGAAGGCGATAAGGTTACGACGTCTCTCAAGGTCGTCAACGGCACGCAGATTACTGACCAAAGGGAGCTAATGCTCAAAATCGATAATTTCGATACTGCTGTATCTTTTCTTACCAGTAAAGGAGCATCGGAAAACATAGTGAGAAGAGTAAGCGAAAAACTAGGCTTTGATTGGTCGCAAGCCATATTCGGCTCACCGCATCTGCTTACTGCCCGGAAGTACGGCATTCCAGAGGACATATTGAACAACGAAATACCAAGAATTGTATTCGACGAGGACAATCCTTATTTAGAATGGCAGCATAGACATAAGTCGTAAGCAACTTGTCATAAGCTTAGCGTACTTTAAAATCAGTTTTCTACTGTGACCTCTATATGAAAGCGTTTTGCTCGTCACCAAGCTGTACACTACTACCACCTATTGTTCACCTCAGTACAATGAATAAAGAGGGATCAGATGCTGCTCAACTCGACGTAGACTATCCTGACCCTCAAGGCGAATAGCAACGGCTTGGAGATACCGTTGCGATATGTGTGTCATAGGTGGTAGGGAGAAAGCCAGGCGTCATGAGTAAGCGGCAGAAAAAGCAGTCCCCAGAACCCACAGAGGTAAGCGTTCCTCTTGAGATAGCACTCTCATTGCTCAGACCTGATGAGCTAGAAAAGCTGAAACGATACCTCATTATGTACAAAGAGAAGTACGGCTTCGAGGATGACGCAAAGGCGCGGGAAAGTGAGGAGAGCAAAGAACCACTGATGGTCTCCATCACCAAGCCGTTCCTGGTGAAACTCCAGTCCAGCACGGTACAGGAACTTGCGACATTGCATCACTGCGCCCTTCGCATAAGTGAAACGCAGCCAGGTGCCCATATCGTCACCTTTCCGGTTGGCACATGCCTGCCGAAAGGGGATACAGGACGTCCTCAATTGCATTTGCCTGACGGCTATATCTGCACCCTCGTCTGGCACGATGGCTATTTTCATTGGAATGAGGAAACAGACGAGCCGACCAAAGAGGAAACAAGGTAACTGATAGACGAGAAAGTAAGCGCTCTGCTGAGTAGTATTGACGCTGCTGTACTTAGCAAGGTCAAGGAGATTATCGAAGGGAAACTGAAGAGCAGCATAGCAGAGCTTGAGGATCTAAGAATAAGCCAGTTCTATGAACGACTTGTAAACCAAAATACGGTATATTATGAACATAGGCCTCTCTACGTGCTAGATGCGATATTCCTTCATGCACGCAACGTTCAGCACGTGACTTTCAGCTTAACCGATGAACAGTGGGGCGGAGTTACCCTCATACTGCGACAGGAGTTCATGCGAGCTGTCCAACGAAACCCCCAAGACTAAATAACAACTGATCCGGTAGAATAATGGGTTGATATTGCTAGGGTTTATGAGTACCGAACGCACAAATCTCGGTGATACCCTTTACGGGAAAGCCGTTACGCAGCCTTATTCTTTGTTTCAGCCACTACATAATACGATCCGCGCTTCTGCCCACGCCGCTCAATGAAGCCAAGGTCAATCACCTTCTGAAAGTCCAGTGTTCGCGTTGCCCGCGCACGCTCTGTTCGGGTGGCATAGTCTTTGTCCGTCACAAACCCCTTTTCTCGGATAATCTCCAAGATGATTTGATGGTACGGCTGCAACGTCGTCTCTGGCGTCAACGCTTGCGGTAACAGCTTCTCAACCCGTAGCAGTTCGTCGATGATGCCTTCCGTAAAATACTCTAGCCACTCGGTAAAATCCGTGCTGCCAGCCTTATCATAGTAATCGCCCACTTCACCAACGGTTTGAAAGTATTTCGTGACGTTCTGGTTATAGTAGTTTTCAAAGCTGAACAGATTAAAGGTATTCGAACCCATGCCTGCCAGTAAAATCTTTGTAGAGAGCCGCGTGGTGCGTCCATTGCCGTCAATAAATGGATGAGTGAGAACAAATTGCTTGTGGAAGATGCCAGCTAAAATTAGTGGATCGACTTCGCTTTGGTGACTGGCGATGTATGCCGACAGGTCATCAATTAGGCTTGGCACGTCTTTTGCATCGGGAGGCAGGTAGACGACCTGGCCGGAGCGCGGATCGTTGACGACGACCGGCACTTCGCGGAGGTGGCCGGATTGACTCGCAGGCAACAGCTTGTCTGTTACCAGCTTTTGTATACGCAAGATGAGGTCGATGGTTAAGCTGCCGCCATGTTTTTCAAGATATGCGTTAAACATTTCGAGCGCCCTGTTGTAGTTAAGTACTTCCGTTTCACTGCCGCGTATGTGGTCAGGCTGGTGTTTGAGTATTCTCTTTACTTCGGTCAGTGGCAGTGGGTTGCCCTCAATACTGGTCGAGGCATAGGCAGACACAGCGCGGGCGGTTCTTTCAAATTCGAGCAATACCACGTGCGGGAAGCGGCGGCTATTTAGCTGAGCCGCTAACGTATGAATACGGGCTATGTTGCTCAGTAAGTGGTTACTAATAGTATACTTCGGTACAAAGGTCATTAGGCATAGTATAGGCATAAATTAGGCATAATGCTAGATGGCAGAGGCACAACAAAAATCCCACAAACACCTTGTGTGGTCTTGTGGGAGGGTTGAGTGCTTTCACTATATATGAGCATAACGATACGTCAGGAGCCGCATCACTACGGCTGATCATCCGGTCTCGTGCGGGACTCTCGCAGGAACCGTTCTAAGTCCTCTCGTTTCACTAAATATACCTTCCCTGGCTTATATGCAGGCAAACGACCGCTCCGTATCCAGGAGCGGATGGTATCTAAGGGTATGAGTTTATTCAGTTCGTCGTAGATCATTTCTACGGTCATCCAATCAGTATCCTCTGGCATACTTCTCCCTCGAATTCAAGCTTCAAGGCATTATAAGACGAGTCTGGAAGCTATGTCAACCTATTTAATTAACTGCAATTAACTAGCTCTAAGCTTGCAAATTATGATTATCGAAGGTATACTACTATTACATCGCGTAACTGAAAGTAACGAGAGTAAGTGAACAAAGATTCTAGTATCTTTTGCAACCAGAAAGGGGTATTGCTAATGTCTACCCGTATTACCATCAAGCGCGGTTTTACTGTTGACACTCTTCTTGAAATTGAGAATGCTGAGTTCGCCCCTTGGTACGAACTCGGCACCTGGTGGGCGCTGTACGGCGAGGAGCAAGGTCGTGGTCCCTACCACGACGAGTACCTTATTGGAAACATTGAGTGCGGTATTTCTCATGGCTGGTATGAAGACCTACTGTCGGGATGGTTCCCGACGGTAGGTTTTTTTATCGGGATGGTGCATGGCGGGATGCTCGATCCCGCGACCCATGCAGTACGCTCATCCGCAAGTCTGGTCGTCCTGCGTGATCCCGACTTCGCCAAAGGCTACCATGCCCGACGGCGCTACTACTTCTTTGAGGGAGGCAATGAGGAGCGTTTAAGCGACGCTCGGTTGGTCGAGTATATCAACGCCTGGGCGCTCGAATACCAGGAGTGGCGCGACCCTGAGCCAGTCCTGCGCTTTGCTATCGGCTGCCGCATCGGTGAACTGAGCGGCGAGCTGATCCCGATGGGCGAGCCGGAACGAGCACGCATCGAGGAAGAGGACCGGCTGTTTATGGCCGAGTATGAGGCATCCCGCGTTGCATCGTTGGTTGCGACCCATTGAGACGATGCTTGCGATGATACTTGCACCGCTTTTATAGTGTATTACTTTTATTGCTCTTTGACAGTTTGTATTCGTGTATGGTGCTCACTCGATAAAAAGCACCATACACGTTAGAAAGGAACCTTGACGATGCTCGCCGTTGAACAGGCAACCGAAATTTCACAGCCAAGTAGACGTAAACGCGCCATCATCTACTGCCGCGTCAGTACCGATCACCAGGAGCAGGATGGCGAGAGCCTCGAGTATCAGGAAGAGAGAGGTCGCTATTATGCCCAGGCCCATGATATTGAGGTCATCATACCGCCGCTGCTTGAAGTAAAAAGTGGCTTTATCCATTATTCATTTCGCGAGAAGTTGACGCTTGCGCGGCGAATGATCCGCGATGGCCTGGCCGACGTGATTATTGTCTGGGACTTGCGCCGCTTCTCCCGCAACTTCGTCCACTCGGCTATGATCTTTGAAGAGATTGAAAGCGCTGGCGGCGAAGTTATCAGCGTCAGCGAAAATATTGACAGCTGCCTCACTGGTAAGCTTATCCGCTCGATCCTGGCCTGGAGCGCCGAATCCGAGCGCGAGAAAATTCTCGAATACGCCAACCGTCGCTGGCAAACCAGAATAGAGCTAGGGTTGCCGGTTGGCACTGGCTTCTCGTCCTATGGATGGGACTGGGGCGATAAAGAAAAGACTTTTTATGTGCTCAACCCTGAGACAGCCGCTGTGCGCTTTGCGATCTATCATATGTTCGTAGAGTTGGATATGAGCATCCGCAGCATCGCCCATAAGCTTACCGATGATGGTATACCGACCGCCAGTATACTACGCAACCCCAACGCCAAGAAAGGCCGCAGTTGGACGAGCGCCAGCGTCTTCGACATCCTGAAAGATAAAGAGAGCATGGGCGTGCTGGTCATTTGCAAGCAGAAGAATGTCATCGGGCCAGACGGCAAAATAAAGCGTATTCCGAACCCTAACATGCGCGAAATACCAGGCGGCATACCGGCTATTGTCTCATCGGTTATGTACGAGCGAGCCCAACTCAAGTTGAAGACCAACCGCGAAGAAAAAAGCTATCTGCCGTATGATGCGGAACAGTATCTGCTCAAAGGGCATATCTACTGCGGGACTTGTGGCTACAAGATGGGGCCGAGGGAACACAAAGGGAGAGCCTACTATTATTGCCGGAAGTTTGCCAACAAGTACAACCGTTGTCCAGATATAACCACTATCCGCGCCGAGGTGGTGAACGAGTATGTGTGGGCTGATTGCTGCCGCTTGTTCGAGCGCATTGATCTTATACAGACGAAAATCGAAGAAGAAATCGAGCGGTCAGTCCTCAACTTGCTTGAAGACCGTGAAGGCGTTGAGCGCATTGCAGCACTGAGGTCTGGGATCGATTACGCCCTACAGGAGCGTATGAAGCACCTGGAAGGCAGCTACTACTACAACCTCATCACCCACGACATCGAGTCCAAGGCACAAGAATTAAAGCGTTACGAAGAGGAACACGCGGCGTCCCGCACTGTGGCAGCCGCCACTGAAACATATAAAAGCCGCGTGCTGGAGTTCCTCGACTTCATCAATGTGATGCGCGGGAAGTACCAGGACGCGACATTTCAAGAGAAATGCAATGCGCTCGACGTGCTCGGCGTCAAAGTCTATATCCGTAAGACCGATGACGGTGAATTCGGTAAGAAGGGTTTTACGCCCAAAGGCATCGAAATCACCTATTCGCCCCTATTCATAGGCGTTAATACCTCCTGACAGGCGCGATATAAATCCTTCCAGCGTTCCTTGACGACCGTTTGCAGATACTCCTGCCACACCACGCGGTCCTGCACGGGATCTTTGACGATCGCACCGGTCAAACCCGCTGCCAGGTCGTCGGCTTTCAGCACGCCATCGCCGTAGTAGCCAGCCATCGCCAGCCCGCTATTAATCACCGAAATTGCCTCCGCCGTCGACAGGGTGCCGCTGGGCGATTTCAGCTTTGTCTTGCCATCGGTCGTGACGCCTGAACGCAGCTCGCGGAAGACCGTCACCACGCGGCGAATCTCCTCCAGCGCGGGCTTCTCGGCGGGCAGCTCCAGCGCCTGTCCCAGGCTAGCAACGCGCCGGTCAACGATATCGATCTCTTCGTCGATGCTGTCGGGCAGCGGCAGAATGACTGTATTGAAGCGGCGCATCAGGGCGCTGGAGAGTTCGTTGACGCCCTTGTCGCGATTATTGGCGGTGGCGATGACGTTGAAACCCTTGTGCGCCTGCACCTCCGAGTTCAGTTCAGGAACGGGTAGTGTCTTCTCGGACAGAATGGTGATGAGCGTGTCCTGTACCTCGCTCGGTATGCGCGTCAACTCTTCGATACGCGCTATCTTGCCGGTCTCCATCGCGTGCATCATGGGGCTCACGACCAGCGCGGCGGGCGACGGACCCTCAACCAGCAGGCGGGCGTAATTCCAGCCGTAGCGAATAGCGTTCTCATCTGTCCCCGCCGTCCCCTGGATGAGCAGCGTGGAGTCGCCCGCGATCGCCGCGCTTAGATGCTCGCTTACCCAAGATTTTGCGGTACCAGGTATGCCGTAGAGGAGCAGTGCGCGATCGGTTGCCAGCGTCGCGACGGCGATCTCCATCAGGCGCGCATTGCCGATATATTTGGGCGT
>Ga0066793_10001324_pt1 | contig 11150 bp, 8 predicted proteins | sample PersoiDNA2013189_FD_83876 | JGI IMG/M metagenome (GOLD analysis project Ga0066793, IMG submission 83876) | Permafrost soil microbial communities from the Arctic, to analyse light accelerated degradation of dissolved organic matter (DOM) -... | ecosystem: Environmental > Terrestrial > Soil >...
ATCGTGGAATCCCTCGAGGCTCTCGCAAAGGCATGGGGAGATCCGCCCGTCGTCCTCGGGCGCGAGCTGACGAAGCTCCACGAGGAGGTCCTGCGCGGGCGGGCCTCGGAAATCGCGCAGGTCCTCGCGGCACGGCCTGGCGTGAAGGGAGAGATCGTCCTCGCCGCGGCACCCTCTCGGGAGTAACCGGCCGGAGCGTCAGGCGGCCGAGCGGTCTTCGAGCGCGAGGCGTGCGTCCGACTCGAGGAGATCCCCGAGAACGGGCCAGTCCACGTCGGGCTGCGAAGCGAACGCGTGGAGATACAGCGCCACGTCGCGCGCCTCGTGGACGTCGAGAAGGGCGTCGACCGCGCGGCGAAGCGCCCTTGCGGCCGGCGCCGGGATCGCGCCCTCCGTCGTCAGGCTGGGCCCCTCGTGGGGAAGCTTCAGCGCCTCCAGAAAAGACGAGATGAGCGCCGCCTGCCGGCGCGTGAGGGCGGCGGAGAGGACGTACAGGCCGAGGTCGGACGAGCGCCTGTCGCGCAGCGTGCGCCTCACGTAGGCCAGCCGCGTCTCCTCGGGCAACTTCGAAAATCGCCTGAGAGGAATCTGCTGGTAGGTGAGAACGCCGCCCGCGATCTTCTCGGGCAGCTCGTCGTCTTCGCACGCCGCCTTCACGACAGAGGCCACCTCCGCGCTCGACATCCGGCGAAAAAGCTCGTGGGCCTTCGGGACTTTCATCCGAGGCCGAGGATAACCGACAATGGAGGGCTTGATCGTCCTCCACGGTGCTCCGCACCCGTCCGGATTCGCCCTGTGGGCGGAGGGGCTCTTCGCGCCACACGACGGGCGTGACCGGCACCCGCGCGCCCTCGAGCCGAAGGAGCTCCTGGAGGCGCTGAGCGCCGAGGGGCTCGCGTCCCCGGTCTCCGCACGCACGGAGACGGCCATGCTCACACTCGTCGTCCCCGCCGTTCACGGGCGTCCCGTTCCGTCCGCGCCGGCGCTCCGGGAGCCCGCCGACTATGCGGCGCCTTTCTCCGCCGTGCTCCGGACCTACGAAGTCCCCGCTCTCGTGCTGCCCGTGACGGCCGCTCTCGAGACGCTGCTCGCGCTCCCGGCGGCGCTCCGCGCGCGCCCCCTGCCCGTGTCGGCGGGCGACGATCTCGACTACTGGGCGGAGGTGGCGCGCTGGGTGTTCGACCTCCTGCTCCGGCGCCGCGTCGCGCCGGGAACCGACGGCATGTATCCCCGCTGGCGGCCTGTCCTCGACGATCCGCACGAGAGGGAACGTTTTCGGCGTCTCGCAGAGGCCATGCCGCCGGTGTCGCGCGCGATCCTGCCACCGGGCGTACGCCTGGGACCCGACGGCGCGCTCCCGCCCGCGCGCGGGCTGCTCCTCGCGTTCCTCGACGAGGCCGTGGACGCGGCGGCGCGCGACGTCCTCAGGGACGTCCTTCCGGCCGAGCGGCGCCGCGCGGGCGACACTCCCGAGGCCGAGGTCATCGCCGCGCTCGCCGCTCCTCCGACCCGCGCGCTCGAGCCCGGCGTCCTTTTGCGCCTGACCGAGTGGAGCCTCCCGCTTCTGGATCCCCTGCCCGAGAGCCTGCTGCGCCTCGGAATCCGCGTCGTGCCGCCTTCCGAGGCCGGCGGCCCGTTTTCGCTCGCGTACGTCCTCGAGTCCGGAGAGAGCCCCGAGGTCTCTCTCCCGGCCGAGGAGATCTGGGCCACGACGGAGGGGTCGGTGCGGCGGCGCGGGCGCCTGTTCACGAACCCGCAGGACACGCTTCTCGCGCGGCTCGGAACCGCCGCGGCGCTCTCGCGCCCCGTCGCGCGGAGTCTCGAGGAGCGGCATCCCACGGGCGTCATCCTGTCGCCGGACGAAGCGTGGCGCTTTCTGTCCGACGAGGCCCCGCTTCTCGGGGAGGCCGGCATCGCCGTCCGCCTGCCCGGCGGCAGCAGCCTCGCGCGCGTCGCGCTCAAGCTCGTGGCGCGCGCGCCGGGAGCGGGCGAAGCCGACGCATCCGTCGTGCGCTTCGGCCTCGACGCCCTTGTCGACTTCGATTGGCGCGTGGCCGTGGGCGATGCGCTCCTGAGCCCCCACGAGTTCGAGGAGCTGGCCGCCCGGCAGATTCCTCTCGTCGAGATCCGGGGGGAGTGGGTTCTCCTCGACAGGGAGAATCTCGAGAAGGCGCGGCGCCTTCTCGACCGCAGGCCCGGCGGCCGCACCACGCTCGGCGAGCTGCTGCGCCTCGCGGGCGGGCTCGACGGCGAGCGCGATGACGTCCTCGTCGACGCCGTGGGAGGCGAGGGGTGGATCGGGCGTCTGCTCGATCCGGAGATCGCGCGGCGCGAGATCGCCGGCTTCACCCCGCCGCGCGGCCTGACGGGCACTCTGCGCCCCTATCAGATGCGTGGCGTCGGATGGCTGCGTTTCCTGCTCTCGCGCGGCCTCGGCGCCTGTCTCGCCGACGACATGGGTCTCGGCAAGACAATCCAGTTCCTCGCCGCGCTTCTCGCCGCGCGCGACGCCGGAGAGCGCATCGGCCCGTCCCTTCTCGTCTGCCCGACGTCCGTCGCCGAGAACTGGGTCCGGGAGGCCGAGCGCTTCGCCCCGCAGCTTCGCGTCGTCGTGCATCACGGCGCGGGGCGCGCGAGCGGAGAGGCGTTCTCACGGCTCCTCACCGAGGTGGACCTGCTCGTCACGACGTACGCCCTCGTGCATCGGGACCGCGCTCTCCTGTCGGGCATCACGTGGGAATACCTCGCGCTCGACGAGGCGCAGAACGTCAAGAACCCGTCGGCCGCGCAGTCGCGCGCCGCGCGTTCTCTCCGCGCGCACCGGCGCGCGGCTCTCACCGGCACGCCCGTCGAGAACCGCCTCGCCGAGCTGAAGTCCATCTTCGATTTCCTCAATCCCGGCCTCCTCGGCACGGACGAGGCCTTCCGGCGCAACTTCGCGCTCCCGATCGAGCGGCACAACGACCCCGCCGCCTCCGCGCGCCTGCGCCACGTGACGGGCCCGTTCCTTCTGCGCCGCGCCAAGACCGACCCGGGCGTCGTCCCCGATCTCCCCGAAAAGATCGAAACGAAAGAGCTCGTCGGCCTCACGCGCGAGCAGGCCGCGCTCTACCGCGCGACGACCCGATCGCTCCTCTCGGGCATCGGGCGGGCGAACCGGCGCAGCCGCAAGGCGAAGGTCCTTCTCCTGCTCCTGCGCCTCAAGCAGATCTGCGATCACCCGGCGCTCTTCCTCGGGGACGGACGGCGCGACGGCCGCTCGGCGAAGATCGCCCGCCTCCTCGAGATGTGCGAGGAGACGCTCGCCGAGAAAAGTCCCGCCCTGCTCTTCACGCAGTTCGCCGAGATGGGCCATCTCCTCGTCGCCGACCTGAAGGAACGCTTCGGCTGCGAGGTGCTTTTCCTGCACGGCGCGGTCCCGCGACACACGCGGACGGAGATGGTGCGGCGCTTCCAGGAGGACGAGGATCCGCCTCCGTTCTTCGTGCTGTCGCTGCGCGCGGGAGGCACCGGCCTGAACCTGACGAGGGCCTCTCACGTCTTCCACGTGGACCGCTGGTGGAATCCCGCGGTCGAGGAGCAGGCGACCGACCGCGCCTTCCGCATCGGGCAGACCGAGCACGTCCAGGTCCACAAATTCGTCTGCAAGGGAACGCTCGAGGAGCGCATCGACCGGATGATCGAGGAGAAGAAGGCGCTCGCCCGTTCGATCGTCGGCGCGGGCGAGCAGTGGATCGCGACGCTCTCGGACGAGCAGCTCACGGAGCTCGTCGCGCTCGACACGAGCGCCATCGAGACGGACGGAGGGCACTGATGCCACGCCGCAAGAAGGCTCTCCTCCCCCGCGCGATGCCGCCCGAGAGCGGATGGGCGTATCGCTTCCTCGCGCGGCTCGCGTCGCTCGGCTGGGAGGACGCGCTCACGGAAGGGCGCGCGGCCGCTCTCTCGGGCGCGGTGACCTCGCTCGAGATCGGGCGGACCGGGGCACGGGCGAACGTGCGGGCGGCGGGCGGGCACCTCGAGGAGACGTCGCTTTCCCTGCGCCCGCTCGAGTCGGTGGTGCGGCGCCGCGTTCTCAAGGCGATGGCGGCGCAGGCTCGGTACGCGGCCGACCTTCTCGCGGGCCGCCTGCCCGAAGACATGGAGAGCGCCTTCCAGGGAACAGGCCGCTCGCTCTTGCCGCTGGACGCCGGCGACGTCGTCTCCCGGTGCTCATGCGCCGAGGGCTCGGAGCCGTGCGCGCACGCCGGCGCGGTCGCCGTGCTGCTCGGCGACCGCCTCCGGGACGACCCGTTCCTCGTCTTCCTCCTGCGCGGCGTCCCGCGGGAAGAGCTTCTCGCGGGCCTGCAACGCGCGCGGACGCGGCCCGATCGCAAGACCGAAGCCCGCGCGGCGGACGCCCCCGCGCCCGGCGACGCGGCCGAGCCCCCCGAGCCCCTGCCGCGGCACATCCTCGAGAGGCCCGAGCTCTTTTACCGTCCCGGCGAGCCTGTTGCCGCGCTCCGCTCGTCGTTCGCGCCTCCGGAGCACCCCGAGGCAGTCCTCATGCGGCTCGGCCCGCCGCCCTTCCGCGACGCCGAGGCCTCCCGGCTCCTCGTCGACCTCCACCGCGCCATCGGTCTCGGCGCCCGCGAACGCCTCGCCGAATGGGAGTGGCGGAAGGCCGGGGGGCGAAGTTAGACGGGCGAGGCCACGGGGCGCGGCCGGTCGAGGCCGCGGAGGGCGACGAGGAGCGCGACGACCGCGAGAACGGCCGCGCCGTTCCAGACCCACGGCGCGATGCCGCTCGACACGAGGTCGGCGCCCGCTCCGGCCGCCCCGAGGAACGCGGCCGCGAAGACGTACGCGCGCGGGTCGTCTCTCAGAAACACGGCAATGGCCGCGAGGAACGCGAGGCCGGTCAGCGCGCCGGCGAAAACCGGCACGAAGAGCTCGCCGAACGTCCGGGCGCCGAAGGGCGCGAAGACGCCGATCGCGGCCGCAAAGAACGCCACGCGAAAAACCGGTTTCTTCAGAGCGTCGCGGAGAAGAAGCGCGAGAAACGCGGCGCTGCCCCCGAAAAGGAGCATGCGGAGAACGAGAGACCCGATCGCGCCCGCGGCCGGGAGGACCGTCTCGATTCCCGCCGGAAACGGAAACCCCTCGACGCCCGCTTCGAGCGGAAACGAGGCCTCGAGACCGCGCGCGTAAGCGCGGATCGAGAGGATGAGCGCGGCGGCGCCGGCTCCGGCGGCGAGAGAGAGCGGGCCGTCCGCGCCGCCCCGCCGGAAGGCGGCCGCCGCATCTCTCTTCACGGTGAGGACGAGGGCGACCGCGAGGAGGGCGATGCCGTAAGAGACAAGGATGGCCACGAGCAGACCGACGCTTACGCCGACCGCGAAGACCGCCATCGAGGTCTGCGAGTCGTAGCGCGCGAGGATGAGTGGGAGCGAAAGGACTCGCGAGAGGATCGCCGGCAAGGCGAGGAAGGCCGCGAGCCGGAGGGCACGCCGCCACGGAATCGACCCGGCGCGCGCGAGGCGCACGAATTCGACGACGAGAAGCCCAATCAGAGTTCCCCAGCCGATGACTCCCCAGGCGATCGCGGCGTAGGTCGCCGCTGTCGACTTCTTCCGGGCGCGCACCCATTCCTCCGGCAGCTTCAGGGCCGTCGCGAAGAGCGAGGGCACGTCGCCCACGAGGCCCGTCACGGCGCGCCGGGCCGCCTCGCCGGCGTGTTCGAGACGCGACTCGGAGACGACGAGCGTGTCCCGCCGCGCCTTGCGCGCCTCGCTCTTCGACGAGACGACGTCCCAGGCGAGCGGGTCCAGGCCGAACGACGCGAAGACGGACGCCGCTTTCGCGCGTGCGACACTTTCATCGGGGCTTCCGCCAGCCTCGGCTTCGGGGAACGTCCTGCGAAAGCCGGCGATTCGGCCGGTCCGCGCGTCCACGGCGACGGTCGCGCCGTGCTCGTCGAGGGCGCGCACGTACCGCACGTTCCAGACCGGCCCCGGAAGGATCGCCGTCGCCCAGTGCGCGAGAAGCGGCATGCCGCCTCGCTCGAGGAGCCAGCGCGCGGCCTGCGCGGATTCGCCATACGGCACGAGGTCCGCGCCGGTCTCGGCGGCGTCCTCGAGCGCGGGGAGCGCCGTCGCTGTCGTCGCGACCGAAAGGTAGCCCGCGGGGTCGTCTCCGGCCGCCTTCACGTACGCGTCGGCGGCCGCCTTGGCCCTGGTCCTGTCCACGGTCACGCGCACGCCTTCCCATGGCCCCGGGCGCGGCAGGAACCAGCGTGCCACGGCGAACGTCGCGAGCGCGAGCGCGAGCGCGGCGGCGACGCGCCCGGGAGAGATCGCGCGCGGCGGGGCGCACACGGACGGGACCGACTCCTCGACATGAGGCGGCGCAAGAGCCGATCCCGTCGCCGCGTTCGTAAGGCCCTCCTCGGGCGTGAAGCCGCCGCGCCGGAAATAGAGGAGGAGCGATGCGGCGAGCGGAAGCAAAAGGACGAGTGACGCCGCGGCACCGGAGACGACGAAGTAGGGGTTCGACGAGCGCAGGAGCAGGAGCGCCGTGTAGACGGCATCCACCGTGAAATGCCACACGAGGAGCGGGAAGATGTCCGCCTTCAGCATCACGGCGCCGATGAGGATCCCCGCGAAACCCACCTCGAGGCCCCGGATGTAAAAAGGCTGGTTTGGATACGTGCTGTGCGCGAAGCCCCAGATGAGCGCCGGGACCACGACGGCGGCCCAGCGCGGCAGGAACCGCTCGGCGAAAGGAATCGAGAACATGCGCGACGAGAACTCCTCGGTCGTCGCGGGGAGAAAGCCCATCAGGAGAACGCCGGCCCAGGGGAACCACGTGCCGAGGAGATTCGAGTACGGCACGTCGGCGGGAGCCCACGCGCCGAAGCGCGCGGCGACGAGGTAGAAGACGATCTGGTACGCGAAGAAAAACGCCGTCATCGCGTATCCGAGAAGGAGTCCGCGGAAGAACCGCTTCGACCCGATGCCGCGCAAGGAGAGGAGGCGGCCGAGCGCGGGTTTGTCGGGATAGCGCTCGCGGTAAAGCGGCTCCCCGGCGGCGACGAGGAGAAGAAGAACGACGCCGAGGGCGACCGCGCCGCCCACGTCGCCCGCCACCGATTTCGCCACGAAGCCCGTCCAGGCGTCCGCGGTGTCGTAGTCGAAGAGGCGAATCGGCATCTCGTTGAGCGAGGCGAAAAACTGCAGGACGGCGCCCGTGCCCGCGAAGGAGAGGGCCCACTTCCACTTGACGTCCTTCCGCCGCACCCGCTCGAGAAAGACGACGAGCACGGCGAGCGCCGTGAGGAAAAGCCCGAGCGTGGCCACCGTGCCCGCCGCGAGGTTCTTCGAGCGGAGCGTCTCGTAGTCCCGGCGCCACTTCTCCGGGACCTCGAAATGAAGCGACGAGCGCCCGACGCGGTCGCCCTGCACCTCGACGAGGTAGCGGAGCGCGGCGTCCCCGAAGCGGATCGTGTTCGACTCCCATACGAACGTCCGGTCGACGCGTTGGGGCCGCTTGTCGACGGTCGTCTCGATGAACCGCAGGGCCGAAGGATCGAGGCCGCGCAGGGCCCGGATCTCCGCCTCCGCGAGGGCGCGCGCCGCCGCCTCGCCCGGGTCCTTCGCCTCCGCCTTCTCCGGAAGAATCCGCCGAACCGCGAGAAGCCGCCCGTCCGGAGCGACCGCCGCGCGGTACTCGAGCTTTTCGAGCGGACGCACCCACCGCACCGACCAGCGCCACACGGGCACCGTCGTTGCGAAGACCGGGTTCGCCTTCTCGAGACCGAGCGTCCTCTCGAGGTAGACCTTCGCCTCGTCGTCGCCGTCGAAGATCACGAGGGCGCGCGCGCCGTCGAGCGTGAATCCGCGCGCGCGGAGCGCCTCGGCGCCGCGGCGCACGGCTTCCTCGCGCGTCACCTTGAAGTCGATCGACGCCTCGGGGAACGCCCGCGAAAATCCCGCGTGAAAGACCGCCGCGCCGGCGAGGATCGTGAGTAGGCAAAGAACGATGAAGACGCGGTCGCGCCGGTCGAAGGGCACGCGCGGGTGAAAGGACGGCTCGGTCACCGTCTCAGCCCGCCCTTCCGCTCGCGACGGCGCGCGCGGGCGAGGCCGGAAGGCGGGACAGGAGCCAGGCCTCGAGGAGCTCGGGCCCCGTTCCGGCGCCGCTCTTCACGCCGCGGTCGATCGCCTCCAGGCCCATGAGTGCGCGCCTGAGGTCCTCCGCCGTCCAGCCGAGGGCCGCGAGATACGCCTTGTGGAGAACGAACGGATGCGCCTCGAGGGAGAAGGGCGGAAGGCCCTCTCGCGGCGCCTTGAGCGCGGGCAGGACCCGGTCCACGAACCCGCGATAGTCCGTGCGCCTGCCCACCGCCGAGGGGACCGCACGCTCCTCCAGGGCGGCGCGAAGGGCGAGCATCCGGCGGAGCTCGGCCGCGAGAAGGCCCAGAAGCGGGAAGAACGCGGCCTCGCCGCGCGGGCCCTTCTTCCCGGCCGGCGCGTCCTCCCTCTCTCCCCAGGGCCGGAACGCCGTGAAGGTGGCTCCGGAAAGGAGCTTCGCGAGAAGGCGCAGCGCCTGGAGAAGGTCGCGTTGGGCGACGGCTTCGACGAAGTCCGAGCCGTACTCCTTGCTCTCGTCGGCGATCTGCCGCGCGGCCTCTTCACCCGTCACGCGGGGACCCGCCGCGGTGTCGATGAGGCGGTCGAGATCCGAGAGGAACGGCCGCGCGAAGAGCCGGCCGCGGCCCGAAAGAAGGTCGAACACCTCCGGTTCCACGAGCACCTTGCGCTCGATCGCGCGCTCGAGACCGAGCGCCGCGAGGCGCTCGCGGCGCGCCGCCTCGTCCGGCACGGACAGGTCCGCGGCGCGCGCGGCGCGCCTCAGGCTCTGCGTCGCGCGGTGCTGCGCATCGGGCAAGATCGCATGGACGAGAAGGACGTTGTCGGACGCCCCGGCCCGCTGCGCGAAGTCGAGGAGCGCGTCGAGCGCCGTCTGGGCCCCTTCCTCGGACCTAGGGACGCTCGCGAGGAGCGCGGCGAGCGCCCCGGCGCGGTCCGCGCGCTTCACGCGCCCGGCGATCCTGCGCGCGGCCTCCTCGGGGTCGTCGCCCACGGTGACGCCGGCCGCCGCCGCGAGGGCGGAGGCCTTGCGCGCGAGCCGCGCCAGGAGGCGTGCGTCGTCGCCGGCCTCCTCGGCCTCGTCGAGGAGCGCGTCGAGCTCTTCCGCCGTGAGACCCTTGCCGCGGAACAGCTCGGTGGCTTCCAGGACCACGAGCCGATTCGTGGCGAACAGCGCGATGGTCGCCGCGTCGGCCACGGCTTCCTTCACGCCTTCTCCCGTCGCCTCGTATGCCGTGACCTCTCCCTCGCGGAAGGCCTCGCGGAACGCCGCCGCCACGCGGCGCGCGCCCTCGGCCACGATCCAGTCGTCGTCTCCGGTCAGGAAGAGAAGCGGGTGAAGAGGCGTCGTACGCGCGGATGCGAGAAGCGGAGCGAGCGGCGCGAACGGATCGGGGCGCTTCACGCCCCGATACTAGAGGGGGAAAGGGGGGCGATTACAGCAATCCCTTGTCCTGCAGCTCCTGGCAGCCGAGGCAGTGACGCGCCCAGGGAACCGCCTCGATGCGCTTCTCCTGAACGGGCTGGGAGCAGTGGATGCAGGTTCCGTACGTTCCCGCGTCGAGGCGCGAAAGCGCCTCTTCGATGAGCAGGAGGATCTTGCGGTCGCTTTCGGAAAGCGAGTACGCGAACTCCTTCGTGTAGGCGGACGTCGCGCGGTCGGCCATGTCCTGCGCCGATTCGTCGACCGTTTCCGCGGAAACCTCGCGGTTTTTCGCGAGATCCCGGAGCAGCTCGTCGCGCCGTGCAACGAGGCGTTTCCTCACCTTTTCGCCGGCCTCCTTCTTCAGGGGCTTGGCGGGCATCGCGGCGGACTTGGGTGCCATGCTGGTCGTCTCCCTCGAGATCACTTGGAATACGCGACGCCGGAAAGCGTCGCGGTCACCCGGTATACCTGCTCCGTCAGGACCACCCGTGCCAGTTGATAGGCCAGGGTCATCCGGGAACGCGGGAGGATATCACGCCCCGCCGCGCGTAAAGAGTCTTGCGGGCGACCCCGAGACGGCGCGCCGCTTCGGTCACGTTTCCGCCCGCCTCGTCCAGGACGAGGGTGATGTAGGCGTCCGAAAGCTGGCGCAGGGTCCAGCGCGCGTGGGCCGCGGCGTGAAGGAGCGCCTCGGGATCCGACGGGCCCGTGAGCTTCACGTGCGGGGCGTCGATCGCGGTCGCCCCCGCCGCCGCCGCGTCGTTCGCGGCCCGGCGGACGACGTTCTCGAGCTCGCGAAAATTCCCGCGCCAGGCGTGAGAGAGCAGCACGCGTCGCGCGGCCGCCGTGAACGTGGCAGGGCCGCCGCCGGCCTTCGCGAGCGCGCGCGCCGCCGGAAGAAGGTCCTCGCGGCGTTCGGCGAGAGTCGGAAGGCTCACCGTGACGACCGCGAGCCGGTAGAAAAGATCCTCCCGAAACGTCCCGGCGCGCGCCCGGCGCGGCAGATCCGGCCCGGCCGAGGCCACGAGGCGTGCCTTGAGCGGCAGCAGGCGCGTGCCCCCCACGCGCCGCACGAGGCGCTCCTCGACGACGCGGAGGAGCTTGCCCTGGGCTCGAAGGGAAAGCGCGTCGACCCGGTCGAGGTAGAGCGTGCCCTCGCCCGCGCCCTCGAGAAGGCCCGGCTTCCCCGCGACGGCACCCGTGAACGCCCCGCGCTCGTGGCCGAAGAGCTCGCTTTCGAAAAGGTCGTCCGCCACGGCCGCGAGGTCCACGCGCACGAACGGCGCGCGCGCGCGGGACGAGCGCTCGTGGAGAAGGCGCGCGAGCCGGTCCTTGCCCGTCCCGGGCGCTCCGAGGAGGAGCACGGTATTCGCCGAGTCCGCGACGCGCGCGAGCCGCCGAAGCTGCTCCCTGAGGCCGCGATGGCGGGTCGCGAAGAGCACGGAGGACGCGGCGCGCCCCGCCACGCCGCGCCTAGCGGAACGCCGCCGTGGCGTCCGGAGCGTCTCCCCAGAGTCTCTCGAGGCCGTAGAAGCGGCGCGCCTCGTGGTGGAAGACGTGGAACACCACGTCGCCGTAGTCGAGGAGGATCCAGG
>Ga0066793_10001325_pt1 | contig 11145 bp, 9 predicted proteins | sample PersoiDNA2013189_FD_83876 | JGI IMG/M metagenome (GOLD analysis project Ga0066793, IMG submission 83876) | Permafrost soil microbial communities from the Arctic, to analyse light accelerated degradation of dissolved organic matter (DOM) -... | ecosystem: Environmental > Terrestrial > Soil >...
CCACATGAGCGAGAGCGTGCCGACGTGATAGCAGCCGGCGATCGTGAACCGCGAGATTAGGACGGCCCGTGGGAACGTTCGCTTCGGGTCGACGACCTCGCCGGCGAGCATCGGGGCGAGCTCGAGCCCCGCAAAGCCGAAGCAGATCAGCGCGAAGAAGGAGATCGTGTCGGGCTTATCGAGGCTCGGAAGGAAGGCCCCCGCCGAGAAGTGGGTGGCCGAGCCGGTGGTCAGGAGCGCGACGATCCCCACGCCCAGAAGGACGATCGACGGGAGCCACTGCGCGAGCCCCCCGATGTTCTGCACCCACTTTCCGGTCTTCAGGCCCACGACGTTCAGGAAAAGGGCGATCGCCAGGAGCACGAGCGAGGCCGTCGCCGCGTAGGTGCGGCTGTTTTCGAGCGAGGCGTATCTCTGATTGAAGACATAGAGCGCGAAGACGACCGTGGAGAGGGTGAGTGTGGGGAAGTAGAGGATGTTCGAGGTCCAGTACATCCAACCCGCGACGAACCCCTGCCTCGGCCCGAATGCCTCCTTCGTCCAGACGTACAGGCCGCCTTCCTCCGGGATGGCCGAGGACAGGGCCATGACGGCAAGGCCCTGGGGAATGAAGAACACGAGGGCCGCGAGGACCCATAGCGACAGCGACGAGGGACCGGAGTGCGCGGCCAGCGCGACCCAGCGCATTCCCACGATTGCCGCGACGTTGAAGAGGACGATGTCGGAGGTCTTGAGGGCGCGTTCGACGGCCATGAAGTCCCGGGATCGTAGCACGCGCGCTACAATCGATTCGATGGCCTACTCGTGGGAAACGCTCGGTGCCGAGGAGAAGAACGCGATCCTCGCGGGCATCGCCTCTGGGGAGGCCACGCTCGCCCCGCGCGTGGTCGAGCTCAACTGGCAGGACCGCTGCAACATCGACTGCTTCTTCTGCTCGACGGGGGAGCAGCGCGCCGGCAACTTCGAGATGCCCGCCGAGCGCGTGCTGTCGCTTTTCGACGAGATGCGCGCGATGAACGTGAAGGGCATCCGCCTGGCGGGGGGAGGCGAGCCCCTCTTCCGCAAGGACGCGGCCGCGCTCGTGGCGGAGGCGGGGGCGCGGGGCCTGCGGTTCACCGACGTGACGACCAACGGCGTCCTCCTGACCGATCCGGTTGCGCGGGCGCTCTTTTCGGCCGGCTGCGACGAGATCACCGTGTCTCTCAATGCGGGCACCGCGGCATCGTACGAGCGGATGATGCAGACGACCGCGCGCAATTTCGACCGGGTCGTCGAGAACGTCGCGCGCGCCGTGGCGGTGCGCGACGAGGCCCATGCGCGGTGCAAGATCCGGGTTCAGTTCCTCGTGTATCGGGAGAATTACCGGGAGATTCCCCGTATGCTCGAGGTGTTTCGAAAGTCGGGAGCCGATCGCTTCTGGCTCAACGGCCTTTTTCCCGTCCGGCCGATGCCGACGATGAGCGAGGAGGACATCGCCGGGATGCTCCAGCTCTACGAAGGAGTGCTCGAAGGCGACTACTTCGAGCGCCTCGAGTCGTTTTCGTTCTGGGAGCGGTCGATCGCGTCGCGGATCGCGGAGTCGGAGAGGGCGGTCTTCCGGCGCGCGCCACTGTCGGTGCGCGCCCGCGTGAAATGGCGCCAGCTCTTCGACCGGCGGCAGAAGGAACGCTCGGCAGCGGCCTCGCTCCACGAGTTTTGTCTGGTCGGTTGGTACTCGACGACGATATCCGCCAACGGCGACGTCGTGCCGTGCTGCATCCTCCAGGACCGCCCGACGGCCGTCCTCGGCAACGTCCACAGCACCTCGCTTTCGGAGATCTGGTACGGCGCCGCCTACCGCCGCTTTCGCGCGGAGCTTTCCGAGATCATGGCCCGCAAGGGCGGGATCGAGGACTTCTCCGGAGCGTGCGTCGTGGAGGACGTCTGCGTGAAGAAGGGCTTTTGCCCCAACCGCTCCTTCTACTGGGGCGACGACGTCGCGTTTCGGAAGCGTTTTCACGCGCTGGTCGAGGCGACGCCGGCTCCGGCCGGCGATCCGTTCGAGTCTCTTCCTCCGGGCGCGCTCCCTTCGCGTGCGAGGCCGGCGGCATCCGCCCTTCCCGTGCGCTGATGCGCGTCGTGGGAGCTCTCGTGCTCGTCCTGGGACTGGCCGGTTTTGCCGCGGGCGCAGAAATTCTCGGGAGCCCCGCGGCACCGTGGATCTGCCTCGGTGTCGCGATCGTTGGCCTGATCATGATCGTGGCTCCGAAGGCCCACGACTGACGCGAAGCGGCTGGCAGGCTGCTGATTGATGCTCCATCGACGATTGCTCTTCGCCGCCGGCCTCCTCCTCGCCGGCGCGGCGGTTCTGTACGGGTTCCGCAGCGCGCGCACCGGTGATGTCGATCACCAGGAGGTCATTCGCTACCGCTGGTTCCAGCCTCACCGGTTGCTCTTCGGGGACCGCGGCGGCATCTGGTGCGTCGCGGTGATGGCGCCCGAAGGCGACCGGCACCACGCCGCGGAGATGTGGGCGGACGTTCTCGGCCGGGGCGCGATCGACGTCGTCACGAAACGCCGGGGCGAATCACCATGGGGAGCCGTCGAAGAGGAGATGATCGCATCGAACGGGGACGGCCGCCTCGACGTGGCGCTCGAGTTTCACGGAGCGGCGTTGACGAAGGCGGCCTTGCTTGGCCCGGGCGGCTGCGCGGCGTGGCGAAGGGTCGAGGTGAAATTCGAATTGGCAACACGATCCTACGAGGAGTGCGCGGACGCCGCGGCGTTCCGGTCGGCGTTTCGCTCCGAGATCGATTCACGGCTTCTCGCGATGCGCGCGCTGCCTGAGCGGCGCGTGTTTCTTCTCGGGCGATATCTGCGCTCCCGCGCTCGAGCGGTAAAGGCTTCGGATTAGCGAGCCCCTGATACCATCCCGCCCCGTGCATGGCGTATGGCCGGTCCGGCGAGTCATTGTCGGCCTCGCTGTTCTCCTTCTCGTCGTCTACAACGTCAATTTCCGCGCAGTCGGCTCCAACGACAGCATGCCGGCGCGCTACCTCCCGCTGGCGATGCTCCACCGGGGCACGCTCGACCTTTCCGCCCTCCGCGGCCCGGTCACTGCCCACGGCGACGTCTCCTAGACCTACTGGGTGACGCCCGGCCCGCGCGGCGCTCTCCGGCCTGCTCTGCGGCGCCGTCGTGGCGGTGCGATTGCCGGACGCGCTGCTCGTCGCCGGCTTCGGTGTCTTCGTGCTGGCGCGCCGGCGGCGATTTTTCCCGGTGTTCGCCGCGACCGCGCTCGCGGCCCCGGCCCTGGTACTTCTCTACAACCTGCGCTGTCTCGGCCACGCGGCCGTGCTCGGCGCGGGCATGCGCCCGGCCTCGGGCCGCTACTTCGCCCGGCCGCTGCTCGACGGCATCGCGATGCTCATCGCGAGCCCGGGCATAGGGCTCCTCTTCTTCTCACCGTTCCGCCTCCTGCTCCTGTTTCGGCTGCCGGGGACGGACATCTCGTCGGATGATCCGGCGCTCGCGTGGTGCCTGGCCGTTTCGATCGCGGCTCAGGTTCTTCTCTACGCCAAATTCGAGTACCGGACCGGCGGCGCCTGCTACGGCTCGCGTTACCTGACCGACGTCCTGCGCTGCCAGCCTCCGCGGTCACGTTCTCGCCCGGCCCCTCGAGCGAGGGCGACTTTCGCGTCGATCTCTCCCTCTGTCAACCGGACCTCGGCGGCCGCCGCGCCGTGCGGCTGCCTGTCTTCGCGTTTTCCGCCAGAGAGGGCCAGGTGCTCGTGCCGGCGCAGCCGGCGATTCACGAGGAGCTCTGAGGTCGAGCGACTTACGAAGTCGCGCTAACGCTCAGCTCGAGGACGGACACCGGGCCCCCGAGGTTTCCGAGCCACGCGACATTCTCGAGCACTCCGTCAAAGGCCAGCCGGTAGTTTCCCGGGTCGGCGGGCGCCGCGAGCGTGTAGTCGTAGGTGCGGCGCTCGCCGTGGGGGAGCGGCGCCAGGCGCAGACGCTGGCCGCCCTCGCCGAGGTGCGCGGCCTCCCGGAAGATGTTGTGGTCGAGCCGGACGTCGTTTGGCGGGTCGTCGAGGATGTCGAGCGCCCCGACGTTGGCGACTTCGATCCGAGTCGTCACCGCCTCGCTCGGCCGTGAGGTGACCGGTCCCGCCGGAAGCCGGATGTCGAGGCGGAAGTCCCCGGGCTCGGGGTAGGCAAAGAGGCGCAGCGCGTCGCAGCCGTGGAAGTGGACGGGCCGAAAGCCCAGACGCAGCGGGTCGAGCAGCGCCCGGTCGGTGAGCGCCTTGCGGTAGGCCGCGGCGCTCCCGCGCCGCACGAACCCGACTTTGTTGAAGGCGATCACGACGGGAGCCCATTCGCGCTCGGCGAAGAGAAAGCGGTGAGCCCCCTCGGCCACCGCCGGAAACTCGGGGTTGAAGTAGTCGTCGAGCAGGATCATTCCCGCCGCTGTCGTCGCCCGGGCGGCGCAGCGCAGGTCGGATTCGGTTTCCTCGGCCGAGTGCCCGCCATCGACGTGAAAGAGGCGGCAGTTCGTGCCGGTTTCTCGCGTCGTGAGGCGGGAAGATTCTCCGCTGTGGACGTCGAAGGCGTGGAAGCCGGGCCGGAGGCGCTCCACGTTCGCGCGGAACTTCTCGAGACTTCCGCGGCCGGAGCCGCTCCGGTTGGCCTCCTGGTCGGCGAAGAGGTCGTTGACGCGCAGCCGTTCGGTAGCGGGATCCAGGAGATGCGAGAGGAGGATTGCGCTCTTTCCGTGGTGAACCCCGATCTCGAAGATGTCGCCCGCGATGCCGAGGCGCCTCTGCGCCGCCCCGGCCAGGCAGATCGCCTTCGCCCCCGAGGTCGAGAGCCAGCCGTCCACCTCCGGGAGGTGCTCGAGATACTCGAGGCCGGCGATCTCCTGTGTCACGCGCGCGGGATTATCCCACGCGGGCGGGAGCGAAAGAGGCCCCGATGAGTACCCGCTCAGCCTCCTTCGAGGAGGCCGCGCCTTGCGAGCTCGCTCTCGAGCGCCGGGGCGCCGGTGAAATGGACGGCGTCGAATCCGAGCTCGCGCGCGGGCACGAGGTTCTCTTTCCGATCGTCGATCAAGAGCGTGCGACCGGGCTGTGCCTGGGCGATCGCCAGCGCCTTCTCATACATTCGGCGGTCGGGCTTGCGGTCGCCGAGCCAGCAGGAGGAGAGGAACGCCTCGAGGAGCGGTGCGAGCCCGAAGCGCTCGATTCGATGAAGGTTGAGCTCGGCCGGCTCGTTGTTGAGCGCCATCCTCCGGGCCGGGCTTGAACCGGCGAGCCTTCGCACGAGATCGAGAGTGTCAGGAAACGGCCGGCTCTGGTCCTTCATGCGGCTGACGAAATCCTCGCGGCGGAACGGGCGCGCAACGCAAAAGACCGTCCGGTCGAGATACTCGTCCATCGTCATCCGCCCGGTTTCCCACTCGCCGATGACCGCCTCGTGCCGGGTTTCGAACCCTTCGTCGAGCCCGAATTCGGCGCAGACGCCGGCGCGCTCGCCGCGGTCCCAGCCGTTGGTGCCGAGCACTCCGCCGATGTCGAAGAACACGTGCGTGATTCTGGCCGGATTGGAGGACACCCGGGGATGGTACGACATTGTCTCGGGCTCGACCCACTTCCTGCTCGACATCAACGGGTACTTCGAGCTCGTGAGCAACTGGTCGGCCTCGGGGGGATGGGGGTGAGGCGGTCGACGGTGTAGGATCGACCCGACGATGAGCGATACGACGATCGTGAACTATTCCGAGGTCTCCGACTCCCGGCGGGAGTTCGAGATCGAGGTCCCCCCCGATCGGATCGAGAAGGTTCGCCGGGGCGTCACCCGCACCTGGGCGCGGCGGGCCGCGTTGCCCGGCTTCCGGAAGGGGAAGGTCCCCGAAGCCGTCATCGCCCGGAAGTTTGCCCACGAAATTCAGGAGGAAGTCCTCGAGCAGCTCATCCCCGAGGCGCTGACGGACGCGTTTCGCGAGAAAGGCGTGCAACCGCTGGGCCATCCGACGATTCAGGACGTGAAGTTCGAGGAGGGGAAACCTCTCGCGTTCCGGGCCAACGTGGACGTCCGCCCGCCGATCGAGCCCGGACGCTACCAGGAGGTGGAGGCAACTGACGTTCCCGTCGAGCCGACGACCGCCGAGGTCGAGCTGTCGCTGGAGCGCATTCGCGAATCGCACGCGGAATTCCTTCCGATCGAGGGGCGCCCCGCCGCCGACGGGGACTTCGCGATCGCGGATGTCGCCTCGCGGCCCGTTGAGGCGGGAAGCCCACTCCTTTATACCGGCGCGGGCGAGGCGATCGGCCAGGAGAAGACCGGAGACTGGCGCCGGGACGAGAAGGTGACGCTCGAGGTCGGCCACCCCGACTCGATGCCGGAGATCAACGAAGCGCTCCGCGGGCTCTCGCCGGGGCAATCGCGCGCGTTCCGGAAGACCTTCGCGGCAGATTTCGGCAACGCCGAGTACGCCGGCAAGACCTTCGAGTACGAGCTCTCCCTCGTGGCTCTGAAGGAAAAGAAGCTCCCGTCCCTCGACGATGCATTCGCAAGCCACCTCGTGGGCGCCGCGAGCCTCGAAGAGCTCCGCGAGAAGATCACGCGCTCGATCCGCATGGAGAAGGAAGCCGCCCGCCGCCGCAAGCTGCGCCGCGAGATCCTCGATTCGCTGCTTGATCAGACGTCGATTTCGGCGCCGGAGGTCCTCGTCGAGGCGGAGACGGAATCCTCGCTCGAGGAGTACGCGGCCTATCTCACCTCGCGCGGGGGCAACCCCAAGGAAGCCGACTGGGACACGCTCGCGCGCGAAGCGCGTCCCGGGGCACAACGGCGCGTGCGCGAGTATCTCTTGCTCGACGAGATCGCCCGCCGCGAAAAGCTCGAGGTTTCCGAGACGGAGGTCGACGCCGAGCTCCGGCGGTCCGCCGCGCGGCGGCAGATCGAGCCGCAAGCGCTGAGAGAGCGGCTCGAGAAGGAAGGGCGGCTGGGATCGATCCGCGAAGAGATCCGGCTCCAGAAGTCCGTGGATTGGTTGATCGAGCACGCCCGGCTGCGGCCGCCCCCGGAGAAATAAAATGTCTCCGCACAGGGTTGAACCCGAAGACGAGGACGAAGGAGGTGCATCCGTGCTGGTACCGATGGTGATCGAACAGACGAGTCGCGGGGAGAGGGCTTACGACATCTACTCCCGGCTCCTGAAGGACAACGTGATCTTCCTGGGGACGGCGATCGAAGACCACGTGGCCAGCCTCGTGATCGCCCAGCTCCTCTTTCTCGAAGCGGAGAACCCCGAGAAGGACATCATGCTCTACATAAACTCGCCCGGAGGCTCGATCACGGCGGGGCTGGCGATCTACGACACGATGGAGTACGTCAAGCCGGACGTGCAGACGATCTGCATGGGGCAGGCGGCCTCGATGGCATCGGTGCTGATGGCCGCGGGGGCGCCGGGCAAACGGCACGCCCTTCCCAACGCCAGGTTTCTGCTCCACCAGCCGCTCGCATATGGGATCCAGGGCCAGGCGACCGATATCGAGATCCATGCCAAGGATCTCGTGAGGCTGAAGAAGCAGCTCAACGAGATCTACACCAAGCACACCGGCCAGACCTACGAGAAAATCGAGCGCGACACCGACCGGGACTACATTCTGGATGCCGAGGAGGCGCGGAAATACGGCCTGATCGACCACGTTTTCACGCCCCGCGGCGAAACCGCGCTGAAGGCGGCGGGGTAAGGATCCTCTGATTTCCGAAGGGGCTGGAATGACCGGGGCCGAAGCAACGTTCCCCGTACCAGGAGGATATGGTAGGATTATGGCGGGTAAAGTTGGACCCGTTTCTCCCTCCGGAGGTTAGATGTCGAAGAAAACCGGCAACGGCGATGTCTTGCGCTGTTCCTTTTGCAACAAGAGCCAGCGAGACGTCAAGAAGCTCATCGCCGGGCCCACCGTCTACATTTGCGACGAGTGCGTCGACATCTGCCTCGACATCATCGCCGAGGACCGCGTCCTCGAGACTTCGACGCCCGAGACGAAGCTCCCGAAGCCGAAGGAGATCAAGGAGTTCCTCGACTCCTACGTAATCGGGCAGGAGCAGGCGAAGAAGAAGCTCGCCGTCGCCGTCTACAACCACTACAAGCGGATCGACTACTTCGAGAAGAACCGCAAGCTCGACGTCGAGCTTCAGAAGTCCAACATCCTCCTGATCGGCCCGACGGGAACGGGCAAGACGCTGCTCGCCCAGACGCTGGCAAAGATGCTCTCGGTCCCGTTCACGATCGTCGACGCGACGACTCTCACCGAGGCCGGGTACGTCGGCGAGGATGTCGAGAACATCATCCTGAAGCTCTACCAGGTCGCGGGCTCCGACAAGGAGAAGACCGAGAGGGGCATCGTCTACATCGACGAGGCGGACAAGATCGCCCGGAAGGGCGAGAACCCCTCGATCACTCGAGACGTTTCCGGCGAAGGCGTTCAGCAGGCGCTTCTGAAGATCCTCGAGGGCACCGTCGCCAACGTCCCGCCGCAGGGCGGGCGCAAGCACCCGCACCAGGAGTTCATCCAGATCAACACGACCAACATCCTGTTCATCTGCGGGGGCGCGTTCGTGGGCCTCGAGGAGATCATTGCCCGGCGCCAGACGGAAAAGACGATGGGCTTCGGCGCGAAGATCCAGACCAAGCGTGAGAAGCGTTCCGGCGCCCTGCTCGAGAAGATCCACCCGGAGGACCTGATCAAGTACGGCATGATTCCGGAGTTCGTCGGCCGGCTTCCCGTGGTCGCCACACTGACGGAGCTCGACCGCGGAACGCTCATCGAGATCCTCAAGGAACCCAAGAACTCGCTCGTCAAGCAGTACCAGACGATGCTCGAGTTCGAAAACGTCAACCTGAAGTTCACCGACGACGCCCTCGAGGCGATCGCCGAGGAGGCGCTCTTGCGAAACGTCGGAGCCCGCGGCCTGAAGATGATCATCGAAGAGCTGATGCTCGAGGTGATGTATCAGGTGCCCTCCGACGAAGAGATCGAAGAGTGCGTGATCACCAAGGAGACGGTCAAGAATCGCACCAAACCGATCACGATCCTCCGGAAAGCCGGCTAGAAAAATGACGGACACCCTGGAGCTGCTTCCGCTCGTCCCGCTGCGGGACATGGTGGTTTTCCCGCACATGATGGCGCCCTTCGTCGTGGGCCGGGAAAGCTCGATCCGCGCCCTGGAGCGGGCGCTCCAGACGCCGGAGAAGCGGATCTTCCTCTCTGCCCAGAAGGACCCTAAGATCGACGAGCCGGCAGCCGGCGACATTCACGAAACGGGAGTCATCGCCCAGATCCTGCAGTCGCAGAAGCTGCCCAACGGCCACATCAAGGTGATGGTCGAGGGGCTCGCCCGTGCCCGCGTCACGGCGTTTTCGCCGGAAAAGGCGTTCTTCGCCGTCCAGGTCCGGCCTTTGCCGGTGAAGCTCTCGGGTTCCGAAGATCTCCGGGAATTCATGAGCCGGGTGCTCACTGTCTTCGAGCAGTACGCCCGGCTCTCGCACCATCTGGCCTTCGAGGGGCTGGCGCCGACGCTGAAGACCGACGACCCGGACCGGTTCGCCGATACGCTTGCCTCGCATCTGAATGTCCCCACGCCCGAAAAGCAGAAGCTCCTCGAGGTCGTCAAGCCCTCCGAGCGCCTGGCTCGCCTGCAGGACCTGCTGGAAGAGGAGATCGAGAAGATCAACCTCGACCGGCGCATCAACAACAAGGTCAAAAAGCAGATGGAGAAGGCGCAGCGCGAGTACTACCTGAACGAGAAGATCAAGGCGATCCACCAGGAGCTCGGCCGCAGCGACGACCGGGTCGACGAGATCGCGGAGCTGCGCCAGAAGATCGAGTCGGCCGGGATGCCCAAGGGTGTCGAAGAAAAGGCGCTGGCGGAATTGAAGCGCCTCGAGGTGATGCCGGGTGTGTCGGCCGAGGCCACCGTCTCGCGCAACTACATCGACTGGCTGCTGGGCGTGCCCTGGAGCAAGGCGGCCGAGGAATCCACGGACATCCTTCTCGCGGAAGAGGTGCTCAACACCGACCACTACGGCCTGGAGAAGATCAAGGAGCGCATCCTCGAGTTTCTGGCTGTCCGCCAGCTCTCCAAGAAGGGGAAGGGCACGATCATCTGCTTCGTCGGCCCTCCGGGCGTGGGCAAGACCTCGCTCGGGCGATCGATCGCACGCTCTCTCCACCGCCCGTTCGTCCGGCTCTCGCTCGGGGGAGTGCGCGACGAGGCCGAGATCCGCGGGCACCGCCGCACCTACATCGGGGCCTTCCCCGGCCAGATCATCCAGATGATGAAGAAGGCGGGGGTGGTCAACCCGGTGTTTCTCCTCGACGAGGTGGACAAGATGTCGATGGACTTCCGCGGCGACCCGTCGTCGGCGCTACTGGAAGTGCTCGACCCGGAGCAGAATCACACCTTCGTGGACCACTACATGGACGTCGAGTACGACCTTTCCAGGGTCATGTTCATCGCGACGGCCAACCTTGCGCAGCCCATTCCGCCCGCCTTGAAGGACCGGATGGAGATCATCAACCTCTCCGGGTACACGCATCCGGAGAAGACGCAGATCGCGCAGCGCTTCCTCGTCCGCAAGCAGCTCGAGGAGCACGGCCTGGAGCCGGGCGCCGTGTCATTTTCCGACGAGGCCATTCTGGCGATTGTCGCGGAGCACACGAGGGAGGCGGGAGTGCGCAACCTCGAGCGCGAGATCGCGACGGTCATGCGCAAGATCGCGCGCAACGTCGTCGCGGGCAAGGCGACGACCCCGATCGAGGTCAAGCCCGAGGACCTTAAGAGCTACCTCGGCAAGCCGAAGTTCCGCAACCGCCGCATGGGGGACATCTCCGAGGTCGGAATCGCGACCGGCCTCGCCTGGACCGAGGCCGGCGGCGAGATCCTGACGATCGAGACGAGCCTCCTGAAGGGGAAGGGCAACCTCACGCTCACGGGCTCCCTGGGCGACGTGATGCAGGAATCGGCTCGCGCGGCCGTGTCCTACGTGCGCAGCCGGGCCGAGATCTTCGACGCCGACCCGGAATTCCACGAGAAGACGGACATCCACATCCACCTGCCGGAGGGGGGGATTCCGAAGGACGGCCCCTCGGC
>Ga0066793_10001326_pt1 | contig 11141 bp, 8 predicted proteins | sample PersoiDNA2013189_FD_83876 | JGI IMG/M metagenome (GOLD analysis project Ga0066793, IMG submission 83876) | Permafrost soil microbial communities from the Arctic, to analyse light accelerated degradation of dissolved organic matter (DOM) -... | ecosystem: Environmental > Terrestrial > Soil >...
GATCACGCATGTGCGCAAGGTCGTCGCCGAAAAGACCGGCGTCACGCTGGAGCCCGAAGTGCGGATCATCGGGGTGGCTGCATGAGCGAGTTCGGAAAGGTTGCGGTGTTGATGGGCGGGCCGTCGTCGGAGCGGGAGATCTCGTTTCTGTCGGGCAATGCCGTGCTTGCGGCGTTGAAAAGCAGGGGCGTCGACGCGCACGCCTTCGATCCCGCCGAGCGGGCGCTGTGCGATCTCAAACCCGATGGCTTCCAAAGGGCGTTTATCGCGCTTCACGGCCGCTTCGGCGAGGACGGAACGGTCCAGGGCGCGCTGGAAGTGCTCGGCATTCCATACACGGGCAGCGGCGTGATGGCTTCTGCACTGGCGATGGACAAGTGGCGCACCAAGCTAGTCTGGATCGCCAGCGGCATTCCGACACCGCGATACGAAGTGGTGGATGCAAGCACGGATTGGTGGGCGGTGGTAGCCAAGCTCGGGCTGCCGCTGATCGTCAAACCGGCGCGCGAGGGCTCGACCATAGGCATCACCCGCGTCGCGGGCATCGATCACGATGAGCTCGCCATCGCCTACCGGACGGCGGTCGAGCACGACGATCTGGTGCTGGTGGAAGAGCTCGTCGCCGGCATCGAACTGACCGCGTCGATTCTTGGCGACCGCGCACTGCCGCTGATCAGGATCGATGCGCCGCAGGGCAACTATGACTATCACCACAAATATTTTTCCGACGAAACCAAGTATTCCTGCCCGTCGGGTATCGACGGCGATGTCGAGAGCGCGATCCGGGTGCAGTCGCTGGAGGCGTATCGGATAGTCGGTTGCAGCGGCTGGGGACGGGTCGATCTCATCCTCGAGGATGGCGGGGCGTGGAAGTTCCTCGAGGTGAATACCTCTCCCGGCATGACCGCGCACAGCCTGGTGCCGATGGCGGCGCGCCGCGAAGGGATGGAGTTCCCCGACTTGTGTGTGGCGATTTTGCGAGGCGCGCATGTGGGATAACCCGCGGCAGCTGAACGCGGTGGCGTTTGCGATCGCGCTCTTTGCGCTCGCGTTGCTTTGTTGGGCGGCAACGGCGTGGGCCGTGCGCCAACCTGCGTTCGCGCTGCGAGAGATTGTGGTCGCGGGCTCGTTGTCGCGGGTCAACCCCGCGCATCTCGAGGCAGTCGTTCGCGAAGAGCTTCAGGGCACTTTCTTCACCATGCAGCTTGCCGAGGCGCGCGACTCGCTGCAACGCGTACCTTGGGTGCGCGGCGTGGCGCTGCGGCGGCAATGGCCGAATCGGCTCGAGATATTTGTCACCGAGCACTTGCCGCTTGCGCGCTGGAACGACAACGCCCTCGTCAACAAAGAGGGCGAGGTGTTCATCGCGGACTACGACGGCGAGCTGCCGCAGTTCATCGGACCCGAGGGTAGCGCCGGAGAAATGAGCGCGCGCTTCGTGGAATTCGGCTCTGCCCTCGAGCGCGCCGGCCTGGCCATCGGCGAGATGCGGCTATCCGCGCGCGGAGGCTGGGAGCTCAAGACCGCCGCGGCGCCGGCGCTGACGATAGCGCTGGGGCGAAGCGAGCCGGCGGAACGGCTCAACCGCTTCGTCGGCTATTACGCGAGGACCGTCGGCGCGCTGGCCCGTGCCGGCACTCGCGTCGAGTACGCCGACCTTCGATATCGCAACGGTTTTGCCGCGCGCGTTCCCGGCTTCAAGGAACGCGCCATGAAGAGGCCTGCTTAACAGTGATCCGCCGGAAAAGACATTGTGAAAGACGCATGGTGAAAGACCCATGGTGAGAGACGCGAAAAATCTGATTGTCGGACTCGACATCGGCACGTCGAAGATCGTTGCCATCGTCGCCGAGATCACCCCCGAGAAGAAGCTGAACATCATCGGCCTCGGAACGCAGCCGTCGCGCGGACTGAAAAAAGGCGTCGTGGTCAACATCGAGGCAACGATGGCCTCGATCCAGCGCGTGCTGGAAGAAGCCGAGCTGATGGCCGATTGCGCGATCACCGAAGTCTTCACGGGCATCGCGGGAAGCCACATCAGAAGCCTCAATTCCAGCGGTATGGTGGCGATCAAGGAAAAGGAAGTCACTCAGGCCGACATCGACCGCGTCGTGGAAACGGCAAAGGCAATCGCGATTCCCAACGATCAGCAGGTACTGCACATCCTGCCGCAGGAATTCATCGTCGACGGGCAGGAGGACGTGCGCGAGCCGCTGGGGATGAGCGGCGTGCGGCTCGAGGTGAAAGTGCACATCGTCACCGGAGCGGTTTCCGCGGTTGAGAACATCACCAAGTGCGTGCGGCGCTGTGGCCTGGTGGTGAAGGACGTCATGCTGCAGCCGCTGGCCTCCGCGCTCGCGGTGCTGAACGAGGACGAGAAGGACCTCGGCGTCTGCGTCATGGACATCGGCGGCGGGACGACCGATCTCGCGGTCTTCACCGGCGGCGCGATACGCCACACGGCGGTGATTCCCATTGCCGGCGATCAGGTGACCAACGACATCGCGATGACCTTGCGCACGCCGACCAAGGAAGCCGAGGAGCTGAAGCTCCGCCACGGCTGCGCGTTGCGGCAGCTCGCCGATCCCAACGACGTCATCGAAGTGCCGGGCGTCGGTGAGCGCGGTCCGCGCAAGCTCTCGCGCCAGATGCTGGCGGAGGTGATCGAGCCGCGGATCGAGGAGCTCTACACGCTGGCGCAGGCCGAATTGCGCCGCAGCGGCCTCGAGGAGCTGCTCTCGTCGGGCATCGTCCTAACGGGTGGTTCGGCGCTGCTGCAAGGGATGGTGGAGCTGGGCGAGGAAGTGTTTCACCTCCCCGTGCGCATCGGCGTTCCGGCGTATGTGGGCGGGCTCGCGGACGTCGTGCGCAGCCCGCGTTACGCCACAGCCGTCGGCTTGCTGCTCGACGGGCGAGAACAATTCCTGCGCGCGGAATTGGCGCGCGAGCAGGGCAAAGGCTTGGGCAATGTCGCGGAACGGATGAGGCAATGGTTCAAGGCGAATTTTTGAGATCGCGCGCGGTCGGCGGGTGCAAGGCGCCTTCCCTCGAGGCTGATGTCTTGCATGACGAGCAAGCAACAAGCCAGCCGGCTCGCGCTTCAACGTTGGATTTACTTTAGCAATCAGACAGGAGAAGGAGCACACCATGTTCGAAATCATCGACCAGAACCCGCAGGAAGCGGTCATCAAGGTAATAGGCGTCGGCGGGTGCGGCGGTAACGCCGTCGAGCACATGATCGGAAAAGGACTGCCGGGCGTCGAATTCATCGCCGCGAATACCGACGCGCAGGCGCTCAAGCGGTCGACCGCCCGGATTCAATTGCAGCTCGGCAGCAGCCTCACGCGTGGACTCGGTGCCGGAGCGCGTCCGGAGATCGGGCGCGACGCGGCCATGGAAGACAAGGATCGCATCGCGGAGATGATCGATGGCGCCGATATGCTGTTCATCACCGCCGGCATGGGCGGGGGCACAGGGACCGGGGCCGCGCCGATCGTCGCGCAGGTGGCGAAGGACCGCGGCATTCTGACCGTCGCGGTCGTAACGCGGCCCTTCCGGTTCGAAGGCAAGCGGCAGAGAGTGGCCGACGCCGGCATCGAAGAGCTCAAGAAATGCGTCGACTCGTTGATCATCATTCCCAACGACAAGCTGATGCAGGTGCTGGGAGAGGATGTCTCGGTGCTGGACGCCTATGCTGCCGCCAACGACGTTCTGCGCAGCGCGGTTTCCGGCATCGCCGAGGTGATCAACAATCCGGGACTGGTCAACGTCGACTTTGCCGACGTGCGCACCGTGATGTCGGAAGTCGGCATGGCGATGATGGGCTCGGCGACGGCAGCGGGCGCGGACAGGGCCCGCCTTGCTGCTGAGCGCGCCGTGGCCAGCCCTCTCCTGGAAGAGGTCAATCTTTCCGGAGCGCGCGGCGTGCTGGTCAATATCACCGCGTCGTCCGGACTGAAGATGAAGGAATACCATCAGGTGATGGAGACAATCAAGGAATTTACCGCGGACGAAGCCTTGGTCATCGTCGGCACCGTCATCGACGACTCGATCGGCGACGAATTGCGCGTGACCATGATCGCTACCGGCTTGGGCGGAGTCGCGGCCAAGGCGCGGCAGCCGCGGCTCGAAGTCGTCGAGCAGGTGATAGAGCGTAACGGCACCGACGGGATCGGCATGCACGCGGGAAACGTCGACTATGACAGTCTGGACAGGACCCCGGCGGTGGTGCGGCGCGGTCGCGCGGCGGCGCCGGCAAGCGGAGCATCGGCGTTCGACCCTGCCGATATCCCGGCATTCCTGCGCAAGCAGGCCGACTGAATGGATGAGATGCACGCGCGCAGCAAACTCGCACACGTACTGTTACGCCTTCGTTCTTCGGCTCGGACTGCGGATGTGTTAACATGACGTAAACCCTTGAACCATTGCGCTTTCGGACCATTTTGACCGATCGCGCCGGGGGCTTAATGATGCTCAGACAGCGAACGCTCAAGAACAAGATCAAGTCGACCGGTGTTGGTTTGCACACCGGCGTACGCGTCGAGATGATGCTGCGCCCGGCGCCGCCGGATACCGGCATTGTTTTCCACCGCACCGATCTGCCCAAACCGGTAACGATAGCCGCTGACGCGCGCAATGTCGGCGACACGCGCCTGTCGTCGTCGCTGGAAAAGGACGGAGCTCGAATCTCGACGGTGGAGCATCTGATGTCGGCGCTTGCCGGGTTAGGAATCGACAATTTGCACGTCGACGTTGCCGGTCCCGAGATCCCGATCATGGATGGAAGCGCGGGGCCGTTCGTCTTTCTGCTGCAGTCGGCCGGCATCGTTGAGCAGTCGAGACCCAAACGCTATTTGCGGATCAAGTCGGCCGTCGAAGCGCGGCAAGACGACAAGTGGGCGCGCTTCGATCCACATCAGGGGTTCATGCTCGATTTCACCATCGATTTCCCGCACCCGGTATTCGGATCGGAAAACCGCCACGTCGCGATCGATTTTGCCGAGCATTCGTACATCAAGGAAGTCAGCCGCGCTCGAACCTTCGGCTTCATGCAGGACGTGGAGGCGTTGCGTGCCGCAGGCCTTATCCTGGGGGGCAACCTGCAGAATGCGATCGTGCTCGATGAAACGCGCATCCTGAACAGCGAGGGGCTGCGTTACGACAACGAATTTGCCAAGCACAAGGTGCTCGACGCCATCGGCGATCTGTATCTGCTCGGACACCCGTTGATCGGCAAATACACCGCCTACAAATCCGGTCACGGGCTGAACAACGCCTTGTCGCGCGCCTTGCTCTCGCGACCCGAAGCTTGGGAGCTGATCACCTTCGATGCGCCCGCGGACGTACCGAGCGCATTCCGGTCGTGGCAGGTGCAGGGGGCATGACGCTAAAGGCGTGTGAGCGCTGGCCCATAGAGGGGCTCGCGCTGTAGAGAGGTACTCGCTGCTTCTCGTTCGATTCCTGCTGTTCCTGGCGCTGGCGACCATCGCGGTTGCGTTGGCGTTCTATATCTTCAAACGCGATCGGCGCTATTTGCGTTTTATCTGGCAGGTCGTCAAATACACCATCTTTCTATTGCTCGGGGTTCTCGTCTTCTACGCCTTCGAGCGGCTTGTCGCCGTGGCCTCCGTTGTCAACTGAGTTGCCAACGGAGTTGTCAACCGAGTCCGTGCGCGATCGCATGCTCGCAAGCCGTCGCAGCGCTTGCGCAAGCGGCGACTCGCCGAGTTCCGCGGCAAGACTCAGCAGCGTGGCCGCGGACGCGTTATCTAGTTGTTTCTTAGGTGACTTCGGTAGAGATTCGCGTGCCAGGCGGGCTTGCACGCGAACCCGTATTCCAGTAAATTCCCATCCCGCACGTACTAGCGCGCTTCGAAGTTCAGGAGCATGCTGGCGCAGTAGCGCGGCCGCCGCGCCGCTTGCAGCACCCAGTTCGAGCTCCGCCGACCTCGCATCGATGACGGCGACGTGTTTCGCCAACGCCGGAGGCAGGGCTTGTTGGACGCGATCCTGCAGCGCGGCTTCACGCCGGTGGCGCTGCAACAGATCGTCGAGTGTGGATTCGCCTTTTAGGATCTGATGGAGTCGGCGCATGGGACGGTATCCGCAAAGCGTTCCGCGACCGAAGTCCGGGAGCGAACACCACGGGAGTGAGGCAATTTGAACATAATCTTCGTCTCCAGCGCCACCGTTCGCGCGCGCACGCTTACCCTCGACTGGCGACACTGGGCGGCCGGAAGCTTCGCCATCGTGCTGCTGTTTCTGTCCTTCACGCTCATATTCAATTACGTGACGCTGCGCTACGCTGCATCGATCAATCATCCGCTGTTGCAAGCGATCATGCTCGCCGATCAGCGGCAGGAGGCGCAGAGGACCGAGGAGGTCGTGCAGGGCCACTTGAGCGCGATGGCGATGAAGCTCGGCGACCTGCAGGCGCAGATGCTGCGGCTCGACAGCCTCGGCGAGCGGCTTGCCAGGCTCGCTGGATTGAAGCCGCAGGAATTGCCGACGCTGGAGCCTGGATCGACACCCGGCCGCGGCGGCCCGGTGCCCACGCTCCGGCGCGATTTCACGGTGGACGAGTTCACTGCGATGCTGAGCCAGTTGTCACACCAGGTCGACGAACGTTCCGATCAACTCGGCGTCCTCGAGGCACTGGTGGTGACCGACTCGGTCAACAAGAAATTTCTGCCGAGCCTCTCGCCGATCGAAGACGGCTGGTTTTCGTCCAATTTCGGCTGGCGCGTCGATCCGTTCAGCGGACAGAAAAGCTTTCACGAGGGTATCGACTTTCCGGCGGAGGCCGGAACCACGATCGACGCCGCCGCGAGCGGCAAGGTCATCTTCGCGGACGTCCATCCCGCCTATGGTAAAATGCTCGAGATCGATCACGGCAATGGGCTGCTCAGCCGCTACGCACATTGCTCGACGCTGCTGGTCAAGGAGGGCGACGTCGTTATGCGCGGCCAGCGCGTAGCGACAGTAGGATCGACCGGCCGATCGACCGGCCCGCATCTGCACTTCGAGGTGCGTTTGAACGGTGTCCCGCAGAATCCGGCGCGTTTCCTGCAACCCACGGGCTAGGGCGAGCCGCGGGTCGTCTGCGCCACCACGTTTTTCGGCCCTAGGCAGCCGACGGACAGGTAGGGGTGAGGAGGTCCTCACCCCTTGTTTTTTTGCCCGGCGGCTTGAGATACCGACTTTATGATCCCCAACATTCTTACCAAGATCTTCGGCAGCCGGAACGAGCGGCTCCTGAAGCAATACGCGCAGGTCGTCCAAGAGATCAATGCGCTCGAGCCCGCGTTTGCCGCGCTGTCGGACGACGAGCTGAAGGCGAAGACGCCGACGCTCAAGGAGCGCGTCGCGAAGGGCGAGACGCTCGACGCGGTCATGCCCGAGGCGTTCGCGGTGGTGCGCGAAGCCAGCAAGCGCACCTTGCTGATGCGCCATTTCGACATGCAGCTGATCGGCGGCATGGGCCTGCACTACGGGAAGATCGCCGAAATGCGCACCGGCGAGGGCAAGACGCTGGTCGCTACATTGCCCGCATACCTGAATGCGTTGACCGGCCGCGGTGTTCACATCGTCACGGTCAACGATTACCTCGCCCAGCGCGATGCCGACTGGATGGGACGGATCTACCGTTTCCTGGGACTGACCGTCGGCGTCAACCTGTCGCAGATGAGCCACGATCTCAAGCAGGCGGCGTACGCGGCGGATATCACCTACGGCACCAACAACGAATTCGGTTTCGACTACCTGCGCGACAACATGGTCTTCCATGCGTCGGAAAAAGTGCAGCGCGGTCTCGTCTATGCCATCGTCGACGAAGTCGACTCCATCCTGATCGACGAAGCGCGCACGCCGTTGATCATCTCGGGCCAGGCCGACGACAACGTCGATCTCTATTACCGGTTGAACGAGCTCGCGCCCAAGCTCATTCGGCAGGCGGAGGAGCAGGGGAAGGGCGACTATTGGGTCGATGAGAAAGCGCACCAGGTATTGCTGTCGGAGGAAGGCCACGAGCACGCCGAAGGAATTCTCTATCAGGCGGCGCTGCTGCCGGCCGGCAGCAGCCTTTACGACGCTCACAACATTTCGCTGGTGCACCATCTGTATGCGGCGCTTCGCGCGCATGCCCTTTTTCATCGCGACCAGCACTACGTGGTGCAGGACGGCGAAGTCATCATCGTCGACGAATTCACCGGGCGACTCATGTCCGGGCGCCGCTGGTCCGATGGGCTGCATCAAGCTGTCGAAGCCAAGGAAGGCGTGGCCATCCAGCGCGAGAACCAGACGCTGGCCTCGATCACGTTTCAGAATTACTTCCGGATGTACGCGAAGCTGGCCGGAATGACCGGCACGGCGGACACGGAAGCTTTCGAGTTTCAGCAGATCTACCATCTGGAAACGATGGTGATCCCGACCAATCTGCCGATGATCCGGAAAGACGAGAACGACCTCGTTTTCCGGACCTTCCAGGAAAAAGCCGACGCGATCGTCAGCGATATCAAGGATTGCTACCATCGTGGCCAGCCGGTGCTGGTCGGCACGACTTCGATCGAGAATTCCGAGGTGCTAGCGGCAATCCTCGAAAAGGAGAAGCTCCCGCACCAGGTGCTCAACGCCAAGCAGCACGCCCGCGAGGCGGAGATCGTGGTCCAAGCCGGCCGGCCGAAAATGGTCACGATCGCGACCAACATGGCCGGCCGCGGCACCGACATCGTGTTGGGCGGCGCGGTCGAGCCGCAAATCCTGCTCCTTCGGGAAGACGAAACCGTGTCACAGACCGAGCGGGATCTGCGCATCGGCAAGATGCGCGGCGATTGGCAGGTCCTTCACGATCAGGTCATCGCCGCCGGCGGGCTGCACATCGTCGGCACCGAGCGCCATGAGTCGCGGCGCATCGACAACCAGCTGCGCGGCCGCTCGGGACGCCAGGGCGACCCGGGCTCGTCGCGCTTCTATCTGTCGCTCGAGGATCCCCTCCTGCGCATTTTCGGCGGCGAGCGCCTCTCGGGGATCATGCAGCGCCTGAAAATGCCCGAGGGCGAGCCGATCGAACATACCATCGTCAATCGTTCGATCGCCAAGGCTCAGACTCGTGTCGAGTCACGCAACTTCGACATCCGCAAGCAGCTGCTGGAATACGACGACGTCGCCAACGATCAGCGTCGCGTGATCTATCAGCAGCGTAACGAGTTGCTCGAGACCGACGACGTGTCGGAAACCATACGCAACATGATCGAGGGCCAGATCGAGGACACCGTGCGCCTGTCGATCCCGCCCGAGTCGGTCGAGGAGCAGTGGGACATTCCCGGCCTCAAGTCGACGCTCGCCGCCGACTACCAACTCGAGGTGCCGTTCGACGAGTGGCTCAAGGCCGAGCCCGAGCTGTCGGATGACAATGTGCGTGAGCGCGTGCGCGAGGCCGCTAAAAAACAATACGAGGCCAAACTGGAGCTGGTCGGCCCCGAGATGTTCCACAAGTTCGAACGCAACCTGATGCTGCAAACGGTCGACCAGCACTGGCGTGAGCACCTCGCCGCGCTCGATCACCTGCGTCAGGGCATACATCTGCGCGGCTACGCGCAAAAGAACCCGAAACAGGAATACAAGCGGGAAGCGTTCGAGCTTTTTTCCGACATGCTCGATCGCATCAAGCAGGACGTCGTCAAGATCGTGCTCACGGTGCGTGTCCAAACCCCGGAGGATGTCCAGGCAGTCGAGGAGCCGGCCCCGGTGTCGAATGTGCGCTACCAGCACGCCGATTATGAGCAGGCGCTGGCCGCGGCTCCCGACGATCCGCCACCGGCGACGGCACCGCCACCGTTCACCCGCGCCGGGCAGAAGGTCGGCCGCAACGACATGTGCCCGTGCGGATCGGGAAAGAAGTACAAGCACTGTCACGGCCGCCTGGCTTGATCTCGAAAGCCTGCGGCGCACGCGCAGGCTTCGCGATTTGGTTGGTCGACGGCGCACCGGTGCCTCGCCTTCGTTCGGCGCAGCGGCAGTCTCGACGATCATGACTCTGCGGTAGAATTCGCGCAGGTCGAACGCCTGTCGCCGAACCGATGCCGGTCAACTACATTCCGCCGACGCGAGAGCAATTGCTTCCTGTGCGCGGCATCACGCTCGGCACGGCCGCGGCCGGCATCAAGCGTTGGACGCGCGATGATGTCCTGCTGGTCAAGCTCTCGCCGGGCAGCCATGCGTCGGGCGTCTTCACGCAAAACCGGTTCTGCGCCGCACCCGTTATCGTCTGCCGCGAGCATCTGGCGCAGGACAGACCGACGCGAGCGCTGCTGATCAACGCCGGCAATGCCAACGCCGGCACCGGTGACGCCGGGGTCGCGGCCGCGCGACTCACCTGCGCCGCCGTTGCGAGGCAGATGGATTGTGCGCCGGAGGAGGTTTTGCCGTTCTCGACCGGCGTAATCATGGAGCCCCTGCCGGTCGACAGAATCGTCGACGCCTTGCCGCGCTGCGCTGCCGCGTTGACGCCCGGCGGATGGTACGCGGCGGTGCGCGCGATCATGACCACCGATACCGTGCCCAAGGGCGCGTCGCGCCGCATCGACGTCGACGCGACGACGGTAACGGTCACGGGCATCGCCAAAGGCGCCGGCATGATGGCCCCGAACATGGCGACCATGCTCGCGTTTGTCGCGACCGATGCTCCGATTGCGCCCGCTTTGCTCCGCGACCTCGCCGCAGAAATCGCCGACGTATCATTCAATCGTGTGACGATCGACGGCGACACGTCGACCAACGACAGCTTCGTGATGATGGCATCCGCGCAGGCACCGCTGCGGCCGATCGAGCGCTCGGACGACCCGCGTCTCGTGGTGGTGCGCGCTGCGCTGGAGGAAGTTGCCGTCGAACTTTCGCAGGCGATCGTGCGCGACGGGGAGGGTGCGACCAAATTCATCACCATTACCGTCGAAGGTGGACGCGACACTTCCGAGTGCGACCGCGTGGCCCGCACGATCGCTCATTCGCCGCTGGTCAAGACCGCGTTCTTCGCATCGGACCCCAACCTGGGTTGCATCGTCTGTGCCATCGCCAATCCCGGCATTGCCGATGGCACCGACGATGCGACCCCGGTTGGGGTCGGATGGGAACAAGGCGGTCTTGAC
>Ga0066793_10001328_pt1 | contig 11139 bp, 10 predicted proteins | sample PersoiDNA2013189_FD_83876 | JGI IMG/M metagenome (GOLD analysis project Ga0066793, IMG submission 83876) | Permafrost soil microbial communities from the Arctic, to analyse light accelerated degradation of dissolved organic matter (DOM) -... | ecosystem: Environmental > Terrestrial > Soil >...
CGACTCCAGGAGCCGGATTCGGAATGGAAGCCCTAGAGGCTCAATCCCTCCCGAGCTCCCGGCTGGCAAACGAGGCGGTTGGCACCACGATTCGGTTTATCCAAGCTTCCGCCTCACCTCCTTCGCCCCACGGGCGTTGAACTTCGTCCCGCAGTGTACCAGCCGGTTGACCCCCCAATCCCAACTAGACTCTTCGCTCGATGCCCCGCAGATATGTCGCCGTGTGCGGCGCCTCAGAGGCGACCCAGACCCAGCTCGATGCGGCGCGTGAGGTCGGCAGGCTGCTCGCGGAATCGGGCGCGATCGTCATCAACGGTGGAATGGGCGGAGTTTCCAGTGCGGCCAACGAAGGCGCAGCGAGCGCGGGCGGCACCGTCGTCGGAATCCTTCCGAACACAGACCGCGAGGGCGCCAATCCCCACCTGACGATCTCGCTGCCAACCGGAATGGGCCGGGCGAGAAACGTGCTCATCGTGACCGCGGCAGAAAGCGTGATCGCGATCGGCGAAGGATGGGGAACTCTCAGCGAGATCGCGATAGCGCGAAGCCTCGGCCGGTCGGTGACGGTGCTCGATAGCTGGTCGGTCAAGGGACTGGATGCGGTGAAGACTCCTGAAGAAGCGGTCGAGCGTGCCCTCGAAAACTAAGCGTCTCATCAAACGGGTGGTCGTCAAGCCGGATGGCCGCTATCTCATTTACTACAGCCGGGCGCGCGCAGGGCGCACTTCCAACTAGCGGTGTGAGTGAGCTTCGCTGGCATCCCCTTCTCGAAGAGTGGGTCCCGTTGCCCCGTGGCGGCAGGACCGCACGTATCACCCGCCGGCCGATCACTGCCCTCTGTGCCCGACACGACCGGGAAAGGAAGAGACCGAGATTCCCGAGCCCGACTATCACATCGCCGTTTTCGAGAATCGCTTTCCCTCGTATACCGGCGACCAGGGTCGGTGTGAGGTCGTTTGCTACACCCCCGACCACGACTCTTCGCTGGGTGAGCAGAGCGTGGATCACATCCAGGACCTGGTCGAGGTTTGGCGCGATCGAACGAACGAGCTAGGGCGGCTGCCGAACGTCCGCTACGTCTTCGTCTTCGAGAATCGTGGCGAGGTGATCGGCGTCACCCTCAGCCATCCCCACGGCCAGATCTATGCCTACCCGTTCGTGCCTCCGGTGATCCAGCGAGAGCTGAAGGCCGAGGCGCGGCATATGCGGAAGACCGGGCGCTGCCTCTACTGCGACGTCATCGAAGGTGAGCGTGGCGGCGAACGGACCGTGCTGCGTGACGAGCGTTGGATCGCTTTCGTCCCGCCGTTCGCGCGCTGGCCTTACGAGGTCCACCTCGCGCCGATCGGCCATCGAGGCGGCCTCGCGGACCTCGATCAAGACGACGACGAGTCTTTTGCTCGCACGCTCAAGAGCCTGCTGCAGAAGTACGACCGCCTGTTCAACAAGCCGCTTCCGTATGTCATGGCGATGCACCAGAGGCCGCCCGGCCGCGGCGGCCGCCAGCATCACTTTCACGTCGAGTTCTACCCGCCCAATCGCAGCCAGGACAAGCTGAAATACCTGGCCGGATCGGAGCTCGGCGCCGGCGCATTCATCCTCGACGCACGCGCCGAAGACACCGCGGCGGAGCTGCGTGGAATCTAGCCGGGCCTGGGGCCGGTGGACCGGGCGAGCGCCCGGCCGCGTGAACCTCATCGGTGAGCACGTCGACTATCTCGGTGGTGTCGTGCTGCCGGCGGCCGTCGACAAGGTCACGACCGTGACCGGACATCCGTCGGAGAGCTGGTCGGTCGACAGCGCGGTGACGGGCGGCCTGGCATACGTGCAAGCGGTGGCGAAGGAGCTGGGCGTGGGACCGCAGATGGTCACGGTCACGTCCGAGGTGCCGGCCAAGGCGGGAATCAGCTCGTCCGCCGCCTTGCTGGTAGCGGTGGCGGTTGGACTGCGCCCGGACATGGACGGCATGGAGGCTGCGCTCGCCTGCCAGCGAGCTGAGCAGAAGGCGACCGGCGTGCAGGTGGGCGTGATGGACCAGTTCGCGTCGGCCCTTGGGCGGCGCGGACACGCGATGCTGCTCGATTGCAAGACTCTCGAATATCAAGCCGTGCCGTTTCCTGACGAGCTGGCGATCGCCGTGATCGATTCCGGCGAGCACCGCTCCCTGGCCGACACCCCGTACAACGAGCGGCGGCGCGAGGCTGAGGCGTTTGAACCGAAGCGGCGCCGGCACGTCGACTCGGAGATCGCCCGCGTCCATGCATTCGTATATGCCTTGGGTCGGCAAGACTTCAGCGAGCTCGGGCGGCTGTTGAACCAGTCGCACGAGAGCCTTCGCGATGATTTCGAAGTCTCCACGCCGACCGTGGACGCGCTGGTCGAAAAGGCATGGGGCACTGCCGGCTGCTACGGCGCGCGCATCATGGGCGCGGGTTTTGGCGGCAGCGTCCTCGCGCTTGTCGACCACGCTCAAACCAAGCCGTTCGCGGCGTCAATTGGCCGGCCGGTGCTTTTCTGCGCGACAGCCGACGGGGCATTCGTGGCAGCCGATGGTTAGGGGCAAATGAGCGACTGCCTGTTCCTGCCGATGCCGCAGCGTTCCGCGGGCACGCGCGAGCTGAGCGCGTGGGAGGCGGTCTGGATGCCGCTCGGCGAAGGCGAGGCGGAAGGGCTGACCGCCGGTCGGACCTCGGGCTGGAAGCCGGTCGAGGTTCCGCGCCAGCTGTCCGCGCGCGAGGGACGCCAGTCGGTCTGGTACCGGACTGAGTTCCCGCGCCCGGACCACTCGGGTCGCGTCGTGCTGCGCATCGGGGGGGCGTTCCTAGCGACCAACGTGTGGCTCAACGGCAAGCTCCTCGGGTCGCACTACGGATACTTCGCGCCTTTCGGCTTCGACCTCACGCCCTACCTGAAGTCCGAGAACCTCCTCGTGATCTGCTGCGAGGCGCCGGTCGAGAGCCAGCCGGACAAGAAGCGCCACATCATGGGGCTGTTCAACGACGGTGACCTGAAGCCCTATCCCGCATCCGCCTACGGGAGCCTGCCCGACCGCTATCGGTGGGAGGTGCCCGTCGGACTGTGGCGCCCAGTCGAGCTGGAGTACGTGGGGCCGATCACGATCGACTGGATGCGCGTCAAGCCGCACTTCGAGGGTGGGGATGGCCGCATCGAGGTCGAGGCGCGCCTGCGCAACCTTGACGGCAGGCAGATGGAGGGCGAGGTCGAGCTCAGCGTGCCGGTGCCCGGCCGGGAGACGTTGCGCCTCAAACGCGACGTGCGCCTCGCCGGCGGCGCCGACCAGACCCTGACCATGCGGCTCGCGTTTCCGGGCGCGCGCCGATGGGATCCGTGGCGGCTGGGCGAACAGCCGATCTACACCGCCGAGCTCATCACGCGTGATGGGACGAGCGAGTCGGCTCGAGTCGAGGACACGTTTGCGTTCCGCGAGCTGACGTGGGACATCGGCCCGCGGCGCTGGGCGTTGTCGGTGAACGGCCGGCCGATATTTCTGCGCGGCGCCTGCTATGCGCCCTCATACCGGCTCGATGAGCTGACCGCCGAGCGTTTTGACGCTGACCTGGCCACCGCGAAGCAGGCCAATCTCGATGCACTGCGCGTCGTCGCCAACGTTCTGCCGGACGAGTTTTACCGGCGCGCCGACTCCGCCGGCATGCTCGTGATCCAGGACCTGCCCCTGACCGGCACGTACGTCTATCACGCGTCAGGCGGCGATGCGCGCTTTTTCGAGCAGGCGGCGCGCGAGCAGCAGGCCGAGATGGTCGAGATGCTTCACAACCGGCCATCGGTCGCGCTCTGGGTCGCTCATGACGATCCGCCCTGGCTCGCCACGAACTCAGATCTTGGCGAGGTCAACGCCGTGCGGCAGAACCACTCGATCGACCAGGAGCTGAAGGCGTCCTTCGAGCGCCTCGACCCAAGCCGTCCCGCGCTGGCCGCTTCGGGGGACGTCGACCTTCATTTGATGGTCGGCTGGTCAACAGGCTCGTGGGCCGACCTTGCCCAGGTCGAGCCCATGATGGTCACGGCGTTTGGAGCGCAGTCGCTGCCGGACGCCGGCTCGCCGGTGTGGGAGCACATCGAAACGCGCTGGCCGGCGGCGGACGATGAACCTTCCTGGCGCCACGCGGGCTTTCAACCGGTCAACTGGGCGGAGCGAGGCGCGGGCCTGCCATCGGCCCATCAGAGCCTCGAGTCGTACGCCGACGCCTCGCAGCGATACCAGGCCGACGTCGTCCGCTTCGCCGCCGAGCACATGCGCACGAGAAAGTTCGAGTCGTGCTGGGGAGCCTTCGCCTATCACCTCGTCGATCCATTTCCGGGTATCGGCTTCGGTCTCCTGGATGCGGCGCGGCGTCCGAAGCAGGCGCTCGCGGCGCTGACGCGCGCCTTCCAACCAACTCGCGTGATCATCGAGGCTCTTGCTTTCGAGCCCGATAGACCGTTCGGGATCCTGCAGAAGCCGGATCAGCCTTTTGCTGCTCGGCTCGTCATCGTCAACGACGATCCTGAGGTTTCCGGACGCGGTTCGATCAGGTGGTCGCTGGCGCGCGAGCGTGCCGCGAGTGGTAAGGGCGTGAAGCGCCTGCGTGATGCGATCCAGAGAAAGTCATATTCCGGCACGGTCGAGGTCGAGATCCCAACCGCCTTCGAGCCGGCGGTGAGCGCGACCACGCTGAGCCTGCCGCTGCCGGCCGAGGGCGAGTACCGGCTCGAGGCTTCTTTGACGGTGTCGGGGCATGAGATCGACCGCAGCGAGCTCCTGTTCACGGTCACCTCCTCGCTCCCACCACCCCGGCCCCGGCCCGAGATACCGCGCTACCTTGCGGAACGGCTCGCCGACGTATCGAGCCTGCGCGCGGAGAAGGAGGGCATGAGCTTCGTGCTCGAAAACCGAACGAGGCCCGCGGTGCTTGTCGGCGTGACCGGCCTGCGCCTCGACGGAATCGTGCTCGCGCGTCATCAGCTGCACATCGAGACCCACGCGGCGCTGGCGCCTCTGCCACGACGGCTCGATCTACCCCTCGGGAGACGCGTCGTGGTCCACGTCCTCGGCGGGGATCCTCTCGGCGCGGGAGCACATTCCCTGGAGGCGGACATCACCGTCCCGGGGATCGCGTCGGGGCGCCTGGTGATCGAGGGTTCGGTCGATTCGTAACCTCAACGGACGTACTCGGATGCCATACTTCTGCACTACGCGATTTCTGCTTTACGTCACTGATCTCAAGCCGGAAACGGCGCAAGGGAGGCTCTCCACCGGATGTCGGTTGAATACGCATACATAATCCTGGCGGTGGTGGCGCTGGTTGCCGGCATCCTCTACATGCGGGTGCGGCGACGCCGCAGGCGGAAGAAGGCTGCGCCACCGGTTCGCCCGGCAGCGCCGGCGAGCCAGACGGCCGGAGTGGCTTCGACCTGGGCTCCTCCCGCCTCCGCGGTCCGCGGCCCGAGCCCGATTGCGCCGACCGTCGTCGTACCGCCAACGCCCTCACCAAGCTGGGACCAACCGGCGGCATCGCCGGCGAAGCCCGGCCAGGGCACGTGGGGAGCGCCCGGGGCGCCGCCCGCAGCTCCCGCGCCGACCTGGGGCTCGCCCTCGGCGGCCCCGGCGCCGCCTGGTGGCGCGCCCGCCCCTGCGCCGACGTGGGGATCGCCGCCGCCACCTGCCGCCGCTCCGCCGCCGGGCGCGGCCGGACCGAGCTGGGGCGCTCCGGCGCCCGCGGCTGGACAGCCGCCCGTTCCTCCGGGGCCTGCGGCTGCATCTGCCCCGTCCTGGGGCGCTCCGCCGCCTGTTTCCGCACAGCCGCCGGCTGCGCCTCCCGCGCCCACGGCCGCCCCGCCGCCGCCCGCCCCAGGCTGGGGCGAGCCTTCCGGCTCGACGCCATCGTGGGGGGGACCGGCGGCTGATTCACCTCAGTCACCCATCCCGACAGCGCCGTCGTGGAATCCCCCCGCGCCGGCCTGGACTCCTCCACCGCCGGCCGCCTCCGCTCCGGCAGCGCCGGCTTCCACCGACTGGGGTGCGCCACCACCCGCGTCCTCTGCGCCACCGCCGACTGTCGCGCCCGCGTGGAACGCCCCGGCGTCCACGTCGTGGGATGCCCCGAAGACTGAAGAGCCCGCGGCTCCCGCGGCGCCGTCGTGGTCGGCGCCGGCCTCTCCGCCCAGCGAGCCGGCAGCTCCTGTCCAGGCGCCGTGGAGCTCGCCGGCGGCGCCTGCCGGACCAGAGCCCGCTCCGCCGTCACCCCCGGCGCCGGCGCCGCCCGCCTCCGAGCCCCAGCCTAGCTCCACTGATGCGGTGCTGGCCGCGGCCGCCGAGCCACAGCCGGAAGCCCAGGCCACGCTGCCGTGGGAGATGCCCGCCGGTCAGGCGCCCGCCGCGTCACAACCAGACGTCGCCGAAACAATGGTTCCGGACGTCGCGGCGACGATGATCGTCTCGGAAGCGGTCGGCGAGGCGCGCGAGTCGACCACGCTCATGCCGGCATGGCAGCCGCCGCCCGCGGCTCAGGCCCCCACGGACGTCGCGGAGACGGTGGCCATCGACAGCAAAGCGCAACCCGCATTCGGCACTGCTCCAGGCACCGGGCGGCAGGCCGAGCTGACGATCGAATCAGGACCTGATGCCGGTCACGCTCACCGCGCCGGAGACAACGCGCTGCGCCTCGGCCGCTCGCCTGACAACGACGTCATCCTTCGGGACCCCGCGACCAGCGGCCACCATGCGCGCCTCGAGCGGCGTGGCGATCAGTTCTGGCTCGTCGACCTGGGAAGCACGAACGGCACGCTCGTCAACGGCGAGCCGATCCAGGAGAAGGAGCTCAACCACGGCGATCGGGTCACGATCGGCCAGAACGCGGTGCAATTCTCAGTCATCGGCTCCTCTTGAAGTGAACCGCCGCCGCCAGCCGGGCCACATCTCATCGGCTCGGGACGACGATGCGTGCGTTAGGGGGCCCGGCCCGTCGTCGTCGCGCATGTCCCGTGCGCTCCTCCTGGTGCCACCCCTGCCTTCGCCTCGTCGTCCCGACCGGCGACCTGTCGGTCGACTGCCGCGATCTGTGGCCCTGCCGGCGTCGTCGGTTCACTGATGCGGCTTCGGATCGCTTGGGCGACCGATCCCGGTCTCGAGCGTGAGGAGAACGAGGACGCTGTCGTCGTGTGGCGCAACAGGGCGGGTCTCGACACGCTGCTCGTGGTGTGCGATGGCATGGGCGGGCACGCCGCCGGCCAGACGGCAAGCTCGATCGCGTCGAAGACCGTGACGACGATCCTCGCGGAAGACGGGCAAGAGGGTCCCGATATCGAGCGCCTCAAGCGTGCATGCAAGCAAGCGAATACCGCAGTGTTCGAGGCGGCGCGTGACAACCCCGACTGGGCGGGCATGGGCAGCACCCTCGTCATCGCCGCGATCAGAGCGGGGGAGATGGCGGTGCTGAACGTGGGAGACAGCCCCGCCTATTTATTCCGCAACGGCCTCGCGACGCTGGTGTCGCAGGATCACTCGTGGCCGGCGGAGCAGGTTCGGCTCGGTCTCATCAAGCCGGAGGAGGCGGCCACGCATCCGCTCAAGCACCGCCTCACCCGCGCGGTCGGCGTGTGGGAGGCAATCCAGCCTTTCGCCGACAAGCTCAAGCTGGAAGAGGGCGATGCGATCGTGCTGTGCAGCGACGGCGTCGAGACCGCGGGCGTGAGCGTCGAGGAGATGGGCCGGCTGCTGCTACGGGATGGCAACCTCGACCGCGGCGCCGAGCGCGTGATCGAGCGATGTCGTGAGTTGGGGGCGCCGGACAACGTCACGCTGGCGGTGGCTCGCGTCGAGGTCGATGTGACGAAGACCGCGGTTCTTCCCAGGCTGAAGCTCTAGTAGGCGCTGGCCAGAAGCTCCGTCACGTGCTGCACCCTCATGCTCGATCCGCGCGAGCGTAAGCCTGCCTCCATCTGCATCTGACAGCCGGGGTTTGCGCTGACCACGACGTCGGCGCGGGTGGACGCCAGGTCGGCGAGCTTCTCTTGCAAGATGCGGTTCGACATCGTGGGCTCGAGGGTGCTGTAGAGGCCGGCCGCGCCGCAGCAGATGTCCGGGTGGCGCATCTCGACGAGCTCGACGCCGGGCAGCGACCGGATGAGGTCTCGGGGCTGCTTCTTGATGCGCTGGGCGTGCGCGAGGTGGCATGCATCCTGGTACGTGACCCGGAGCTTGACCTCCCGTTTTGGCGCCGGCAGCCCGATTTCGGCGATCCATTCGGTGATGTCTTTCACCCTCCCCTTCAGGTCGGGATAGAAGTCCTTCAAGTGGGCTCCGCAACCCGCTGAGTCGACGACGAGCGCGTCGAACTCGCCGGCGAGGTAGGTGCGGGTGTTCGCGTCGCGCAGCCGCTCCGCGCTCTCCAGGTCGCCGTTGTGCGCGAAGAGCGCGCCACAGCACCGCTCGCCCGGCGGAAACCAAACCTCGCAGCCCGCGAGCTGCAGCAGCTTTACCGCTGCCTGGTGTGATTGCGGATAGAGGATCGGCATCACGCAGCCGACGAGAAATGCGACGCGATGTTTGCGCGGGCCGATCGCCGGCGCGATGTCGCCGGCCGGCCGGCGGAACTGTGGCCGGAGCCGGGGCAGCTGGCGCCCTGCGCGCATGAGCGAGGTGAGCTTCACGACCTGTGCCGCACGCGTCACCGCGCCTGCCGCGCGCAGCCGAGCAGGATGCGCCAGCAGCTGTCGAAGTGCCACCCGGCTCAACGTGCGTTTGGGCGTCGGGCGGCGCAGGCGCTCGACCTCGGCTCGACCCGCCTCGATAATCCGCCCGTACGGAACCCCGGATGGGCACACAGCCTCGCAGGTGCGGCAGCCGAGGCAGAGGTCGATGTGGCGCACCTGCTCCTCGTCGAATGGAAGAGTCCCGCGCTTCCATTGGGTCATGAGGTAGATCCGGCCTCGCGGAGACTCGGTCTCGAGTCCCGTGACCCGGAAAGTGGGGCATGCGTCGAGGCACAGGCCGCAGTGCACGCAGGACGAGAGGTCGTCGTCGCTCAGGAGCTCGAACGGCTTCACACCACGAACCTTCCCGGATTCAGGATGCCCTCGGGGTCGAAGGCGCGCTTGATGCGACGCATCAGCTCCAGGGTCGCGGGCGGCGTGCCCCAGGCGCCGAGCTCGGCGACAACCTCCGGCGGCGCCGCCATCACGACGACGGAGCCGGAATCTGCTTCAGCCGCGGCGCGTACGTTCCGCAGGTCGCCGGAGCCGCCATCAAAAACCCAGTACGCGATGCCGGTGCCGGGGGATGCCCACCATTGCGCGCCCGCCGGCAGGCCCGCCAGGAGTCCGCGCAGCGCGGTCCGCGGCGCCGCGATCCGAGCCCACGATCTGGGCGCCTGCCGGGAATGCTCCGCCCATACCGAAGCGTCGGCTTTCTTCCATCCGAGCTCCGCCACCATCCGGTTCACCGCATCCGGGCTGCCGAAAAAACGAGCCAGGACCCGGCCGTTTGAGAACAGCTCCAGCGCGGCTGGCGCGAGCGGCAGGTCCATGGCACGCGCCGATGCCTCCCACGCTTCCTCGATCGACCCGCTCGTCGTTTCGACCGTGACGTCGTGAAGCGGCCGCGGAAACACCTTGAACGATGCGGCGACGATCACACCCAGCGAACCCATCGCGCCGTAGTGCAGCTTCATGAGGTCGTACCCGCTCACGTTCTTGACCACCCGCCCGCCCGCGGCGGCGAGGTGCCCGTCGGGTAGGGCTATGCGGATGCCGATCAGGAAGTCTCGCGCCGATCCGAAGCGCAGGCGGAGCGGGCCGGTCCATCCTGTCGCCAGCAGTCCGCCGATGGTGTGGCCGGGCGAGTTAAAGGGGTCGAGGGGAAGGAACTGGCCCGCCTTGCCAAGCTCGGCCTGGAGCGCTTCCAGCGTGATTCCCGCTTCCACGCTCACCACCATGTCCGCTTGCGAGTGCTCGAGCACGCGGTCGAGGCCGGCGGTGTGAAGCTCGACATCGCAGCGGATGGGTGCACCGCCCATGCCGGCGGCCTTGCCGCCGCCGACCGGGACCACGGCCGACCCCGCCTGTGCGGCCTGGTGCAGTCGATGGGCGAGCTCTTCGGCGGTCGCCGGCCTTTCGATGACCGGGGCGCTCACCACCATTTCGCCTCGACCGCGAGGCCGGTGCGACCAGCGAGGTGAACGTGCTTGCGGGTCGGGTCGGGGAAGATCTTGCCCGGGTTGAGGATGCCGTCCACGTCGAACACTTGCTTGACGCGTTGCATGGCGTCGAGGTCGTCCGCGCTGTAGACCCAGGGCATGAAGGCGCTCTTCTCCAGGCCGATCCCATGCTCGCCGGAGAGCGCGCCGCCAAGCTCGACGACGGCCCGCAACATCTCCTCGCCGGCGCCCTCCACCTGGTGCAGGATCTCGCGGTCGCGCAGGTCGAACAGGATGTTCGGGTGCAGGTTGCCGTCTCCCGCGTGGAACACGTTTGCAACAGGGAGCTTGTAGTGCTCGCCGATCTCGCCGACTGCCGACAGGACCTGTGGCAGCCGTGAGCGGGGAACCACGCCGTCGTGCAGGTAGTAGTTCGGCTTGATCCTGCCCAGCGCGCCGATGGCGCCTTTGCGTCCCGCCCACAGGAGATCTCGCTCGGCTTGCGTCTGCGCTTCGCGAAGGGCGTAGCCCTCGTTCTCCTCGAGCACGGTCCGAATTGCGCTCATGAGCTCACGCGTCGACTCAGGAATCCCATCGACCTCGACGAGCAGGACCGCGCCGGCATCGGTCGGATACCCGGCGTGATAGTGAGCTTCGACGGCGCCGACCGTGACGCGGTCCATCATCTCGAGCGCGGCCGGCACGATGCCGCGCGCGATGACCGCGGACACGGCGTGGCTTGCCGTCTCGATGGTCGGGAATGCAGCCAGCAGGGTGGCGACGCTCGGCGGGATCCGCAGCAGCCGGACCTTGATCTTCGTGATCGCGCACAGCGTTCCCTCCGAGCCGACAAGGACGCCGCACAGGTCGAGGCCGATGCGGTCAGGCGCATCGCCGCTGACCCAGTGGACGCTGCCGTCCGCCAGCACGACCTCCATACCGAGCACGTGGTTGGTGGTCACCCCGTAGTAGAGGCAGTGAGGAC
>Ga0066793_10001329_pt1 | contig 11134 bp, 4 predicted proteins | sample PersoiDNA2013189_FD_83876 | JGI IMG/M metagenome (GOLD analysis project Ga0066793, IMG submission 83876) | Permafrost soil microbial communities from the Arctic, to analyse light accelerated degradation of dissolved organic matter (DOM) -... | ecosystem: Environmental > Terrestrial > Soil >...
CCGCTCGTGTTCGCGACGATTCACTTCTGCTGGGGCGGGGGCGTGTTGGTGAATCTCCTGTCGTTCGGCCGATGGCCGCGACGATTCGGCACGCTCGCGTCGGGCCGGCCGCCTTCATGACCGACCGAACACCACAACGCACCGACGCGGCGTGGGGGCGCGGACTGCAGCAGTCTGAGCATCGGGCGCTGCTGACGGTCGGCGACCTCTCGATCGCCGTCGCCGCGGTGGTCCTGGCCATCGGCTTCTGGACGATCACCGCCGGTGTTGGATTTGCCGAGGCCCTGACTTCGCGGGCCTGGTGGTTCCTCGCCGCCCCCGCCTGGGCGTTCGGTCTCACGCCTTCTCGCCGCCCTCGCGTCGCCCTCTCGCCGGCAGCCACGTTTCAGTCGATTGCCCGCCTCGCCGCCGCACTGCTCGTTGCCTACCTCGCGATCTACTTCTACGCGCCCCGCCAGGCGTTGCCGCGTCTGTTGGCGCTCTATTTCGCCTGGGAAGCGTGCCTGCTGACGGCCGCCTGGAGACTCATTTACGTGTGGGTGTGCACCGAAACGCGATTTCGCCGTCGCCTGCTGATAGCGGGCGCGGATGCCGCCGGCCGAGCGATCGTAGCGGCGCTTCATGACGCGCATGTGCGCGACGCGACCATCGTCGGGTTCGTGGATGCCGACGCCTCGCGCAAAGGAACCTGGATCGACGGTCTTGAAGTGGTCGGCGGATTCGACGTGCTGCCGGCCGAGGCGAAGCGCGCAGGCGTCTCGCAGATCATCCTTGCCACCGAATGTGAACAAGGCGAGGTCATGAGCCGCCTGCTGGCCTGCCAGGAGGCCGGCATCGACGTCGTGCCCATGGCAGCGGTCTATGAACAGACGCTGAAGCGGGTGCCGGTGGCACACGTTGAGCCGAACTGGCTGTTCTCCTCGTACGCGGAAGCGGTGAGCGCACGGGACGCATCGCGCCTGGCCAAGCGGCTGTTCGATATCGTCGGCGGATTCGCGGGAACGCTCCTTCTTACAATCCTCGCCCCGATCATCGCTCTAGCCATCGTCGCGGATTCCGGACGGAGGGTGTTCTACCGGCAGCGTCGAACAGGGCGGGGTGGGCGTCCCTTCTCACTCGCGAAGTTCAGGACGATGGTCCGAAACGCGGAGGCCGGAGGACGGCCGCAATGGGCAGGCCCACTCGACCCCAGAATCACCCGGGTTGGTAAATGGCTGCGCCGCACTCGCCTCGATGAACTGCCGAACTTTCTGTCGGTTTTGCGCGGAGACATGAGTCTGGTGGGGCCGCGCCCGGAGCGGCCCGAGTTCGTTGCAGACCTCGAACGGCAAATTCCGCTCTACCGCGCGCGCCTGTTTGTCCGCCCCGGACTCACGGGGTGGGCGCAGATCAACTATCCTTACGGAGACTCGGTGGCCGATGCGGCCACCAAGCTCGAGTTCGACCTGTACTATCTCAAGCACCGCTCGTTCCTCTTCGACGCCTGGATTCTTCTGCGCACCGTCGGAACGGTCATGAGCCTCAGGGGGCGTTAGGCAAGATGGGAGTTCGCGGATTCACCGTGCCCCAGCTGGCGGCCGCAGTCGCGCTCATCCTGATCGCGGCGCTTGTCGTGCCCGCGCTGGCGGCCACCCTTGTGCACAGACGCCGTGTGGCACGCGCCGTCGCGGACGTCACGCGCATCGCGATAGCGATCCGCGAGATCACGCCCGAGAATGGCAACGAGTCGTGGTGGTCAACTGGCATGACGACGGCCGGTTCCCCAATCGCGACGCTCGCCGGCCCCGGCGAAATGCCGAAGTCTCCCACGTTCCCGGAGTGGCTGACGGGGCGGAGCGGCGATCTGGTCAATCAGTTCGCGGCGAGCGGGCCGCCTGGCTCGGCAAATTCCGTCGTTGGTGCCTCGCATCGGCCGCGCCTTGCTCCGGAGATCGGTCTCGATCCATGGGGCAACCGCTACCTGGTCAACATCGGCGCAGCGCGAGGCTTCGACGCTCCTCGTTCCGGACCGCGGCCGGACCGAGCGATCTGGGTGCTGTCGGCCGGCTCAAATGGCATCATCGAAACGCCTTACGATCAGCCTGCTGCGACGGCGATCGTCGGCGGCGACGACGTGGCCGTGCGGGTGTGGCGGTGAGAACCGAGCGTCTATCCTGGAGCGCCTCGCATGATTGACTGGTACCTGGTCGCCACCAGCGCTCTGTGGATTCTCGGGGCCTCGATCCTGCTGGCGGCTTTCAGCTACCACCAGTGGCTCGCTGGCGAACGCGGCCGGCGGTTGCGCGATCAGTGGCGTGAACGTTCCTGGCAACGAGCATCGGCGGCCGGGATGCTGCTGTTCTGCTTCGGCTTTGGCCTGTCGGAAGGCAGCCGTTGGTGGGAGCGCGTCGCCTGGCTCGTCCTGGCGACGGTGTTCGCGGTCCAGGGCTTCCACGCCCTGCGACAGCGTGACGAAGTGTCGACTGCTGAACGGTCTCGTCGTTGATAACCCGGCCGAGCCGGAACCAAAGAGGCTACCCTCGCACCGAGCGTTGGTGTCTCATCTCCCGCTCCTCGGACTCACCGCTTAGGCTTCGAAACCAGCAGTGGCTTGCCCATCTGGATTCCTTCCACGACGCGATCGGGGCCGTCTGCTGTTGGCGGCGCCGACGCGTGCCAATCGCCGACATCGATCTCGACCCTGTAGAAGGGGCCGCGTGCGTGTTCCGGCAAGACCATCGCGACGGTGTTCCAGGTTCCGACGGCGAGATGTACGCGATTGGCCAGCCGACCATCGAGGTAAATCGAGATCTCGGTGGCCGGTGTGCGGTCCGCCGCGACCAACCGAAGCGGCAGTCGCACGCCGGACGCATTCGCAGGCACGAAGAACTGCGCCCTCGGCGCCACGATCCACCGGCTACGCCTCCCCGTCTCGTCGGGCCCCCACTGCGAGAATCCGATGGAGGCCTGGACCAGGTCCGCACCAGCGACCGCCTGGCGCGCTCGGGCGGGCATCGTCAGGACAATGAAGACCACGAGTGCCACGGACAGGAGCGAGAGCCACCGCCGCGGCGCCCGATCGGTCGTCGAGGATACCTTCTGAGCCGCTCGCGCCAGGCCAACGCACGTGCCCAGCACGATCCAGAACGCAGACGAGACCTCGACAATCAGCAGAGGATGCCCAGACACCCAGGTGATCAGGAACGCGACCACACCTCCGGCGACGCCAAGTAGCGGCCAGTCGACCGTTTTGCCCGTCACGCCGGGCCAGATGCGTTTTCCGACGCCGCCGAGGATCCAGAGGAACGGCACGAAGCCAACAACCCCTAGCTCCGCCAGGATCTGCAGAAAATTGTTGTGCGCATTCTCACGCGGAAAGAGACGCCGCAACCCCGGCGTGAAAAACTCGCCGGACAACGCCCTGAAGCCGCCGATACCAACGCCAAAGACGGGATGCTGGGCTGCCATCGCTGATGCGGCTCGGGTAAGATCCCACCGGTCTTGCATGGACTGCTTCATGCTCAACCGGACTGGGTCCCTGACCGCGAACGGTATCGCGCCGCCGACTCCAATCAACGCCAGCCCGACGAACGCGACGATGACCAGGCGCTTTCCTCGAAGCCCGTCGCGCGCACGGAACACCATCACGAGCAGCGCAGCGCCGGTGATCGGCACGGCGAACAGTGCGACTCTCGAACCCGTCAGCCACAACGCCATCATCAACAGGCAGAGGATGCCGGTCCATATCCACCGAATCCGGCTCGCCGCGATTCCGAATCCAATTGCGACGATCGCACTCATCGCGAAATAAGAGCCTGCGGCGTTCACATCCGAAAAGACCGCGCTAATTCGGATCGTGGCCAAGTGGTGCTCGAGGGCGCGCCACGTGTCCCCGCTACGGAGCACCACCGTCACCAGACGGTTCAGGCACAGCGCGGCAACCCCCGCCGCACCTGCCACCGTCATGCGCGCCACTGCCCGTGCCAAATCAGCCGAGCCCTCGGTGAGAATCGCGGCGGCGGCAAAGAGCCCCAGCCCTTCGAGGAAAGTCAGCCCGGACGTGAGCGGTTCAAAGAGAGTACGGTTATCAAAGTAGTCGGACCAGAAGAACGTGAGCACGTCGTGGAGAAACTGCTGAGGATACGCGACAAACGGCTGAAGGGCGATCAGCCCGACGGCGATTGAAGCCCCAACCACGGTCGCCAGCAGGACGACTGGGACCAAGAGCCCCTGCGTTGTGGCAGAGAGCAACGTCCTCCGTCGGAACGCTTCGCGGGACAACCAGCCGGCGAGAAAGGCCAGCACCAACGGCTCCGTCAGGCTGTAAGGCATGCCACACAGCAGATTGACAATGCCTCCGAGAGGTGCGAGCCCGGCCAGGAAGAGCAGCGCAATCCCTGGCCGCGCCAGAGCGACAGCGGCCAGGCTAGCCACCACGACGCGGCCCGCCGCCGGAACGTCGGAAACCAGCAGGCCGAGGATCGGCACCCACGCGACGGCCGCCAACGAGGCCAGGAGACCGGCGCGAGCGACCACGACGAGGGCCTGCTTCCGATGAGCCAACCATGGCCACATGCTGAACGCCCTGCCATTCTGCTGAGCTTTCGTAATGACAGCCAGTAATAGCAGAAGGCACGAAATCGCGCAATGATCGCCTGTGTCCCCGAGCCGACCCGTTCGCCTGCCGCCACGACCGCGCTGAAGGTATAGTGAAAGCGAACTGACGCCGACGAGGAGAGCCGATGCCGACTGACGTGTACAGCGAGTTCGAGTGGCGGGGGATGGTTTACGAGGGCACCGAGGGCGTGCGCGACGTCCTCGCGCGCGAGAAGGTGACCTGCTATATCGGCTTCGACCCGACCGCGTCGAGCCTGCACGTCGGGTCGCTGCTGCCACTGATGGCGCTCGCGCGCCTGCAGCGCTTCGGCCACAGCCCGATTGCCATCGCCGGCGGCGGCACGGGCATGATCGGCGACCCGAGCGGCAGGACGCAGGAACGCCAGCTCCTGAGCCTCGAGCAGATCGACGACAACCTGAATGGCATTCGCGCCCAGCTCGAACGCTTCCTCGACTTCAACGCCTCCCCCAACCCCGCGCGCATCGTCAACAACGCCGACTGGCTGGCGAAGCTGAGCCTGATGGAGTTCCTGCGCGACACGGGCAAGCACTTCACCGTGAACTACATGCTCGCGAAGGAGTCGGTGAAGCGCCGCATCGAGCAGGAGGACGGGATCTCGTATACCGAGTTCACGTATCTCATGCTTCAGGCCTTCGACTTCCTGACGTTGTTCGATCGCTACCGGTGCACGCTGCAGCTCGGTGGCAGCGACCAGTGGGGCAATATCACCGCCGGATGCGATCTCATTCGCAAGCTTCGCGGCGGAAAGGCGCACGGCCTCGTGATGCCGCTCGTGACGACGGCCGCCGGCGTGAAGTTCGGGAAGACGGAAGCTGGCGCCGTCTGGCTCGACCCGGCCCGCACGTCGGACTTCCAGTTCTTCCAGTTCTGGCTCAATACCGACGACCGCGACGCGGTGAAATACCTGAAGTACTTCACGTTCCTGACCGAGGAGCCGGTGGCCGCGCTCGAGCGCGGCCACCGGCTCCTCGGTCAGGAACGTGAAGTACTTCAGGTATTTCACCGCGTCGCGGTCGTCGGTATTGAGCCAGAACTGGAAGAACTGGAAGTCCGACGTGCGGGCCGGGTCGAGCCAGACGGCGCCAGCTTCCGTCTTCCCGAACTTCACGCCGGCGGCCGTCGTCACGAGCGGCATCACGAGGCCGTGCGCCTTTCCGCCGCGAAGCTTGCGAATGAGATCGCATCCGGCGGTGATATTGCCCCACTGGTCGCTGCCACCGAGCTGCAGCGTGCACCGGTAGCGATCGAACAACGTCAGGAAGTCGAAGGCCTGAAGCATGAGATACGTGAACTCGGTATACGAGATCCCGTCCTCCTGCTCGATGCGGCGCTTCACCGACTCCTTCGCGAGCATGTAGTTCACGGTGAAGTGCTTGCCCGTGTCGCGCAGGAACTCCATCAGGCTCAGCTTCGCCAGCCAGTCGGCGTTGTTGACGATGCGCGCGGGGTTGGGGGAGGCGTTGAAGTCGAGGAAGCGTTCGAGCTGGGCGCGAATGCCATTCAGGTTGTCGTCGATCTGCTCGAGGCTCAGGAGCTGGCGTTCCTGCGTCCTGCCGCTCGGGTCGCCGATCATGCCCGTGCCGCCGCCGGCGATGGCAATCGGGCTGTGGCCGAAGCGCTGCAGGCGCGCGAGCGCCATCAGTGGCAGCAGCGACCCGACGTGCAGGCTCGACGCGGTCGGGTCGAAGCCGATATAGCAGGTCACCTTCTCGCGCGCGAGGACGTCGCGCACGCCCTCGGTGCCCTCGTAAACCATCCCCCGCCACTCGAACTCGCTGTACACGTCAGTCGGCATCGGCTCTCCTCGTCGGCGTCAGTTCGCTTTCACTATACCTTCAGCGCGGTCGTGGCGGCAGGCGAACGGGTCGGCTCGGGGACACAGGCGATCATTGCGCGATTTCGTGCCTTCTGCTATTACTGGCTGTCATTACGAAAGCTCAGCAGAATGGCAGGGCGTTCAGCATGTGGCCATGGTTGGCTCATCGGAAGCAGGCCCTCGTCGTGGTCGCTCGCGCCGGTCTCCTGGCCTCGTTGGCGGCCGTCGCGTGGGTGCCGATCCTCGGCCTGCTGGTTTCCGACGTTCCGGCGGCGGGCCGCGTCGTGGTGGCTAGCCTGGCCGCTGTCGCTCTGGCGCGGCCAGGGATTGCGCTGCTCTTCCTGGCCGGGCTCGCACCTCTCGGAGGCATTGTCAATCTGCTGTGTGGCATGCCTTACAGCCTGACGGAGCCGTTGGTGCTGGCCTTTCTCGCCGGCTGGTTGTCCCGCGAAGCGTTCCGACGGAGGACGTTGCTCTCTGCCACAACGCAGGGGCTCTTGGTCCCAGTCGTCCTGCTGGCGACCGTGGTTGGGGCTTCAATCGCCGTCGGGCTGATCGCCCTTCAGCCGTTTGTCGCGTATCCTCAGCAGTTTCTCCACGACGTGCTCACGTTCTTCTGGTCCGACTACTTTGATAACCGTACTCTCTTTGAACCGCTCACGTCCGGGCTGACTTTCCTCGAAGGGCTGGGGCTCTTTGCCGCCGCCGCGATTCTCACCGAGGGCTCGGCTGATTTGGCACGGGCAGTGGCGCGCATGACGGTGGCAGGTGCGGCGGGGGTTGCCGCGCTGTGCCTGAACCGTCTGGTGACGGTGGTGCTCCGTAGCGGGGACACGTGGCGCGCCCTCGAGCACCACTTGGCCACGATCCGAATTAGCGCGGTCTTTTCGGATGTGAACGCCGCAGGCTCTTATTTCGCGATGAGTGCGATCGTCGCAATTGGATTCGGAATCGCGGCGAGCCGGATTCGGTGGATATGGACCGGCATCCTCTGCCTGTTGATGATGGCGTTGTGGCTGACGGGTTCGAGAGTCGCACTGTTCGCCGTGCCGATCACCGGCGCTGCGCTGCTCGTGATGGTGTTCCGTGCGCGCGACGGGCTTCGAGGAAAGCGCCTGGTCATCGTCGCGTTCGTCGGGCTGGCGTTGATTGGAGTCGGCGGCGCGATACCGTTCGCGGTCAGGGACCCAGTCCGGTTGAGCATGAAGCAGTCCATGCAAGACCGGTGGGATCTTACCCGAGCCGCATCAGCGATGGCAGCCCAGCATCCCGTCTTTGGCGTTGGTATCGGCGGCTTCAGGGCGTTGTCCGGCGAGTTTTTCACGCCGGGGTTGCGGCGTCTCTTTCCGCGTGAGAATGCGCACAACAATTTTCTGCAGATCCTGGCGGAGCTAGGGGTTGTTGGCTTCGTGCCGTTCCTCTGGATCCTCGGCGGCGTCGGAAAACGCATCTGGCCCGGCGTGACGGGCAAAACGGTCGACTGGCCGCTACTTGGCGTCGCCGGAGGTGTGGTCGCGTTCCTGATCACCTGGGTGTCTGGGCATCCTCTGCTGATTGTCGAGGTCTCGTCTGCGTTCTGGATCGTGCTGGGCACGTGCGTTGGCCTGGCGCGAGCGGCTCAGAAGGTATCCTCGACGACCGATCGGGCGCCGCGGCGGTGGCTCTCGCTCCTGTCCGTGGCACTCGTGGTCTTCATTGTCCTGACGATGCCCGCCCGAGCGCGCCAGGCGGTCGCTGGTGCGGACCTGGTCCAGGCCTCCATCGGATTCTCGCAGTGGGGGCCCGACGAGACGGGGAGGCGTAGCCGGTGGATCGTGGCGCCGAGGGCGCAGTTCTTCGTGCCTGCGAATGCGTCCGGCGTGCGACTGCCGCTTCGGTTGGTCGCGGCGGACCGCACACCGGCCACCGAGATCTCGATTTACCTCGATGGTCGGCTGGCCAATCGCGTACATCTCGCCGTCGGAACCTGGAACACCGTCGCGATGGTCTTGCCGGAACACGCACGCGGCCCCTTCTACAGGGTCGAGATCGATGTCGGCGATTGGCACGCGTCGGCGCCGCCAACAGCAGACGGCCCCGATCGCGTCGTGGAAGGAATCCAGATGGGCAAGCCACTGCTGGTTTCGAAGCCTAAGCGGTGAGTCCGAGGAGCGGGAGATGAGACACCAACGCTCGGTGCGAGGGTAGCCTCTTTGGTTCCGGCTCGGCCGGGTTATCAACGACGAGACCGTTCAGCAGTCGACACTTCGTCACGCTGTCGCAGGGCGTGGAAGCCCTGGACCGCGAACACCGTCGCCAGGACGAGCCAGGCGACGCGCTCCCACCAACGGCTGCCTTCCGACAGGCCAAAGCCGAAGCAGAACAGCAGCATCCCGGCCGCCGATGCTCGTTGCCAGGAACGTTCACGCCACTGATCGCGCAACCGCCGGCCGCGTTCGCCAGCGAGCCACTGGTGGTAGCTGAAAGCCGCCAGCAGGATCGAGGCCCCGAGAATCCACAGAGCGCTGGTGGCGACCAGGTACCAGTCAATCATGCGAGGCGCTCCAGGATAGACGCTCGGTTCTCACCGCCACACCCGCACGGCCACGTCGTCGCCGCCGACGATCGCCGTCGCAGCAGGCTGATCGTAAGGCGTTTCGATGATGCCATTTGAGCCGGCCGACAGCACCCAGATCGCTCGGTCCGGCCGCGGTCCGGAACGAGGAGCGTCGAAGCCTCGCGCTGCGCCGATGTTGACCAGGTAGCGGTTGCCCCATGGATCGAGACCGATCTCCGGAGCAAGGCGCGGCCGATGCGAGGCACCAACGACGGAATTTGCCGAGCCAGGCGGCCCGCTCGCCGCGAACTGATTGACCAGATCGCCGCTCCGCCCCGTCAGCCACTCCGGGAACGTGGGAGACTTCGGCATTTCGCCGGGGCCGGCGAGCGTCGCGATTGGGGAACCGGCCGTCGTCATGCCAGTTGACCACCACGACTCGTTGCCATTCTCGGGCGTGATCTCGCGGATCGCTATCGCGATGCGCGTGACGTCCGCGACGGCGCGTGCCACACGGCGTCTGTGCACAAGGGTGGCCGCCAGCGCGGGCACGACAAGCGCCGCGATCAGGATGAGCGCGACTGCGGCCGCCAGCTGGGGCACGGTGAATCCGCGAACTCCCATCTTGCCTAACGCCCCCTGAGGCTCATGACCGTTCCGACGGTGCGCAGAAGAATCCAGGCGTCGAAGAGGAACGAGCGGTGCTTGAGATAGTACAGGTCGAACTCGAGCTTGGTGGCCGCATCGGCCACCGAGTCTCCGTAAGGATAGTTGATCTGCGCCCACCCCGTGAGTCCGGGGCGGACAAACAGGCGCGCGCGGTAGAGCGGAATTTGCCGTTCGAGGTCTGCAACGAACTCGGGCCGCTCCGGGCGCGGCCCCACCAGACTCATGTCTCCGCGCAAAACCGACAGAAAGTTCGGCAGTTCATCGAGGCGAGTGCGGCGCAGCCATTTACCAACCCGGGTGATTCTGGGGTCGAGTGGGCCTGCCCATTGCGGCCGTCCTCCGGCCTCCGCGTTTCGGACCATCGTCCTGAACTTCGCGAGTGAGAAGGGACGCCCACCCCGCCCTGTTCGACGCTGCCGGTAGAACACCCTCCGTCCGGAATCCGCGACGATGGCTAGAGCGATGATCGGGGCGAGGATTGTAAGAAGGAGCGTTCCCGCGAATCCGCCGACGATATCGAACAGCCGCTTGGCCAGGCGCGATGCGTCCCGTGCGCTCACCGCTTCCGCGTACGAGGAGAACAGCCAGTTCGGCTCAACGTGTGCCACCGGCACCCGCTTCAGCGTCTGTTCATAGACCGCTGCCATGGGCACGACGTCGATGCCGGCCTCCTGGCAGGCCAGCAGGCGGCTCATGACCTCGCCTTGTTCACATTCGGTGGCAAGGATGATCTGCGAGACGCCTGCGCGCTTCGCCTCGGCCGGCAGCACGTCGAATCCGCCGACCACTTCAAGACCGTCGATCCAGGTTCCTTTGCGCGAGGCGTCGGCATCCACGAACCCGACGATGGTCGCGTCGCGCACATGCGCGTCATGAAGCGCCGCTACGATCGCTCGGCCGGCGGCATCCGCGCCCGCTATCAGCAGGCGACGGCGAAATCGCGTTTCGGTGCACACCCACACGTAAATGAGTCTCCAGGCGGCCGTCAGCAGGCACGCTTCCCAGGCGAAATAGAGCGCCAACAGACGCGGCAACGCCTGGCGGGGCGCGTAGAAGTAGATCGCGAGGTAGGCAACGAGCAGTGCGGCGGCGAGGCGGGCAATCGACTGAAACGTGGCTGCCGGCGAGAGGGCGACGCGAGGGCGGCGAGAAGGCGTGAGACCGAACGCCCAGGCGGGGGCGGCGAGGAACCACCAGGCCCGCGAAGTCAGGGCCTCGGCAAATCCAACACCGGCGGTGATCGTCCAGAAGCCGATGGCCAGGACCACCGCGGCGACGGCGATCGAGAGGTCGCCGACCGTCAGCAGCGCCCGATGCTCAGACTGCTGCAGTCCGCGCCCCCACGCCGCGTCGGTGCGTTGTGGTGTTCGGTCGGTCATGAAGGCGGCCGGCCCGACGCGAGCGTGCCGAATCGTCGCGGCCATCGGCCGAACGACAGGAGATTCACCAACACGCCCCCGCCCCAGCAGAAGTGAATCGTCGCGAACACGAGCGG
>Ga0066793_10001330_pt1 | contig 11126 bp, 6 predicted proteins | sample PersoiDNA2013189_FD_83876 | JGI IMG/M metagenome (GOLD analysis project Ga0066793, IMG submission 83876) | Permafrost soil microbial communities from the Arctic, to analyse light accelerated degradation of dissolved organic matter (DOM) -... | ecosystem: Environmental > Terrestrial > Soil >...
ATACCGGCTGGCCGCGCTCCGGCCCGGCGTCATGTTTGTGGACGCGCCGGTGTCGGGCAGCAAGGGACCGGCGCAGCAGGGCCAGTTGCTGATCCTGGCGTCAGGACCCGCCGCGGCGGCTGACGCGGTGGGCCCGGTATTTGACGTCATCGGCCGCAAGACCGTGTGGCTGGGTGAAGCCGGCAAGGGCAGCCAGGTGAAGCTGGTCGTCAACGCCTACATGTCCATCCTCATCGAGGGTGTGGCGGAGACCATGGAGCTCGCTGACCGCCTCGATATCGGTCACCAGCAGCTCGCGGAGGTCATCGAGGGCGGCCCGCTTGACGCGCCGATCGCCGACGCCAAGTTCCACAAAATGGACCAGCGCGACTTCGCAGCCGAGTTCCCGCTCGAGTGGGCGCTGAAGGACGTCGACCTCGCGATTGGTGCCGCAGGCGGCGACACGCCGCCGCTGCTGGCCGCGCTCTCCAGCCAGTGGCATACCGCCGTGGCCGCTGGGTACGGCCGCCAGGACGTCAGCGCCGCCCGCCTGGCACTGGATCGCTCAAGCCACCAAAGCTAGAACACGGGCGCGCCACTGCCCCCGGACCGAACCAGCCGATCAGAGATCAAAGAGCTGGCGCAGCGCTTCGAGGTAGACCCGCCCCTCCGGGCCGGTGGAGAACTCCTTCGCACGGACGGTCGGCCGGTGCAGGATCTTGCGGAGGATGCGGTGGACGGTGGCCGCCGTCTCGGCCCGTTGCTCTGCGCTGAGGCCAGGAAGCCGATCGTGCAGCCGGGCCAGTTCGGCGTCGGCGAGCTGCCTGATCTGTGCGTGCATCGCTGCGATGACGGGCGCCGCGGCGGCTTCGTTCTGCCGGCTGGTGTACGCGGTGACCTCTGCGGCGACAATGGCGCGAACCTGGGGGACCTGATCCGGTACCTCTCGGTCGGCCAGGTGCCGGCCGAGTGCGGTGATGTCGACGAGCGTGACACCGGGCAGCCGCCCGACGGCCGGGTCGACATTGGGTGGCATGCCCAGGTCGAGGACGAACAGCGGCCGGCCTGCGGCCGGTTCCCTGGCCGCACGCACCTGCCCGGCGAGCACGAGGGGCACGGCGGCCCCCGCGGCCGTGATCAAGATGTCGGTATCGGCGAGCATGGCGGCCACGTCGGCGGCCCGCAATTGCCGACTGCGGGTCGCGGCAGCCACCTCGGCGGCTCCCGCAACCCGGCGGCTGGCTACCGACAGTCGTCCCACGCCGGCCTCGCGCAGCAGCCGGGCCGCGAGCCTGCCCACGCTGCCAGTCCCGAGCACGATCGCATGGTGGCCGGCGAGCCCGCCAAGGTGCGCCTCGGCGACGTCGAGGCCAGCCCGCGCGAGCGAGATGCCGGCGGTGCTGATCGTGGTCTGCGTGCGCGCCCGCTTGCTGACCCGTAGCGCCGCGTCCATCAGGCCAGTGACCATGGAACCGGCCGTCCCCGCTTCGGCGGCCACCCGAACAGCCGCCTTGATCTGGGCGACGATCTGCTCCTCGCCGACCGCCATCGAATCCAGCCCGCACGCGACCGAGAACAGATGCCCGGCGGCCGCGCCGCCGACATGGACGCGGGCCGTCCGCAGGACCTCGTGGACTGCGATCCGCCCGCGGGTGGCCATCACGTCGGCAACCGCCCGGGTCACCCGTTCAGCCGGGCCTGACGCGGCCGCGTAGACCTCGACCCGGTTGCAGGTGGACAGCACGACCACCTCGTCGATGGACGGCACAGCGTGCAACCGGGCCAGCACGTCGCCCTGCTCTGCGGACGGAACGGCGAGCTTTTCGAGCACCTCGGCCGGAGTGAACCGGTGGGACAGGCTCAGGCTCACAATCGTCATCGCATTGACCGTTCGCTCTGGGGATTCGGCTATGTGGATTCGGCTTGCGGATGGATGGGGGCCCGGCACCTGCTGGCGCCGGGCCCCCCGTCTATCACGGTGCGATCTGCCGATCAGGACTGTCCGGCACGGACGCCCTTCTCGACCCGGTCGCCCAGGTACTTGTCCACGTTCCGGAGGTACCAGAACGCGCGCTCGAGCACCGGCTCGGTCACGCCGGCGAGCAGCGCCCCGACGATGTTGCTGACCAGCCGGTCCCTTGCCGCGTCGTCCATCACCTCACGGACCAGCGTGCCGGCCTGGCCCCAGTCGTCGTCCTCGGCGTGCAGTTCGTAGGCGGTGCGCACGAGGTCGCCGTCGGCGTACCAGCTCGGCGGCGGGTTGTGCACGCTGTCGGCCTGCGGGCCGCCCTTGGAGTTCGGGAAGTACACCGGGTCGCTGACGTTGTGGACCCGCCCGATCCCGTCCTTGCTGTAGGCGTGCACCGGCGCGACCGGGGCGTTGACCGGGATCTGCGTGTAGTTCACGCCGAGCCGGGCCCGGTGCGCGTCGTTGTAGGAGAACAGCCGGCCGAGCAGCAGCTTGTCCGGGCTCGGCCCGATGCCCGGCACCAGGTTGGCGGGCGCGACGGCCAGCTGCTCGATCTCGGTGTGGTAGTCCTCCGGGTTGCGGTCGAGGGTCATCTTGCCGACCTCGATCAGCGGGTAGTCGGCGTGCGGCCACACCTTGGTGATGTCGAACGGGTTGAACCGGTAGGTCTTGGCGTCCTCGTACGGCATGATCTGCATCTTCAGCGTCCAGCTCGGATGGTCCCCGCGCTCGATCGCCTCGTACAGGTCCTTGGTGTGCAGGTCGGGGTCGGTGCCGGCCAGCCGGTCGCCCTCGGCCTGGGTCAGGAACTCGATGCCCTGGTCGGAGATGAAGTGGTACTTCACCCAGGACTTCACGCCTTCCGCGTTGATCCACATGTAGGTGTGCGAGCTGTACCCGTTCATGTGGCGGAAGTCCTTCGGGAAGCCGCGGTCGCCCATCAGCCAGATCACCTGGTGCGCCGTCTGCGGCAGCAGCGTCCAGAAGTCCCACTGCATGTCGTTGGAGCGCAGGTTGACCTTGGCCAGCCGCTTCTGCGACCGGATGAAGTTCTGGAAGTGGATCGGGTCCCTCATGAAGAACACCGGCGTGTCGTTGCCGACCAGGTCGTAGTTGCCCTCGGTGGTGTAGAACTTCAGCGCGAAGCCGCGGATGTCCCGCCACATGTCGGGGCTGCCGCGCTCCCCGGCCACGGTCGAGAACCTGGCCACCATCCGGGTGGTGGTTCCCGGCTGGAACACCGCCGCCCTGGTGTAGGCGCTGACGTCGCCGGTGACCTCGAACCGGCCGAACGCGCCGCTGCCCTTGGCGTGCGGCTGCCGCTCCTTGATCCGCTCCCGGTTGAAGTTGGCCATCTGCTCGATCAGGTAACTGTCCTGGAGCAGGATCGGGCCACCGGCACCGACGGTCAGCGAATACTCGTCACTCTGGACCGGAATGCCGGCATCCGTCGTCTGGATCGGGTTGGGCTCCGTGGTGGTCATACCTGTGTCTCCTTTGTGGATGGGACCCAGGGCCGTCGGGTGTGGCTGACTGGGATGAGGTGGCACCCGGCTGGATCTGGCGCCGCTGGGCGGATCACTTGTCGTCGGGGTTGAGCGCGAGGAAGGTGAGGCCTGCGGCCGTGCCAGCGACGGCTTGCACGACGATGTAGACCCACAGCGTCGACCAGGCGAACAGGCCCCCAGTGGCGGCGCCGAGCGTCACCGCCGGGTTGAACGCACCGCCGGAGATCCCGCCGACGGCGAACGCGCCGGCCAGGACGGTGAAACCGATGGCCAGGCCGAAGAAGGAGTTGCCCAGCTGATCTTTGCTGGTGGCGACGTTGAGCACCACATAGCACAGGGCGAAGGTGAACAGCAACTCCGCCACGGCTGTAGCCGCGAGGGCGTGACCGGACGGGCGCAGGGTCGTCACCGCCGCCGGGTTCACGACCGCGCGGGCGACCACCGCGGCGATCACGCCGGCAGCGAACTGCACGATCCAGTACGCCACCGCATCAACCAGCCCGATCCGGCGACGCCACAGCGCCGCCAGGGTCACGGCCGGGTTGTAGTGGCCGCCGGAGATGTGCCCGCCGGCGTAGACCATCACCATGAGGGCTGCGCCGGCGGCCAGCGGGGTAAACGTGCTGTGGCTGAACCCGCTGGCTGCCACCGTGAAGACGAGGAAGAACGTCCCGATCGCCTCGACGGCATACTTCCGGCTTTCCGCGCCCAGTTGGGGCGCGGCGGTGTACTTCCGGCTTGCCGCCACCCACGCGGGGACAGCCACTGCTACCGATTCTCGTTCGCTCGTGACGACGTCCGCCATCTGCTTCCTCCTTGTTCATGGAGTCCGATGCGGCGTGACCAGGCCGCGGACGAGCCGCCGCGGCTTTATCCGGCGCAGACCGCCTTCTTTTGGCCTCTGGCTCGAGTTTCCTGTGCCGCACTCAACGATTCCGCGCATGTGGTCCCGCCGTCATCGTTGCCAGCCGCCATTTATCCCCCCGGCTAGCCGAACTGACCGAATTCCTGCTAGCTGCAATATGTGTGTGCCTGGTGCAGCGCCTCGGCACCGGTCGACGCGGCGCCCACCAATCCACGCGGTCACGCGGGCACGGCAAGCGCCCGCACCTGACGGCGCACCTCAAGGCATGTGCGCGCGCCGCTATGAGATCCCGGACTGTTCCATCGGCATATGCACCATCGGGTAACGTCGCCGACGATGGTCCGCAATCGTGTCCCCGCATACAGGGCATGGCAACTTCAGTTCAAACGATTCAAGCAGCGCGGCGAATTCAGGTTGTTTTTTCTTAAGCAATCTGCGTACGTATTCCCTGTTTTCACGACACCGTTGCAATGCAGGCTCCATCCTTGCTCGGGATGGGCAGCCACGAGACGTGCTGCTTATCACTCACGATCGCGCGTCGGCGTGGCTCTGTCTGCACGGCAGGCGCCCAACGTTGCTACCCGCTAGCGGTAATGCGGGACTGCAGCCAGCTTGCTGGGCCGGCGGGCGCTGGCGGTGATGCCGGATCGCCTACGGCGCGCGATGTTCGCCAGCCTGGGGAGAGCACGAGAATGTGGAGGCACGGCAGGGCCGGCCGGGAACGCGCGATTAGCCCTCTTCGATGGGAAGCGTGATAAGCAGCGCCGTTCCCTGTCCGACGGGGCTCGCCACGTCGATCGTGCCCCCGAGCGCATCAACACGGTCGGCGAGGCCTATGAGTCCGGAACCGCGTGTCGGATCGGCCCCTCCGGAGCCATCGTCGCGGATCGAGAGCTCGAGGACGCCGTCACGCGCTTCGACGGCAACGTATACCGCGGAAGCGTGCGCGTGCTTCGCGGTATTCGTGAGCGCTTCTGACACGACGTAATAGGCGGCCACCTCCACCGGCTCAGGCAGCCGCGTCTCGGCGCGTACCTCAAGCTCGACGGGGACAGCTGACCGCCGGGCCAGGGTCTTGAGGGCGGGCCCGAGGCCGCCCTGGGCGAGGATGGCCGGGTGTATACCGCGCGAGATCTCCTGCAGCTCCTCGAGCGCGCCCGCCAGTCCGTCCGCCAGTCCGGACAGCTGCGCCTGCAACTCAGGCAGCTCGGGCGGGACCGTCGCCTCCGCCGTCCGCTGTGCGAGCGCGAGTGAGACGAGCCGCTGTTGCACTCCATCGTGCAGATCCCGCTCGATCCGGCGCCGCGTCTCGTCTGCGGCCGTGACGATCCGCGCCCGCGAGGCGGCGAGCTCGGCCCGGCTCCCCTCGAGCTTGCGCTCGCTTTCGCGCAGGTTACGAAACATCAACAGGGTGTCCAGCGCGTCGGCCAGCCGCCGTCCGATCTCATGGAACAGCCGCTCCTCGTGCGGTGTCCAGACCGATGGATGAGAGCACTGGTGCAGCCCGAACATATAGGGCTTGTCTACCTTGGGGTAGACAGCCATGGCGATCATGGACTTGAAGCTGAAACGCTCCGCCACCCGCGACGGAGGCACATTGCCTGATTCGGGATCGAATCGCACCGGACCGCTCGAGGCCAGCACTGTCCGGAAGACGTGGGCGACTCCCTCGTCATTCGGGATGTCCACGCCGGGGCCGAAGGCGCCGATGTATTCCGGCCGCGTCCGCTTTCGCACTTGATGGGAGTCAACTTCCGGATCACAGGGATGAACCAGAAATGCTCGATCGCATCCGAAGATCACGAGCACGACATCGAGAACATCGCCTATCATCTGCTCGAGGTCGCTGGTCCCTTGGATGGCGCGGTCGATCCTGTCCATGCTTTCGAGGAACCACAACTGCGCCTGGTGTTCTTCCTCGGCACGCTTGCGCTCGGTCACATCGACGACGGTGCCCACGAATTCCTCGAGTTCGCCCGACGCGGTTAAGACGGGATGCACGATTGCGCGGAGGTGCTTCAGCGGGCCTTGCGGAGGAACGATTCGGAACTCCCCCTCGACGCGTGCCGCTTGACTGATTCCTCTCTCAAGCGCTTCGGTCCACCTCGCACGATCCTCCGGATGAACGCGCTGGCGAAACTCTTCGAAAGAGGGGACCCCCTGCTGGGGGTCGAAGCCGTACAAGCGGGAGTGTTCATCGGAGGAGTGGTTTACCTCTCCCGTGGCGCCGTTCAGAGCAGCAGTGCCTGTATGGGTCAGCCTCTGCGCCTCGGACAAGTAGGCTTCGCTTCTCCGCAACTCGGCTGTCCGCTCCGCTACCTTGACCTCTAGCTCGTTTCGGGCGTTGCGAAGCTCTTCTTCGGCCCTCGTGCGCTCGTGGACGAGGCATGCGCTGTGAAATGCTGTCGCAGCGTGATTAGCAGCAATGTTAAGCAGAAGCTGGTCAATTTCCGTGGGAAAGTCGGCGCGATCACAGGCCGCAGCAACCACACCGCCCTCGGCATCGACACCGATGGGGATGACAACACCGCGACGTTTCTCGACGCCGCCGCCCACATCGGGGACGATTTCCTTACCCGAGAGCCGGCCGTTCTTGGCGAGATGACTTTCCAGCCATCCCGGAAACGTCGTCCGTGCGTTCCCCCGCGCGACCTCGACTGCGCCCGCGGTACCGGGATCGCACAAGCGAACGGAAACAAAATCAAGCTGCAGCAATCCTATCAGCGCGTCGGCAAGCCCGGCAGCCACGGCAGCCGGTTCTTTACCGGCCCACGCCGCCGGGATAGCGGAAAGCGCCACCAGATCCCTGAGCACGGTTCGCAGCCCGAGGATCTGAGCATCGGTATCGATGGGCATTTAGCGCGCCTTGTCTGCGCTCTTACGCACCGACTGCCGCTCCCGGATCTCGAGCAGCAGCTGATCAGGAGAAACGAAGAACGGGTTCTCCTGAAGCAGCCCGCCGATAATCACGACTGGATGCGTCCGCAAGGCGTCAATCACCACGCTAGCGCCAAATTTCGTCAGATCATACGCGCAGATAACCGCATCCTCGTACTTGGGAACCACGTAGTTGACCCGTGCCTCGAACTCGATCAGGTCGTCGACGCCTAGCAGGTCGGCGAGCGCCCATTCCATGTGAGCCAGGAATCTTGTCTGCGCATACCCTGCTGCCGACCCGGACTGGAGCACTTGCTCGAATGACGCCAGCCAGGTGTCCTGGTCGAAGCGGCCCCCGCGGAGCGGACCGTCTTGCCACGGCCGCACCTCCAACTGGCCGGTACCCATCGCCTCTTGCACATTGATACCTGCTTCGGCGAGTCGCCTGAGATGTTCTTCCCGTAGCCCGGGATCAACGAGGTGGAAGGCCTTATCCCCCCGGTCGAAACCATCCTTGATGAACGGCCGAAGCACGCGGTGCTGCTCGTCGATGCTGTTGAAGAACGCGCAAATATGATGATGCTGGCCGAAAGTACTCCCGGTAAACGGCGGGGAATGCCCCGTGCTCGCCATATTCTCACCTTCACGTGGAGAGTCCAGCGAAGAGAGAGCCACGTTCTGCCCGGCGAAACCGCTTTGGCGCCGCCCGGTTCGATCTAGCACGCAGCTCAGGCGCAACCGGGCTCAACTTTGACGAATAGCACGGAGCATACGTCCTCGTTCCCCCGCTGTCGACAGTAACGGCGCTCTCGGGGTTGATAGCGAGCGGCCCGTGAACACGGTGAGCGCCTCCTACCAGCGCGGGGTCACCGGCAGCCGGGTGCCCAGCGATGCGCCGTAGCGGAATGGCCAGCCCTCAGTGGTGCGCGCATCTGCCTCAGGATGCGCCGCTCCTCCTCAGTGGTGCCGCCCCAGACGCCGGCATCCTCGCCGCGCTCCAATGCCCAGCGCAGACACGGTCTGCGCACCATGCACGTTCGGCATATCTGCTTGGCTTCATCGATCTGAAGCAAGGCCTGACCCGATGTCCCAATCGGGAAGAACAGGTCGGGATCCACGTCGCGGCAAGCGGCGCGGCTACGCCAGTCCGTGCCGTTGACACCCTCGGCGTCCGGCGGGCGCTGGAGAAGGAGTTGGCTTGTATCGCTCACCAGCCACGCCACCTTTCCTCTTCGTGCGCGTGCCGTCGCTGTTAAGGCCCGGCGATCCAACTATTTCGCGCGCCCGGTCGCCTGCCATCCTGGCCAGCGGCCATCTGGCCCCCCCGGCTAGCCCGACTGGCTGAATTCCTGCTAGCTGCTACACAACACGCGCTGCAACCGCCGCTCGCCAGCCTCACGCGCGCGAGGCTGACTGTGGCCGTGGCGATTCCGCAGTAAGAAGCCTCGCCCTCGCCCTCGGCTTCAGGTGAAGGTGCCGACGGCGCCGTGTCACGACGCATCGCCGTTAAGTAATTCCTATACCGAACGGCTGCGCGGCAGGACGTTGCCTGCTGGCCCGCCGGTCACCGCGCGTGGCCGAGGAGCCGGCCGATCCCCTGCACCGACAGCTCCAACTTCGCCAGGAATCCGGCCGCCGGGCTTTCGGCTATCAGCTCCGTATAGTCCGTTTCGGGGCGCGCCGAGATCATGATCACTTCGGCGCTGCCGCCCTGACCGTCCCGGGCCAGGAGCCGGGCAAGGTCAAAGCCGCTCTCGTCCCCGAGCCCGATGTCGACGAGGATGACGTCCGGCCGAAGCGCGCGGGCCTGGCGCAGCGCCTCGGCGGTGTTCGAGGCCACGCCCACGACCGTCACGCCCTCTCGCTGCAGAAGACCGCTCGCCGCCTCGAGGAAGGCATTGCTGTCATCAACGAGCAGGCACCGCAACGGCATTCGATCATGGTGGCACGGATGCGGCGCCGCCGCATTGCAGCTAGCCGGAATTCGGCCGCGGCTCCCGAACCCCCGGTCAGTCGGCGAGTGGAAGCTCGACGTCCAGGGATGTGCCTGCGCCCGCAGGGGATCGGTGACCCCGTTCGACGTGTGGTCGAGCAGCGCAGCGCCGCCGTCCTGGAGCAGCGTATGAGCCAGCCGACGGCCGAGCGCGTCGCCGTCGCCGACCACACCGGTGGTCTGAGCCCGGATCACCGAGGAGCCGTCCGCGGCGGCGATGAGGCCCGACAGGCGCACCGCCGGTTCGGCTCCGGCCTCCGCGGCCAGCTCCGCCAGGGCGCCGACCGGCGCGCTGCAGCCAGTGTCGAGCGCGGCCAGGAAGCCGCGTTCGGTGATCGCCGCTGCCCGGGTCGGTGCGTGGTCGAGGGTCCTGAGCTGGGCCGCCGTAACCGGGTCGTCGGTGCGGCACTCGACGGCCAGCACGCCCTGCGCTGGGGCGGGCATCAGCAGCGATGGGTGGAGGGGCGTGGCGACTGCGTCGAGCAGGCCGAGCCTCGACAGTCCCGCCATCGCCAGTACGAGAGCGTCGACCTCGCCGTCGGCGAGCTTGCGCAGGCGGGTGCCGACGTTGCCGCGCATCGGCACGATCTGTAGCTGGCGGCCGGTGGCGCGCAGCAGGGCGGCCCGCCGGGGTGACCCGGTGCCGATCCGCGCTCCGTGCGGCAGTGCGTCGAGGCTGGTCCCGCCCGGCCAGATCAGCGCGTCGCGCGGGTCCTCGCGGGCTGGGAACGCCGCCACCCGCAGCCCCGGTACCGGCGCTGTCGGTAGGTCCTTGCAGGAGTGGACCACCATGTCGACGTCGCCGCGCAGCAATGCCTCGCGCAAGGTGGTGGTGAACACCCCGGTCGTGCCGAGCCGTTCGATCGGCGCGGTCGACTCATCCCCCGGCGTGACCACCGGGACCAGGACGGCCGGCCGGCCGCACCGCTCACGCAACTGCCGGGCGATCCGGCCGGCCTGGGCCAGCGCGAGCGGACTGCCGCGGGTGCCCAGCCGCAGTGGACGGTGGTGCGGGAAGCTCACGCGGTGCCTCCCCCCTTACTGGTGGTCGTTGCTCAGCCCGTGACTCCAGCTTCGCGGCCAGGTCCGCTGACGGCTTCGCGGCCAGCACCAAACTCGACTACCTGCCAGCAGGAATCAGATGACTCCCGTCAGCAATAGCGGATGACCGGCCGCTGGCGGTCATGGCGGGCCAGTGCCAGGTTCCAGCTAGCCGGTAGCGGGGTTGGCCGCCTGCCGGGCAGACCGGGCCGCGCCTGTGCGCGATCGTGGGCGATAGGCGGCACAGCGCCGGTTTCACGCGACATGAGGAGGCAGTGATGTTTACAGGCGGACAGACCGCGGCTGGGGTGACGGTCCCCGACACGAAGCTGGCACGTGATGCCACCGAGCTGGTGCGCGAGTCCACCACCGGCCTGGTCTACCACCATTCCCGGCGGGTGTTTTGGTTCGGCAGTTTGCAGGGCCGGAACCGAGGGCTCAGTTTCGACCCTGAACTGCTGTACATCGGAGCGATGTTCCACGACCTCGGCCTGAACGAGCAATTCCGCAGCAGCGGCCGCCGCTTCGAGGTGGACAGCGCCGACGAAGCCCGCCGTTTCCTGCAGGGCCACGGCGTGCCCGAGGACAGCATCCGCAGGGTCTGGACAGCCATCGCCCTGCACACCACGCCAGCTATCCCGGAGTTCATGGAACCCGAGGTCGCGCTGGTCACCGCAGGGGTCGAGTACGACGTGCTCGGCATCGGATACCACGACATCAGCGACGCCAGCCGCGCCGAGATTACCGCCCTGCACCCGCGCCCGGACTTCAAGCGCAGCATCCTGCAGGCGTTCACCGAAGGCATCGCGCCCAAGCCGGAAACGACGTTCGGCAACGTCAAAGCGGACGTCCTGGAGCGATTCGTCCCCGGCTACCAGCGCGCCAACTTCGTGG
>Ga0066793_10001331_pt1 | contig 11124 bp, 7 predicted proteins | sample PersoiDNA2013189_FD_83876 | JGI IMG/M metagenome (GOLD analysis project Ga0066793, IMG submission 83876) | Permafrost soil microbial communities from the Arctic, to analyse light accelerated degradation of dissolved organic matter (DOM) -... | ecosystem: Environmental > Terrestrial > Soil >...
GAGCTCACCGGCCACAAGTGGTTCTGCAGCGCGCCGATGTCGGACGCTTTCCTCGTGCTCGCTCAAGCGCCGGCCGGGCTGAGCTGCTTCCTCGTGCCGCGCGTGCTCGACGACGGCACCCGCAACATCTTCCGGATCCAGCGGCTCAAGGACAAGCTCGGCAACCGCTCCAACGCGTCCAGCGAGGTGGAGTTCGACGGCACTTCGGGGTGGCTTGTGGGTGAGGAGGGCCGCGGGGTCCGCACGATCATCGAGATGGTCTCGCGCACCCGCCTCGACTCCGTCTACGGCAGCGCCGCCGGAATGCGCCAGGCGGTCGCGGAAGCGCTGTGGCACGTGAGGCATCGCGCTGCGTTCGGTGCGCTGCTCATCGACCAGCCGGCGATGACCGCGGTGGTGGCTGACCTCGCGCTGGAGTCGGAGGCGGCGACCGCGACGGCGCTGCGACTCGCCCGCGCGCACGACGATGATGCCAGCGATCAGGAACGGGCATTTCGCCGCCTGGCGACCGCGGTGGCCAAGTACTGGATCTGCAAGCGCGGCCCTGAGCATGCGTACGAGGCTCTCGAATGCCTCGGCGGCAATGGATACGACGAGTCCTTCCCGCTCGCCCGCCGCTACCGCGAGCAGCCGGTGATGGCTTTGTGGGAGGGGTCCGGCAACGTGATTGCCCTTGACGTGCTGCGTGCGCTTGCCCGCGAACCAGAAAGTGCCGCCGCGTTCGAGGAAGAGGTATCCCTGGCCGCCGGGGAGCATCCTTTGCTCGATGCGCACATCGTGGCGACCCGCCGCCTGCTGCGCGAGACGGCCGGGGCGGATGCTGCGTCCGCGGCCCTGAACGCGCGTCGTCTGGTCGAGCAGCTCGCACTGGCCCTCCAAGGGTCGCTGCTCGTGAGAACAGCTCCGACAGCAGTCTCTGACGCGTTCATCGCGAGTCGGCTGGGCGAGACACGCGGGCATCTCTACGGCGTGCTGCCGGCCGGCACCGACCTCGAGGCGATTCTCTCGAGGCACTGAGGGCGCCGTGACGAGCCGCGGCCGGCGGCCCAACCGCGGAACCTGCGCGAGCCTGCGCGAGGAGGCTAGAGGCGATACAACGCCTCGACGTCGACGCCGTATGTCTTGAGGACGATGTGGCGCTTGACCTTCAGGGTCGGCGTGAGCTCCTCGCCCTCGGTGAAATCGTCGGTCAGGACCCGGATCTTCTTGATGGCTTCAGCGCCCGAGACCGCCTTGTTCGCGTCGTCGACTGCCGACTGAACGGCGGCCAGCAGGTCCGGGTCCTCGCGGAGGTCGGCCACGCTGGCCGCGGCAGGTTTGCCAGCCTGCTCCTTCCAGGGCGTGAAGGCCTCGATGTCGATGGTGACCAACACGCCGATGAACGGTCGTGCGTCGCCGACCACGAGACACTGGCTGACCAGCCAGTGGGCCCGGAGCCTGTCCTCGAGCACCGCCGGGGCGACGTTCTTGCCCGAGGAGGTGACGAGGATGTCCTTCTTGCGGCCGGTGATCGTCAGGTATCCGTCGTTGTCGAGCTGGCCGAGGTCGCCGCTGCGGAACCAGCCGTCCTCGTCGAACACCTCGCGCGTCGCTTCGTCGTTGCGCCAGTAGCCCTGGAACACGTTGCCACCCTTGATGAGCACCTCGCCGTCGTCGGCGATGCGGATCGTACATCCGGGGATCGGGCGTCCGACGGAGCCGATGCGCTGTCGGGCGGGCAGGTTCAGGGTCACTGCCGAGCAGGTCTCGGTGAGCCCGTAGCCCTCGATCACGGTGAGTCCGATGCCGCGGAAGAAGTGCCCGAGCCGGGCGCCGAGGGGCGCTCCGCCGCTGACCGCCCAACGAACTTGGCCGCCGAGTGCGGCGCGGAGTTTGGTGTACACCAGCCGGTCGAAGATCGCGTGCCGCAGCCTGAGCATGAGTCCAGGTCCGCCGGTGTCGAGGGACTCGCTGTATGCCATCGCTGTGGCATCGGCGAGATCGAAGATGCGCCCCTTGCCCTCGGCCGCGGCCTTGTGCTTGGCAGTGTTGTAGACCTTCTCGAACACGCGCGGCACCGAGAGCACCGTCGTCGGCCGGAACTCGACCAGCTGCGGGGCGAGGTTCTTGATGTCGCCGGTGTGCGCGAGGTGGACCCGGTTGTGCACCGCGGCGAGCTGGATGGCGCGCGCCAGGATGTGGGCGAGCGGGAGGAAAAGGAGGGTCCTGGTCTGCTCGTTGAAGACCAGCTCCCGGATGCCCTCGGCCGTGCAGCCGTTACGCACAAAGGACAGCAGGTGGGCGTGAGTGATCGCGCAGCCCTTGGGCCGCCCCGTCGTACCGGACGTGTAGATGATGGTGGCCAGGGAGTCGCTGTTCGCTGTGTGACGACGCTCCATGATCGTCTCAACGGGGACATCGCGACCCCCAGCCAGGAGCCCGTCGATGCCGCCGGAGTCGATGACCCAGACCGCCCGCAGCTCAGGCAGGCCAACCTGCGCCTGTGCGACCGTCGTGGCATGATCCTGGGTCTCGACGAACGCGGCCACGGCCCCTGAGTCGGAGAGGATCCACTCGACCTGCTCGGCCGAGGAGGTCTCATAAACGGGAACGGTCACGCCGCCGGCGGTCCAGATCGCGAAGTCGCACAGCATCCACTCGAACCGTGTGCCGGAGAAGAGCGCGACTCGGTCGCCCGCCTGGACTCCGGAGGCGATCAGCCCGGCTGCCAGCCTGGTGACCTGTAGGGCGAGCTCCCGGTAGGTGACCGGCATCCAGCGGCCGTCCACCCGCCTTGAGAAGCCGACTTGTTCGGGCACCTGTTCGGCATGGACGAAGACGTCGTCTGTCAGGTTGTCCTGGAGACCCGGCGCATAGTTGGGCGGCACGCCGAAATCATCCACATCACACCTCGCAAGATACGTATGCCATGCACAAGATCCGTTGCCATGCACCTGTTAGTGGTACTCACCGAGCGTCCCTCGCGGGCTTCTTCCCGGCTAAGGCCAAAGGTCCCGGGTGAACCCTGACCTTGTGGTGTTGTCTGGATCACTCAAAGACTCATTGTCATTCGCGCCCGGAATCGCGAGCATGGGTCGTGCAGAACAGCGTCAGAACGGAGCTCGCGATGACCACAGCAACGGCGACCAGTCCGAAGGTGGCACCCGACGCGAGTCGCTCGGATGTCGATGCGGCAGTCGAGAGCGCGGTGGAGGCTGCCCGCGCGTTCCGCGAGCTCGACCAGGCCCGGGTCGACCGGATCGTTGAGGCCATGGTGCGCGCCGGAGTCCGTGCTGCGGCCGAGCTCGCGCAGCTCGCGATCAAGGAGACCGGCTTCGGGGTCTTCGAGGACAAGGTCGTGAAGAACTACGTTGCCACCGAGTTCCTCTCCGACTACCTCAAGGACAAGGCGTCGGTCGGTGTGATCGACGAGGACATCGAGCGCAACATCGTCCACGTCGCCGAGCCGATCGGGGTGGTGTTGGCGATCACCCCCGTCACCAACCCCACGTCCACGGTGCTCTACAAGGCGATCGTGGCGGCCAAGACGCGCAACGCAGTGATCTTCCGGCCGTCGCCGTTCGCGATCCGCTGTTGCGAGCGCACCGTCGAGATCCTCAGGGACGCAGCGGAGGAGGCCGGCATGCCCATCGGGGCGCTGCAGGTGCTGCCGGACCCGGCCCACGACGTGACCCACTACCTCTTCAAGCACCCCGGTGTGGACTTCATCTGGGTCACCGGTGGCCAGAAGATCGTGGCTCTGGCCAACGCCTCTGGCAAGCCCGGTCTCTGCGTCGGCCCCGGCAACGCACCGATCTATCTCCACCGCACCGCGGACATCAAGGGCGCAGTCGTGGACATCCTGATCTCCAAGACCTTCGACGCCTCCGTCATCTGTCCCGCGGAGCAGACCTGCATCATCGATGATGTGATTTACGACGACGTCCTCGCCGAGTTCGGGCGCATGGGCGGTCAGCTGCTGACGCCCGAGCAGGCAGACAAGCTGAGCGAGTTCGCGTTCGGCAGTGGCGACAAGGTCAACCTGTCGGCCTTGGGGCAACAGGCTCCCAAGCTGGCCAAGCGCGCGGGGTTCACCGTCCCGCCTGGGACCAAGGTGCTGCTGGCGCTGCTGCCCTCCGACCTCGAAGAGCTCGGGTCGCACCCCCTGGTCCAGGAGAAGCTCATGCCGGTGCTTGGCGTGGTGCGGGCCGACAGTGAGGAGCACGCCATCGCCGCTGCCGTCCTGGTCACCGAGCACGGTGGCCTCGGACACACCTCGGCGATATATGCCAACGACGACGCCGTGATCAACGCCTACTCCCTTGCCGTGCGGACCGGTCGCATTCTGGTCAACGCCCCCACAGCGGTGGGCGCCCTCGGCGGCATCTACAACAACCTCACGCCCACCTTCTCCCTGGGCTGCGGAACGTGGGGCGGTTCCAGCACGACCGAGAACGTCAACTACCGGGAGCTGCTCAACATCAAGACCGTGTCCCGACGGCGCACGCCGCCCCAGTGGTTCCGGGTGCCCGCGAACACCTACTTCAACGCCGGGGCGCTGGACAACCTTCGCGACATCCAGTCAGAGGTCGCGGTGGTGGTCACCGATGCGCTGAGCGAGCGGCGGGGCGTCGTGGACCAGCTGCGTTCCAGGCTCCAGGCCCGGCATCTACAGGTCTTCAGCCAGGTCGAGCCCGAACCCGGCGAAGCGACGATCCGAGCGGGCGTCGACCTGCTTCAGAGGGTTCGCCCGGACCTCATCGTGGCCGTCGGCGGTGGCTCGGTCATGGACGCGGCCAAGGCCATGCGGCTGCTCTACGAGCACCCGGAGCTGAGCCTGGAGGACCTGACCCTGCCCTTCCTGGATCCCCGCAAGCGCGTGGCCGTGTACCCCCGTGATGCGCACACGGTCCAGCTGGTCGCCATCCCGACCACTTCCGGCACCGGGTCGGAGGTCTCGCCGGCTGCCGTGATCACCGTGGGAGGGCGCAAGGAGACTCTGGTCGACTACTGTCTCGTCCCGGACATGGCCATTGTCGACCCGATGCTGACGATGTCCTTGCCTGAGACAGTGACCACGGACAGCGGGGTGGATGCGCTGACGCACGCCCTCGAGGCGGTGGTGTCGATCTTCGCCTCGCCATATACCGATGCGTTCTGCGTCCAGGCGGCCAACCTGATCTTCGACGCGCTGCCGAAGGTGCACGCAGACCCCGCGGACCTTGCGGCGCGCACCGACATGGCCAATGCAGCAACGCTCGCCGGGTTGGCGTTCTCCAACGCCTTCGTCGGCACCAACCACGCACTTGCCCACGCAGTCGGCGCAAGGTTCGGGCTCGCCCACGGTCGCGCCAACGGCATCTTCCTGCCCCACGTGCTGCGCTACAACGCGTCTCTGCCGACGAAGTTCATGCCCGCACCTGGCTACTCCTCCTATGTTGCCCCCGACAAGTACGCCCAGCTTGGCCGGGTCATCTTCGGTGGACGCAGCCCGGAGGAGAGCAGGCGGCGCCTGTTCCTGGCGGTCGAGAACCTCTTGGACACGCTGGGTATGCCGCGAACGCTCAGGGCCGCAGGGGTCGAGGAGAAGGCGTTTGTCGACGCTCTGCCCGAGCTGGCCATGGCGGTCTTCCAGGACCTCAGCAACCGGACCAACCCCCGGATGCCACTGGTCGCTGAGCTGACCACGCTGTTGCGGCAGGGCTACTACGGGGAGGAGGTGTAGGACGCGCATGCAGGGTCAGGTGACCAGGTCGGCCAGAAGGCTGGGGACACCACGCCATGAGCGGTAGGTGCCTGATCGGGCCGGTCGACACCATCTGAGCGAACATGGACCGGCCCACCAACCTCATGGTCAGGTGCGAGGCAGCGTTGGGTCGGGCCCTGCTGGTTGAGGGATCAACGTGGCTGGAGTGTTTGCGGCTCGAGCGGTTCCAGGTGCGGAGCCGGAAGCACGACGACCGGGCAGGTGGCGTTGCGGATGCAACCCGCGGCCACCGAGCCGACCAGAATCTCGTGTATACGTCCGTACCCGTGACTGCCCACGACGAGCAGACCGGCGTGCCGCGCGGCATGCATGAGCCGCTCGACGGGTGGCCCCTCGACGACTTCAGACGCCAGGGTGACCTCGTCTACATAGGGCGCCGCGACCTTGGTTATCTGCAGTGCCTGAGCGGTCTCGGCAGCCTCCTTGGCCTGACGTTTGACCGTTGGCTCGCTCAGAGCTCCGACAGGCCCGGTGTCACCAAAGGCCGTGACGACCTCCACGGTCCAGCCGCGTCGAACTCCCTCCTGAACAGCCCACTCCAAGGCACGATCGCTGGCCGGGGAACCATCCACACCGACGACGATGACGTTCTGAGTCTCACTCATGACGACCTCCACTGCCCGTGCGCCCATGCTCGTCTCACAGGGAATCCCTGGGGCAGGGCCAAAGGTCCTGACCCATCACTGAGATCGACGCGCCGACGCCAATGTGAGGGCGATGCCGCCGCCGACAAGGAGACCGCGGCGATCCAAAGGTCGGTTCTCGTGGACATGGTCGGGACGTTGGTCCCGTTGCGAGGGTGAGAACGCGGGGAGTCTTGGTGGTGGATCGCCACGGTGGCGCACGTCTGCCGGGTCGGCACCATACGGCGCGGGTTCTGGACAAGGGAGATTCACCGTGATGAGAAAAGACAGTGCCATCGGCGAGGGCGACCCGAGCGCGACCTCGCAGCAGCCGTCACCGGCGGAGCCAGAAGACTCGGCGCTCGAGCGTTACCTCGCCGTGATAGCCGATGCCGATGAGCCTGAACCGCCAGCTCAGCACTCAGCCAGCGTGGGTCCCAAGGTCGTGTCCGAGGTCATGACCGCGGGCGTGGTCGCAGCGCACGAACAAGCTGGGTTCAAGTCGATCGTCGCGTCGTTGGTCCGCAACCGGATCAGCGCGGTGCCGGTCATCGACGACGACCGAAAAGTGATCGGTGTCGTTTCCGAGTCGGATCTGCTGGCCCGCGTCGTGGCCGAATCTGACCACACCTCCGCCATCGGCCACCTGCGCCACGGCAGGCGCCAGCGGATGGAGAAGTTGCACGGCGAGACAGCCAGCCGCCTCATGACGGCGCCCGCCGTCACAACGAATCCAGACTGCACCATCGCCGACGCTGCCCGGCTCGCGGCGAAGGCAAGAGTCCGCAGGATGCCCGTCGTCGATGCCGAAGGCCTTCTCGTCGGAATCGTGACCAGAGCCGACCTGCTTCGGGTCTTCCTGAAAGCTGATGCAGAGATCCACTCGCAGATCCTGGACGACGTTGTCGTTGGGCAGATGTCCCTCGACCCCTCAGACGTCGAGGTCTTCGTCAACGAGGGCATCGTGACTCTGCGCGGTCAGCTCGCCGACAGGCAGATGGTCCAACAACTGCTGGAGAGCGTTCACGCAGTTCCGGCGGTGGTGGCAGTCAAGAGCAAGCTCACGTGTCCCGTCGACGAGGCGCCCCGCAGACCAGCAGTCTTCCGATAGTCGCCCAAGCCTCGAGGGGCTGCGAGACTCCGTCGTCCCTCTGCCGGTGGCCACCCCCTGGCTGGGGGATCCGAGCCAGGGGGTGGTGCCCGAGGACGTGCGCTCTGACCCGGAGGATCTATGTCAGGGCTAACGCGTCGGGCTCCTCCGCCCGGCATCGCCGGAACCCGCGACGTTCGTAGTTGGGCAGTGCGTGGGAGTGGTCGCGGCTGGAGGTGTGTAGCCACACTCGCGACACCTCAGGAGCAATGGTCCAAGCCAGGCGCACCCCGACCGTCAGGAAGTGGCCGCCGATGCCCTGGCCGATGTGGTCCGGCAGCAGCCCGAAGGCGTCTACCTCGACCTCTCCGCCCGGTGGCACGTTCAGGGAGAGCAGCCCTGCCGGGGCGCCGTCGACCCGAGCGAGCCAGTGCCGCAAATAGGGTCCCATCAGGTAGGTCTGCCATTGCTGGTCATCCCAACGCTGACTGGGCCATTGGTGCGCACGGCCGACGCCCAGGGTCGTGCTACGGATCAGAGGTGAGCCCTGGTCGAGCTCCTGGACACCGAGCACCGCCGACGGTAAGGGGGCCGGACGGAGATCCCCGGGGGCGAGCATGTGCACGTAGGTGAGTGTGGGAGGGGGATCCTGAGCGATCACGTCTCCAGGTACTCCTTCAGGCCACTGACCGTGCTGTGCACGAGACCCCTGATCACCCGTCTGCGCAGGAAGCCGGGTAGGGGCAGGTTGTGCCGGATCGTCAGGTCGAAGGTCACCTCGGTCTTGCCATGGCCGAGGCTGCTCAGCGCGTACTTCCCGTCTTGCCCGGTCTGCAGCCGACCCTTGACCAGGCTCCACGTCATGGCATCGGCGGCGTGCTCGTACGTCAGCGTGTACGAGTCATTCCCGACCGGCGAGGTGGACGTGAAGTGTGCCGTCGCCGGTGTGCCGTCGTCGTACTTCTCGACGACCTCGGCCTCGAGGACCTCCTTGACCCAGCTCGGCTGGCTCGCCACGTCCCGGATCGTGGCCAGGACCCGGTTCAACGGGGCAGCCACCACGACGGTCTCGGTCGCACGGTCGGTGGGCATGGGTTCCTCCTTGGTGAGGGCCGGTCATCCGGCCGTGGCGGCGATCCGAAGTAGCTGGTCCATGTCCTCGTCGAAGGCATGAACGAGCTTCTCGGCGTCTGGCAGAGTATCGGCGTCGGCCTTGAAGCCGACCCGCACCGTGCCGGCGAAGCTGAAGATGCAGACTCCCAGGGTCTGCCTGCCCGAGCCGGGCACCCAGCTGACGACGCCGATGATCGGCACCCCGGCGAGGTAGCGCTGGTCCTGGGGTCCGATGACGTTGGTTGTCACCCCGATCGCCTTGTTGGAGAAGAAGCTGATGATGCGGTTCGACACGTGCGGCTCGGTGTGCCCGATCAGCCTGTTCAGACCGAAGGTGATGAGCGCCTCGGGGGAGACCTTGATGGAGTCCATCCGTCTCTTGCTCTCGGCCACGCGCTGCAGTGGTGCGGTCACCCCGGTCGGCAGCTTCAGGAAGACCAGCGCGAACTTGTTGCCCAGCTCGCGTGGCAGCGGCTGGTCCGGAGGACGCACGTTGACCGGGACCATGGTGGTGATGTCAACCGGATCGGCGCCGTGGTCCAACATGTAGGCGTTGACGGCTCCCGAGACCGCCGCCACGAGCACGTCATTGACCGTGGCCCCGGTGAGCCGGCATACGCGCTTGACGTCGGCGATCACTCGCGGCCCGGACCAGACCGCCCGCTTGGCAACACCTGGTTCGCCCGAGAACGGCGTCTGCGGGTTGTGGCCCAACAAGAGCTTGTCCGCGATCATCCCCGTATTCCAGCCGAGCTTCAGCACGTCGAGCGCCCGGGACGTGTCGGCCAGCTCGGGCAGCATGGAGACGGCGTGCAGGCCGCCGGATACTGCATGCAGGCCTTGGTCCCGCAACGCCCGGGCCGCGCCCATGAGGCCACTGGCATGTTGGGGGGGCGACTCCGCCTCCTCGAGGTCGGCTGTCGGTGACGCGTCCGTCAGGGAGAGCAGTACCTGTGAGAGGGCGATGCCGTCGGCGAGCGAGTGGTGGAACCGCGATACCACCGCGCAGCCACTGCCGTAGCCCTCCAGGAGGGTCATCTCCCACAAGGGGTGCGCGTGGTCGAACGGCACGCTCATCCGATTCTCGACGTACCGCTGCAGGGCATCCAGGTCGCCGGGGGCCGGCAGGGTGGCGCGTCGCAGGTGTCGGCTGAGGTCGAAGTCGGGGTCGTCCTCCCAGTGCGACATCCCGAACGGGGTGGACGGTGGCACGGGTCGTTGTGAGAACACGGGGTAGCGGTCGACCAGCCGACGCTGGAGCACCGGGCCCAGCCGGTCCCAGTCGATCGTCTCGTCGAACCACATCACCCCGTCGATGACCATGAGGTTGTTGGGCCGGTCCATGTTGAGCCACATGTTGTCCACCGGTCCGACAGCGCGTCGCTCGGACATCGAACCCTCCAGTCAGCCACTCAATGGTCTGGTGCATTGTCGCACCGGTGCTGAAGGGTGGCGTAGGGCCCAAGGTCACCCTCAGCGACCGGATTCTCGCGAGAACCTCGGTCCGTAGGGAGCCCGCGAGGGCCCAGATCTAGCACTCATCGACGCGCAGCCGACGGCCCCTCCCGGAGCGTCTTCACCCAGGCGAGAGGCGGCGTATGACGCCCTGTCTCGTTCGGTTCCGGGGTGGGTGCGCTGCGGCCCCCGCCGCCGGAGCCAAACGCCCACATGGCCAAGAGACCCGTGCCAGCCGCGACGTAGGTGGCGCAAGCCACCTGTTGGAGAAGGGTGAGCGACTGTTGCGACGGCTGAAGCGTTACCCCCCACCTGGCACCGGCGGCGAAGACCGATCCAAGCAGCCAGGCCATCACCCACTGCCTCCGCGACATCAGGACCATGACTGCCGGCACGGCCCATACCCAGTGATGGGTCCATGACAGCGGCGAAGCCAGAAGGCCAGCGATGGCTACCGCCGTAAGCGCAGCCACGTCGTCACCGATCCGGAGCTGGCGGTGGGCAGCGACAGCCCCGAGCGTCAAGGCTGCTGCAAACACGAGCAGTTCGGTCACCATCGACGGCGACGGGTTCTGTGAGACTCGCGCCAGCTGACCGATGAGCGACTGGTTCTTGCCATCGACGACGGCCGCCGGACCGAAGTGAGATATCCCAAAGAGGCCACCACCCCAGAACCGCAGCGAGTCCTGTGGTGCCACGACCGTCCCGCAGACAACGGTCACCAAGAAGCCGAAGACTGCTCGCCGTGCCGAGCGCCAGTCTCGTTTGAGCACGAGGTACAGGACGAACACGGCGGGAACGACCTTGATGCCGGCAGCCAGGCCGACCAGCCATCCCCTCCGCGAGGACCTGATCACGAGGCAGTCGACCACCACGGCCGCCATGAGGTACAGGTTCACCTGCCCGAGCAGGATCGTCCGCACGAAAGGCTCCAACGCTATTCCGGCCAGAGCCACCAAGGCCAGCTGCCTCGACGGCAGCCGCAACCGCCACCCGATAGCCCCGACCGCGACGAGATAGCCGACCAGCGAGCCAATGGTGAAGACCCAGCGTGCGCCCGTCGGGCTCAAGAGGTGCAGCGGAGTGAAGACCATTGC
>Ga0066793_10001334_pt1 | contig 11114 bp, 8 predicted proteins | sample PersoiDNA2013189_FD_83876 | JGI IMG/M metagenome (GOLD analysis project Ga0066793, IMG submission 83876) | Permafrost soil microbial communities from the Arctic, to analyse light accelerated degradation of dissolved organic matter (DOM) -... | ecosystem: Environmental > Terrestrial > Soil >...
ACCCAATTCGTGCTGTTCTCCCTGGCGTGCGCCGCCTGTGCGCACGCCGAGCAACAACCTCTCTGGGAGGCGGGCCTTGGTATAGGCGCGCTCTCGTTTCCGGATTATCGCGGCTCCGACCAAAGCCACGTCTATCCGCTACCGGTGCCTTACTTCGTTTATCGCGGCGACTTCTTCAAGGCTGATCGAAATGGCGTGCGCGGCGAATTTTTCAATCGCAAGTACGCCGAACTGAACGTCAGTGTGAATGCAACAATTCCGGTGCAAAGCAACAACGACCGCGCGCGCCAGGGCATGCCGAATCTGCGCTCCACCTTTGAGTTCGGCCCGTCGCTCGATCTGCATGTGTGGCATGCGCCTGATGAGAAGATCAAGCTTGACATCGTGCTGCCGCTGCGCGTGCCGATCACGGTCGAGACCTCACCGCAGCTGATCGGCTGGAATTTCTCACCGCGTCTGAACCTTGATATGCAGAATTTCGCCGGATGGGCCGGCTGGAATTTTGGAATCGGCGCCGGACCGATGTTCGCGGCGCGAAAGTACCACCAGTACTTCTATTCGGTCGCCGCGCAATATGCGACGCCGGAGCGCCCCGCCTTCGACGCGCGGGGCGGATACTCGGGCGGGCAGGTCATATCCGCGCTCTCGAAGCGCTTCGCCAATTATTGGGTCGGCGCGTATATCCGCTATGACACGCTGCAGGGTGCTGCGTTTGCAGACAGCCCGCTTGTCAAACAGAGATATTACCTGGCGGGTGGCATTGGCATGGCGTGGATGATTCGGCAATCCACGCACATGGTGGAAACCGACGACTGACTTCCACCGCGATTACGAGGCCATCAAAGAAAAGGCCCGTCGGGGAATAAATCCCCCGGCGGTCCTGGCCTTTTGCCGTCTCGCCTGACAAGCAGCGCGAGACGCAGCGCTCTGCGGGCTAGTGCACAACCTTGTAGCTATAAAGAAGGCGCACAACCTCGTCGCCGGTCAGCAGACCGAGATTGAACGTGTCGATGTACAGGAAGCCGTTGACCGTCGTGCCAACCTGTGCTGCTTGAGCTGTAAAGGTCACATTAATCGTGACATTAATCGTGCCCGACTGGCCCGGTGCCAGCTGCAGAGGATTGAACGTGTTGCTGCCCAACACCAGATCCTCCCAGACGTTGAAGTTTCGACAGATACGGCGAATGATCCATATCTTCCAATGGCCCGAGGCAATGCAGGATAATCCATGATGAGCCCACGCCGCCTTACGCGCTTTGTCGCCTTCGTGTTCTTCGCTGCCATCGCGCTCGGCGCTATGGCGGACGATGACAAGCAGTCCCGTATCCTCGGTAACTGGCTGACCGAATCGAAGGACGGAATTATTCAAATCAGCTCAGCAGCGGGCGGCATCTACGAAGGCCGTATCGTGGGCGGCAACCAGCCCGGACGCTTGGATGAAAAGAATCCCGATGCGACGCTGCGCAGCAAGCCTTTGCGCGGCGCGATCATTCTGCGCAATCTGCGTTACGACGGTGACGGCAAGTGGTCGGGCGGCGCGATCTACGAGCCGGACACCGGCCGCACCTATAGATGCCTGGTCGCGCTCATCGCAGCGGACAGTCTCAAAGTGCACGGCTATATCGGCATCTCGCTGCTTGGCAAATCGCAGGTCTGGACGCGCTATCTTGCGGCATCGATGGATCTTCCCGCGGCACACTGATGTTAAATATCCGGCTTTGAGGCGTGCGCCGCGCCGGAATGGCCGAGTGCGCGAGCGGGCTAAAGGGCTCACGCCTTTGAGCGTGGAAGACAGCGCCGTTAGCGCTCGGTCAGATCAAGGTACGCCATCGTAGCTTGCGTGTTGCGTCCGCCTGCCACATCCGCATGAGCCCAGGTGTCTTCAATTTGCCTGAGATCCGCGGCACTCAACTCCACCTCTGCGGCCGCAATGTTTTCCTGCAGCTGCTCAATGCGGCGAGTTCCGGGAATAGGAACGCTCCACGGCTTTTGAGCGAGCACCCAGGCAAGGGCGAGCTGCGCCGGCGTCAGGCCTCTCGCAGCCGCAATTGCCGTCAGCGCATCCACCAGCGCGATGTTCTGCGCGCGGTTCTCTTCCTGGAAGCGCGGATGGCCGTTGCGGATGTCGGAAGCGTCAAACTTCCTATCGCGGCGGATTGCACCGGTGAGGAAGCCACGACCGAGGGGACTGTACGGCACGAAGCCAATGCCCAGCTCTTCAAGCGTGGCAAAGACGAGATCCTCGGGCTCGCGCACCCAAAGTGAGTATTCACTTTGCAGGGCGGCGCCCAGCTTGCCGACCGCGCTTGCGACGTCCTCGATCGGCACAGCAGGATCGACGCGGTGTTGATAGAAGAGATCGATCACATTCGTTTTCAATCTCTTGAGGGAGGCGTCGGCGACCGTCTTGATATGTTCGGGTCGACTATCGAGGCCGATGACCGCGTGGCTATTGGGATCGAGCGCGAAGCCGAATTTCGTCGCGATGATGACCTTGTCGCGCACCCTCGCGAGAGCCTCGGCGAGTAGTTCCTCGTTCGTGTACGGACCGTACATTTCAGCCGTATCGAGGTCACACCGGCGTCGAGGGCGGCGCGTAGCACTGCAAGGTTTGCCGCGCGGTCAGCTGACACATCGCCATAGGGCATAGGTCATGCCCATGCAGCCCGAACCGACTGCAGATACTGCAAGGCCGCTTGATCCAGGGGCACGCGTTTTCGTTAGTGACCCTTCCTGACAGACAGTCGCCGCGACTCATGCCGCGGCACCTAACGCGGAGCATGCCAAAGCGGCGGCGCGAGTGCCGAGGTGCGATGAAAAACTATCTGCCACGCGGCGCGGATGCGATCCGCCATGGCGCAGCTTACAGCCGCGCAACACGCCAAAAAAAGACGCGCGTGGCACTGTTGAACGATCGATAAATAGATCAGCGACCGGTCGGATATTCGCTATACTCAATTTTGCGCGGCCAGCGGGGCTTGTTTGTGGCGCGAAACGCACGTTTCGATATCCTCTTTGAGCCGGTACGCATCGGGCCCGTTACGGCTCCGAACCGCTTCTACGCGGTGCCACATGCAAGTGGCATGACCAATACCATGCCGCGTATGCGCGCCGGCTTTCGTGCCATGAAAGCCGAAGGCGGCTGGGGCGTCGTCTGCACGGGCTACGTATCGGTGCACCCGACGTCCGATGATTCACCTCTGCCTTATGCGACCCTCTGGGACGAGAATGACGTGCGCTCGCACGCGCTCATGACCAACGCGGTCCATGCGCATGGCGCCTTGGCGGGGGTTGAACTCTGGCACGGAGGCGGCTCGGTCTCAAACCGCACGAGCCGACTGCCGCCGTTGTCGCCGTCAGGCGTCTCCTGGATGGCGACACACGTTGGCTTCATGGGCAATCAACGCTCCAAGCAGATGGAAGCGGTCGATATCAAAAATCTTCTGCACTGGCAGGCCGAGGCCGCGCGCAAGGCCAAGCGCGCCGGCTTTGATGTCATCTATGTATATGCGGGAATGGGCTATCTGCCGTACGAGTTCCTGCTTCCGGAGTGGAACCGGCGCACGGATGCCTATGGCGGATGTGTTGCAAATCGCGTGCGGCTCGTGCGCGAGCTGCTTGAGGTCACGAAGGACGCGGTCGGTGAAAGCTGTGCGGTTGCGCTGCGCATCAGTCTCGAGGAGCTGCGGGCAAAGCCGAGCGACCGCGCACCCTCCGAGGCGCATGAGGTTGTCGGGCTCCTCGCCGAAGTGCCCGATCTCTGGGACGTCAAGATGGACTCGAGCCCCACGGATTGCGCGCCATCGCGGTTTACGCCGGAAGGCAGTCATGAGCCTGTGATCGACTTCGTCAAGCGCCTGACGAGCCGGCCGGTCGTTGGCGTCGGCCGTTTCACGTCTCCGGACACGATGGTGTCGCAGATCAAGCGCGGCGTGCTTGATCTTATCGGTGGGGCGCGGCCGTCAATCGCGGATCCGTTTCTGCCGCGGAAGATCAACGAGGGACGTGAGCAGGATATTCGCGAGTGCATCGGCTGCAACATCTGCATTTCGAGCTGGCACGACAGTGTGCCGGTGCGCTGTACTCAGAATCCGACCATTGGAGAAGAGTGGCGTCGCGGCTGGCACCCGGAGCGCATCGCGGCGGCGGGCAGTGACGCGGCGGTCCTCATTGTCGGCGGCGGACCCGCCGGCCTTGAGTGTGCCCTGAGCCTTGCCCGCCGCGGCTACTCCGTATCGCTTGCTGAGGCCGCAGACAAATTCGGCGGCCGCCTGCGCTTTGAGACGAGCTTACCTGGGCTTAGCGCGTGGGGCAGGGTACTTGACTGGCGTCTCGGACAGTTGCAGCGTCTGCCAAACGTGAATCTATACGCCAGTAATAAACTCTCGGTCGAGGACATCCTCGGCCTAGAGCACCAGCGCGTAGTCATCGCGACCGGAGCAAGCTGGACGTGCGCATTGTATTCGACGCTTGAAATTCCCGTCGGCGAGCTTGCCGGGCCCGACGTCTACACGCCTGACGACATCGCCGCCGGCGTGCAGCCCGCAGGCCCGATTGTCGTTTTCGATTTTGACAACTATTACATGGGGAGCTTGGTTGCCGAGCAACTCGCGCGCATCGCAGATAGCGTCACCTACGTGACCCCTGCAGGGCACGCCTCCGCCTGGGCGCTCATGACGAACGAGCAGCCGCAAGTGCATCGGGCATTGGCGAATGCGGGAGTTCAGCTACTAACACTCTCGCGCGTTATCGCTTTGACGGACGGCGAGGCAGTAGTGGCGAACCTCTTTACCGCTGCGAAGCAGCGGCTGGCTTGCCGATCACTCGTCATTGTCGGTGTGCGCGCGCCGCGCGCGGCGCTCTACGATGCGCTCGTCGCGCGCCGCGACGATCTTGCGGCAGCCGGCATCGTCTCGATTGACCGCATCGGCGATGCACTCGCGCCCGGAGCCATTGTGCACGCCGTCCACAGTGGTCATCGCTACGCGCGTGAGCTCGACAGCGCAACACCTGGCGGCCCATATCGGCGCGACGTGCCGATTATTGATGCGCCGCCGCTTCTATATGACGACGGCACCGAGGAGCGCAGCGCGCAATGAACGCCGCAGATTTGTCCGCGCCCGTCGGCGGTCTCGAGCAGACATTGCCCTCGAGCTGGTATTACTCTGATGAGACTTTCGCGCTGGAAAAGGAGCGGATCTTCTGCCGCGAATGGCTCTGCGCGGGGCGCGAGGAGGAAGTGCCCAAACCTGGCGACCACCTTGTGCTTGATATCGTTGGCGAGAGCATTCTCATCGTGCGCAATCGTCAGGGCGTGCTGCGCGCTTTTTACAACGTCTGCCGGCATCGGGGCTCGCGCCTGTGCCGTCCGATTCAAGGTCCTGCAACGGGCGCGGCCGTGCAGGGCGGTGTGATTGCGGGGCGTTCCATCATGTGCCCCTACCATCAGTGGTCGTACGACCTCGACGGACGTCTGATCGCCGCGCCGCACTTATCTGCTGTGCCGGGATTCGACAAGAGCGTCATCAGTCTCTACCCGGTCGGCGTTGAATGCTGGGGCGGATTTATTTTCCTGAATTTGACGCCCTCCAGGGCCCAGCCGTTCGCTGAGCAGCTCGGGGCGATTGCGAGACGTATTGAGCGCTATCCGCTCGCCGAGCTGCGTATTGCGCACACGCTTACTTATGAAGTCGCGGCCAATTGGAAGGCCATCTGCGAGAACTACAACGAGTGCTACCACTGCGGCGGGGTGCACCCGGAACTGTGCGCCGTCGTGCCGGCATTTCGCGAGGCGGGTGGCGCGGGGCTCGACTGGACGCGGGGCGTACCGCATCGGCCGGGCGCTTATACATTCACCCAGATGGGCACCACCGTCCGAAGAGCGTTTCCCGCGCTGAACCAAGACGAGCGCGAGCGCCATAAAGGCGAGCTTCTCTATCCGAACCTCTTTATCAGCCTGGCGTGCGACCACGCTGCAGTTTTCATTCTGCAGCCGCGCGCCGCAGAGCGCACCGACATCGTCTGTCACTTTCTCTTTGAGCCGTACGAGATGGCGAAACCGGACTTCGATCCGTCTGACGCGGTTGAGTTCTGGGACGTGGTGAACCGGCAGGACTGGGCGATCTGCGAGTCGGTACAGCAGGGCATGCGCAGCCGCGTTCATCATCACGGCTATTACGCGCCGATGGAGGACTTCAGTCTCGACATTCGCCGCTATGTCACAGAGCGGCTCGCGTTGCATCCGGACCGCTCGCGCCCCGCAACGTGATCGTAGGCGTCAATATGCCAGGCTACGCCCTGGCGCATCGCATCCGCTGGCGCATATTCAGCATGCTGTTCGGCTTCGGCTTCGTCGCATACCTGCAGCAGAAGAGCATCACGGTTGCCGCCGCACGCATGATGCCGGATCTGGGATTGAGTCAGATGCAGATTGGCTGGCTCGAATGGGCGTTCGTACTCGGTTACGCGTGTTTCCAGCTTCCGGGCGGCATCATCGGACAGCGCCTCGGCGCACGCCGTATGTTCATCGTGATCGGCATCCTCGCACTCCTCGCGACGATTCTGACGCCGCTTGCGCCGCTCGTGCTCAGCGGTGCGGCGCTCCTCGTCGCGCTCCTTGGCTTGCAGCTACTCCTGGGTGTGGCGCAGGGGCCGATATTTCCCGTGAGCTCCGGCGTCATGGAGGCCTGGTTTCGCCCCGACCAATGGGCGTTGCCGCAGGGCCTGCAGTCTATGGGCTTACAGTTCGGCGCGGCTTTGACGCCGCCGCTCATCACCTACCTTATGAATTTCTTCGGCTGGCAATACGCGCTTTTCTGGCCCGCGCTGCCTGCCTTAGCGCTCATCGCCGTGTGGGCCTGGTACGGCCGTAATACGCCCGCCGCGCATCCGTCAGTCACGCCTGATGAGCTTGCAGAGCTTGGCGCGAACTCTGTGGCTCAGGTGCAGACGGCGATCTCATGGCGGCGCTTGGGAAGGCTCCTCGGCAATCGCTCGATTGTGTTGCTGACGTTTTCGTACATCTGCATGAATTACGTCTTCTACCTGATCGCCAACTGGTGTTTCCTTTATCTTGTGCAGGAGCGCCACTTTGGCTTACTCGAAGGCGGCTGGCTTGCCATGGCTCCGCCGCTTGCGGCCGCCCTCGGCGCCGGCATCGGTGGCAAGCTCGCAATCGATCTGTGCGCTCGATTTGGCGTGCGTTGGGGATTTCGTCTCGTGCCGCTGGTGGCGCTGCCCGCATCAGGCGCGTTGCTGCTTGTCACCGTCTACGCGGGCAACGCCTATGGCGCGGTTCTGACGCTTGCACTGAGCTACGCCATTGTGGAGTTGACTGAGGGATCGTACTGGGCGGCAACCATGTATGTCGCCCGTGCCGACACAATGTCCGCAACCGGCGTTCTTAACACCGGAGGCAACGCCGGAGGTCTGGTCGGCATACCGATCGTCGCGTACCTTTCCGGCCATGACCATTGGTCGGCCGCGTTCGCGGTCGGTACGCTGTTCGCGCTCGTCGGTGCTGCGGCATGGTTGGGGATCGACGCGAGCCGCCCATTACTTGAAGACGAACGCATAACAGCCCCGACATTTTTGCGCTCGACAGCAACGCCGCCGATGCGCTGACGCGACGCTAGCGCTGCGCCAACACATCTCTTATGGCGGGGGCGGCGGCCGGCACCGCGCGCCGGTAGTCGTTGCCGACGAACGCCGCAACCGTGGCGGCGATCTGCGCCTGTGTGACCGGAGCAAGGTTGGACCGCTCTCCAAGCGGCGCGGTGTCCGGGCCTATGAATGCAATCCAGATATTTTCCGAGCCTTTCTCATGCACACCGTGTTCTTTCCATTCTTCGGGGCCGCTGCCGCGACCGTGATCCGCAGTGATGATGAACGTCGTTGTATCTTTGTACTGCGGCATCGACTGCATGGTGTTCCAAAGCTCCGCAATGAAGCCATCCACGCGTTGCGCGCTGTCGAGAACGAGATCATAGCGCCCCTGATGCGCCCAGTTGTCGGTCTCACCGTAGCCGACGAACACTATGCGCGGTTTGCCCGTGCGCACGTAATCAAGGAGGGGAATCTGCAGAAAGGCGTTAAAGGAATCCTCCTCGTCGAAGCGCGTGGTGCTCTCAAAGAGTCGCGCCAGCACGGCATCTTTTGATGCATCGCCGGTTGCAGGCGGCTTCGTCCAGCCGGTCTGTGTCACAAGATGGCTGCGCGCCTTGTTGAAAATGTCGTCGAATATATTCCAGGTGCCGTAGACGGCGACGCGCCCTGCGAATTCCGGCGACTTGTTCAACCACTCGAACACGGTCATATTGGGATTCGGCCCGAACTCGTTGCGGTCAATCTTTGGGTCGGGGAAACCGACTGTCATCTCGTTGTATCCTGGATAGGAGAACGCGAGGCCGTTGGTCACATGAGCAATGCTTCCTTTGGTCTGGTTGCCAAAAATTTGGCCCTTCTTGGCCACCGTGCCCCATATAAATGGGAATAACACCTGGCGGCGCTCGTCAGGGCTGTCACGCCAGAATTTGCGTTTTAATGCAGATTCTTCCATCCAGCTGCCACCGTTCTTGGGATCGAGGAGCAACGGGTCGGCTCCCGTGAACACTTCCTGCCAGCGCAGCCCATCACTGACAATCAACACCACGGTCTTGGTTTTCTGCGCAAGCGCTGCGGGGCTCATGCACAGGGAAAGAGCAAGACCGAATAGGCAGACAGCGAATTTGCGCATTGAGGGCTTCCCGGACCGCTTAACGTATGGCGCAGAGTCTGACTTGCAAGCTGCGCAAAGGACAACCGCGAAGATCTTGATAGAGTCATCCCGGCAGTTTGCAAGAAGACTAAGTTGGCGCGGAGTCGTTCCGACAAGGTCGCATCAGGGGTGCTTTGTGCCGATACAGAACTCAGAAGTTACGCAAGCAATAAGCTGTTACTAATTGATTGTAATTGTTATTTTCGTGGCACTAATCGCGTTCGCGCTTAATCAGTCGAATGTCTGATGCGCTTACCGCGGGAGGCAGCGTCGAATACAATTTTGGCAAGTGAACTGCAGCACTGCGGCGTGATGATGCAATGGGGCCAAATGCGTGGCGCTGACTTTCGCGGATGGCCGCTCGCGCTTGGCGTCCTGTTAGCGATGATGGCCGCAGCCGCGGGCCGCGTGCGCGCGGCATCCGAAAGCACCCCAGCCCCCAAAGCCGTGACCCTCAATGTCGGCTCGTTGACTTTGCGGCCTTGCCGCACACCGACGTGCTGGCGCGGGACGCTCGCCCGTCCGATTGATCCGTCGGGCGCTGTTGCCGGAACCCTGTCCGTGTACTTCGAGTACTACCCGCACTTAGCATCCGGTAAGTCGCTTGGCGTGCTGGTCGCAACCGAAGGTGGTCCGGGCTATCCAGCCACTGAGTCGCGCGATGAGTACCTCGCGCTCTTCCGGCCACTCCTTGGGCAGCGCGATCTCGTCATCATGGACAATCGCGGCACCGGTAAGTCTGGCGCGGTGGATTGCCCTAAATTACAGACGGCGCCGGCCATCACGGAGGAGAACGTGGGCGCATGTGGCGAGGCGCTCGGCGCAAAAGCGGCACTTTTCAGCAGCGCCTTGGCCGCCGACGATCTTGCCGCGATTCTCGAGGCGCTTGCCGCAGGACCGATCGATCTCTACGGGGACTCGTACGGAACGTACTTCGAACAGGTGTTTGCGCTGCGCCATCCGCACCAGCTGCGCTCAATCGTGCTCGACGGCGCTTATCCGCTTGATGGACCGGACTATGCGTGGTACCCGACCTATGCGCCTGCCATGCGCGATAAATTTAACATCGCCTGTCGGCGCTTCGAGGGCTGCAGTCAACTTCCCGGCGACTCGCTTGCCCACATCGCGCCGGCGCTCGCGCTGCTGCGCAGCGCTCCCTTTAAGGCCCAGGCCCGTGACGCGGACGGCAAGGTCAGAAGCTTTACAGCGAACGCGCCGCTTCTTGCGACGGTCATGTTTGGCAGCGCGCCGGCCTACGCGACCGTGCGCGAGCTTGACGCAGCCGCGCGTGCGTTCGTCGCCGGGGACCGCGCACCCTTGTTGCGGCTGATGGCCGAGACTCTCGTCGGCGTGGAATCGCGCGATGCAACCGAAGCTCCCGCGAAGTTCAGCGCCGGCCTCGCAGCAGCCGTCATGTGCCAGGACGCGCCGCAGATCTTTGACATGAATCTTGCGCCCGCGCGCCGGATCGCCGATCGGGATGAGGCGATCGCGCATCGCAGGCTTGGGGCTGCCGGCACGTACGCGCCGTTTACCATCGATGAGTATCGCGGCATGCCGCTCGACTACAGCTTCATCGATGAATGTGTCAGGTGGCCAGTCTCGCCGGTGGCACATCCCGCCTCGCGGCTCGTGCCCGCGAACGCCGCGTACCCCGACATTCCGGCACTTATTATCTCGGGCGAGCTCGACAACATGACAACCATCGCCGACGGCGCGGCGGTCGCCAAGCACTTTCTGCGGGGTCGTCAGCTTATCGTCGCCAACAGCTTCCATGTCAACGCGCTGCCCCATGCACGCAGCGACTGCGCGGCAGAGATTGTCAGGCACTTCGTGCAGATGTTGGATCCGGGAGACACGCGCTGTACGCTTGAAGTGCCAGAAGTACGCTTGGTGCCCGAATTTGCCCGCCACGTGCATGAACTCGCGCCGGCGCGAGCTCTGCCGGGTAATGCGGCGAACGAGGAGCAGTTGCGGGCCGTCGCCGCCGCGGTGCAGACGGCGGGGGATGTCATCGCACGCCTCGCATCCAACTCAGGCGAAGGGGTAGGGCTGCGCGGCGGCGCGTTCAAATTCCGTGCGACCGAGGCGCGATACCAACTGACACTGCACGACGTGCGCTGGACGGAGGATCTAGCGGTCTCCGGCCGTCTTAGTTGGCAGCCCCGCAGCGGCAGCGAAGAGGCGTGGTTCACGCTTGCCGGCCCGGCTGGCATGAGCGGCGTACTCAAGGTGCATTGGATCGAAGGCGTCGCGCGGGCACGCGCCCAGGTTCACGGAAAATTGGCGGACGCGACAGTGGCTGCCGAAATGTCAGCTCCGTGACTCTTTGCGGTCGTGCCGTCAAGGGCCGCTGACC